>Ga0194120_10008844_pt1 | contig 13078 bp, 11 predicted proteins | sample TA2MahCa65mmetaG_FD_148642 | JGI IMG/M metagenome (GOLD analysis project Ga0194120, IMG submission 148642) | Freshwater microbial communities from Lake Tanganyika, Tanzania - TA2015019 Mahale Deep Cast 65m | ecosystem: Environmental > Aquatic > Freshwater > Lake | place: Tanzania: Lake... | reverse complement strand
CCATGTAGGTATGCCTCGAAAGGATCAGGAATTGTATTTACCCCGCCCGGCGCAGGCGGCGGATGACCACGTAAAACACCGGGGTCTTTCGTAGCCTCGATGCAGCGAAGCGAAATCGAGGAAGCCACGGTTGAAGCCCCTACCGGCTGACCGGGTAAAAGGAACCCTGCACTGCCGGACGCGCCTTACCCCGCCCGGCGCAGGCGGCGGATGACCACGTAAAACACCGGGGTCAACAACAGGCCGAACAGGGTAACGCCGATCATGCCGCTGAACACGGCCATGCCCATGAGCCTGCGGGATTCGGCTCCGGCCCCGGTGGAAACGACCAGGGGAAATACCCCCATGATGAAGGCCATCGAGGTCATCAGGATCGGGCGCAGCCGCAAGCCCGCCGCTTCCACGGCAGCCTCGACCCGGTTTTTGCCCTCGGCCTGGCGGTTGCGGGCAAACTCGACGATCAGGATGGCATTCTTGCTGGCCAGACCGACCAGCACAATGAAACCGACCTGGGTAAAGATGTTGTTTTCCATGCCGCTCAGCCACAAACCGGTCATGGCACTCAAAAGGCACATCGGCACGATCAGCAGGATGGCCAGCGGTAAGGTCCAGCTTTCGTACTGGGCCGCCAGTGCCAGATAGACGAAGATCACCGAGAGCGGAAAGATGAACACTGCCGTGTTACCGGCCAGTATCTGCTGCAGGCTGATCTCCGTCCATTCGTAGCCGAACGCCGGGGGCAATTCCCGGTGCAGCAAATCATCCAGGGTGGCGATGGCCTGCCCCGAGGTCAAACCCGGCGGCAGGATGCCATTGATTTCGATCGAGGGAAACAGATTGTAGTGGCTGATACGATCCGGGCCCTGGGTTTCATTCACCGCGATCAGGGTGCCCAGGGGTACCATTTCGCCCTTCAGGTTGCGGGTCCTGAGCCGGGTGATGTCGCGTGGTTCGACCCGGAAGCGGGCATCGGCCTGGGCCACGACCTGATAGGTTCGTCCCAACAGGTTGAAATCATTGACATACAACGACCCCAGATAGATTTGCAAGGTATCGAACACATCGGACAGGGCAACCTGCATGGATTTGGTCAGCGACCGGTCCACTTCAAGTTGCAACTGCGGCACGCCGGCCCGGAAGGTGGTGAAAACCCGCCCGGCAGTCGGTAGCGTATTGGCCTTTGCGATAACGTCATTGGCCGCCTGTTCGAGGGCCATGACACCGGCATTGGAGCGATCCTGCAACTGTAGTTTGTAGCCACCTACGGCACTCAACCCCCGGATTGGCGGGGGTGCGAACACGGCGATGTAGGCTTCCTCCACCTGACTCAAGCGTTGCTGCAAGGTCATGAGGATGGCATCGGCGTGCAGTTCGGGGTGACCGGCCCGCTCCTCGAACGGGGTCAGACGGGCGAACAGGGTACCCGAATTGGACTGGGCACCGAATGACAGAATCGAAAACCCGGTATAGCCATTGACGAATTTGACACCCGGTACGCCAAGTGCGATCTCCGAGGCTTTGGCGACCACCGCATCGGTGCGTTGAAAGGACGCGGCATCCGGCAACTGGGCGTAAAGAATCAGGTAGCCCTGATCCTGTTGCGGGATGAAGCCGGTCGGCACCCGGTTGAATGCCAGCAGATTGAGCCCGTTGAGCAGGAGGTAAAGCACCATCACCACGGCACTGAACCGGATCAGGCGCACCACCAGACCACTGTAGGCCTGACTCCCGGCGGCGTAAATACGGTTGAATCCGGAAAACAGCCCGCCGAGGCTGCCCTCCAGTATCCGGGTGAACAGGTCCTTGCGCCGGTCATGGGCCTTGTCGAGCATCAGGGCGCACAGGGCCGGACTCAGGGTCAGCGAATTGAAGGCTGAAATGACGGTGGACACCGAGATGGTCAGGGCGAACTGCCGGTAAAAGGCACCCGACACCCCGGTGATGAAGGCCGTGGGGACGAAAACCGCCACCAGCACCAGGGCGGTAGCGATGATGGGCCCGGTGACTTCCGCCATGGCCCGGTGAGTCGCTTCCCGGGCCGAAAGGCCCTGTGCCATGTTGCGCTCCACGTTTTCGACCACCACGATGGCATCATCGACCACGATGCCGATGGCCAGCACCAGTCCGAACAGCGACAGGGTATTGAGCGAAAGCCCCAGCGAGGACAGCGCGGCAAAGGTGCCGATCAATGACACTGGCACCGCCAGCAGCGGAATGAGGGTCGCCCGCCAGTTCTGCAGAAACAGCAGTACGACCAGAACCACCAGCACGATGGCCTCGAACAGGGTTCCGATCACGGCTTCGATGGATTTTTCGATGAAAACCACCGTATCGTAGACCAGCACGTAATCGAGGTCTTCGGGGAACTGCTGTTTCAGTCGCTCCATGGTCTCGACTACGGCCTTTTTGGTGTCGATGGCGTTGGTGCCCGGCAACTGGAACACCGCCAGGCCTACGGTTTGCTGACCGTTCAGTTTGAGTTCGGTGGCATAATCGCGGGCACCCAGTTCGATACGGGCCACGTCTTTCAGACGGGTCATCTGGCCGTTCTGGCCGGTCTTGATGATGATGTCGGCAAACTGCTCAGGGCTTTGCAACCGCCCCGGGGTCACTATCGACAACTGAAACTCGGCATCCCGACTGGCCGGTGGCTGGCCGATGACACCGGCAGCTACCTGCACATTCTGCTCGCGAATGGCTTTCACCACATCACTGGCGGTTAGCTCGCGGGCAGCCACCCGCTCCGGATCCAGCCAGATCCGCATGCTGTATTCGCGGTTGCCGAACACGGCGATGTCTCCTACCCCGGGCAAGCGGGCCAGGGCATCACGAATCTTCAACTGGGCATAATTGCTGAGATAGACGCTGTCGTAGCGTCCCTTGGGAGAGACCAGGTTGACCACCAGACTGAGATCGGGACTGCGCTTGCGGATGCTCACACCCTGGCGCCTGACTTCCTCGGGCAGGCGGGGTTCGGCCAGCGACACCCGGTTTTGTACCTGAATCTGGGCATCATCGAGATTGGTACCCGGTTTGAAGGTGACGGTCAGTTGCATGATGCCGTCGTTACCCGACTGGGACGACAGGTACAGCATGTTTTCCACCCCGTTGACTTCCTGTTCGATGGGGGTGGCGACGGTTTCTGCCAGCACACTGGCATTGGCACCGGGATAAACCGCTCTGACACTGATGCTGGGCGGGACGATTTCGGGATACTGGGCAATGGGCAGCCTGAACACCGAGAGGGCACCGACCAGCACGATCAGGATGGACAGAACCGCAGCAAAAATGGGCCGGTCGATGAAAAAACGCGGAATCTGCTTCATGTCGGAGCCTCACCGGCAACCGGTTGGAGACGTTCCGGTTTGACGGTCATGCCGGGACGGATTTTCTGTAACCCTTCGCTGATCACCCATTCGCCTGCGGACAGGCCTTCGAGGATGACCCGCTCGGTTCCCCGCTTGCTGCCGGGTTTGATTTTGCGGTATTCCACCGAATCATCGGCCTTCAGTACCCACACGAAACGCTGATCCTGATCATTGCTGATGGCCCGTTCCGGCAACAGCAGTGCAGGATAGGGTTTGGTGCCGACAATCCTGACCCGGGCGAAAAAGCCGGGGGTCAGCAGATCGGAAGGGTTGGGGAAAACCCCCCTCACCTTGAGCGAGCCGGTAGAAGGTTCCAGCCGCGGCTCGCTGTAGTCGATATGCCCCCGGTGCGGAAAGTTCGTTTCATCGATCAGCGACAGTTCAGCCGGTACGGCATGCAATCGTCCTGAGCCCTTCAGGCCGGATTCGGCTACGCGCCGGTATTTGAGTACGGCCCGTTCATCGGCATCCAGATAGACATGCACCGGATCGGTCGAGACGATGGTTGTGAGTACCGTGTCATCGTTTTTCACCAGATTTCCCACCGTAATGAGTTCGCGGCTGATACGCCCGCTGATGGGAGCCCGGATTTCGGTAAACTGTAAATTGAGCTGAGCCAGTTGCACGGTGGCGGCTGCGGTGCCAATGGCGGCCCGGGCTTCCTGCACGGCCTGCTGGCGGGCATCGTATTCTTCAACCGATACGGCTTTGGCCTGCACCAGGGACTTGGCCCGCCTGAATTCGCTTTCCGCCCGTTCCAGTCGGGTTTGTAACCGCTGGCGTTCCCCTTCGGCCCGGGCCAGTTCGGCCTGATAGGGGCGCGGATCGATGATAAACAGCAAATCCCCTTTCCTGACCTTGTCACCGGCCCTGAAGTCGACCCGGGTCAGATAACCATTGACCCGTGACTTGAGGGTCACGGTTTCGACGGCTTCGATACGTCCGGTATATTCGTCCCTGTCGGTAATGTCCTGCTGGCGGGGTTGGGTGGCTTTCACGGCAGGAGGCGGGAGCACCGGAGGAGCCGTCTGATTGCCATTGGAGCCCTTGCAGGCTGGTAACAGTAATGAAACCAGAAGCGCAAGAATGACGGCGGGCTGCATGATGTCTCCAATCAAAGAGGGGTTGAGAAATTACAGGGGTGTTCGAGGCGGACACTCTACCACGAACCCGGTGAGTGGTCAGTCGTCTTGTGAATCACTTTAAGTGATTTTTTTGGGCTGCCCCCATTGTCAAAACGGTTTGAATCTGGAAATCTATCACGACTTGTTTTAATCCGGACGATCAGCTCACTCGTCAACCGTCATCGATGGAAGAAAATTTCGTGAAAACACATTCAATCCTGCTGAGCTTCGTCACACTGCTGACGGCGCAATCCACTCCGGCCCTGGAACTGGGCCACGGCTTCAGCCTGAAAGGCTTTGGAACCGCCGGTCTGGTTTACAACGGCGACCGGGAAGCCGATTTCGCCGCCGAATCCACCCTCGCCGCGACCGGAGTGGGCCGCACCAACCCGCTCACTTACGCAGTGGATACCAAGGCCGGTATCCAGCTCGACTGGCAGGTCACGGATCGATTCAGCCTGACTGCCCAGACCCTGGTCAAGCAGTTTCCGGATCGAAGCTGGAACCCGCAACTGGAATGGGGCTACCTCAAGTTCAAGGTCACTCCGAATCTCGACCTCCGGGCCGGCCGGATACGGCCACCGATTTATCTGCTGTCCGACTACCTGGATGTCAACTACGCCAATCCCTGGGTGCGCCCGCCGGTGGAATTCTACTCGGTCACCCCCATCCGGCGAATGGAGGGCGGTGACCTGTTATGGCATCCGCAAACCGGGGCCATCACCTGGCTGGTACAACCCTATGTGGGGCGATCCCAAACCGCAGCCCGGGGTGGCGAAATCGGACTCGATCAGATACTGGGCCTCAACGTATCGGCCAGTCTGGGCGATTTCACCCTGAGAACCGGCTACATCCACACCCGCATGACCGTCACGTCGAGTTTCATGGATCTGGCTTTCGGAGCCTTTGCCCAACTTTGCAATCTGGGTGACCAAACGGCCTGCAAATCCAGGGGAGAACTGAACCACAAGGACAGGGAAGCCAGTTTTGGTTCCCTTGGCCTGACCTGGGACAATGGCGATTATTTTATTTCCGGCGAATGGGGACGTCGGGATACCGATACCTCCATTGCCGACCTGATGAGCTGGTACCTCACCGGTGGTGCCCGTTTCGGACGCTGGACACCCTACCTCATTTATTCGGAAATGATATCCGACAGTCCACTCGACCATGAGCGGGGAAGCCCGATGACCAATTTCATTACCACCGGACTGCTGCGCGGCAACCCCACCGATCAGCGTACCCTGAGCCTCGGCGTACGCTACGACCTCATGGACAACCTGGCCATCAAGGCGCAGTGGGATCACACCATGACCGAATGTATAACCTCACCCGATCCCTGGGCCGGTCAGGCCACAGGCACCTGCGGTGGCTGGTTCATTCTGGCCACCGAGGCTTTCACCCGCAAGGCGCAGGCCATCGACCTGCTCAGCCTGTCGGTCGATTTCGTGTTCTGAGGGAAATCCCATGCCATCATCAACGCTCATCGTACTGGGCCTGGTTCTGTCCTTGCTTGCGCCTTTGGCCCGGGCCGAAATCGTGGTCATCGTCAATGCCCAATCGCCGGTCAGCCGCCTGGAGAAAAACCAGGTCTCCGATCTGTTTCTGGGCAAGGTTGCCACCTTTCCGGATGGCTCCCAGGCCGTTCCCCTCGACCAGGACAACAACTCCGGTCTGCACAGCGAATTTCATGACAAGGTGACCGGCAAATCCCTGTCACAGCTACGGGCCTACTGGTCGCGGCTGGTGTTCACCGGCAAGGCGACCCCGCCCCGCGAAATTCCCGATTCGGGACAGCTCCGCACCCTCATTGCCACCAATCCCAACATGATCGGCTATATCGACAAGGGCGCAGTGGATACCCGCGTCAAGGTGGTCTACAGCCCCTGAGTTGCCGGGAGATACACCGCATGCACACGTCAAAATCCAGCCCCCTGCTCAAGATCATCCTCATGGTGGGCGTGGCCATCGCCGTTTTTGTGGCTTTCATGGTGTACAGCCTCAAAACCTCGGTCAAAAACAGCGAGCAACTGACCACCATCAAGGAACTGTATTTTCCGATACTGGAGCGGATCGATGCCAATATCGTTCGCATCGACAAGATGGAAGAACGCTTCATGCAGGCGGTCATGACGGGCGAGCGGGATGAACTGGACACGGTAGCCCAGCACGCCCGGCAAGCCGATGCAGTATTCCAGGACATGCAGGCCCTCTACCCGGCCCAGGCGAGTGCCATCCAGAACCTCCAGGCAAAGCTGGCCGCTTACTTCGAGCAAGGCCACGCACTGTCCCTGGCCCTGCTGCAAAGACACACCGCAGACCAGGCCGGCCTGTCACAACGCATGAACCAGTCCCTGAGCGAACTGCGCGAATCGGTGCAGCAGTTCAGAACCGAAAGCTACGACCAGTTCGCCCATACCCTCAAGGCCTCGCAGGCTGCGGCCACCCAGACCCTCTACCTGGGCATTGCCGTGGGCATCATGAACCTGTTCTTCATGGCGGTACTGGTTTATTTCATCCGCAACAATATCCGGATGATGGCCCTGATCGCCGAACACAATGCCACGCTCGAAAACCGGGTGGCCGAGCGCACGGCCGAACTCAGCCAGAAAACCAGTGACATCCACGCCATGCTCGACAACATGAGCTTAGGGGTGTGTACCATCGTTCCCGGCAGCCTGATCCATCCGGAGTATTCTGCCCACCTGTGCCAGATTTTCCGCGAGGATGAACTGGCCGGGCGTGATATGCAGGAAGCCTTGTTCAGTGCGGCCCGGCTGGGGGTAGACCGGCGTGATCAACTCGGTGTCGCCCTGGAAGCCATGCTGGGCGAAGATCAGATGATGTTCGCCTGCAACCAGCACCTGCTGGTCCGGGAGATGGAACTGGAATGGCCGGAGGGTACCCGCACACTGTTGCAACTCGACTGGAATCCCATCACCAACCCGGAAGACCAGGTCGAAAAAGTGTTGTTGATCGTGCAGGACGTGACCGCGCTCCGCGACCTGGAACAGGCCAGCGCAAGGCAAAAGGAAGAACTGGACATGATTGCCCGCCTGCTGCGGATGGAACCCGACAAGTTCAGTGGCTTCATCCGCTCGGCCCGTCAACTGCTGGAAGACAATCGCCGCCTGATCGAGACTGCCGGCGCACCGGATCCCGACATTTATGCCGCCCTGTTCCGCAACATGCACACCCTCAAGGGAAATGCCCGCACCTTTGAGCTCGATCTCGTCACCGATGCGGCGCACACAGCGGAGCAAACCTACGATCATCTGCGCAAAGACCCTGATTTCGTCTTTGAACCCGCTACCCTGCGGCAGGAACTGGATGCCGTGGCGCAGTCGCTCCAGCGTTACGTGACGGTCAGCGAAGACCAACTGGGACGGCGGCAAACAGACGATGCCGCTCACGGATCACAGGCACGGGTCGAAGCCGGGGTACTGGCTGAACTCCGGCGGCAAGCCCTCGGCCTGTTGTCAGCCGATGCCCCACCGGCGTGGCGCGAACTGGCGAGACAAGTGAGCGGCCTGGGCTTGATCGACCTGACCGGCCTGATCGGTGATGTCATGCGCTCGACCCGTTCACTGGCGGAAGAATTACACAAGCCGCCGCCCCGTTACAGTCTCGAAGCCGTGAACCTGGCCCTGACACCGGTGTTTGCCGAAGCCTTGCAGAGTGCCCTGATTCACCTTGTCAGAAACGCCCTCGATCACGGCATCGAACCGCCCGCCGAGCGGCAGGCACAGGGCAAGCCGGGCGAGGGTCTCATCCGTTTCCGCTGTCGTCGGCAGACCGACACCGTGCAGCTCGTCATCAGCGACGATGGCCGGGGTCTGGCCCTGCAAAGCCTCTACAGCAAAGGACTGGCACGGGGCCGGTTTGCCGGTGACACGCTGCCACCCCTTCAGGACATTGCCAATCTGGTCTTTGAATCCGGCCTGTCGACGGCGGCGGCGGTTTCGCAGGTTTCGGGCCGGGGTGTCGGTATGGATGCCGCCCGGGCCTTGCTCAGGGATCAGGGTGGCGAACTCGAAATCGCCCTGCCCGATCACGGGGATCGACGGGTTCATACCCCTTTCGAGTTCATCATCACCCTGCCTGCAGCCGTATGGAGTCCGCAGGCATGAGCAGCATGCTTTCGCTCTTCATCCTGGGTTGCCTGACCGGCGTATCGCTGACGACCCTGCTCCTCAATACCCTCCACCGAAAGTGGTCGATCCGGGAAAACAACAATAAATGCGCAGAAATAGAGGATTTGCGTTTTTTCCTCAGGGAATATCAGGAAAACCTCGACCGGAAAAACCGCGAGGTGGATTTACTCCGGGAAGAAGCGGATCACCATGAAGCCCTGATCGTACGACTGGAAACCCGCAACGAGGCACTCGAGCAGCATTGGCGCGAAGAACGGGAGGTCTGGTGTCAACAGATCGAGGAAAGCCAGTCCAGACAGCAACGCAATCGATTGCTTGTGATGGCCCATTTTCAGAAACTGTGCGATGAAATCACCCTGGCGCGGGGATTTGCCGACATTTTCGAGCGGTGGCACAACAGCATGAACTCGCTCATGGTGCAAAACCATGAAATGCACCAGCAAAACGAACGCTTTACCGCCATCGTGCAGAACGTGGTGATGCTGTCACTCAATGCCGCCATAGAAGCCGCCCGGGCAGGCGACAGCGGACGGGGATTTGCCGTGGTAGCCGAGGAAGTCCGCAAACTGGCACACGGCTCGGAGGAACTGTCGCGTGAATACAGCAAAAACCTGTACCGCAACGATCTCATCACCACCTCGACCTTTCAGGACATCCAGGCCGGAGGCAAGATGATCACCTCGGCCCTGGTGAGCATCGATGTACTCAGTCAGCAACTCAACAAACGCCTGCAGGGAGGGGAGGAGGAATGATCAGCGAAGCGGCTGTCAACAGCCTGGACCGGCTGTTCAGAAGTAACGTAAGCCGTCATGTCAGGGATCTGTCGACCCGGGAATGCCCGCTCGACACCCTAACGGATCAGCCGGAAATGAAGGAACGGGAATTTGCCCTCATTACCCTGTCTTCTTCCGTGTTTCAGTGTCTGGGGATTTTTCATTTCAACCACAGCGAAAAGGCCCGGCAGTGGTTCAGCCGCATGTTATCAGCCCCCCTGGACCGGTTTGGAGAAACGGCTTTCCGCGATGCCTTTCTCGAATTCTGCAACATGTGCTGCGGCAGCCTCAACCGGGATCTGCTGGCCCATTTTCCGCACATAGGCATGTCTACGCCCTATTTTCTGCGGCATGACTGCCTGCCTTTCATCCAGGAACTGAATCCCGGATTCAGTCGGCACTACCGCATTGCCCTGGAACCGGATGTCATGCTCCACGTCAGCCTCCACCTCTGCGATTTTGGCCGGGTCGATTTCACCGCCCGCTATGCCGATACGGTGGAGGATACCGGTGAGCTGGAATTGTTCTGACCCCCCGCCCCCAACGAAGGTAAAGCCCGCCATGCAGCAAACAGTCCTCAGCAAGGTTCTGGTACTCGAAAACGACCCGGATTGCCTTGACCATCTCAAGCAGTTTTGTGATACCACCGGCCTGATCGGGGTGCGGGTCAATCCCGGCCACGTCGTCAAGGTATTGAGTTCCACCCTTGATCTCGGAGCCATCCTGCTGGCCGAAAACTATGCCGGCACCCGCACGGAAACCAGGGTACTGGCCCGCTACATCCGCCATTCCCGCCCCGAACTTCCCATCTTCCTCCGGCTGGACAATCCGGCGGAGGGGGATACGGCTGACGACCTGACCACTTTTGCCAGTGGCATCTACACCCGCGAAGACATCAGCCCCCTCAAGCAAAGCCTCGATCGCTATCTCTTCAGCCTGCTCTACCCCGACAGCCTGGTGAACGGCATCATGGAACTGAGCATGAACGCCTTGTCACAGCAGTTTACCGATCTCGATGTGAGCTGTTGTCAGCCCAGTCTGGTCAGGGACCGCATCATCTTCGGTGAGGTTTTTACCCTCATACCGCTGGAGAGCAGTTGGTTCAAAGGTTACATGCTGTTACAGACCGGCGAAGCCGGCATCATGCAACGGGTGCAAGCCGGTGATCCGTCCGGCGGGCCTGGCAGAATCGATTTCAGGCGGGTCAACAATGTGCTGTCTGAAGTCACCAACCTGATCTGGGGCGCATTCAAGAACCGTTACATTCCGGCGGACGATCCCGGCACCCGCTCGCCGGTTCAGGTGCCCATCGTCATCAACCACGCCCACCAATATGTTTCGTTCGGTTCGGATCACCCGCACCTGTGTTTTGAATACACGCTGAAAAACCGGATCGGGGAGGCTGTCGTCTGCTTTCAGCAGTGGTTCGTCTTCAACCTGAACTGGTCCCCTGAACGCTTTAGGGAGATACCGGAGGCCATGGCTGATCTGGTGGAATCCGGTGAACTGGAATTGTTTTGAAGTCCTGCAACGACACTTTGAGGTAACCAACATGGGAAAAATTTTGATCGTCGATGATTCCAGCACGGTACGCGATGAGGTAGGCGGGTTTTTGTCCCGCAACGGACTGGATACCCTGACGGCGGTGGATGGCCGGGATGGACTGGAAAAAATCCGCACCGACCCCGCCATCCGGCTGGTGGTGTGTGATGTCAACATGCCCAACATGGACGGCCTGACCATGGTTGAAAAAGTACGCAGTGAACTGGGGAATGCTTTGGTCAACATCATCATGCTGACGACCGAAAGCAACCCGAACATGAAAGAACGCGGCAAGGCCGCAGGGGTCAGGGGGTGGATCGTCAAACCCTTCAAGGGCGAGAGCGTGCTGGAAACCTTCAAAAAACTTTCGACCTGAAGATTCTATGCGTTTGGCTGTCGTCACGTCCGGAGGGACGGGTTGACGATACTCCCCAACCGATCCATACCAGGCCATATCCTGAAATGGTGCATGAATCAACGCCTGCTCAACAACGGCAGCCCCTTTTTGCACCACAATAATGCAGCCGGTGGTTCACGACGTGCCGCAGCCGGTTCGTACCGGGCTACAACAGGGTCTTATTGCCAGAACCGGCGATCAAAGTCCTCGTTCAGGATATCGATCACCCTGGGCAACCCCAGATACTCGCCGTGCAGAATCCACAAGCCAATGTCATGATCCTTGCGGTAGAGCTCCCAGATACCGGCATAATGCTGATAGATCAAACGGGCGATATCGATGACACCACCCTGTGGATCGACCGTGCGCGAACTACAGGTACTGACGATTTCGTAGCCATCGGCAATGCAGTGAATCTCAGGCTGGGCATAGCGATAGCGTTTGCGTCGTTCCAGTCCGCGCCTGATGCGATGAAAATCGACCTCATTGGGTTGTGTAACCGCCATGTCTGGCAAAAACGGGAAACCGGATGCAGGCGACAGTGCGGGCATCATGGTGAGGATCCTCCACGATCAGTAAAAAACAGGTTCACGATACCGGGCAGCAGGACAGCAGCCTGTCTGAAACCGGGTTCCTTCCCGAAGCAACCAGCGTCTGACCGTTACTGACCCTTGCCGGACAGATCGGAATAAAGGCTGCTTCGTGATACCCTGCCGCTATGATTTCTCCGTCGCTACCGGTCGAAACCTGCAGGGCTACCGGTTCATAATCAGGATATGTGCCATCGTTAAACATCGTGACACCTGGCCTGGTGATCCCGCTGTGGCCAAACCCCGATTGCGTTTCACTTCATCGAGGCTACATCGGAAGTACGTTAAATACCCGATACCGGCTCGGTGTTGCGGCTTGAATCCCGTCTGTCCGATTGTCTAATATGCCACCCTTTTGGCGGGAAGGTGCTGTATGCAGACATATCAAAAAGAATTCATCGATCTGGCCCTGGCGTGCGAAGTGCTTCGGTTTGGTGAATTTACCCTCAAGTCGGGCCGGGTCAGTCCTTACTTCTTCAACACCGGTCTTTTCAATACCGGTCATCGTCTGGCTCGTCTGGGCCAGTTTTATGCGCAAACCCTGATTCAATCCGGAGCAGCGTTCGATATGCTGTACGGGCCGGCCTACAAGGGCATACCGCTGGCCTGCACCACGGCCATGGCCCTTTCGGCAGCCAGCGGACAGGAGATTCCCTTTGCCTTCAATCGCAAGGAAGCCAAGGATCACGGTGAAGGCGGGGTGCTGGTGGGTGCGCCGCTGCAAGGCCGGGTACTCATCGTCGATGATGTCATTACCGCTGGTACTTCGGTGCGTGAGTCGGTGGCTGTCATCCGGGAAGCCGGTGCGGACGTGGCCGGTGTGGTCATTACGCTGGATCGACAGGAGCGCGGTAACGGCGATCTTTCGGCGGTGCAGGAGGTCAGGGCCAGCCTCGATCGCCCGGTTTACCCCATCGTCACCCTGGCTGATCTCATCACCTACCTCGCGGTTACGGCACGGCATGAGGAACTGGCCCGTATCGAGCACTATCACCAACAGTATGGCATCTGCTGATGTCTGGATGACCTGCCCCTGATCCCCTATACTTACCGGCCCGGACACGATGTCCCAGCAGCCCACGAAACCTGATGAATCCCGACCTGCAGAAACTTCAAAGCTATCCTTTCGA
>Ga0194120_10008840_pt1 | contig 13079 bp, 13 predicted proteins | sample TA2MahCa65mmetaG_FD_148642 | JGI IMG/M metagenome (GOLD analysis project Ga0194120, IMG submission 148642) | Freshwater microbial communities from Lake Tanganyika, Tanzania - TA2015019 Mahale Deep Cast 65m | ecosystem: Environmental > Aquatic > Freshwater > Lake | place: Tanzania: Lake... | reverse complement strand
TAGTTTTGATCATGGCGTACTTCACTTTGGCAGTTTCGCGAAGTACGCAGCCGCCTTTTTTAGGAAGGCCACTTCCTCTTCCAGTCGCGCATTCTCACGCTTAAGCCTTGCCAGTTCGGCTTGTTGGGGCTTTTGGTCTTCAAACGGCTGCCCGGTTTGTCGACGCTTCGCCTTCCAGGCATACAAGGTCGCCTCCGCCACCCCTAAATCTTGCGCCACCTTGGGGACACCATCCCGATCAGTGCGCTCTAACGCTTGCTCTTTAAAAGGCGACGTATACCTCTTGTAGGCAAACCGTGCCGTTATTTCTTCTTTTTTGGTTTTCATTGTTGACCTCGGGTTTAGAGATTACTCTATTAGCCAAGTGTCCGAAAGAACGGGGCAAGATCAAGGCCGAATTACTAATTAATCAGAACATGAACGGAACGTTGTTTACTCATTGCAATGCCGCTTGCAGTTTTTGATAAATCCCGCCGAAACTGCCGTTGCTCATTAATACGAAATGACCGCCGTAACGCGCTTCCTGTTTGAGTAAATTAATGATCTCATCCAGCGACCGGCAGATTTCGATGTTGCTGGCGTAACGGGTAAGGCCGCTTAAATCCCAGCCCAGATTGTCCGGTTGATACAATACCGCTATGTCGGCTTTGTTTAAGGATAAAGCCAGCGACTCCGTATGCACACCCAGGCGCATGGTGTTGGAGCGCGGCTCGACGATGGCAATGATGCGTTCATTGCCGACCTGTTTGCGCAAGCCGTCCAGCGTGGTTTCAATGGCGGTGGGGTGGTGTGCGAAGTCGTCGTAAATCGTCACGCCATTAATTTTGGCGATGATTTCCATGCGCCGTTTGACGTTTTTGAACTCACCTAACGCATTAATGGCGTCGGCAGGTCTTATCCCAACATGCTTTGCGGCAACAATGGCTGATAAGACGTTGAAAACATTATGATTGCCTGTTAATTCCCATGCAACACAACCTTGTTTTTCGCCATTCATTAATACATTAAACTGACTGCCGTCGGTATTAATCAATTCTGCATTCCAGTCCGATCCGCCATTAATGGAAGTACGCGCAACCGGCGTCCAGCAGCCCATCGCCAGGACGTCGTCGATGTTGTGTTCGCAAGCCGGGCTGATAATCAACCCTTCGCTGGGAATGGTGCGCACTAAATGATGAAACTGCTTTTTAATGGCGTCCAGATCGGGAAAAATGTCGGCATGGTCGTATTCCAGATTGTTTAAAATCGCCGTACGCGGGCGGTAATGGACGAATTTCGAACGCTTGTCGAAGAAAGCGGAATCGTACTCGTCGGCTTCAATCACGAAAAAATCCGATTCGCCAAGCCGGGCGGAAATCCCAAAATTCATCGGAATGCCGCCCACTAAAAATCCCGGTTTAAAGCCTTGATGTTCCAGAATCCAGCTTAACATGCTGGTGGTTGTGGTTTTGCCGTGTGTGCCGGCTACCGCCAACACCCATTTATTTTGCAGCACGGCTTCCGACAGCCATTGCGGGCCGCTTACGTATCGAATGCCTTGGTTCAACACCGCTTCCACTTCTGGATTGCCGCGCGACATGGCATTGCCGATGACGACCAGATCAGGCCGTTTGGTCAGATTTTCCGCGCGGTAACCTTCCATTAATTGAATGCCTTGTTCCGCCAGTTGGGTACTCATGGGCGGATAAACGTTCTGGTCGGAGCCGCTTACTTCGTAGCCCAATTCGCGCGCAATCAGCGCCAGCCCGCCCATAAACGTGCCGCAAATACCGAGAATGTGAATGTGCAATGTCTTAATTCCTTGTTGAACAGCGTGTTAATGCTTTTTTTTAACGCTTTTGCGTTAGAATGTAAAAGATTGCTAATGTTACATCATTCATTAATGAGCGAAAAAAATAAAATCTTAGTTGAGGCCGTTCCGCATTTCATTGAAGCGCAGTCTGCGCCCGATGAAGGCCGCTACGTATTTGCGTACACCATTACCATTACAAATATCGGTCTGGTTCCCGCCAAGCTATTAAACCGGCACTGGTTGATTACCGATTCCAACAGCAAAATCCAGGAAGTGCGCGGCGAGGGCGTGATCGGCGAGCAGCCTTACCTAAAGCCCGGCGAAACTTTCCAATACACCAGCGGAGCAATGTTAGAAACGCCGGTTGGCACCATGCAAGGTCAGTACCACATGGTTTCCGACGAAGGCGTTAATTTTAACGCGCCGATTCCTAAATTTACCTTATCCATTCCGCGCACATTGCATTAATCCATGGCTATTTACGCCATCGGCGACGTACAAGGTTGTTACGATTCGCTGCGTTCCTTACTGGACGTTATCCGCTTCAACGAACATAACGACCAACTCTGGTTTGTCGGCGATTTAGTTAACCGCGGGCCTAAGTCGCTGGAAACCCTGCGCTTTATCAAAAATCTGGGCAATGCGGCAGTCTGCATACTGGGCAATCACGATCTGCATTTGCTGGCGGCATCCTGCACATCCGTAGCGGAAAATACCCGCAAAGCCTTAACGTTGATTTTACAGGCCAAGGATCGGGACGAGTTGATTGACTGGCTGCGGCATCGCTCGTTGCTGCATCATGACGGCGGCTATGCGATGGTGCATGCCGGTATTTCCCCTCAATGGGATTTGAATCAGGCGATTAATCTGGCGCGGGAAGTTGAAACCGTCTTGCAAGGCAATCACTTTCCGCTATTAATGAAAGCCATGTACGGCAATAAGCCGGATAGATGGTCGCCGCAGTTGGCTGGTATGGATCGGCTGCGCTACATCATTAATAGCTTTACCCGGATGCGTTATTGCGACAAACACGGTCGCCTGGATTTAGAATATAACGGGCCGCCGGGTTCGCAACCCAAACACCTGCTGCCGTGGTTTAAAACGCCCGGCCGTAAGACTATTAATAGCCGGATTGTGTTCGGGCACTGGTCCAGCCTGGGTTATTACGAAGACGGCAACTGCTACGCCATCGATACCGGCTGTCTGTGGGGCGGTCAGCTGACGGCGTTGCGGCTAACCGAGCAGGCGGAGCGTTTCAGCGTTGCTTGCGCCAATTATAAACGGAAAAGCGCATGAACCGGGGCGGCTGCATGAATCCCGTATTCGGTATTAATTGCTTGATTACTCTATAATGAAATTATCGCGCTGTTGGCGCAGCTTCGGACAATACACTCGGCAATGATGAAAGAAGCTTTACCGGAAAATCAAAAGCTTAATATATTTTCAGGTCCTTAAGTGGCTTAAAGAAGACGGTGTCCTGTCTGACAGCCACATTGACCGATGCCGCCAGTTTGCCACTGGCGACAGCGGCAAAAAAAACATCCGCTCAAGGTGATAGCCAGCGCGGAAGTGCAGGATCAGACCAACCTGGGCAAATTGCTCACCCTGGAAGTATTAACGGTGTGGCTGGCGAAACGGGTCGATATGCCGTATCACTACATCGATCCGCTTAAAATCGATATTCCCAAAGTTACCTCTTTGTACAACAAAAATTACGCGGAAAATTACAAAATTCTGCCGATTCTGTTTAACGACAAGGAAATTATCATCGCGACGGCGGAGCCTTTCATCCGCAACTGGGAAGCCGACCTGATTAGAATGCATAATTGCACGATTAAACGGGTCATCGCCAATCCGGACGAAATCGACCGTTATCTGGGCGAGTTTTATTCGTTCGCCACCTCATTAAGCAGCGCAAAAAAAGCCAGGGCGGATGACAAGCCTACCGGCAACATTCAAAATTTTGAACAGTTACTAGAACTGAGTAAAACGTCCGATCTGGACGCCAATAACCAGCATGTCGTTAACTTGGTCAACTGGTTGCTGCAATACGCCTTCGACCAGCGCGCCAGCGATATTCACATCGAGCCGCGCCGCACCAGCGGCAACGTGCGTTTTCGCATCGACGGTGTGCTGCATCATGTTTATACCTTGCCGATGCAGATTATGAACGCGGTGCTAAGCCGCCTGAAAATTCTGGGGCGGATGAATATTGCCGAAAAGCGCTTGCCGCAAGATGGGCGCATTAAAACGCAGAACAACCAAAAAAAAGAAATCGAGCTGCGTTTGTCTACATTGCCGACCGCCTTCGGCGAAAAGCTGGTGATGCGGATATTCGATCCCGAAGTATTAATGCGCAATTACGAGCAATTGGGCTTTAACAGCCGCGAGCTGGATTTATGGCGCAGTATGACGCAGAAAACGCATGGCATTATATTGGTCACAGGTCCGACCGGCTCCGGCAAAACCACCACGCTGTATTCCACGCTGAAAAATCTAGCGACGCCGGAAGTTAATCTATGTACGGTGGAAGATCCGATCGAACAAATCGAACCGGCGTTTAACCAGATGCAGGTGCAACATAACATCGGCCTGGATTTCGCCAGCGGTATCCGTGCATTAATGCGGCAGGATCCGGACATCATCATGGTGGGCGAGATCCGCGACCTGGAAACAGCGGAAATGGCGGTGCAGGCCTCATTAACCGGGCATTTGGTGCTGTTCACCTTGCATACCAATAATGCCCCGGCGGCGGTTACCCGCTTGATTAATCTCGGTTTGCCGGGCTATTTAATCCAGCAGACCATCATCGGCGTGATGGCGCAACGGCTCATTCGTACGCTGTGCAAACATTGTAAAAAACCGAAAGAAATCAGCGAAACGGAATGGCAATCGCTGGTTGCACCGTTTAAAGCCAACAAGCCTGAGCAGATTTATCAAGCGGTCGGTTGTCTGGAATGCCGCAATACTGGTTATTCCGGCCGCATCGGTATTTACGAGATTTTTGAAAATACGGCGGCTTTACAAAAAATGATCGTCGACGGCTGCGACCTGGAAGTGCTGAAAAAACAAGCCTGTATCGAAGGTATGCGACCCTTGCGCTTGAGCGGCGCGGAAAAAGTCGCCAAAGGCTTGACGACGATAGAAGAGGTGTTGCGGGTGGTGCCGGAGAGTTTTGCTGAGTAATATTCCAACGTGCCGGATGGGGCATGTTGCCCCGTTCGCAACACGTAAGGCGCACTAACTGAAAGGCAGTGCGCCGTAATCCCATTCGGCGTACTACGCTGAGCTAGTCGCCCTACACTTCTGCACGTTAACTTTCCCCCAAACGCCTGATTTCCTCGTATCGAAAACAATCCACCGTATGGTCGTTGACCATGCCTGTAGCCTGCATGTGGGCGTAGCAGATGACACTGCCGACAAATTTAAATCCGCGTTTTTTTAAATCCCGGCTCAAAACGTCCGATAAATTGGTGGAAGCGGGCAGTTCGCCATGTTGCCGCCACGCATTTTGGATGGGTTGACCATCAACAAAACGCCAGATGTAATTGTCAAAACTGCCGAATTCTTCCTGTACTTTAATGAATGCCTGAGCGTTATTAATGGCAGCATTAATCTTTAGGCGGTTTCGGATGATTCCTGAGTTGCTTAATAACTCGTTGATTTTGCTTTCATTGTAATTGGCAACTTTAGCGACATCGAAATTGTCGAAAGCGGCGCGGTAACCTTCGCGCTTATTTAAAATCGTCGACCAGCTCAAACCGGCCTGCGCGCCTTCCAGAATGAGAAATTCAAACAGTAAACGGTCGTCATGCACCGGAACGCCCCATTCCGTGTCATGGTAGTGTTCTTCATTAATGCTATTAAACGCCCATTTACATTTATTCATGATTAAAAGCTGTATTTTATTGTTGCCGCCGGAAAGAATCCCTTTAATAGTGCCTTAACTATTAATGGGCTACACTTGAATATTGTAGCAATCTGTTTTTTAATTGAAAGTTACAGGGAAATTTAGCCATAAATTTAATCCAAATTTAGGATCAACTATAAAAACTATCATGTTAATGCTTAAAAAATACCAGTTTGCCGCAGCCACGATTGCGTTGGCGACGATGCTAAACGGATGTCAGACGCTTTCTCAGTTATTTCCAGGCAAACGCGCTGAAATCATTCCACCGACAGTACCGCTGCAATCGGAGATCACAAAACATGAATTTGACTTAACTGGCGATCAGGCATTAATCGGCGGCTTGGCCGCAGTTGAAACGCAGGAAAACGATACGCTGCCGGATATCGCACGGCATTTCGGCCTGGGTTACAACGATATTACCGCCGCCAATGCCGGTATTTCCCCATACGCCAATTGCCCGCAGCCGCGTTTTGCTGCCGTTACAGTTTATTGTGCCGGATGCGCCACGTAAGGGAATTGTACTGAATGTCGCTAATATGCGGATGTTTTATTATCCGAAAAAAGAACCCGGCAAAGTCTATACCTATCCGGTTGGTATCGGCAGGGATGGCTGGAATACGCCAATGGGTACAACCAGTATCGCGGTGAAAACGCCCAATCCCGATTGGCATGTGCCGCCTTCCATTCAGCGTGAACATGCTGCCAAAGGTCACCGTTTACCCAGCGTGGTGCGTTCCGGCCCTGATAATCCTTTAGGTTATTACGCCATGCGCTTGGCTATCGGCAGTTATTTAATTCATGGCACCAATAAGCCATTCGGCATCGGTATGCAAATCAGCCACGGCTGTGTGCAAATGTACCCAGAAGATATTGAAATTTTGTTTCAAAAAGTGCCGGTAGGTACGCCGGTCAGAATTATTCACGACCCTTACCTTGCCGCCTGGCATGACAATAACCTGTACCTTGAAGCCAACGAGCCTTTGGAAAAATGGGCGCGCAGTAAGCGGCAGCTAAAAAAACAGGTGAGCAAGGAAATCGGCAAAATTGCCAAATCACATAGCGCCACGGTCGATTGGGGCAAAGTTGACCGCGTACACGACCGCGCAGACGGTGTGCCGACGCCGGTGCTGGTTAATAGTCCCGACGTGCCGGAACTGGCTAAATCGGCCGTGCAACTGGCGCGGCCAAGCTAGCTTACCGGCCAACCGGTGGCGGAAACATTAACCGACAACGATTGGGCGATGCTGGTGGCAACTTTCAACAACGAAAACGACGCTAAGAAACTGGCGGCCATGTTAAATCATCAAGGCCCGCCCATCCCATCCCGGCATGTGGCGGCGAACAATGCCTATCAGGTGATTTCAGGGCCGTTTAGCACCAAAAAACAGGCCAAAGAAGTAGCAAGCCGAATTCGATTCGATTTCGAAATGGATGTGACATTAATCGAGCCTAGAGTTCCTGCTAAAGTTAATCTGAGTAAAAATTAATGATTAAGCAGTAATCTCGATGAAACGTAGTGGAATGGAGATAAGTAATTGAAAACCTTAATGTAGCTTTACTCCGGCGAGGCAATTACCGATCAGGGATTAATGGATTAACTGCCATGAATTTCCGTGTATAAAGCGTGGTATTCGTCGGTTAACTTATGCTTGGGCGCATAATGCACCAAAGGTTGGGAGGCCGAATGAGACTCTCTCACTCTTATCGATGGTGAAATACGCGCCTCCAGAACTGGGAGGCCTTCCGCCAACAGGGCGTCCACCAACTGTTGCGGTAAATTGGCCTGTTTTTGGTATTGATTAACGACAATGCCTTCAACTTCCAGTTTCGCGTTATGATCCGCCTTTACTTCGGCTACGGTTTGCATCAAATTATATAGGGCTTCCCGCGAGAAACTGTCGCAGTCGAACGGAATCAGGCATTTTTCCGCGGCGATCAGCGCGGAGTGGCTGAAAAAATTCAGCACCGGCGGCGTATCAAGATAGATGGATTCGAAGCCGGTTAATTCTTCCAAAGCTTCCCGTAGTTTAAATATTTTCATGCGCGATTCAAGCCGCGACTGCAAGGACTCCAGCTCCGGATGTGAGGGGATAACGTACAGGTTGGGAAACGGCGTTTCATGGATAATGCCTTGCAGACCGTTATTATTACTGTTGCCGAATAAGGATAAGCTCAGGCAGTTTTTAAAAAATAACGCGATGGTGCTGCCGCTGTCGGTTACTTTTTTGCCCAACAGGTATTGCGTAGTGTTGCCCTGAACATCCAAGTCGATAACCAGGGTTTTCTTGCCTTTTACGGCATTAATCGCCGCAAGATTACAGGTGATCGTTGATTTTCCGACGCCGCCTTTCTGGTTGAAAACAACTCTACGCATCTTACTTCCCCTCATTAAATCAAGTAAATGAAAACGCCATTATAGGACTAAAGCGGTGAATATCAAATTCGGGTAAAGTGTTTGTTGTGGCAGTTAGGGCACTCCGGTATTTGGCTGGTCGTTTTGAAAGCAATTTCCTTACCGCAACTGTCGCAGCGAAAAGTGCCCGGTAAGGTGACGACCCCGCTTTCATAACGATGGTGTTTTGCTTGTTCGCCCAGTTTTGCATGTTCAATTCTGGTTTTGTCGGCTAGACTCAAAAAAGCATCCAACGCAAAATTTTCAATTAAATCAACGTCGAATTTAAACCACTCGGAAAGCGTATTCTTATCTTTATGCGCCGGTAAACTATGTGCGGCGCTTTCGATGTCGCATTTCAACGCATCGGAAATCATGTCGATCTCCTCCAGTGTGAGGTCGCCGGCCTTGCGAATTTTGGCCTTGGCGATATCCACGACATCCACCCAGGTGTGGAGCGTGTCGTCCATCGTCATGTAAAGATGCTCCATCAGGTCGGTATAAGCCTTAGTCAGTTTATTAATGGCCACGGTTAGACTCCTTGCAATTCATGCTTTTGATTTATTCATCGGTAAGTTATTCTAACGCTTTTGATTGCTGAAAGAATAAGAAGGATGCAGGAAAATTATCACCCGCTTGATATAGAGCAAAAAGTCCAACAACACTGGGAAGAAACCGGCGCATTTAAAGCCTCGGATACCTCCGATAAGCCTAAATATTACTGCCTGTCCATGTTCCCCTATCCCAGCGGCAAGCTGCACATGGGACATGTGCGCAATTACACCATCGGTGACGTCATTAGCCGCTACCAGCGCATGCTGGGCAAAAACGTGCTGCAACCGATGGGCTGGGACGCTTTCGGCTTACCGGCGGAAAACGCGGCCATGCAGCATGGGGTACACCCCGCGGATTGGACGTACAGCAATATCGACTATATGCGCGACCAGCTCAAGCGGCTGGGTTTCGGTTACGACTGGAGCCGGGAGATTGCCACTTGCGATCCGGACTATTACAAATGGGAGCAATGGTTCTTCCTGCTTTTGCTCGAAAAAGGCTTGGCTTATAAGAAAACCGCGCCGGTCAACTGGTGTCCGAAGGACATGACCGTGCTTGCCAACGAACAAGTTATCGAAGGTTGCTGCTGGCGTTGCGATACGCCGGTCGAGCGCAAGGAAATCTCGCAGTGGTTTTTGAAGATTACGGCTTATGCCGACGAATTGTTAGCCGATTTGGAACAACTCGACGGCTGGCCGGAGCAGGTCAAAACCATGCAGGCCAACTGGATAGGCAAAAGCTACGGTGTGCGCTTCGCTTTCCCTTATCAGCTCGATGGCAAGGATGAATTGCTGTGGGTTTATACCACCCGCGCCGATACCATCATGGGCGTGACATTTTGCGCCGTCGCTGCGGCACATCCATTGGCTTTACATGCCGCCAAGTCCAATCCCGAATTGGCTGAATTCCTGAAAGAATGCGAACAAAGCGGCACCGCCGAAGCCGACATGGCGACGATGGAAAAGAAAGGTATGCCGACAGGTATTAATGTCATTCATCCATTAACCGGCGAGCAAATCCCAGTTTGGGTCGGCAATTACGTATTAATGAGCTACGGCGAAGGCGCGGTCATGGCCGTACCAGCACATGACGAGCGGGATTTTTATTTTGCAAAAAAATATAACCTGGCAATTAAACCTGTAATCGTTCCAGAAAGCTGGAGTGATAAAAATGTTAACCAGGGAATCATGAGTGAAAGTGTTGGTTATGGCACACCTGATGAGGCACCTTATTTAAACATTAATAGCTCAGAGCCTCTAATTTGGCTTGACTGGGATAGCAGTTTTTGTAAATACGGAATTTGTATCAATTCAGGCAAATATAACGGCTTAAACTATGGATCTGCGGTTGATGCCATTGCCGAGGATTTGAAAGCCAAAAACCTGGGCGACAAACAAGTACAATTCCGCCTGCGAGACTGGGGCGTCAGCCGCCAGCGTTACTGGGGTGCGCCGATTCCGGTGATTTATTGCGACGACTGCGGCGTGGTGCCGGTGCCGGAACAAGACTTGCCTGTCACCTTGCCGAAAGACGTGGTGCTGGACGGCTCGCAATCGCCGCTGGTGGCGCATCCGACTTTCTCGAAGACGACTTGCCCGAAATGCGGCAAGGTGGCACGGCGCGAAACCGACACCTTCGATACCTTTATGGAGTCGTCCTGGTATTTCGCCCGTTTCGCCAGCCAGCCGAAAGACGCCATGCTCGACGCGCAAGCTAAAACTTGGCTGCCGGTCGATCACTACATCGGCGGCATCGAACACGCCATCCTGCATCTTTTATATTCACGCTTCTACCATAAACTGCTGCGCGATGCGGGTATGGTCAATTGCGATGAACCGTTTAAAAAACTGCTTACTCAAGGCATGGTAGTGGCGGAAACTTTTTATCAATTCGACGCCAACGGCCATAAGCAATTCATTAATCCGGCGCAAATCGAGGTCGAACACGACAAAAAAGGCAAGATCATATCAGCTAAGCTGCTAAGCGACGGTTCGCCCGTCATCGTCGGCAATGTCGAAAAAATGGCGAAATCGAAGAACAACGGCGTCGATCCGCAAGTGATGATAGACCAATACGGCGCGGACACCGTGCGCCTGTTCATCATGTTTGCCGCGCCGCCGGAGCAATCGCTGGAATGGTCGGATAGCGGCGTCGAAGGCGCTTCTCGCTTCTTAAAACGCTTGTGGCGGCAAGTTTACCTGCACGTTTCGAGCGGCGGTTCGGCGCAAGCCGTCGATAAAGCCGCGCTCAACGGTGAGCAGCAAGCGGTCAGACGGCAACTGCATCAAACCATCCAGAAAGTCACCCATGATATGGGTGTGCGCACCATCTACAACACCGCCATCGCCGCCAACATGGAGTTGATTAATACCTTGGCCAAATTCGAGGACGACAGCGCCAACGGCAAAGCCATCAAGCAGGAAGCCCTGGAGGCCATCGTGCTGATGCTCTCGCCCATCGTGCCGCATATCTGCCATCAACTTTGGCAAGATTTGGGCAAGGACGGCGCAATTGTCGCTCAGGTTTGGCCGTCCTATGACGAAAGCGCTTTGGTTCAAGACAGCATTGAATACGTGCTGCAAGTGAACGGCAAATTGCGCGGCAAGATGACGGTTTCCGCTGCGGCGGCAGTCGCTGAAGTCGAACAAGCGGCGTTGGCGGACGAAACCATCGTTAAGTATATTGACGGTCAGCCGGTGAAGAAAGTCATTGTCGTGCCGAAGAAATTGGTTAATATCGTAATTTAGGTGCTATTAATGATTAATAAAACGCGGATAGTACTGTTGGGTTTTTCTTGTCTGTTAGCGTCTTGCGGGTATCACCTGCACGGCGCTTATGATCTGCCGAAAGGAATGAAAAGCGTTTACCTGGAAGGCGGTTCCAGTTTGTTGAGAGAGCAGTTTTTGACTGAGGTAAAAACTTCTTCGGGGAAATTGGCGGAAACGCCGGAAAAAGCGGATGTCATCATTAAGATTTTAGATGAAAATGTCGAACGGCGCGTACTGTCGCTGGGTTCCAGCGGACGCTCCAACGACATTGAGCTGGCCGGGCATTTGGAGTTTCAATTAATCGATAATAAAAAAGGCTTATTAATAGGCCGTGAGCCTGTTGAATTCCGGCGCGAATATTTTAACGACCAGCAAGCCATAATCGCCAAGGACTTTGAAGAAACGGTCATTAGAAAAGAATTGTACACGCAAGCGGTCAGGACGATTATAAATCGCTCGCGCTCCGCCTTAGAGACCAAGAGTAAGTAACATGCAATTAAAGCCCCAGCAGCTGGCGGGTGCTTTACAAAAAAAATTAGCGCCGGTTTATCTGATCAGCGGCGATGAGCCGCAGCAAGTTAATGAACTGTCCGATCTCATCAGAAAAACGGCGAAAGCACAGGATTTTTTATCACGGGAAATTTTTTTTGCCGACAAACAATTCGACTGGAGGCAGTTGAATGTTGCCGCAGACACGCTGTCGATTTTTGCCGATAAAAAATTAATCGATCTGAAACTCAATGCGCTGCCCGGTCAGGAGGGCGGCAAGGCAATCGCCGGTTATTGCCAGAACCAGCCGGAAGACGCGTTATTATTAATAACCACCGGTAAGTTGAACAAAGAAAACCAGAAGGCGACGTGGTACCAAGTTATTGATAAAGCTGGCGTTATCATCCAGGTTTGGCCGTTAGCCGGACAAGAGTTGATGGCCTGGATACAGAGCAGAATGCAGCAAAAAGGCATGCAGCCGGAACCCGCCGCCGTTAAGTTGCTGGCCGGAAGAGTGGAAGGCAATTTGCTTGCCGCAGCTCAGGAAATCGAAATGCTCTACGTGTTGTATGGCGCAGTCCCGATAACCACTCAACAGATTAATGAAGCTGTTGAGGATAGCTCGCGTTACGATGTCTTTAATCTGGTGGAGTCGGCCTTGGCCGAAAAAACCGGCAAAATTTTGAAAATTATCGCCTCGTTAAAAGAGGAAGGCATTGCTTCAGCTGTAGTGTTGTGGGCGTTAAGCCGAGAAGTGAGGCTATTAAGCAATTACCTGGCGATTAGTGCGCCTAATGAGAAAGAAAATTTTCTGCGAAACAACGGTGTTTGGGGCGACCGTAAGCTATTAATCGGCCATGCAGCCAAGCGATTACGCCATGATGAGTTAACAAATGCCTTAATGTTGTGCGCAAAGACAGACCGGCAAATCAAAGGCCAGGAACAAGGTGATGCCTGGGAAACCTTGTTGCAGATCGCATTAAGGATGGCTTCATCTACGGTACTGAGTAAAGCATCTTAAAGTTAATATTAACCTCAATAATCTGGGCGGATTCAAAGCCGAAGTGCAACACCCCAAATGCCAGTAAGGTATACCCATGGGAAGCACTTCAAAACACTATCAACAACTTCAGCCTGAAGAGCGAGTTACGATCAGCAGTCTGAAGCAACAAA
>Ga0194120_10008839_pt1 | contig 13081 bp, 16 predicted proteins | sample TA2MahCa65mmetaG_FD_148642 | JGI IMG/M metagenome (GOLD analysis project Ga0194120, IMG submission 148642) | Freshwater microbial communities from Lake Tanganyika, Tanzania - TA2015019 Mahale Deep Cast 65m | ecosystem: Environmental > Aquatic > Freshwater > Lake | place: Tanzania: Lake... | reverse complement strand
TTCGCAGGTCGTCGAGCTGTTGGGGGGGGGGCGTGTAGCCCTCGATGCCAAAGTTGAGCAACTCGTAGCGTGCGTAGCCGCCAGGGCGCGTCTCGTTCAGCTTCGCTTCGATGAGCGCCTCGAACGTCGCATCGTCCGCCACGCCCGAGCCCATCAGGTGCGACGAGCCGATCAGTACGGCGCGCCATGTGCCGGGCGGCTTCTCGAGCGTGTAGTGGCGATCGCGCATTCCCCAGCGATTCGTGCTCGTCGGCACGCCGTGGAAGTCGATCGAAACCGACGGGTTCATCTCCACCTTCATCCAGCTGCGCACCGGCCTCGCGAGCTCGGTCGCGTGCAGCCTCGGCCACGACGCCGGTTTCTTCAGCTCGAGCTCCCACACCGGCGAGCCGAAGCGGTCCATGTCGATCAATTCTTCGTAATAACCGCGCTGCAGCCGCGCGATGTCGGTGGCGCTGAGCCGGCTTTGCTCGATGCTCGCGAGCAGCTCGCCGCCCGAGCCGAGCGCGCTTTGCGCCTTGCCCGCGCTGAGCACGATCAGCAGCCCGATCGCGGCGAGCGACGCGCCCTGCGGCGCGACGCGCGGCAGCACGCGCGGGCCGAGTGCGCGCGCGGCCCAGAACACTCCCGCACAGCCGAGCGCGATCGCCAGGCTCGGCGCCCAGCTGGAAGCCGCGGGGAGCTCCGGTGCGCCGTGCCACGCGAGGCCGTTCTTCCAGAGCAGCAGCCACGCCGGAATCGTGTCCGCAGTCCAGATCGACCAAAGCGTGCAGATCGCGAAGAACGTCCCCACGGTCGCGAGCGCGCGCTTCCAGAGCGGCTCGCCCCCAAGCTTGCGCTTGCGGAACGACGGATCGGCTTCGCGCAGCGTGCCGTGGACGACGAGCCCGGCGAGCGTCCCCCAGAAGATGATGTCCTGCCAGGTGACCGGGAACGATCCGCGCAGCCAAAACCATTGATAACTGTGCAGGAACCACGTCACCACGAACACGAACAGCGTCGCGCCCACGAGCGCCGTCTTCGTTCCCCGCTTCCGCAACCGGAAGAACGCCGGGTAGTAGAAGACCTTCAGCATGAAGTCCTTCCAGTAGATGTTGATGCGGCGCCAGAAGTCGGTGAAGGAGGAGGACAGCGCGTACTGGTGGTTCGTCTCCGGCAAGTGGAAGCCGAACAGATGCAGCATTCCCACGATCAGGTGGAACTGGCCGGAGACGCGCAGGTAGAGCAGGAAGTTGGTGGCGAGGTACTGCAGCAGCTCGAACGGGCCGCGTACCTCGCTCGCCTCGATCGTCAGGTGGAAATAGATCACGCGGTAGAGCAGCAGCTGCACCACTCCGCGCACCATCCAGTCGACGCCGCGCTGATGGAGCTGGGGCTCGGGAGCGCCGTAATAACTCTTGCGGAACGTGGTGTAGTCGATGACGGGGAAGAGCGGGAAGCTCGCGTTGGGCAGGAGGAAGAAGTACGAGAGCGCCTGCAGCGGCGTGCCCGGCTTCTTGTCGTGCCGCAGGTCGTACACGTAGACGATCATGCGGAACATCAAGACCGCGGAGAGGATCGGCCAGAGCGAGGCCGACCACGGCGCGCCCACCGGTTGCACGCGCAGCCACGCGAGCCCGGCGCCTGCCGCCAACAACAACCCGATGCGAACGCTCCAGGATGTGGGCAGGTGGCATACGCCGATCAGCGCGAGCGTCACCACCACGAGCCAAGCCGCGTTCGCGACGCCCAGCACGAGCGCGAAGCCTGCGAGCGAGAGCGCGAGAAAGAAACCGAGGCGCCACGCGCGCGGCAGCCAGAAGTGCACCGCGAAGCCCGCGAACGCGAGCCACGCGAGGTTCTGGAAGCCCGCGTTCTCGATGCCGAAACGCTGCATCGCGAGGGCGAGCAGCGCGAGCTGAACGCAGATCGCGGCGAAACCGAAGAACCGAGAAGAATCGTGCCCTTGCGCGGACCCGCTGCCCGCCGCTGATGTCGCCGCCGCCATCGCCACTCGCTCCAGCTCGCGCTCTTCGGCCGGCCGGTGCGTGGCCCTGACAAGGGTTGTGGTTCGGCCGAATTAGGGCGGAGGCCGATCAGGCGACGGGCCGTTCTCGAGCCCGACCTCGGTCCGATCCGGCGGCGGCATCTCCCCTTCGAGCCACGCCGCCACGCGCTCGCGCAGCAGCGGAAGCGTGGTGCTGCCGCTGCCGAGCACGACGTCGTGGAACTCGCGCAAGTCGAAGCGCGCTCCGAGCGCACGCTCGGCCTCTTCGCGTAGCGCGACGATTTCCTGATAACCGAGCAAGTACGCCGCTGCCTGCGCCGGGCGCGCGATGTAGCGGTCGATCTCCTGCGCGGCCTGGTCCGGCGAGAGCGCGGTGTGCTCGAGCATGAACGCGAGCGCGCGCTCGCGGCTCCAGCCGAGCGCGTGCATGCCGAAGTCGACCACGAGGCGCACTGCGCGCCACGCGCGGCCGTTCAGCATGCCGAGTCGGTCGGCGTCGCTCGAGTAGAGACCGAGCTCGTCGGCGACGCGCTCTGCGTAGAGCGCCCAGCCTTCGGTGAAGCCGCTGCGAAACAACAGGCGCGCGATGCGCGGCAGGTCGTCGCGTTCGTTCGCGAGGGCGATCTGGAGGTGGTGACCCGGGACGATCTCGTGGAACGCGGTGTTCTCGCCCGTCACCCAGCTTTGCTTCTCGGGCGCGAACGTGCGCACGCGGTACGCCGCGGGCGCGCTGCCATCGAGTGCGGCCTGCAGGTAGTGCGCCGCGGCCGTCTTCGCCTGGAACGCGGGGATCGGTTCGAGGATCGCGCGCGAGCGGGGCAGGAACGTGAACGCGCGCGGAAGCGCGACCCAAGCGCGATCCATCGCCGCTTGGCCGACGCGCAGCACGTGCGCTTCGTCGCGATACAAGAACGCGGTATCGCTGCGCAGCTTCGCGAGCAGCTCGCGCGGCGGGATTCCGCCGAAGCTGCGCGCCGAGATCGCCGCGATCTCGGCTTCGATCTCCGCGAGCGCTGCGTGGCCGCGCGCGTGCACCTCTTCGGGAGAGGTCGCGAGGGTCGTCTGGAGCAGCAGCGACGCCTCATAACAAGCGCGGCCGCCGGGGCCGTCCGCCATCGCGATCGAGTCGCGCGCGCGTGGCGCATACTCGTCGCGTAGGAAGTCGCGGTAGCGCGCGAGGGCAGGGCGCACGTCGTGCGCGACGAGAGCGAGGAACGTCGCGCGGAAGTCCTCGTCGTTCGCGCGGAACGCGGGGCTCGCGAGCGGCAGCTCCGCGTCCGGCGCTGCGATCAGCGTCGCGAGCTGCGCGAGCACGTGGTCGACGACGACTCGCGGCGCCGTAACACCTCGCGCGAGGCCCACGCGCAGCGCCGCGATCTCGTCGCCCACCGCGCGCGGAAACTGCGTCCAGCGCGTGAGCGCCTGCGCGCGCAGCTCGGGAGTCTCGAGCGGTTGCGCGAGCGCTGCGTCGGCGAGGTTCACGAGCAGCGCGGGGCCGACCTGGCTCACGGGCCAGAGCTCGCGCTTGCACACGCGCTGCGCCGCGTTCGCTTCGAGCAGCGCGAGCGCGAGATCGCGCGCGTGCTGCGCCGCTGGATCCGCAAGCGCATCACGCGGCGTCGCGCGCAGCTCCGCGAGCCACGCGTCTTCGCGCCGATCGCGTGCGGCCTCTGCGGCCAGCGACTGATCGGGCAGCGCGTCGTGGCGCGCACCCGGCGGACGCAAGCGCGCGAGCGTCGCAGGGCTGTCGGCGAGCCTTTGGTCCACGAGCGCATCTGCGATCGCGAGCACGCGCGCATCCGGCGAGGGCGGCTCGGGCTCACGCTCGCCCGCCATCGGCGTGTGTTCGCAGCTCATCGCGAAGAGCAGCAGGCCCATCGTGGCGGCTCTCCGCATGACGCTTCCTCCGCTCCCAATCTTAAGAGGGCCACGCCCGCGCGGGGGAGCAACAATCGTCAAGTCGTGGGCCAGGCACGGGCGCAGGCTGCAGCGGCCTGCAAGGAGACGCGCCATGACGACGACCGCCGCCGGCGCTTCGAGCCGCGGCGCGACTCGCGCCCCGATTCACTCGGGCTTCGCAATCGCGGGCGCACTCGCGCTGCTCGCGATTCTCGTTGCTGCCTCGTTCGCCTGGGTGTGGCTGTGGTCGACGTTCCTCCACGCGAACACGACCGAGGCCGAGGCGCAGGCGTACGATCGCATCGCGAGCCCGATCGTCGCGTTCGTGCTCGCTGCGCCGCTCTACTTCGCCGCAGGCCGCTGGCTGCGAACGCGCATCGGCGCGCGCGCGCCGCGCACCGCGCTCGCTCTGATCGGCGTCGACGCCGCGCTCGGCGTCGCCTCGCTCTTCACCACGCCGAGCGTGCTCTACGCGGCGCTGATCTGCGCGCTCGTCACGGGCGTGAAGCTCGTCGCGATCGTGCGCGGTGCACGCGCTGCGTGAGTGCCGCCGCGGACTGAGGCGCAGCTGAACGTGCAACGGGGACGTACGTGCAACTCCACACGTTCAAGCGCGATGCACGTACGTCCCCGTTGCACGCCCATCGCGCCCGCGCGCGAAACGAGCTTGAATCCGCCGCTCGCACCTTCGGCGGAGGACGGCAGTGCCCACGATCTTCTCGAACCCGCGCGAGCTGCTCGGCGCGGTCGGCAAACCGCTCGGCGCGAGCGAGTGGCTCGCGATCGAGCAGCCGCGCATCGACGAGTTCGCGCGCGCGACCGGCGACCACCAGTGGATCCACGTCGATCCCGAGCGCGCGAAAAGCGGCCCCTTCGGCGCCACCATCGCGCACGGCTACCTCACGCTCTCGCTCGTGAACCAGTTCCTGCCGCAAATCCTCGAGGTGCGCAGCGTCTCGATGGGCGTGAACTACGGCTGCGACAAAGTGCGCTTCCCCTCGCCCGTGCGCGTCGGCTCGCGCGTGCGCGGCGTCGGCGAAGTCGTCGCGGCGGAAGAAGTGAAGGGCGGCGCGGTGCAGGTGACGGTGCGCGTGACGGTGGAGATCGAAGGCAGCGATCGCCCGGCGTGCGTGGTGGACACGATCAGCCGCTTCGTGCCTGCGTGAGCGCGACAATCGAGAAGAGGAACGCAGGCGATCCAGCGAGCGAAGCTCGCGAAAGGTGTGCATGAAGTTCTGGCAAGCCATCTCGTTCGCGGAGCCCGATCAGCTAGTCGGCATCGCGCAAGCAGCGGAAGAGGCGGGCTACCACGGCTTGTTATTGGCCGATCACCTGTTCTTCCCGGGCACGCTCGCGTCGAAGTACCCGTACTCGGGAGACGGCGCGCCGATGTTCGACGGGCGCACGCCGTTCCCGGATCCGTGGACGACGATCGCGGCGATGGCGGCGGCGACGAAGCGCCTCCACTTCGCGACCTTCGTGTTCATCCTCCCGCTGCGCGAGCCGATTCAGCTCGCGAAGACGCTCGGCACGCTCGCGCTCCTGACAGATGGACGCGTCGCGCTCGGCGCCGGCGCGGGCTGGATCCGCGAGGAGTTCGACGCGCTCGGCATCGACTTCCACACGCGCGGCCGGCGCATGGACGAGATGGTCGCGCTGATGCGCAAGCTGTGGACCGGCGACGTGGTCGAGCACCACGGCCGCTTCTTCGACCTGCAGCCCGCGCAGATGAGCCCAGCGCCGGGGCGCGAGGTTCCAATCTGGTTCGGTGGCCTGACAGATGTCGCGATGAAGCGCGCGACGTACGTGGGCGACGGCTGGCTCGGCGTGGGCAACACGCCGGAAGAGGCGGAGCAGATCCTCGGCAAGTTGCGCGTGATGCGCGCCCAGAGCGCGCGCGCGAGCAACCCCTTCGAAACGATCGTGCCACTCGTGACGCCTCTCGAAGCACCCACGTTGCGGCGCCTCGAGGAGCACGGCATGACCGGCGCGAACTCGTTTCCGTTCAGCTTCACGCTCGGCCCGCGCTCCACCCTGGTGCAGAAGCGCGACCAGATGCTGCGCTTCGGCGAGACGGTGATCGCGCAGACAAATCGTTAGGGAGCAACTTGCCAGCGCGTCGCGTCATAGGCTCGGTTGCGCTCGCAGCGGCGGCGCTGCTCGCAGTCGCTTGCGTGAGCCCGCCGGATGGCGCGGCGCAGATTCGCGCGCAGCTCACGGAGCGCAGCGGTGAGAAAGCGAAGCGCGCCGACCTCGCGGACCCCGGGGACGCGATGCCGAGCGAAGACGAGCTCGTCGCGTTCGCGCTGCGCCGGAGCGCGCAATTCCGTGCGGCGCTCGCGGATCTCGGGGTCGCGGAGGCGGAGTGGATGCGCGCAGGCGCACCGCCTCCCGCAACCTTCAGCGTGCTGTTACCGCTCGGCTCGAAACAGCTCGAGTACGCAGCGAAGCTCCCGATCGACGCGCTCTGGCTGCGACCGAAGCGCGTTGCTGCGGCGAAGCGCGACTGGGCGGCGACTGCAGAGCGCGTCGTCGCGAGCGGGCTCGATCTCGTGCGCGATGTGCGCGTCGCGTGTGCGGACGCGAACGCCGCGTCCAGGCTCCGCGCGCTCCTACGCGAGACTCGCGACCCGTATCGCCGCTTCGCCGAGTATGCCGAGCGGCGGTTTCGCGCGGGTGGGCTTCCCGCAGTCGATGTCGCGCGCGCCAAGCTCCAAGCAGTGAACGCCTCCGATCGGCACGCGCAGGAGTACGCCGCGGTTGTTGGCGCGACCGCGCGCCTGTCCGAGCTCACCGCGTTCCAGTTCGCAGACTGGCCCTGCGAGAGGGAGGAGACAGCGCTCCCTCACGCCGAGCTTCCCTCCGTCGACGAGCTCGTGCGCGACTCGCTCGCTGCTCGCCCCGAGCTGCGCGCCGCCGAACTCGAGGTGGAAGCCGCCGGCGCACGCGCCGGACTCGCGCGCCGCGAAGTGCTTCAGCTGATCGCCGTGCTCGACGCGAACGGGTCGGGCGCCGATGCGGAGATCGGCCCCGGTGCCGAGTTCGGCATTCCGCTCGACGGCGGCCGCGCAGCGCGCGCACTCGCCGACGCGAAGCTCGCGCAGGCACGCGCACGTTACGAGGCCGCGGTGCAACGCGTGACTCGCGAAGTCCGCGAGGCCTACGCGCGTGCGGAAGCTGCGCGCATCTCGGCGCTTGCATGGCATCGCGAGCGCCTTTCCGTTCTCGAAGAGTGGGATGACCGCGCGGGCATGGCTTACGAGGCTGGCGCCATCGACGCAGGCGCGAAGCTCGAGGCCGAAATCGCGATGCTCGAAGGGCGCCGCGAGTTCGTGCTCGCTGACGCCGCGTGGCGCCGCGCGCGCGCGGAGCTCGAGCGCGCTGTCGGCCATCGCCTCGCACTCGCGTCAGAAGCGAGCGCCGCTCCCGTAACAACTCCTGCCACACCGGTGGAGCCATGAAATCGAAGCTCGCTCTCGCCTTGGCGTTCGCGCTCGCGGCGCTTTCCTCCTCCGCGTTCGCCGACGGCGGCTCCTCCGCGCCGGCGCCGTCGCAGGTGGCGAACGCCGTGAGCGAGGGCGCGCTCACCACGCTTGCGCTCACGCCCGAGGCGGAGAGACGCCTCGCGATCGCCGTCGAGCGCGCGGAAAAGAAACCCTTTGCGCGCACGCGGCTCTTCGCGGGCTACGTCCTCGCGCCGCTCGCGAGCGGCGGCGCGGTCGCGCCCGTGACGACGGGTGCGAGCGAGCTGCAGCTCGCGGAAGCGCAGGTCGCGGCGGAGGGCGCGGTCGCAGTGGCGCGCGCGCGGCTGGAAGGCGCGAAGCGCGTACTCGCGCGCGCAGAGCAGATGCTGCGCGACGATGCGGGCAGCCAGCGCCGATCTCATGACTCATGAGTGCTGCATAACGGATCGGCGCTCAGCTGCCGGCAAGGGCCGCCACCGTGGCGGACCGGAGCACCGACGTTCGACGCCAGATTCTACCGCGGTTGATCGGAGCGCGGCCCTTGCCGGTCAGCTGCAGCGCCTTGTTGGGCAGCGCGCTCATGCGGGCAGCCGTTCACCTTCGCGAACAGGGAACCGTTCGAGGATGCGCTTGCACGCTGAGATGATCGGCGGAAGGTAGGTCTGGTCGAAGGCGTCGTTGAAACTGTGTTTCTTCGTCATGTGGTCCGGGGTGATGGAGATAGCCACGTCGATGTGGCCTCCAGTCTTTGCTTCGAGCTCGACTCGAAGGTTGGGCTCGATACAGGCGAGTTCTGCTCGACCGGAGAGGGTCTGCAAGAGACGCTCACACCCGCGAAGCAGGCCAACCAATTCGCCGAGATGGATGATCGAACCGTGGACGCGCACGCTTGATCCCGGGTAGTTGCAACGCCCGGTGACGCGAAGCCAGTTTCCGTCCCAATAGTCGGTTGCGTCGGGGAACTGGCGGCCGTGAACCCAAACCCGAAGCCCTGCGATTTCAAGATCTGGGTCGCCCAGGTGTTCAAGTTCGCGCTGACTCATCTTCGCGCTGCCCAACAGGTATTCGACAGAGCCCAACGCCGTCGCTCGCAGCCCATCTTGCTCCCGCAAACACTGCGAAGCAACGCGTTCTTGGCGCTCGCCGCTGAGGCCGTGGCGGCGCGGAGCGTCCTCAGCACGCTTCGCTGCTGCCTATTCGCACGCTTCCTTCGACGGAAATGCAGCAGCGTGGGGTCGCGCGGTTTCGCTGGGGACGCGTTCTCATGTGCGGCGCGCCCGACTTCACCGCCAGGTGCCGCCTTGGACGCGCGGCTCTTGGTTGCGTCCACGCACCTGACCTGCCTGAGATCCTCGGCCCTAATTCCTCTAGAGAACGGCCTCTGTCTGCTGCGTTGTTGAGCACCGCTCGGCGAACTCCGCCGGGGTGAGGTTGCCGAGGCTCGAGTGCGGGCGCACGGCGTTGTACTCCCGCCGCCAGGCCTCGATCAACACGCGGGCCTCGGTTCGATTCTGGAACCACTGCATTCCGAGGCACTCGTCGCGGAACTTGCCGTTGAACGATTCGTTCGCGCCGTTCTGCCACGGCTTGCCCGGATCGATCAGCGCCGTCTCGATCTTCGCCTCGTGGGTTAGCCACTGGAGGATCGCCCGCGAGACGAACTCCGGGCCGTTGTCGCTGCGCAGGTAGCGCGGAGCACCGCGCACGCTGACGAGCTTCGACAGCACCTAGATCACGCGCTGCGAGCGGATGCTGCTGCCGACATCGATCGCGAGACACTCGCGCGTGTACTCATCGACGACGGTGAGGCACTTCAGCGTTTGGTTGCTCGCGCAAGCGTCGTACACGAAGTCGTAGGCCCACACCTCGTTCGCGCGGCTCGGCGCCAGCGGTCGCGGCCTGCCCGTTGCGATTCGGCGCCGCGGCCTTCTCCGCGGCACCTGGAGCCCCGCGCTGCGCCAGAGCCGATGTGCACGATCGGCGCTCATCGCGTGCCCGCGCCGCCCGAGGAACACGCGGATGCGGCGGTAGCCGAAGCGCGGGTACTGCGCGGCGAGCTCGCGCATCACGCCGACCACCGGCGCATCGCGCTTCGCTAGCACCGATTCGTACCGCAGCGTCGAGCGCGCCACCGAGAGCAGCTTGCACGCGCGCCGCACCGAGATCCCGCGCCCGCGCACGTACGAAACCTGCTGCCTTCGCACGGTGGCGCTCACCATTTTTTTCGCGCCACCTCGCGCATCACCTCGATCTCGAGGTCGCGCTCGGCCACGAGCTTCTTCAGCCTCGCGTTCTCCGACTCGAGCTGACGCAGCCGCTTCACGTCCGCGGGATCGAGCTCGCCGAACCGCTTGCGCCACGCGTAAATCGTCTGGTCGCTGATGCCGTGCCGCTTCGCGACCTCGGGCACCGGCGCGCGATCCGCCTCGCGCAGGATCTTCACCATCTGCTCTTCCGAAAACCGGCTCTTCTTCACGGGGGGCTTCCTTTCGTCGGGAGCCATTCTCCCAGGAATCAGCTGGGCCGAGAAACCCAGATCAGGTCAACTCGGGCGAGTCGCTCCATCGCCTTCCAGACTTCCTCCCAGAAATCGACCTCGATCCCCTTCATGGCACGATCCTCCCGTGCGGCGTGATCCACAGCGCGTTGAGGGCCAAGATCACTTTACTGGTGTGGAAGCTGAACTGGTCGTATCGGCGGAACGTGAGCAGAGTCGCTGTGCGCCTGGGCCAGATTGCGACACGCCCGGAAACGACTTCGTAGTCAACTCCACCGGGCCTGTGCGGAGCGTGGCCCGCGCGGCAGTACCGGACGAAGTCTTGATAGCCCGTCGCGTGCCCGGACTGGACGAAGGTCAGCCCCTCGAGGCGTGAAAGCCAGGTGCGGTCGACCGCGAATCCGACGACCGCAGGCGCACGTCCTGCACGCGTTGCTCGCGCAATCGCCCAGTCGCGTGCCTGCGTCAGATTCGTCGTTGTGTAGAAGCCGGCGCCGAAGTCCGTGAGCGGGCTGCAGTAGGAAAGGCTCACTCCACTGCCGAGGATCGAGTGGGCAGAAGCTGCGTCCGTCCCGTGAAACAGCTCGAGTGGCGCATTCGTCCAAGCCATCCTCGGCTTCTATCACGCTCGAAAGGCAGCCACGCCGCCAAAGAACGTCAAACAAACTTCGGCAAATCCGTCCGTTGCGACCGAATCACCAACTCCCCCACCTCGCTAGGCGCGAAGAGGCGCATCGGCGGGCCCCAGAAGCCGGAGCCGCGGCTCACGTAGATCTGGCTCGGGCCGCGCGAGTAGAGGCCTGCGACGTAGGGAGTGATTAGGCGCACCAGTGCGCTGAAGGGCCACAGCTGTCCGCCGTGGGTGTGGCCGGAAATCTGGAGATCGACGCCGCGCTCGGCCGCCTTCGGGAACGTCTGCGGATCGTGCGCGAGCAGGATCAGCGCGCGCTGCGGATCGCGGCCGGCGACGGCGGCGTCGACGTCTTCCGTCGTGCCCTTCGACCAGTCGCCGCGGTGATCGTCTACCCCCGCGAGATCGAAGCCCGCATCGCCGCCGACCGGCACGCGCTCGTTGCGCAGCACGCGAATGCCCAGCTCGCGCAGGCGTTTCTCCCAGCCGTCGACGCCCGAGTAGAAGTCGTGATTGCCTGGCACGAACCACACGCCGTGCTCGGCGCGCAGCTCGCCGAAGGGCGCGATGTCGTCGCCGATCTTGTCGACGGCGCCGTCCACGAGATCTCCCGTAACGACCACGAGGTCGGGCGCGAGCGCGTTCACGCGCGCAACGAGTTGCTCCGCGAAGCGCCGCCCGAGCAGCGGACCGATGTGGATGTCGCTGATCTGCACGATGCGGAAGCCGTCGAGCTGGCGCGGCCAATTCGCGAGCGCGATCTCGCTGCGCTTCACGCGCGGCACGCGCAGGCCACTGCGCAGCGCGACGAGCGCGGTGAGCAGCGTCAGCGCTCCCGCGGCGAGCGCCCGGCCGCGCGAGAGATCGAGCGCGCTCGCGCTGCTCGCCGCGCCCATCAGCACGAACGCGGCGTCGGTGAAGAGCAGCGAGACGAAGCCGAGCCAGAACACGCCCATCCAGAGCGCGAAGGGCCACGACACGATTCGCAGCAGCGGGGGCCGGAGCGCGCGCTCGAGTGCGAGCGCGATGAACATGCCCACGAACGCGACCGGCACGAGCGCGACCGCGAGCGTGCGCCACGGCCCGGGCACTGCAGGATCGAGCACGAACCCCTTCAGCCAGTACCAGTGCGCGGAGGCAACCAGCGCCAGCGCCGTGAGAAACACGGCGAAAGCGAGCAGCGAGCGCGGTCGGCGGGGAGGCGAAGCAGCGGACATCGAGGTCTCTTTTGGGGCGTGCGTCACGGGATTCGCGAGAAACTGCCGCGCAGTTGCCGGTTCGTGAAGGGGCGCCATCGGCAAACCGCGCGCGGGGCTTCAGCGAGGGCGAAAGCGCGCCGATGAGTCCTCATTCGCATCCCACGGAGGGACACATCATGCGACTCGCTTCCAAGCTCGCTGCGGTGACGGTTGCCGCGGCTCTCTTCGCGAGCCCCGCGCTCGCCGGCAAGCAGTTCGGTGAATCCGAAGCTTCCCACACGGGCCCGATGTTCGACGTGCTCGTGATGCGCCCGCTCGGACTCGTCGCGATGGGCGTCGGCGCGGTGCTGTGGCTGCCGGCCGCCGGCATGACCGCCGCGATTCAGCCGTCCGAGATCGGCAAGCCCACCGAGATGCTGATCAAGAAGCCGTACCGCTACGTGTTCCAGGATCCGATCGGATCGCACTGAGCTCTCGGCGCGGCGACGCGAATCAGTCGCCGCGCCTCTCTCTTCTCCGGCTCGCGCGCGAGACCGCTGGCCGCGCGGCGCACAGTCGCGCTGGTGCGAGTCGCACGCGGAGTCGGGAAAGCGCACCGGAGGGCGCGCAGCATCACGCTGCCGCGCCCCCGGTTGCGCTGCGGCGACGGCGAGCCGCGCGCACGTTGCTGCCAGGTCGGCGTGGTCGCATCGTCCGCTGAGTGCCGACCTACTCCTACAACCTTCAGTTCGCCGAGTTCGACCCTCGTCAGGTCGATGATCGCGGCGTCGCGAGCGCGCGCGAGATCCTCGAGGCGTTCGATGCCTTCGATTGGGCGGGCCAGATCGTCGCCGCGAACCGCTTGCAGAAGGTCTCGCCCACGTTCTCGGTCCTGGACATCGAAGAGGACCGGCTGTTTTGGGTGTCGGGCTGCGGCGAGCCCGACGACATGTTCTTCGTGAACGACTACTCATACCGAGGCGAGGTCCGGCGACTGTTCGGTCTCTTGTCCAGCCGAGGCCGGATATCCGCTCCGACTCGCGAGCTCTCGCTCGCGGAAGCACGCCGTGCGGTCGAGATCTTCGCCACCGGCGGCCACGAGAGCTTGCTGCGGCTCTTGTCATCGCAATGAGAACCGTCATCTCGCGCCGCGTCCAACGCTAAGCGCCGAGCCAGCCCAGCTCCGCAAACCCCTCCTTCGACACCACCACCCGCTCTCTCCCCAGCTCTCTTCGTAACAACTCCTCCGCCTCGCTCGCATACCCGGGCTGCGCCCACTTCGCGTAGCCCGCAGCTTCGAGCCTGCGCAGCGCGCGCACGCTGCGGCGGCCGCCGGCGCCGTCGCCGCGGAAGAAGTCGTCGAGCACGACGCGCTGCACGTACGGCGCGATCGCGCGCGCGAGGGCGCGTGTGTCGCCCGGGAGC
>Ga0194120_10008836_pt1 | contig 13083 bp, 15 predicted proteins | sample TA2MahCa65mmetaG_FD_148642 | JGI IMG/M metagenome (GOLD analysis project Ga0194120, IMG submission 148642) | Freshwater microbial communities from Lake Tanganyika, Tanzania - TA2015019 Mahale Deep Cast 65m | ecosystem: Environmental > Aquatic > Freshwater > Lake | place: Tanzania: Lake... | reverse complement strand
AGAATACGGTTTCGATTTATCGATCGTATCGAAGTAAACGCGGAAAGAAAACCAGGAAGTAGACCGCCCAAGGAAACGTGGTCGACTTCGCCGATGAAACCGCGCTCAACTAAACCGGCGTTCCCAGTCGACGTGGAACCGCTGGGCTGCGGCAATTCAGAAGCTTGGCCGACATCCAGAAATGGCGAACTTTCAGCGTTTTCATCCCGTCGCTGACCAAACGCATACCTTACTATCCGCCGCGCGGGTTGATCGCCCCACCCATCCACAAACACACTGGTACAATCTCACCCGTAACTCTCGGTTGTTCGCATCTCTCGCGCTCGCAGCAGTTTAACGGTGTTGTGAGCAGGTAGCTCGTTGATGGAAACCCACGGCTGTTTCCCATGAGGGGAGCACCAGCATGGGCCGGACATTTTTGTCCCCACGCGACTCAGCGACGCCGGGAATGGACTCGTTCTCACGATGGATCAAAGGAAACCCTGATGGAACACATTGAGTTTGTCGTCGTTGCCGCAATGGTCTTGGTAAATGCCGTGTTCGCTGCTTACGAGATTGCGCTGGCATCCGTCTCCGTCGCGCGTTTACAGGCTTTGGTCGGACAGCAGCGAACAGGGGCCGCTGCCGCGCTAACCATGAAGAATGGCATTGAGAAAAGCCTCGCGGTCGTGCAACTGGGAATTACGCTCGTGGGCTTGATCGCGGGCGCTACTGGCGGTGCCAGCGCGACGGATGACATTGCGCCGTTCTTCCACTCCTGGGGACTGTCGAAGTCCGCTGCCGAAGTGTTGGCGATCTGCGTCGTCGTGCTGCCACTTACGGCGCTGACCATCATCGTCGGCGAACTGATGCCAAAGTTGTTTGCATTGCGAAATAAGGAGTGGGTATGCCTTGCTCTGTCGCCACTCATGAAATTCTTCGCGCTCACCGTATGGCCCGTCGTTTGGTTTCTCGAGTCTGCCGCCACGGGCCTCATGGAGCTGACTGAAAAGTTCTGGCGTCCGGCTCCGCACGCGGATGCCAGAACAGAAGCTGCCGAACTTCTGGAGTTGCGGGCGATCGCGAGCATGGCGAGAACGTCACGGCTGATTGGCGCGCGAGAGGAAAACATAATTCTTGGTGCAGCAAGGCTCGCCAGTCGACCGCTCCGAGAGATTATTCTCCCGGCCGAACACATCCGCATGCTGACCCTGACGGATTCCCTCGCGGACGGGCTCCTTGCCGCGCACCTCGACTTGCATACCCGATTCCCCGTCAGCGAACGAAAGGAAGATCCGCAAGCGATCGTCGGCTATGTGACATTCAAGGACATCGTGACAGCCATTAAGCTCAGTCCGCAGGAACCTACTGTTCGCGGAATCATGCGGCAAATCCCAAGCCTCAAGGCGGAGATTCCAATCTCCGCCGCGCTGGAGTTCTTGCTGAAGGAACGCACGCACATTGCGCTGGTGCGGGATGACGCCGAGGCGGTACTTGGGATGATCACGCTGGAGGACATTGTGGAAGAACTCGTGGGGGACATCCAGGATGAGCACGACCTCCTGCCCGTGCACGTCATTCGTTCCGGGAACGGCTGGATCGTAGGGGGCGGCGCGACACTGTCCCGGATCAAAGACTTAACTCACATTGATCTGGGGACCGCCGCTGTTCCACAAAACTTAAGTACTTGGGTCATCCAACGTTTGAACGCTGTGCCACAGGGCAGCGAAGTTGTGCGCCACGAGAATATCCGCATTTTGGTGCGCAAAGTGCGCCGCCAGCGCGTGCTGGAAGCGTCGCTGACGTGTGAGGCCAGCCGCGAATAGATGGCCAATTGAGCCTTCTGAACCGGCGTCCCTGGCGAGGAGCATTCATCGAGAGCGGCAACAATGATCCAAACAGGCCAACGGTCCTCGAACGCTGCCTACGATGGTCTCGGCGGAGATACGGATGGCTCAATGAATCCCAGATTCTGCTGGCGAATCCGGGCTGCCTGGTCATCGTATAGGAAAGGCAGAAACATGAAACGCAGACCGCGCGTTACGGGTGTGGCCTCATGGAGCAGTGAGCAGGAAAAGACGACGGCCCCACCCATTGGCGCTATGTAGAGCTGCGGACCAAATTCGGGAAATCGCAGATAGCCGCCCTCATATTCTCCCGTGTTGAGATGTAGCGAAACGGCGAACCGGCGATGGGCCGTGCCCTTGGTCGTGTTGTCCCGGTGTGCTCGAAAGTGACCAGCTACGGATGCGTCGTAGCAGGCCACGACATACCGTTCGATCCTTGTGGCCCGGAACTGAAACGCTTTGTGGATTTCTGGAACGAGCCGATCATGGATGCGAATCATGCACGCATGACGCAATCGCTCGTCTGCGATCTCCTGGTCGCGGCGACGCTTATGGCCGTAGTCCGTTACCTCCACGGTCATGCCGTTCCTTTCCCTCATAAAACCGGATTCCTGACCACCGTGCGTTTCGTAGTATTGGACCAACGTCCGGCAAAGTTCCGGTTCGAAGACCCGCGGTACGATGAGCACGGGAGCTTGCGGTGAGGCAACGGTGGGCGGACCGACGGGCGGTAATTCCGCCAGGGCCTTCAACACGCGAGGTACGTGGGTTTCGGGCGAGTCACCGAACGGGAGCGTTGTCACGACGCGCAGCAAGGGGTCGAGCAACAGCGTGTGGGGACGAACGACCTCGGCCGATTGCGCCCCAGCGTCAACCGGTGAATCAACGACCGCGCCATACAGGCGGCTCACCGCCCGGTCGAAATCCCAGAAAAAGCGGATGCCTGGGATTTGCTCGCGTACCCGTTCCAGGCGCTGGTCATCCGGGTCGGTGCTGACGCCGAAAAAGCAGGCGTTGTAGTCATCGAAGTGTGACTGGGCAAGCAGAAAGTCACGTAAGATCTGTCGGCTTTCGGCGCGTGCTGCCGATTGGAAAAAGCACAGCACCACATATCGGCCGCCTACGGAACTGAAGTGAAAAACAGGGTTGCTGGTGCATGGTGCCACAAACCAGGGTGCCGGTTCGCCGAAGTGGAGGAGCGCTTGGCGCATTACGTATTACTCCGTGGATGCCGTATCCTGGACCGATCCGTTCCGCTGCGGATTTCGGTCGACTCCATCTTCGTCACTGGAAATCCCCTTCACGACGATCCAGGTGGCGACTGCCAGCACCAACAAGGCCCCGACAGCGATCGCTGCCAGTTTTGGCAGGCCTACCGCAGGCAAGGACCCATTGCTCGCCTCATTGGAACTGAGCACGAACAGCTGCTCCACCGCTTGCCGATATTCCAAATCGCTGGCGAGCCCGATCAGTTCGTCGTAGGTACACTTCGGCATGAAGCCGCAGTACGACAACCGCTTACGAGCGGGATCAAACGAGATGCGATTCTGCAGGCGCTCTGGAAACGCAAGCCCGTCCGGGAGTTTGCGAAGCGATGTCGAGTGTTCCATGCCGTTCACCCAAGGCCGACCGCCAATACGACGATTTCGCGTGTTTCTGATGATTATTATTTGAGAGCAAGTCGGATTTCAAGTGACCGAAACACGCCCGGCAGATTCATTCGAAGGAGCCTGAGGGAGGCTCCTGCGAGGTGTAAATGACTTCGTCCACTTCGAAGCCGGTCGATGCATTGGCGTCCGGCCGGCCGTCTGGCGAACAAATCGGGCGTGTACTTGTTAACTATGCGCTGGCCGGACGAGATGACGACAGGGTTGGCGAGAAATGCGTCCTCCGGTCGGTGACGACAATCACAGTTAAGGATCGGGAACGATTGCCAGGAGTGGATGTTCTTTCTCTACGACTCGTCAGCTCGATGATCAATTCGCTCACTCCCCAAGCGCGCGATGCCGACCGCGCAATTTGCGTGAGCGCCAGGGTGATCGGCCCGGCCGCCAGTTTCGGGTCGCATTGCAGCGACCGGAGCGGCGTGGGGAAATCGGTCGGTCGTGACTGATTCGGTACCTCATTCACTTAGAAGCCTGTTCTTCTTCACCGCCGGCCCTGCCAGGCGTATTACAGCAAGTGCTCAATTCGGCTGTGCCGGCCAGAATGCGCACTGCATCGACGATCTGCCGGCTGTTTCCAGCGAGAACCAGAAGATCGTTCTTCTGCAACTGAAAATCCGCCGAAGGCACGGTGACAAGCGCTGAATCGCGTATGACTGCCAAGAGCGTCGCTCCCGTTTTCGCCCTGAGATTCAGTTCTCGAAGCGACTTATCGACGCCCGGGGCGACTTCGGACAGACGGTGCGTCTCCAATTCCAGTTCGGGAAGGATGGTGTCGAGCAATTGTTGGCGCTCCGTTGACGGCAAGTCGCCACGCAGTGCGCAGTAGGCATTTGAACGGAATCGCTCAACGACACGGTTGATTGCGGTGCTCGGCGTTTCGAACACGCGCAGGGCCAGCGCCAGCACTTCGAGTGATGTTTCGAACTCTTCAGCGATGATCGCGTTCGCTCCTAGTTCCCGCAGGATGTCGATCTCGGTCACGTATCGCGTCCGAACGATAATGTGCAGTTTGGGATTCTCGTGGCGGGCAATTTGGACCGCCTGCCGCGTGGCTTGTGCATCGGAAATCGCCAACACGAGCCCGCGGGCTTTATCGATATGCAACTTTCGCAGCACCTCGGCGCGAGCGCAATCTCCAAAATACACCGGCTCGCCACGCCGGCGAGCGGCCTGAACGGAATCCGGGTTCATTTCGAGAACCGCGAACGGCAGGCCAAACGTGCGCAGCGCGTTTGCCAGGTTGCGCCCGTTGAGTCCATAGCCGGCGATAATTAGGTGGTTTTCCAAGGGCGGCTGTTCCGACGACTCACGCTCGACTCGGCGATGATCAAGCCGTCGCAGCGCCGGAATTCTGGCCAGCCCCGCCGTGAGCCTCGTGCTGTTGGACACAAGGAACGGACTGGCCATCATGGACCCCACGGAGACCAGCAGAAACACCGAATAGTGGTCGTCGCTGATCAAGCCGGCTTGCAGCCCGGTGTATCCCAACACGAACGAAAACTCGCCGATTTGGGCGATGGCCGTGCCGATGGTCGTGGCGACTCGCAGCGGATATCCCCAGCCAAGCACAGGAATAAAACCGCTCGAAAACTTGATGACGATTACGACAAGTAGCACAAGTGCTGCCTGCCATGCGCCGTCGATCAGGCTGCTCACGTCCAGCAGCATCCCGGTCGAGAGGAAAAAGACGCTGATGAGCAGGTCGCGAAACGGGGCGACTTCGGACAGCGTGTGATGGCTGTAGCCGGATTCCGCGATAGCGAGACCAGCCAGAAAGGCGCCCAATCCGACCGACAACCCGGCCGCCATCGTCGTCCAGGCCGTACCCAGGCACACAACGATCAGGAAAATCAGAAATAACTCCCGGCTGCGGCTGCGAATTACATGCTCCATCCAAACCGGAATGACCCACCGGGAAAGCGCCACGGCGACAGCAAGCACGGCCGCCGCCCGCAATAACATAAGGCCCAAATCACCGATCGCGAATTGATCGCCGGCCATGATGGGAACAGCTAGTAACATCAGTACCACGGACAGGTCCTGGGTGATGCTGATTCCAAGTCCGAGCCGTACGGGCGGACTGCTCAGTTCGCCCCGGTCGAGAAACAGCTTTAGCATCAGCGTGGAGCTGGTGTGGGACAAAAGAAAGCCGAGAAACACGGCTTCGACCCAGCGATCGACGAATGTGCTCGCCGCTGTGGCACCACACACGATGCAGATCAGCATTTGTGCAGTGCCGATTCCCGCCGCGTAGAGAAGTTCCTGAAGCCGCTCGCGAGTGAAGTCCAGGCCGATCGAAAACATCAAGAGTAAAATGCCGATCTCGGCCAGGCTCTCAATCTGCTCTCGGTCGCGCAGCACGCCGAGGCCGTGGGGACCGATCAACACCCCTGCCATCAACAATCCGACGATGGACGGCAGCCGAAGTCGGTAAAACAGATGCAGAATGGCTCCTGCTACGAGAAATACGAGGACCAGACTTCGTAGCAGCGGTTCCATCGCCGTCATACCTCGACTACGTCCGTGTCTCGGACGCACAGCGGCAAAGAGGATCGCGTCCGACATGCCGCTTTCGATCGCCGGCCTGCAGGCGTTGATTGCGCGTCGCTAGAGACCAGAATATGAGCAGGCCTCCCAACGCCAGAGCGAGGAGGGTGATGGTCAAGTTGACCGGATCGGGAGGAACTCCAAAGATCGGTGCCATCGCAAGCTTAAAGGCGCTCACAACCATCAGGCTGATTCCCCACAAGCGACACCTGCTCATGAACACACCTCGACAAATGATTCCCGTGATTCCCGTCGTGACAAGGACTGGCGGCCAGGTCAATTCTCCGTGACCGTCTCCGCTACTGAGGACGGCGGGACACGGACGATTTCGACCGAGCAGGCGGCGCGGGTCGCGATGGCCAAGGAGACTGAGCCGAGAAACAGCCGCTTGATCGCTCCGTATCCGTGTGACCCGACGACAATCAAATCCGCACCCCAGCTCTCCGCTTCGTCCAAGATCTTATCCTTCGGATGACCTTCCCGCAGCACGGGGGAGACAACTAAGCCGGGTGCATTCCGCTTGATCACGGCGACAGCCTCGTTGAGTCGCTGCCAGGCGTCCGCACGCGATTGCCTGTTCAGCTCATCGAACATGCTCGACGAACGGCCCCGCGATAGCTCTTCTTTCCAGGGAGTGTCTACCGTGATGATTCGGACCTCGGTTCCTTGCGGCCAGGGCCGGCGAGAAACCTCCGACACGGCCGCATCGCTGTGCTCCGAACCATCGATTGCCAGCAGAATCTTCATGATCATCCTCTCGGTATTAGTTCTCGGCACGATGTTCAGTAGCCGATCTATCGTCCGTAGCTGGATGTAATGGCCAACACGCAGGAGCGATGGGAGACACAAAACCATCGGGCTTGACGGTCAGGACGCTGCAATCGCACGTGTTAAGCACCTTCTCCGCCGTATTGCCGAGCAATAGCCCCTTGATGCCGCTCCGGCCGACTGTCCCCAAAGCAATCAGGTCCGCGTGGAGGTTCTGAGCAGTTCGGCAAATGTCCTTCCAGGGCGTTCCCCAAGCCAAGTGAAGGCGAATGCGACTACGATCGGTCGCCACCGACTCGACGAATGACTCCAGCCGCTTTTGAGCTTCCGCGTTGATTTCGCTTCGCAGCGAACTCCCCTCTGGAATCTTTGAGATGACGTCTTCGGGTATATCCATCGAATCAACGACGTGCAGCAAGTGGAACTCGGCATCCGCCTGCTGAGCGACCCATAGTGCCTGCTTTACGGCCTTTAGGCTCACTTCGGAGAAGTCGGTCGACGCCAACACAACTTTCGGCGGGCCTTCATGCTCTTCCTTCGCGATCCACACACTCGCTGGGCACTTCCGAATAAGCCGCTTGGCAGTGCTTCCCACGAAGAATTGCTCCCATGCGGCCAAGCCCCGCGTGCCAGCAAGCACGAGATCGTAGCCTTCCTGTTGCACGGCATGCGTGATCTCGACGAAAGGCTCGCCTAAGAGCGTTTCAAACTTAATATTCAAGTCCGTCGCATTCAGATTTACAATCAAACGGCGCATCTTCGTGTCGGACTCCCGGCGAATTTCACGCTGGAATAGATCGCCTTCGCCGTAAAGCAAGTCCAGACGTGCCTTATACGACGACGAATGCACCGCCCGCCGTAAGTCCGGCAACGTATGCGCTAACACGATACCAGCGCCGGTCTGCCTTGCGAGCCACACGCCTTGCTTGAGCGCCGCGTCGGCATGCGATGAGAAATCCGTCGCGACGAGAATGTGCCGGTAGCCCATTGTTTCACTGCGTTGTTGCATCATAGGGATTGCTTTTATTTATGGTGGAGGTTGAGTTTGGTGGGAGTGTCCCTGGGCGTAGCCAGGCGACACGGATTCTGAGTCGGCCCCCGAAACGACCGCACGAGCCCTGTGTTGTGACGAACGGTCCCGCAACTCCTTCCTGACGACCGCAATTTCCTCGGGGGCGGTGATCCCCAGGCGGACCCTCCGTCCATTGACCTCTAAAATCGTGAACACAATGTCAAACTGCGGGATGCAGATCTGCTCCCCGACTTTGCGGCTGAGTACCAGCATCGCCATTCCTCCGTTTAAGAACCGTTCGGACGGGTATACTCGTCTGGCAGCCGGTAGCTCAGCAGGCAACCAACGCCGCCCAGGTGAATTAACTCGTCGCTCTGGCCCACGACCTCGACCGTGCAGTCACATTCCTCCGCTTTGCGCACCATCTGTTCCTTAGTGTTGAAACGGCGGAAGTCCCGCGCATTGCAGTCGGGGCACGCCTCCAGGGCTTCGGACTCGACGTCGACGTGCCCGCAGTTAGCGCACGACCATCCTGGGCCAGGATCGTATTCCTTCGACATTACAAGCACGTCCACGCGGCCGGCGCACAGCGCGCGGAAGCTTGAACCCGCTCCCACAACTGCAAGGCCACCGGTGCGAAGTTGCTGCATAAGATTGGCGACCGTTGTACGAGATTCTTGTTCCTCGGCTTCAACAAACGAAGTTAGGGTGGCCCCCACCACGTCGGACAGGCGACTTGTGCCGGATGCCGTGACAGTATCAATCAACTGCTCTTGCAAGTGCTTGGGTAGGTTCTTTTGTACCAGTGAGATCATTTCAGGTAGGCCCGCGAGGATCAAATGCGTGTAGCCGCCGGTGGACATGAGCTGATTCAATACCCCGATCGCATCCTTCAGAAACTTGCGAGTCCGTTCCTGGCGGTGGCGTTGAAAATGGACCTTCGACCACTCGCGACCCACACGGTCCCGCAACTCCGGCCGCTCCTTCCACATTGTCGCGGTGACCGCTCCCACATTGACTTGCAGAATCCGCCAGCTCTCTGTTGTCACGAGCATGACGACATACCGGTGATAGGTATCTTTCAGTTCGACCAAATGATAGATGTTGGGTATATTGTCCACCGCAATCCAGTTCGGCAGCGGAACCTGAAACTGTAGCGGCAGAAAGAACGGCTGCTCACCCGCGCGCGAGAAAGCGGCGAGTCCCTTGGAAGTGCGCGACAGTTCCGTTGAAATGATTTGCTCGATACGTCCCAAAGCGGTGTCAAAGTCCTGTTGCTCCTGGACGCTCAAGCCCTTCCGGAGCGACCGCACGCGTTCGTCGAACGCGTTTCGATCCGCGAGACGCCCAGCGGCCAAGGACTGGTAGCAACTGATGACGGGTGCAACAGTGACGGGTAAGGTGATTAACGTGCGAATGTGTTTCGGTAAGCCTTGCCGTTCCATATCAAGGGCCTTTTTTCAGTCGTTGGACCTGGAAAGCATCGTGTGTCGCTACGGAATCTAATCACGCATTATTGAGCCAGAAACAACGGCCGGTTCGCATTCTGGATCGCGTGCAAGGCGGTCTCGCCGAAGATGCGTCGCAACAGCAGGTTCTTCGCGCTGTTGCCCACAACCGTTAGGTCCGCCCCCCACTCTTCTGCATAGGGAAGTAAATGGTCCTTCGGTGAATCAGGAACGAACGCTTCCTCCGGCTCAAATCCATGTGCCCGACAGTAGTCCGCCGCGTCGCGCACAAGTTGCTCCGCTTTATCGGTTGCGTGCTCGAAGGTCACGACCCGCAACTTTGCCTCAGGCCACAGTCGCATCTGCACGAACCGCTTCATGGCTTTGGCGGACTCCATCGAGCCGCTGTAGGCAATCAGCACCTTCTTCACGGGATAGAACCCCTTGGAGACCGCGATCAGGGGGCGGACCCCCGCTTGCACCAACCGCACCAGGGCGTTGTGCGGATCGGGGACGAGATCAAACTCGAACAGGCTCCGCAGGCCGAAGATCATCAAGTCGTGATAGCGGGCCTGATCGATCAGCAGCGTGAATGGTTCACCTACCTCGCGCCGCACTTGATGCCGCACTCCGGCTGCACGGCACGCCTCGGAGAACTCATGTTCGGACCACTCACCCCGTTCCTTTGCCTTCTCCACGCGGTCGTTGGCGAGTTCATGAGCGTAATGACCACCACCGATAGGGATTGGTCCAGAATATGTCAGGCGGCCTTCGTCGAAAATACTGACGCCGGTCACTTCGGCATCGTGCGCCATCGCCAGCGCGACGGCCTGGTTGATTGCGTGCACGGTATATTCCGTGCCGGCAAGACCCACTAGGATTCGTTTCAGCATGCGTCTCGTCCTTTCGTCTTCGGTTCGTGTGTCGAGATGTCGCTTGGTTGGCGTTTCGTATAGTAAACGGTAGCGTCAGTCATTGAGTCACCTCACCTATCCCGGAGTCACGAGGAAAGCCGATAGACGAGAAACAAGGCCCCTCCCAGGATCAGCAACATCAGCAGCGCGTCGGGTTCGACGACCCGTCGCCGTTTTTCGACGTGATAAAGTTGCCCCAATACGGCAACGGTCGTCGCGAGGATTACCGCCAACGACGTCACTGCATGTGACGGTGATATGTCGGCAAACAGCGAACCGGGGTGTGCCGCATCCAAAGGCACAAACATAATCATGTTGAACGCGTTGCTGCCAAAGATGTTGCCGATTACGAGGTCAAACGACTTCATTCTCAGCGCAGTGATGGACGCCACCAATTCAGGCAAGGAAGTGCAGAGCGCAACGAGCGTCGTGCCGACGAAGGTCTTACCGAGTCCAGAGAGATCAGCCAGTTGCCCCGCGGCATGCGCTAGACGTGGCCCGGCGAGAAAGAGTACGGTGGCCGCCACAGAAAAAATGACAGCCGGTTTCCAGAGTGGCGGCTGGACAGGTTGTTTGCCACCTTTGTCCAACTCGGCCGCTTCCGCGGCGTCGGCCGCACTGCGGGCGGAAACTCGCTGGTCGAGGAAGATCATTCGGACGCCAAGCAAGTACGCCACAAAGATTCCCCACGACCAGATTCCAATCCCAAGAATAGAGGACTCCGGCAGGCGGGTTGCCGTCAGAATCGCCATGCCGGCGAGAGCGGTGAGGGCGATGCTCAAGGTGGCCGAAAGTGCGTGCGCGGCGGCCTCACGCGAGAGCATCTTTCCGCCGGAACGGTGAGCCAAGTCCAGGACGGCCAGAATCAACAGATTCATTAGGCTGCTGCCAAACAGATCGCCCGCCGCGAGATCGGGCATCCCCTGTCGCACCGCAGATAAGTCAACCGTCAATTCGGGCAGTGACGTCACTGCGGCGAGTAACACGCTTCCGATCAGAAGTCGGCCGAGCCGCGTGATCTCTGCGATCTGGTCGGCAGACCGTGCCAAGAATGTTCCGGCCAGCACCACGACCGCCGCCAAAGCCAGGAATTCAAGGGAAACCGCAAGCATGAGTTACCCCTTGGCCGTGGTAAAAAGCCGACGACGCTGAAAAGGGGATTGCGACCCGCGTTGCGCTGCTCGCGCCATGTCCGACAAGTCCGCGCGAGGGTCAGTCGATTTGGTGGAAGTCTTCGGATCGCAAACGGAGCACTCGTTTACAGGGCAGTCGTCGGGACGGTACACGACCTCGATCCGGTCAATGAACTGATTTACTCCCGCAACTCGCCTGATACATTCGACGGCGACCTGCCGCAGGTAATACGTCGGCACTCGACCTCGAACCAGAACCACGCCCCGCTCGACCGTGATTGCCAGCGTTCGATGCGGGCCATAGCCTCGCTGGTGGAGAAATCCTTTCACTCGCAGAAGCAGATCGCGATCTGCTTCTGCGAAATCCGGCAGTTGGTCCAATGACATTACAAAGTCTCCTCGCGCGGCGGCGGATGAATCGTGATTCGAGCGATGTACGCAACTCGACGGCTATCCTTAAGTGGAATCTCGTCTGGAACTCTCAGCGTTGACTTCCCGCTCGGCCTCAAGCCAGAACTCAAGTCCATCTCCCGCCGGACACCCAGCCGCTTCCCATTTGCTGTGGGCGAGTGCGCGAATCGCTACTTCGCGGTCGTCAGTAGGTTGCTGGTTCGATGGGCACGCCGATTCGCAGCCGTGTTCGCCCGTTAGCACCACGGTGGCGTTGGGGTCGGCAATGGAATCGTCCGCCGAAGTCGCTCGGTCCGTTTGGCCTTTGAAAACTGTCTTGGTCTTGGACATGGTCTTTCTCCTTGAGGGTCAGTACCGCAAACATCAATTTCTGAATTCAATGTCACTGGGCGAGAAACAGCGGAATCTGCGTGTCGCGGAGCGTCGCCAGCAGCGTGTCGCCCAGGACCTTCCGCAGCAGCACGCTACGGGCGCTGTTCCCCATCACGATCATGTCGGCCTGCCACAACGTCGCCGCGGCCAGCAGCAACACCTTCGGGTCTCCCGGATTCGACTGGTGGCACACCCTATAGCCGTGCGCACGGCAATACTCTTCCGCGGCCTGCAGGAGTTCGTAGGCTTTGTCGTCCGACGGGTGAAACGTCACGATCTTCAATTCGGCACCCGGCCAAAGACGCATCTGAACGAACCGCTTCATGGCTTTGGCGGATTCCATCGAGCCGTTGTAGGCGATCAGTACTCGCGAAATACCTCGAAAGTTCTCGGACACGGCGATCAATGGCCGCACTCCCGCACGGACCAACCGGATCAGAAGCGATTCAGGGTCGGCCGCCAGAAAGTCATATTCGAAGACGCTGCGCAGGCCAAATACCATCAGGTCGTGGTAGCGCGCCAAGTCCACGAGCCTCGTAAATGCATCGCCCGATTCCTCGACGACGTGGTGCTTGATATTGGCCGTCTGACAAGCTGCTTCGAAGTCGCGGATCGATTGTGCAATGCGAGCTTCGGTGATCGCCATGCGCCGGTCGCGGATCGCGTCTGCATCTTCCCACGGCGGCGGCACCGTCCCCCCCAGGCTGCGAACGCGGCGTGGGTCGAGCACCGTCACTCCGGTGACCTCGGCGTCGTGCGTCTGTGCCAGCGTGACGGCGTGCTCGATAGCGACGGGCGTGTACGTGGTGCCTGCCAGTCCTGCCAAAATGCGCTTGTTCACGGCCTTACTCCTTGCGTCTCATGTCTCGCTTGGATTTGCTCGCTTGGCCCACCACCACTTGTGCAGTTCAATGGCCGGCACGATTAACACGCTGATGCCGATTGCCACGCCCCATAACCACGGTTCAACGGGCTTGGTCGCCAG
>Ga0194120_10008823_pt1 | contig 13096 bp, 11 predicted proteins | sample TA2MahCa65mmetaG_FD_148642 | JGI IMG/M metagenome (GOLD analysis project Ga0194120, IMG submission 148642) | Freshwater microbial communities from Lake Tanganyika, Tanzania - TA2015019 Mahale Deep Cast 65m | ecosystem: Environmental > Aquatic > Freshwater > Lake | place: Tanzania: Lake... | reverse complement strand
CTCCCGTCACTGCCATTGGGTAGCGCACGTTCGGAGAACGTGGGTGGTGAAGCCACAAGAAACAACAAGAGCGACGCCGATCACCAGTTTCTGGTGTTGCGCAAATGCCACCGCGGTCAAATCGCGGATCGTCAGGTTGTTGGCACGGGAGTCTTCTTCGGAAGCGGCTGTTTGCGAATCGTGAAGACCTTCACGGTGACTGGCGGGAGCGGCAGGTCGGCGTTGACGGCTTCTTGAGCAGCCTGCTGGAGTTGATCCCAAACAACCTCGTTGTCGGGTCTCGCCAGCAATACGTGAGTCTGGTGAAACGTTACCGCGTACCATTCGATTCCCAAGTGACTGACTTGATCGCTGTGCCACTCTGGATCAGGCTGCGATTTGGCGGTTCGGTAGTTTTTTTCATCGCGTGATTCCTGAAACTTCCGATCAACCACAACGACATGCTTACCTCTGGACGCGACCAGCCATCGGCCATCGCGACTGCGGTTTTGTAGCGTCGCGAAGTTTGGCCAGACCGCAGGCGGCCATGCTATTTTTGGAACTCGTTATAGAGGTGGAGTCTGACACATTCTTTGAACCACGCTATGTGGCTCTGGATGGTCGCAAACGCCGCTCGGTTTTTCGACCGAATGAGGCTGGTCGAGAGCGACCGGAGAGACGCCTGATCGAGGCCGGTTCTGATGCTCACGCGGGGCAGAGGCGTGGCGATGAGCGATTCCAAAGTCGCAATTTCGGCATCACTTTGCGGCGTGCACTTCTACGGAAGAATTACGGAAGTAAGGTGCGACACACTGCGAAATACTGCTAATCAATGCGACGATTTGCGATGGTTTGCAACAGCCAGCTTTTTGCTGTAACACACGTAGCACAAAGGCATTTTGGCTGAAAACTCAAGCAGCCATCCCGCAAACTACGGAACCGAAAGGCCTCGCTCAGCCGCGCAGACCGTTGAAACGCATGACCGTCAGCGGCATGATCTGGGAAACTCAACCGTAAACCAAATCAGAGGATCAGTCTCGATGAAAGAGCACTCATTAATCCCACATTAATTCCACAAAGTTGTGTCGATTGGCGGGAAGGCATCACCTTCTGCTGTCAGCAGCCACTGACGAAGGCCTTTATCACTCAACGCCTGCTGAAGCTGCGCAATTAGTCCGCTGCCAGAACACATGAGTGCAGCGAGAAATATGGCATCGAACAGACGGCCCGCTTGATCCGTTAGGTTGAATAAGCCGAATCCGAGGCGACCCGTTAGTTCGACGAGCACACCGTCGTATGTACCCTATTGAGGAATCTCCTATCATGACCGAAACGCCCCAATTCGCGACGCGGACCAGCGTCGAACAAGTCGAAGAAGGGACAGAACTGGCACCGAAATTCGATGAGCACGGCCTGATCCCTTGCATCACGACCGATTTCTCGACGGGTGAGGTGTTGATGCATGCCTACATGAATGCCGAGGCTCTCCGCCGGACCATTGAACTGGGCGAGGCGGTCTATTGGAGCCGTAGCCGCGCGACCCTGTGGCATAAGGGAGCCACCAGCGGCCTGGTGCAGCGGGTCCGCGAGATGCGCATCGACGACGATCAGGATTGCGTCTGGCTGCGGGTCGAAGTGACGGGAGGCGCGAGCTGTCACGTCGGCTATCGTTCCTGTTTCTATCGCATGGTGCCGGTGGGGCCGACGCGTAATGCCTCGGAGACGCTCTCATTCACCGAATCCGTTAAGGTCTTTGATCCCCAGAGCGTTTATGGAGACTCCCCGAACCCTACGCGGCTCTAATATCGGACAGACGATGAGCATCGCTGTCTTCAGACGCTGATTCCCATCGGCCTCCTGAAGTTGACCATACGACCGGAATGAATTCCTGAGCGTTACAGCGATTCGAACTTGGCCGTAAGTTCGGTATTCCTCAACCTCATCCACTCAGAAAGTCTTCATTCGTGATTCTAACCGCTTCGTCCGGGCCCCCGGAACTTCTGTCGCTTGTTCGGCAACTGTCGTTTTGCGCTGGCCATCGACTCCTCGGCCATGAGGGGAAGTGCGCCTTCTTTCACGGCCACAATTACCGAGTCGATCTCGAAGTTACGGGATCAACTGTTGATTCCGTTGGGCGGATCATCGACTTTTCAGCCCTGAAAGGCCTGTTTCAAGGTTGGCTCGACGAGCATTGGGATCACGGCTTCCTGCTTTACGAGCGCGATGATAACGCGCTGGCGGCAATTCGACAGATCGTGCCGACGAAGTACTTTGTGTTACCCTACAATCCGACAGCGGAAAACATGGCGCGTTACCTTCTCGATAAAGTCGCCCCGGAGTTGCTGGCGGACACGGGAGTTGTCGCATCGTGCATCACGGTTTGGGAAACCGACCATTCCTGCGCCGTGGCTCGGCGCATTGTCTCTCCGAAGGGGGGGTGATTGCATAGTTTCCCTGCCGCGAGAAGCTTCGATGATTCCCAATGACCAGACATCACGGATTCCCACACACATCATCACCGGCTTTCTGGGAGTCGGGAAGACCACTGCCATCCAGTCGCTTCTGAGTTGCCGTCCCGCGAACGAGCGCTGGGGAATCTTCGTGAACGAGTATGGGATGGTCGCGATTGATCAGCTGCTCCTCGACGACCAGCATCCGCAGGTTCAAATCCAGGAACTGGCGGGGGGGTGCTTCTGCTGCAGCACATCTCAGTATCTTAAGCCCGCGTTGACCCAATTCATCCGGAATATTGGACTTGATCGATGCCATCGAGACGGATCGTCAGTCGATCAGCAGCGTCTACGATGCGCGCGCATCGGTCGAAATGGTGGCCGGATGTTTTGAGTCACATCGATCAGGAAAGCCCGTCGAGTTCCCACTCGTCAACCGCAAGAACCCGCTGACCCTGCTTGAGTAACTCGACTGATTTCGCCGTTGCCGATCAGCATCCAGGGACATATTCAGAAAGGCCTGAACGGCATGCGTAAAAAACCGAATCGATTCTCGCAGTCTTTGGACCGGTGAAATCCTGAGCTACAACAGTAACTATTGCCAATGGCGACCGGCAGAAATGAATTCACCGGTACAAAGGACTGTCTGTCCGCCGCGCGGATCGACGGACTGGAAGCCCGTCGTACAAAGAAGCGTCCGTCTCGAAGGAGGGATGTATCCCGCGATTAAGAAGATCGCCTGAAAGCGGGACTACGAATAAGAGACGCGAAAGGAAAACAGAACGACGATGTGGGAACAATTACAGAGGCGCGAGTTTCTTTCGCAGACGGGTGCCGGGTTTGCGGGACTCGCGCTCAACGGCCTCATGGCACACGAGCTACGGGCGGCGAATCCGAGTCGACCGGTGATTGATCCGCTCTTGCCGTTAGCCGAGCGAGTTCCGCATTTCGCTCCGAAGGCGAAGCAGGTGATCCTGCTGTTTCAATACGGAGGGCCTTCAACCTTCGACTTGCTGGATTACAAGCCGGAGTTGCTGAAGCTCAACGGCCAGAAGGTGCCGGAGTCGTTCAAGAAGAACCCGGACAAGGTCGGCGGCGTCTTCAATCACTGCAAAGACGAGCTGATGGCCGGGCCGTGGAAGTGGGCTCGGCATGGCGAGTCCGGGCAGTGGGTGTCGGAATTGTTACCGCATACGGCGCGGCACATCGACAAGCTCTGTCAGGTCCGGTCGATGTTTAGCGAGAGTTCCAATCACGCGCCCGCGACGTACCTCATGAATACGGGAGCGATCCTCGGTGGCAAGCCGAGTCTCGGTTCTTGGGTGACTTATGGGCTCGGGTCGCTCAATCAGAATCTGCCGGGGTTCGTGCTGCTCTACAAAGTCGGTGGGCTTGGCGGGTCTCAGAATTGGAGCAATGCGTTTCTGCCCGCGGCGTTTCAAGGGACGCAGTTCCGACATGAAGGCTCGCCGGTGCTCAACCTGCAACCGCCGAGCGAGTTCGCGGACTTGCAACGCTCGACGCTCGACTTCGCTCAGGCTCTGAATCGCAAGCATGCGGCGGAGCGACCGGGAGTGCTCGATCTCGATGGTCGCATTGCGTCGTATGAGTTGGCTTATCGCATGCAATCGGCGGCACTCGATATCGGCGAACTGACGAGCGAGACGAAGCAGACTCAAGACGCTTACGGACTGCATGACTCGAACTCGGCGAAGGCGTTGTTCGGGCGGATGTGCTTGCTGTCGCGGCGGCTGGTCGAGAAAGGCGTTCGCTTCGTGCAGCTCTACAACGCGGTCGACAAGCTCGGCTGGGACGGGCACGATAGCAATACCGACTATCACAACCGCAACGCCGCTCAGACCGATCAGCCGATCGCGGCGCTCTTGGATGATCTGAAGCAGCGCGGGCTGCTCGACACGACGCTCGTGATCTGGGCCGGCGAGTTCGGCCGCACGCCGATGATGCAGGGGAACAACGGCCGCAATCACAACCCGTATGGCTTCACGATCTGGCTGGCTGGCGGCGGCGTGAAGGCGGGCAACGTCATCGGTTCGACCGACGACATCGGCCTGCGTGCTGCCGAGCAGCCTCAGTCGGTCAAGAACCTGCATGCAACAATTCTTACCGCACTGGGCTTGCAGCCGGATGACCTTTTCTTCGACTTCAACGGTCGACAAGAACGGCTGACGGGAGTGGCTCAAAGCTGGAAAGTGATTCCGGGGGTGCTGTCGTGAACGAGCGCACTGACTCGATTGAGTTTCCGCACTTTCACTCGCGCCGAGTGTTTCTCGGAGGCACGGCGTTTTTGGCGGGGTTGCCATTTCTGATGTCCGCACACGCGGATGAGGAACGGCATTTAGACCTCGCCGATGTCCTCGCTAAGTCTCTGAAGTTCATTGAGTCGATGCGAGTCGCCGACGCCCCCTATGGTAGGTTTCGTTACTCAGCCGGGAGCATGAAGCCGACGCTCTACAGTTCGACCTATGCGGCGATGACGCGGCACTTGTATGGCGATCTCGATTCGTTGACCGAGTCGCAACGCGCGGAGTGGGTTGCGTACCTGCAATCGCATCAGGACGACGACGGCTTGTTCCGGGATCCGGTGATCTTCGATCAAGGCTGGTACAAGGGCGATCCCGAATGGTGCGGGCGGCGGCATCTGTCGTGTCACGTCGTCACCGCGCTGACGTGTCTCGGGGCAGTCGCGAAGAAGCCGATGCGCGATTTAGAGCGGTTCATTGCTCCGGGCGGACTGGTGAAATGGCTGGAGTCACGAGACTGGGCGAAGCAGCCGGACTTCGTCGGCAACGAGGTGCTCAACGTCGGCACGTTGCTGCAATACGCCCGCGACTTTCAGAAGGACGAGCGTTGCAGGCCCGTCGTCGCCGAGCTGCTCGACTGGATGACGACGCATCACATGAGCGAGCAGACCGGCTTGTGGGGGCGGCTCGATGTGAACGACCCGCGCGGGCTCTCGCGAGCGGTGATGGGGGGCTATCACTTTTGGTTGCTCTACTTCTACGACCGCGTCGCGATCCCGCACGCTGACCGCGCAACGGATATGTGCCTCAAGACGCAGAACAAACTCGGCGGTTTCGGGCAGGGAGTTCACGGAGGCGATCCGCTTTGCAGCAGTGCGTGCGAAGACATCGACTCGATCGACCCGCTGGCTCGACTGCTGCGCGACCGCGACTACCGCCGAGCCGACATCCGCGCGGCTCTGGAACGCGGATTACATGCGGTGCTCGCGAATCAAACTCCGGACGGCGGCTTCTGGTTCTTGAAGAACCGAGGCTTCAACTACGGGCACGACCAACTGAACTCGACCGCAACGCAAGGTGGAATGTTTCCGACATGGTTCCGCACGCTGACGCTGGCCTACCTCGGCAAAGCGATGCCGGAGTCGAGCATCGGCAAGGTCGATTGGAAGTTCTGCAACTGCCCCGGAATTCAGTTTTGGGGGGCCGAACAACGATGAAGCCAATTCTTGCCGCGTGCCTGCTTCTCATTCTGATCGGCTTGAGCCGCGCCGAGGAGCCGCCGATCGCGCTGCCGCTCGTTGGTTACAACGAGCACCGGACGAATCTGCCTGGCGGACGGCATCCGAATGTCGGTACCAATCGAGCGATGATCGTGAAGGCGGACGGCACCGAGCGACGTGCGATCGGCAGTGAGCTTGTGAATGAAGCGGGTGCTTGGACGCAGTTCGCCGGTTGGTCTCCTGATGGCAAGACGGCGGTTGTGCTGCGCGGTTGGGAGAGTGCTGAGAACGCTCAGTGGGAAGAGCAGCACAAGACGTTTCGCTTCACTGCGGAAGGCTGGCTGGTGGATTCGTTTCTCGTCGATCTGGCGACCGGCAAAGCAGAGAACGTCACCGGCGTCGAACGAGTGAGCTTCTACAACTCGGGGCTGTTCTTCTGGCCGAACGATCCGACAAAGCTCGGCTTCACCGCGTTGATTGATGGTGCTTCGAAGCCGTTTCGCATGGACCGCGATGGCCGCCACAAGACGGACCTGACGAAGAACTCGAAGGGCTTCGCGTATGGCTTCAGCAGTTCGCCCGATGGCTCGCGCATCTCGTATCACGAGAACTATCAGGTCTATCTGGCCGATGCCGATGGCTCGAATCGCTTTCATGTGAAGACCGGTCATCCGTTTGTCTTCGTCCCGTCGTGGTCGCCCGACGGCAAGTGGCTGCTGTTCGTTTCCGGCGAGCACTACGACTGCCATCCGCACGTCGTGAAGGCTGACGGGACTGGTCTGAAGAAGCTGGCGGATCGCGGTGGCTATCGAGGCGTGACCGAGTTCCTCGACGTGCCCGACTATCACGATGGCAGCAGCGATGTCCCGGTTTGGTCGAGCGACGGGCAAGCGGTCTTCTACACCGCCAAAGTCGGCAACAACGTCGAACTGTTTCGAGTCACGCTCGATGGCCGCAGCGAGCGGCTGACCGACTCGTCCGACGGCACGACGCACTATCACCCGAAGCCTTCGCCCGATGGCCAGTGGATTGTCTATGGCTCGAAACGCGGCGGTGTGCGGAATCTGTTTGTGATGCGTCTGGCCGATCGAATGGAGCACGCACTGACCAACGTCCCCGCAGGTCACGCCGCGATGCACGCCTACTGGCAACCAATTTCGATCCCAAGGTGATCGTCACCAGCACGAGGACTCCCATGAAACAACTGTTACTCACGACCGTGGTGCTGCTCGCCGAATCGGCGTTAGCCATCGCTGCCGAGCCCATTTCGTTTATTGACGACGTGCAGCCGTTGCTGATCGGCAAGTGCGTGTCGTGTCACGGGCCGGATAAGCAAGAAGGCGGGTTGCGATTGGACTCACTTGCGGCGGCGCGAGAAGGCGGCGAGCAAGGATCGGCGGTCGTGCCGGGGGATGTTGCAAAGAGCTTGCTCGTGAAGGCGATTTCGTTTCGCGATCCCAACTTGCAAATGCCGCCGAAGCAGAAGTTGTCCGACAAAGAGATCGCGACGCTGACTGAGTGGGTCAAAGCGGGAGCACGTTGGCCCGAGCCGGTGGTCGTGCTGTTTGAAGATGAGCCGCAGTTTCTTGCGGTCCTTACATCCGGCAACGGCAAAGGGCGGCTTGTCACGGAAAATACATACTCGGGTAAAGCGGCGCTCGGGATCACTCCGCTGCAACGAGATAACCCGAAGATCCCGAACTGGAATTTTCCAATCCGCGAGAAGCCCGGCGCTGGTGAGTTTCGTTACCTCCGTCTCGCTTGGAAGAAACGCGGCACGGGCAGCGTAATGCTGGAGATCGCGCAGAACGGCAATTGGCCGGATGCGAAGGTCGCGAAAGGGCGTTACTTCGCCGGGCCGAATACGACCGGCTGGGCGGCGATCTCCGTCGGCGAGAAAGCTCCGGCCGATTGGAAGGTCGAGACGTTCGATCTGTGGCAGGACATCGGCGAGTTCACGTTCACCGGCTGTGCTCCGACGTGCGATCGCGGTGAGGAAGCCTTCTTTGACGCGATGATTCTCGGGCCGACGATCGAGTCGCTCGATGCGTATCGCGCCGGTAGTTCTTCTTACCTCGTTCCCGGCAAGCCGACGTCCCCCTCGAACGACAACATCGGTGATGCCTTCACCGATCGTCGCAATCCCGTGCGAAAGGCATTCGGCGGCAAACGGCTCGATTTGTGGTCGCTCAAGGCGCCGGTCTCGTCGGCGAAGAGCATCGACAAACTCGTACTCGCGGCATTGGCGAAGGAGAAGGCGGAGTTCGCTCCCGAGGCTGATCCTCGCACGCTCATTCGACGATTGAGCTTTGATCTGCTCGGCCTGCCGCCGACGTATGACGAGGTCGTGGCGTTTGAGAAGGAATGTCGTAGCGACAAAGCCAGTGCCTACAACAAGCTCGTTGACCGATTACTCGCCTCACCGCGTTACGGCGAGCGGCAGGCGCGGCTGTGGCTCGACGTCGTCCGCTATGCCGACACCAATGGCTATGAGCGCGACGAGTTCCGACCGCTCATCTATCAGTACCGCGATTACGTCATTCGCTCGTTCAATCAAGACAAGCCGTACGATCAATTCATCCGCGAGCAGCTTGCGGGGGACGAACTGCGGCTGAGTAGAATGGGCACCCCAGCCCGTCTGTCGGAAGAAATTCAGACGGCCAAGAGTGGCCATCCGACAACAACCGACGAAGACCTCTTGCTCGCGACCGGCTTCTTGCGGCTCGGTCAATGGGACAGCACGGCGTCGATCTTTCAAGAGGAGCCGCGACTGCGAGCCGAGATGATGGCCGACCTGACGAACACAACGGCGTCGGCGTTTCTGGGGATGACGTTCTCGTGTTGTCAGTGTCACGACCATAAGTATGACCCGCTGACTCAGGCCGACCACTTTCGCTTGCGAGCCTTCTTCGCCGCCGTGCAAGACAAGAACGACACGGTAATCTCGTCGTCAGCGGAACTGGCCGAGATTAAGCAGCACAACGAGTCGCTCGATGCGCAAGCCGAGCCATTCAAGAAAGAGCAAGCCGCGCTGCTTGATGCCGCGCGCGAACGAGTTGCCAACGAACGTCGCAGCAAGTTGCCGGAAGACGTGCGCAAGTTGCTCGATACCGATCCGGGAAAGCGAGACGACGCGACCAAGAAGAAACTGCAACCGGTACTCGACCAATTGAAGGTCAACGACAACGACGCGCGAGCGGGGTTTGATGAGGCCGCGAAGAAGCGCGACGACGAACTCACTCAACAGATCAATGCGTTCAACGCGAAGAACCGCGAACCGCGCAAAGGCATGACCGCGCAGGACTCCGGCCCGACCGCGCCGACAACTCATATCTTCTATCAAGGCGACTTCGCCTCGCCCCGAGACGCTGTCGAGCCCGGCTTCCCGTCGGTCTTCACACCAGCAACAGCGGTCGTCAGTCCTCCCTCGGACAACACCACCGGCCGCCGCCTCGCGCTCGCCGAATGGATCGTGTCAGCGAACAATCCGTGGACGGCGCGTGTCATCGTGAATCGCATCTGGCAGCAACACTTCGGCACGGGACTCGTCGCGACTCCGAACGATTTTGGTTTCAGCGGCGCGCGACCGAGTCATCCCGAACTACTCGACACACTGGCCGTCGAATTCATGCAGCGCGGTTGGTCGATCAAAGACCTGCATCGCACGATCGTGCTGTCGGCGACGTATCGACAGTCGTCTGCCGTTCGTAGTCCCGCCTTCAGGCGGTCTGGCGCGAGCGCCAATCAGCCAGCAGGGCAATCGCAAGTTGCAGAAAACCGGCTGACGCCGGAACTACAAACGTCCGTCCGCCGCCTCGATGCCGAAACGCTGCGCGACGCCTTGCTCTCCGTCTCGGGACTGCTGAAGCCCTATGACGCCGGCAAGCCGCTGTGGCCGCCAGTGCCGCAAGAGTTGTTACATGCTCAACCCGCAATCCTCGAAGCCGAGAAAGGCGGAGACGGCGGACGCATGCAAGGCTGGTACGAAAACTCGCTCGAAGAGACCGACGTGCGAAGCGTCTTCCTCATCCGCAAACGCTGCCTGCCGATCCCGTTCCTGCAAGCCTTCGACTTGCCCGACACAACGGTCTCGTGTGCTCGTCGCGACACAACGGTCGTCGCGCCGCAAGCACTGATGCTCCTCAACAGTCAGGAAGGCATTCGCTACGCGAAGGCACTGGCCGATAACACGGTACCCCAAGAACAATTTCTCGATTTCAACAACGAAGCGATCACTCGCAACGTGATCAACTCTCTCTTTCAGCGAGTCCTCACCCGCTCGGCAACCGACGAGGAACTTGAGCTTGCGACCGCAATGCTCCGCCGACATCGAGGCGAGCACGCGAAGAAGCACGCTCCCACCGAAGCCTCGCGCCGCTCACTGATCGACCTGTGCCGCGCGGTCTGCAACCTCAGCGAGTTTGCTTACGTCGATTGAGCATGAGATTCAAACCCCGAGAACATGGCTGCCGTTTATAGTCTCGCCTTTGAATCCGACAGCACACGCATCGTCACGCTGATGGTCGACGCCTTCAAGACATTCGTGTTTGCACTGCCAATACAAAAGGCGACGATTGAGAGTTATCACGGCCTTTGGTTCGAGCACCGCCGAGGGGATCTTCGGCAAGCAGACCGCCATCGCCACCGAGCAGGCGCATCATCGTCCCGGAGCGCTATCTCGAAGTTTGCTGCCGGTTTTGATTCCTCAGGCCAAGTGAATTCCTTGACATGAGTGCCGATCAAACAGATCCCCGTTAGCAGGATCAAAGCCGTGCAACCGTACGAGGGACTTCTAGTCCGTCGTACCACCTCCTGGTTGCGGCTTTGCTGCTTTAAGGAAGCACGACGCCGGTTAGCTCGGCCGCTTGCTGCAACTTTTCACGCACGTCGGGCGGCAGGTCGATGCCGCTGGCCTGAGCGCGGTGGTAATTGTTCCACTCTCGCTCGCCGGGCAACAGCACTCGATCCACGCCGTCCGCCGTCGGGGCCGCGTGCAGTTCGTCGATCAGGCGGCGGATTCGCTGTTGAAATTCGCCCGGCAGCAACATCACAGACGCGTCGATCACCGTGAACGAGGCATTGTGCCACGACGGGCGGCTCGGCTCGTCGAAGATCCAACTGCCGACTTGCCAGGTCATGTTTCCTGCAGGCAGGATCGCCGACAGAACTTCGCACCACAAACCGAAGCCATAGCCCTTGTGTCCGGCCATTGGGGCTAAGGCGGCGTGTTGCGGGTAGAGCCTGCCGTCGGTCGTGGGGAGGCCGTCCGGGCCGATGAGCCAGGTGTTCGGGATCGGCTCGCCACGCTGAATCGCCGCGTAGACCTTGCCCCCGGCGACGGCCGCCGTCGCGATGTCGAGTAGAATCGGGTCGCCGTCGGACACCGGGACGGCATACGCCAGCGGATTGCTCCCCAAGACCGCTTTGCGAGAGCCCGGCGCAGCGACACTCGGGATGTCGTTCCCTGTCACCATCGCGATCATTCCTTCACGGGCCGCCAGCGCCGCATAGTAGCCCGCCGCGCCGATATGACCCGTGTTTCGCAGACCAACGTAAGCGATCCCGACCTGACGCGCTTTCTGCATCGCCACTCGGATCGCACTCAAGCAGCCGACTTGCCCCAGCGACGATTGCGCGTCGATGATCGCCCAACCCGGTCCTTCGCGTTCGATGAGCGGCTCGGCCGTGGCAACGTATCCGCCACCTTGCAGTTTCTTGAGATAACCGGCCAGCAACTTTGTGCCGTGGGTGAAGACCCCCATGGCGTCGGTAGTGACGAGCGCCAAACCGGCATCGCGAGCGTTGGCCGAACTCAGGCCGACTTGCTGCAGACACTGCTGGGTGAAGCGATGCAGATCGCCAATGGCGATGGGACGGGTCATGCGTTGCTCTCCACTCGTTGGTAATAGGCGATCGTCTGAGCGATGCCGCTGGCCAGGGAGGTTGGTTCCCAGCCCGGAAGGACCCGGCGAATGTCGCTGAAGGCCGAGGGGACATTTGCGGGGATGGCCGGTCCGAAGACCGCGATGCGTCCCGTCGCTGCGGGCAGACAGCGTTCAATGTGGTGGACGATTTCATGCGTTGTCGCTGGTTCGCTGGGAAGGTCGGCGACCGTGGCCCCGGCGGGACATTCGAATGCGCCCCGGACAAACGCTCGGGCGACGTCTTCGACATAGTCGTAGCCCGCGGCGCCGGTGTAGCCGATTTGATAGGAGTCGTTGCGCACGGCGGCTCGGCAGGCGAGGGAGGGACCGGCGGTGAGGCCGATCTCGCGTTCGGGGCCGTAGACGACGTGCGGGCGAATCGCCAAGGAACGCAACCCGAAATGGGACCAATACTGCTCAGCGATCAGATCGACCGCCTGCTTGAACGCACCATAAAACATGGGAGGCTGGGGAGTGGTGGCACTCGCACTGCCATAGACAGCGTAAGAACTCGCGAACGCGATTGCCTCGACCGAACCCGCCAACCGAGCCGCATCGAAGACGGCCGTACTGCCGAGCACATTCACCTGGCAGCCGCGAAACGGATCTTGCTGACAATCTGGCGTGAGCAGCGCCGCGAGGTGAATCACGTGCGACACGCCATGCTGTTTCATCAGCGCCAACAGCCCGTCGCGATCAATCAGCGGCACGTCGGAAAAGACGACATGCTTCGCCCCGGCTCCGAGCACGCGACTCCAACGCTCCGTCGCCGGACGAACGTCGAGCGCAACGACTCGCTTGCCTTGATCAATCAGTTCGCGCAGCACCCACGTGCCGATGAAACCGCTTCCTCCCGTCACCAGGACTGTCTCTTGCATTTATTGCACCTTGCTTCTCAAAGGGCGAAAGAACTCGCGCAGATCGGCCGCCATTTCCTCTGCCCGCTCGTGAATGGCGAAATGACCGCCCTGCGGATAGTCGTGATAATGAACCACGTTGTAGTAACGTTCGGCTCGCTTGCGGACAATCGGAGCCAATTCGTGAGGATACGCAGCGACCGCGGTCGGCACCTGAATCCGCTCGCCGGCCGGAAGTTCCCACGGGTAATAATACGACTCGCTGTAGAGGCGGATCGCCGACCAGAACGAGTTCGTCACCCAATACAGCATCACGTTGGTCAGCAGCATGTCGCGCGGGAATAACTTTTCGAAATCATCACCCCAGCCGCTCCAGGCCCGCCACTTCTCGATGATCCATGCCGC
>Ga0194120_10008822_pt1 | contig 13098 bp, 20 predicted proteins | sample TA2MahCa65mmetaG_FD_148642 | JGI IMG/M metagenome (GOLD analysis project Ga0194120, IMG submission 148642) | Freshwater microbial communities from Lake Tanganyika, Tanzania - TA2015019 Mahale Deep Cast 65m | ecosystem: Environmental > Aquatic > Freshwater > Lake | place: Tanzania: Lake... | reverse complement strand
GCGGCGGCGCCGACCTTCCGCGCGAGGCCGTCCGCGTGCTCATGCACATTGTGCTCAGCCACCACGGGTTGCCTGAGCATGGCGCGGCCAAGCTGCCGAGCACGCCCGAGGCGATCTTCGTCGCCCAACTCGACAATCTTGACGCCAAGACCTTCGTCGCGATCAACCAGGCTGACCGCTCGTCGATCCGTGCAGGCATGGCCGAGTTCACCGACCGTGTGTGGTCGCTCGACACTCGAATCTATCGACCCGATCCGCTGAACATGTCGGCAATCGTGCCGACCTCGTGAAGCAGCGCGGGCCAACTTCGATCCGCTGCCAACGCAGCGTCCCGGACTTGTGCGCGAGCGGGTGCATGATGGCGTAGGTCATCGAGTTCGAGCGCGTAGCGCGCCCGGAGCGCTTGGACGAACTCGCGCATGGCGCGGAACGCTGCGCGTTTGGCCGCCGATCCGGGCGCGTGACGCTCGATCGCCCCGAGCAAGATCTTGCGCTCCTCGATCGCGCGCCCACTCGAATCGAGCAATTCAGGGTTGCCCCACGCCTGACGGAAGAGGTCAGGTCCTTGATCGCCCTTGGCTTCAAGCGGCAAGAGCTGAGTTGCCGTCGCGACTGAGAATGGACCGGGGCGCACGCCGAGCCAGGCTTGCCACCATGCGTCGCCAGCGCGTTCGTACTCGGCGCCTCCCGCACCGTGCACGAACTTGGACAGCAGAAGCCGAAGAAGCCCACTGGCCACGAACGCTCGCGGCAGAATCGGTTCGCCGCGGGAGCGCGCCTCGCGCACGGTCAAGGCGGTCGCGCGAAGCCGCCGACCACCCTTGCCCATGACCCACAAGGGAAGTTCGCTCCGATCACCGCGCACCGTCAACGGCGTGGCGGCGCGCGGTGCATGGACAAGCGCTGCGTTGAAGGTTGCGGCGCACGCTGCTGGATCTGCGAGCATGCGATCAAGGACGGCGTGCCCGATCGCCGTCGACATCAGGGACGATGTCGTGATGGTGACCGCGCAGGGTGTCGCGCCGAGCGTGGACAGCACGCGCTGATTCGCCCGTGCCGCTTGGACCGCAACGCTTGGCGCGTCGGCGAACTCGTCCAGCGCATCGAAAAACGCTTGAAGTCGCGCGCCAATCCAGGGCAGCGCCCACGACGCGTCGCGCAGTCGATCCCGACCGGCCGGTCGTTTCACCGCTGGCATCCACGCGGTCGCCGAGCCCGCGACCGATGGTCCCCAACGGATCAGCATGCCATTCAAACAGCCGTCGCGAAGGATCGGCGCGCGGATTGATGTGGCGTCATCGTTCGCGTCGTGATCGACGATCGCGTGCACGCTTGCGCCGCACGCTGCCCCTTGGACCACCGCCGCCTGCTTGGCGAGGATGCCCATGTGCCACGCGCCGGCCTGATGTCCGAATCCGTGCGAACCTGCGGGCAGCGCCAACTGGCGCCGGCTCTCGTCGATGAAACCTGCGAGCGGTCCCGGTTCCGCAGGACCCCAATCGTCCACGCGTCGCGGGTCGTCCACGCGTCGCGGTTCATTTGAGCGTCTCCCTTGATCGAATCGTGCGAGTTCGCGCGCGAGCGTGGCGCGGTAGGTCGCCAGCCGGTGCGACGCATCGTCGAGCCCGTTCCCGAAGGTGCGGGTCAGATCCATGTACACGCGCGACACTGGAATCTCGCGGATTCGCAGGCCCAACGCAGCGGCCTGCACCCAGACTTGCAGAGGAAAGTCGTAGCCAACCACCCCGAGCTGCATCCGCGACATCGATTCAGTGCGGTACGCCTTGAAGCCGCAGAAGGAATCCGTGAGCGACCAGCGCAGGGCTGCGTTCAACTCCTCGGTGATGGTCTGATTGATGCGCCGACGATCGGGCGGCGGCGCATCGCCCTCGTCCATCAGGTACCGCGACCCGCTGATGACGTCTGCGTCGTCGTCGTGGATTGCGCGGACGAAGTCCGGGATGAACTTGGGCTCGTGCTGCTCGTCGCAGTCCATCGTGATGACCCACTCGTAGCGGTGCGCGAGCGCAAACGCGAATGCATCGCGCAACGACTGCCCGTAGCCCTGGTTGACGGGATGCCGAATGCAGTGCACGGGTTGTCGCGCGATGAGCCGCGGCGTGTCATCGGTGCTGCCGTCATCCACAAGCAGCACATCGAGTCCGTACGGCCGGACGGCCGCGAGCACTCCGTCGACATGCGCCGCCTCGTTGAAGACGGGAATGGCGATGAGGATTCGGGGCTTGGGTTGCATGCCGCGGTCGTCGTCCAGGGGAAGTCGGTGGGTCGTCCGACTCAAGAAACCAGCCGTCATCGTCGAATGGCTGTTCCTTCAATGTCGCGCACGAACTCGTAGTTGGATTCGCGAAGCCGTAGGCCAAACACGCGCACCAGATCACTGGTGCGCTCGGCGACAGGTCCAAACCCTGGGAGGATGTAGAGCTCCGCGACATGCGTCGCTTGGGCGCTGGTCATCGCGGAGTCGAATCGAACCTTCACCAACTGCACGACGGTCGGACCCGTCGGCAGTTCGGCAATCATCGCGCCGCCGTGTTCAAGCGTGCGCCGGGCTGGTCCTTGCGTCCTCGGCGTGCCGTCCTTCAAGTAGGTCACGCGCATTTGCGCCTCGGCCGTCATCATCTCGCCGGGCGCCAGTCGCGCGGGAGCCATGCCCAGCGCTGGCCCGAACTCACTGCGTGAGCGATCTCCTATGGCATCGACTGATTCGAGGAACCAACGACCGTCCTCGTCTCGGATGTACCGCTTGACTTCGTCACCGATGCCATCGACATCCATTGCACCAACATCCGGAAATCGTTCCGTGACTGGTCGGCCCGATGCCACCTCGACCCATTGTTCGGGCGGTCGGCCCCGCCCCATGATCTCGTCGCCGGTCAGTGCCAGCGCGTGCTCCGCAGCGAGCGGAGACGCCTTGAAAACATAGGTTGGCTTGGGCGGCGTGCACCCGACCATCGAGGCCGCGCTCGCGACGACGACGGCGAGGATGAGCCCCGAGCGCTGTGGCGCGAGCATGAAGCCCGAGCGCTGTGGCGCGAGTCTGAAGCCCGAGCGCTGTGGCGCGAGCCTGAAGCCCAAGCGACGGTGCATGCGCGCGGTCATCGAATCGGGAGTCCCGCCGCTTTCCAGCGCGCCTTGATGTCGGCCTGGGTCGAGAGTTCCGTCGTCGTGCCATCGGCCTCGACGCGCTTGACGAGCAAACCGTCCGCATCGAACCACGATCGCTCGACCGGCTTGTCGCGTCCGGGCTGCGACTCCAGCAGCCACTGCGTGCCCGCGCGCGTCCACCGATCTTGGCGGATCGGCAGTTGCGCGAGTCGACCGTCGTAAGCCGCCACGGCGAACTCCCCCGTGAACGAACCATCCCGCGGCAGCAGTCGGCCAAGGTGCCAGAGTTCCCCTTGCGACATGTAGTAGCGGGGGTCGGGCTCCCACTCGAGTTCTGTGCCGTCAGGAATCCGTGCGCTCGTCGTCATGACATGCAACACGGGCACGGGCTGCGCGGCAGTCGGCGGTGGTCGAAGCCCGGTCTCGGCAAAGCTGCGTGACTTCGTGCCGATGCGGTCCGTGGCGATCGCGGACCAACTCTCACTCTGCCGATCCCACGCGGTCCAGAACCGCGCGGCGGTGTCCGTGAACGCGCCGTCCTTGATGCTCAGCACCGTGCGCGATTGGATCTCCGTCAGCAGTCCCTCGTCGCGATCGATGCCCGAAAATCGCTGCGGATCCCTGCTCGAATCCACTTCGCCGCGTAGGCCCGGCCGGGATGACAGCGTCATGTATCCAATCTCGGCAGGGCGCCCGTCGGCATCAAGCCGATGGATGCGGAACCACCGCGGGGCGGGCGAGGCGGCCGCGCGGAGTCGTGCGGGGTCGATCTTCTCCAGCAGTTCCGCGCCGGCCTTCAGTCGCTCGACCTGTCGCACGGCCAACGCATCGCGATCCGCAAAGTTCCAACTCGCGAAGAAGTCTTTCAAAGTCGTGCGCACGGGTGGAAAGTCCACCGAACTCGACACCACGCTGCACACCAGGAACTGGCTCGGCGCCATCTGCACCAGGTACCAGCCAGTGATCGCGGTCGTCGATTCGTCAAGCGGCACGCTGGCGTAGAACAGTCGTCCGTCGCGGTCGCCGCAGGGCAGCAGCTCGTTCGCAAGAATCGTGGGTTTCTGTCCGCGGTCCTGCATCCCGTGCAGGTGATCGGCCACGAGCGACTCGCAGGTGGCGTCGAGTTCGCTCGGCACGAGAATCGAAAGTCGGCACCGGTAACGCGGAGGGTCTTGTCGGTCGTCGAGCACGAACGCGGGTGTCGCGCTTTGCATGTCTCGTGCGAACACTGCCGCTTTGGGCAGGTGCAGCGTCATGCCAAGGGACTCGATTCCGGTCGCCACAGGCTCAAGCGACGCCGGAACACCCCGTGGCGCCACGGGCGGGGCCTTGTTCTCGGACTTAGGCTTCTGCGCTGGCGCACCACTCGCAGGCTTGGGGCTCTTCGAAACCGGCGGTGCTGCCGAGGACTGCGCGCCCTGCGCGATCGCGCTCACCAGCGCCGAGATCGCCACGACGACGGTGCATGTCCTCATAACGAAATCACTTGCCATCGCAGCATCCTAACGACTCCGCTTTCAGCTTCGACCCGCATTGACAGATTGCGGAAGATCGCTACTCTCCCCGATTCCCCCCAACCGGACGGGTCATCCCCGCAGCGTCCGCTTGGTACCTCGACTGCAGGGAAGACGACGAACGAACTCAGAAACCAAGGCGCGAACGAATATGCACGGACGGATTCGAATCCGAATGGAAGCCTACGACCACCAGGTGCTCGATGCGAGCGCCAAGGAAATCGTCGAGCAAGCCAAGATCAGCGGCGCCCGCGTCGCTGGACCCGTGCCGCTTCCCACGCGTCGCGAGACCTACACGGTCAACCGCTCGCCGTTCATTGACAAGAAGTCGCGTGAGCAGTTCGAGATCCGCACCCACAAGCGCATCATCGACATCACCGAACCCAACGCGCGCACCATCGACGCGCTGAACCGTCTCGTGGTGCCCGCCGGCGTCTTCGTGAAGATCAAGGCGTAATCGAATCACTCTGTCATCCGGCGCCTTGTGCGCCGGAGTGTCCCGCAAGGGCCAAGTCCAAGCGACCTCTGGCCAGTCCCTGAACCGAGCATCAAGCCATGCCAGCCATCATCGGAAAGAAGATTGGAATGACCCGCTACTTCACCGCCGACGGGAAGAACGTCCCGGTCACGGTGATCCAGGCCGGTCCCTGTGTCGTCACGCAGGTCAAGACCAGCGAGACCGATGGCTACGCCGCCGTGCAGCTCGGCTTCGAGGAACTGGCCGCCCGCAACTCCAGCATGCCTGTCATCGGCCACGATGCCAAGGCCGGCAGCGATCCGCTGCGCGTGCACCGCGAAGTGCGCTGCGCGAGCGACGATGAAGCCAAGGGCTTCGAACTCGGCCAGCGCATCGACGCGAGCTGCCTCGAAGGCATCAAGTTCGTCGATGTGATCGGCACGAGCAAGGGCAAGGGTTTCACCGGCACCATGGTGCGGTGGAACTTCAAGGGCCTCTGCGCCAGCCACGGCACCGAGCGTAAGCACCGCTCGCCGGGCTCCATCGGCAGCCACGGCACCGACCGTGGTCACGGTGCAAAGATCAAGAAGGGCAAGAAGATGGCTGGTCACGTCGGCGACGAGCGCGTGACCGTCCGCTGCCTCGACGTGGTGTCCATCGACGCCGCCAAGAATCTCATCCTGGTGAAGGGCGCTGTGCCCGGAGCCAGCAACGGCTATCTGTTCATTCGAGCCAGCAATCGGCTCTACAAGCGAAAGGCGCGCGTCCAGGCCGGCAAGTGACCTGGATGATTCCGCAGGCCCTTTTCTCCTGACGCTCTGGCATCAAGCCACGGCGCAGGCGGATCGGGAACCGCAGGATCGCGACAAGACTGTTGGACCTGAGTCAAGCCGGTCCGAGCCCTCGGTTGTGATTGGGGCAAGGCAGGCAAGGCGCATGGCGGGAGATCCCGCCGAAGGAAAGAACCATGATCGAACTTCCCATCTACAACAAGGAAGGCAAGCAGGTCGACTCGCTCAAGATCGACCCCGCCGTGCTCGGCGGCGAGGTGCGCGTTGCGCTCCTCAAGCAGGCCTACGTCACAACCCACGGCAACCAACGGCAGGGCTCGGCCCGCACGAAGAGCCGCGGCTCCGTCGAGGGCTCGACTCGCAAGCTCTACAAGCAGAAGGGCACCGGCAACGCTCGCGTCGGTGCTTCGCGCGTTCCGCACCGCAAGGGTGGCGGCGTCGCCTTCTCGAAGACCCGCACGCGCGAGGACTTCCGCACCGAGCTCCCCAAGAAGATGCGCCGCCTGGCCAACCGCAACGCGTTGCTGGCCAAGCTCGTGGACAACGAAGTCAAGTGCATCGACTCGCTGTCCTTCAAGGCACCCAAGACCGCTGACTTTGCCAAGCTGATCCGCGCCGTCGGCGTCGATCGCACCTGCCTGGTCGCGCTGGCTGCCGGCAACGACAACGCCCTCAAGTCTGCCCGCAACCTCGACGGCGTCGACTGCTGCAGCGTCGACCAACTCTGCGCGTACGGCCTGCTCAACCACCGTTACCTGGTGGTCGACAAGGCGTCGCTGCAGTCGTTCCTGGACGAGAGCGCCTTCGCTAAGGAGACCAAGTGATGGAAGCCACCACCGTCATCCGTCGCCCGCTGCTCAGCGAAAAGGCGACCGCGTCCAACGAGGCCGCGAACCAATACGTGTTCGAGATCGACCGTCGCGCCACCAAGACCGACGTGAAGAACGCGATCCAAGCCATCTACAAGGTCCGCGTGCTGGCTGTCCAGACGCAGAACCGTCGTGGCCGCGACCGCATCTACAAGTTCGGCCTGGTTCCCGCCAAGGTCACCAAGCGCGCGATCGTGCGCATCCACCCCGAAGACAAGATCGAGCTCTTCTGAGCCACGGAGCCTGAACGATGCCAATCCGCGTCTACAAGCGTGTCACCAACGGCCGGCGCAACGCCAGCGTGAACATTCACGCCGAAGTCACCAAGAAGCGCCCCGAGAAGAGCCTGCTCCGCCCGCTCCACAAGACCGGCGGCCGCAACTGCCAGGGCAAGCTCACCGTCATCCAGCAGGGCGGCGGTCACAAGCGCCGCTATCGCCTCATTGACTGGACCCGCAACAAGCTCGACGTGACCGCCAAGGTCATCGGGATCGAATACGACCCGAACCGCTCGTGCCACATTGCGCTGGTCGAGTATCCCTGCGGCGAGCGTCGCTACATCTTGGCCCCCAAGGGTCTGACCGCCGGTGACACCGTCACCAGCAGCAAGAGCGGCATCGATCCTCGTCCAGGCAACTGCATGCCGCTGGCCCATGTGCCCGCCGGTATGGATGTGCACAACGTCGAGATCATCCCGGGCCGCGGCGGCAAGCTCGTCCGCAGCGCGGGTATGGCCGCTCGCCTCTCCAACAAGGAAGGCCGCTGGGGCACGCTCGTCATGCCGTCTGGCGAAATCCGCCAGGTCAGCTTGGATTGCCGTGCGACCATCGGCGCCGTCGGCAACCCCGACCACGCCAACGTCGTCCTCGGCAAGGCTGGTCGCGCCCGTTGGCTCGGCCGTCGTCCGCGCACTCGTGGCGTCGCCATGAGCCACCACCAGCACCCGCACGGTGGTGGTGAAGGCCGTTCGAAGGGCGGCCAGGAGCCGACCAACGCATCGGGCACGCAGGCCAAGGGCGGTCGTACCCGCCGCTATGGCAAGTCCAGCGACAAGCGCATCCTGCGTCGTCGCTTCAGCCGCCGCTACGGCCAGCTCAAGCTCTGAACCACAGGACACCTGAACCATGTCACGATCACTGAAGAAGGGCCCGTTCGTCGACGAGAAGCTCTACCGCAAGGTGGAGAAGGCTTCGGGCAGCACCAAGCGCACCGCGATCAAGACTTGGTCGCGCGCGTGCACCATCGTTCCCGAGTTCGTCGGGTTCACGTTCCAGGTCCACAACGGTCGCAAGTTCATCGACGTGTACTGCACCGAGGACATGGTCGGCCACAAGCTGGGCGAGTTCTCGCTCACGAAGACCTTCAAGGGACACACCAACAAGAAGGAAGGCATCGCGGACGGCAGCAAGGCCTGATCGCGGTCCCCCGAGGACACCACCATGGCATACAAGGCATCACACAAGTTCTGCCGCATCGCGCCGCGCAAGGCCCGTCTGGTCGCTGACCTGATTCGTGGCCGCGGCGTCGCCGATGCGTTGACCGAACTCGAGTTCTCGAAGCGTCGCGGCGCGTACTTCGTGCAGGGCGTGCTCAAGAGCGCCATCGCAAACGCCGAGCAGGCCAGCGCCGATGTCTCGCGCTTGGTCGTCGTCGAAAGCCGTGTCGACGAAGGCCCGACCATCAAGCGGTTCCAGCAGAAGGACCGCGGTCGCGCACACCCGATCATGAAGCGCACCAGCCACATCATCGTGGCGGTGGACATCAAGTAACCGGAGCACCACATGGGACAGAAAGTTCATCCGTTCGGCTTCCGCGTCGGCGTCACCGAAGCGCACAAGAGCCGCTGGTTCGCCCCCAAGGCGCTCTTCGGCGAGCTCTTGGTCGAAGACCACAAGATCCGCGCCTACATCGACAAGCGCCTCAATCGCACGCCGCCATTCGCTGCGGTGAGCGACATCCACATCGAGCGCACCCGCGAGGAACTCACGGTCATCATCAAGACCGCGCGTCCCGGCCAGGTGCTCGGTCAGAAGGGTGCAAGCCGCGAGCAACTCGTCAACGAACTTCAAGCGCTCACCGGCCGCAAGGTCGCTGTGCAGGTCGTCGAAGTCCGCAACCCGGAAATCGATGCCAAGCTCATCGCCGAAACCATGGGCGAGCAGCTGAAGAAGCGTGCGAACTTCCGCCGCGTGCTGAAGATGCGCTGCGAGAACGCCATCCAGAACGGCGCGAAGGGGATTCGCATTCTCCTGTCGGGCCGTCTTGGCGGCGCCGAAATGAGCCGCCAGCTCGACTCGCGCCTGGGCAGCATCCCGCTGACCACCCTGCAGGCGCAGGTCGACTACGCCGTCGCCCACTCGTCCACCACCTACGGCGTCATCGGCGTCAAGGTGTGGGTGTTCAAGGGCCTGTACTCGAGCAACCAGGAAGAGGAATACCAGTCGAAGGCTGCCGGCGGCCGTGCGCGCGCCCGCGGACGACGCTGAGTTCCCCAACGATCAACGGACCCAGAGAGGACTGAACCATGGCCTTGATGCCAAAACGAGTCAAGCACCGCAAGATGCAGCGCGGCAAGATGAAGGGCAACGCCACGCGCGGCAACTATGTCGCCTATGGCGACTACGGCCTTCAGGCGCTGGACACCCACTGGGTGAGTGGCCGCCAGATCGAAGCCGGCCGCATCGCCGCCCAGCACTTCCTGCGCCGCCAGGGCAAGCTGTACATCCGCGTCTTCCCGCACAAGTCCATCTCGAAGAAGCCGCTGGAAACCCGAATGGGTACCGGTAAGGCCGATGTCGAGTACTGGGCAGCATGCGTGAAGCCCGGCACGATGCTGTTCGAAATCGCCGGCGTTTCCGAGGAGCTTGCCAAGCAGGCTCTCGCCCGCGTCGCCCACAAGATGCCCATCCGCTGCCGCTTCGTCGGCCGCCGGCTGGCCGTCTGACCCAGGACCAACCGAGGAACCAGACATGGAAGCCAAGGACATCCGCAAGCTGACCGACGAACAGATCTCCGCCGAGGTGCAGGGGCTCAAGCGCCGCCTGTACGACCTTCGCGTGCAGACCATGGTCGAGAAGGTCAACGATCACTCGCAGTTCGGCAAGATCAAGCGTGACGTGGCCCGCCTGCTGACTGAGCAGAAGACCCGCGCCACCAAGAAGGAGACCGCCCGATGAGCCTGAAGAAGCCCCTGGTGCTGCCTGAGAACAGCCCCCGCGTGGTGGGCGTGGTCGAGAGCGACCGCACCAGCAAGACGCGCAAGGTCGTCGTGGCCTACGTCGCCAAGCACCCGCGCTACAACAAGTTCGTTCAGCGTCGGACCGTGCTGCATGTGCACGACGAGAACAACGAGAGCCGCCGCGGCGACCGCGTCGAAGTGGCTGAGTGCCGTCCCGTGTCCAAGACGAAGTCGTGGGCGCTCGTGCGCATCGTCGAACGCGCGCCGGCCGGTCTCGAATACAAGCCAGAGGAGGCGGGCGCCTGACGCCCGGCAACTGACATGATTCAGAAAGAATCCCGGCTCGATGTCGCTGACAACAGCGGCGCCAAGGAAGTGATGGTCATCGGTGTGCTCGGTGCGAGCACCGCCCGCGGCCGCTTCCGCCGTCTCACGATGACCGTCGGCGACAAGGTCGTTGTGGCCATCAAGAGCGCGATCCCCAACGGTGACGTCAAGAGCGGCGACAAGGCCAAGGCCGTGATCGTCCGCGCCTCGTACCCGGTGCGTCGCGAAGACGGCAGCTATGTGCGCTTCGACACGAACGCGTGCGTGCTGATCGACGACGATGGCAACCCGCGCGGCACCCGCATCTTCGGTGCGGTCGCCCGTGAGCTTCGCGAGAAGAACTACATGAAGATCGTCAGCCTTGCGACGGAGGTGGTCTGATGCCAGCGCACGTGAAGAAGGGTGACGTCGTCATCGTCACCGCAGGTGATGACAAGGGCAAGACCGGCGAGATCGTCTCGGTCGACACCAAGGCCAATCGGGTCGTGGTGCGCGGCGTGAACATCCACAAGCGCCACCTCAAGCCCACCCAGGGCCGTCCTCAGGGCGCGATCGTCGAGATGGAACTGCCCATCCACATGAGCAATGTGAGCCCGGTCGTTGATGGCAAGCCCACCCGCGTGCGCTTCGCCACCAAGACCGATGGCTCGAAGGTGCGCGTGGCGGCCCGCAACGGTGCCGAACTCTCCACGCTGCACGGTCCCCGCACCACCAAGAAGGCCAAGTGAGCCCCGGAGCCACCACCATGCCTCACGCCGTTCCATCCACCCAGACCCCCCGGCTGCAGCAACTGTTCGCCGAAGTCGTCACGCCGAAGCTCTTGAAGGAGTTCGGCCTGACCAACGTCAACCAGGCGCCCACGATCGAGAAGGTCGTGATCAACGTCGGCGTTGGCAAGCAGCTCGAGAACCAAAAGCTCAAGCCCGAGTACCGCGACACGGTCATCGGCACGCTGAAGACCATCAGCGGCCAGAAGCCGATCATGGTGCTCGCCAAGAAGAGCGTGAGCAACTTCAAGGTGCGCGAAGGCGCGCCGAGCGGATTCATGGTCACGCTGCGCCGCGAGCGCATGTGGTCCTTCCTGGATCGCTTCATCAACCTGGCCACGCCTCGTATCAAGGACTTCCGCGGTCTTGGTGATCGCGCCTTCGACAAGGGCGGCTCGTACTCCTGCGGCCTGACCGAGCAGTCGGTGTGGCCCGAGATCAACATGGCGAACGTGAACTTCAGCCATGGCATGAACATCAACATCGTGTTCCGTCACAGCAACCCCAAGATGAGCCGCTTCGCCCTCGGTGAGCTCGGCATGCCGTTCGAACGGCGTGACGAGAACGGCAAGCGCATCGCCTGATCAACGAAGGACCAACCATGGCAAGCAAGCGCACCTTCGCTCGAATGAAGCAAACCCCAAAGTTCAGCACCCGCAAGCGCAATCGCTGCGAGCTGACCGGCCGCGCCCGCGGCTATTACCGCAAGTTCCGCATCAGCCGCATCATGCTCCGCGAGCTGGCCCTCCAAGGCCTCATCCCGGGCATGCGCAAGGCGAGCTGGTGATCGACACTGAACCCAGGAGCAACACATGAGCCTCCAAGATCTGACTGCCGACATGCTCACCCGCATCCGCAATGCGGTGAAGCAGAACCGCAAGAGCGTGACCTGCCTGAACAACAAGCTGAACCGCGGCATCCTCCAGGTGCTCGTGGACGAGGGCTACCTCGGCAGCTTCGAAGTCGTCGATGACGGCCGGCAGGGCGTGCTTCGCGTCGCCCTCAAGTACGGCGAACGCGGCGAAAACCTGATCCACCGTCTCGAGCGCGTCTCGAGCGTGGGTTGCCGCATCTACAAGAACTGTGACTCGCTGCCGCGTCCGCAGCAGGGTCTCGGCATTGCCATCGTGAGCACGAGCCGCGGTGTCATGAGCGACCGCAAGGCGCGCGAGATGCGCGTCGGCGGCGAAGTCGTGGCCACCGTCAGCTGAACCACCGGAACTACAGGAGCGAACCATGTCACGCATCGGAAAGAAGTCGATCCCGGTCCCCGGCGGGGTGAAGGTTGCGGTCAACGCCGCCAGCCGCACCGTCAGCATCGAAGGGCCCAAGGGCAAGACCAGCTTCGTGTACCGCCCCGAAGTGAAGGTGGCGTTCGTCGAAGCCGAGAAGGCCATCACCTGCACGGTCGATGATCCGGCGAAGCTCGACCTGGGCAACCGCCGCGCCTATTGGGGCACCACCCGCGCGACCCTGAACAACATGGTCGCCGGCGTCACCAAGGGCTACGAGCGCAAGCTCGAGATCGTCGGCGTCGGTTGGGATGCCAAGGTCGCCGGCAAGAAGATCACCCTCAAGCTCGGCTACGCGGACCCGATCGAGCTCGCCATCCCCGATGGCCTGACCGTCGCCGTGGACCAGGGCGTGAACGTCACCATCACCGGCATCGACCGCCAGAAGGTCGGCGCCTTTGCGTCGCTCATCCGCAGCAAGCGCAAGCCTGAGCCGTACAACGGCAAGGGCGTGAAGTACTCCGACGAAGTCATCCAGCGCAAGCAGGGCAAGGCGTTCGGCGCCTGATACCACCAAGGAAACGACCATGGACAAGTGCACCAAGAAGCTCGCCGCGCGCATCCGTCGCAAGAAGGGTCTGCGCAAGCGCATCCAGGGGACGCCGGATCGTCCGCGTCTCACTGTCTTCCGTTCGCTCAAGCACATCTATGTGCAGGTGATCGACGACTACGCGGGCCGCACGCTCGCGAGCGCCAGCACCCGCGATGTCGATGGCGCGGCACCGGGCGGCAACTCCACCGCTGCGGCGACCGTCGGCAAGGCCGTCGCCGAGCGCG
>Ga0194120_10008818_pt1 | contig 13102 bp, 7 predicted proteins | sample TA2MahCa65mmetaG_FD_148642 | JGI IMG/M metagenome (GOLD analysis project Ga0194120, IMG submission 148642) | Freshwater microbial communities from Lake Tanganyika, Tanzania - TA2015019 Mahale Deep Cast 65m | ecosystem: Environmental > Aquatic > Freshwater > Lake | place: Tanzania: Lake... | reverse complement strand
CCGCCCGCAACGTCCAGTTGCGCACACTCAAGAAGCCTCCTCGCGGCCCGAAAAAGCCTTCCAGCAAGCCACCACACGATCCGAAACAGCCGCATGTCTCGACTTATCAATTACTTAAAAACAAGGGGCGGGCACTTTGAAAGGGCTGTTCCATCCAGTCCAACAGGGTGTGGAGCCGATAGGCCAGCAGGATGAGCGCCGCCAAGCGGGCGGACACGTGTTGTTGGCCGTGGCCATAGTGATGTTCGAAGTGATAACCCTTGGTTTTCAAGGTGTTGTTGTTTTCGTTCTCGATCTTCCAACGCGTGCGACCGGCGGCGACCACCTCCGCCACAGTGGCCGCGTTGATCGGGTGTGAAGTCGCAAAGGCATGGCGGTACAGGACTTTCCCATCCGCTGTCGTCGTGGTGAGTGCACACCACTGCACGGTCAAGGCATCGTCGCCGGCTCGCCAGGGCGCCGCTGCGACCTATCGATAGGTATCGATCTCGTGACGTTTACCGGTCCCACGTTTCACGACCTGCGTCTTGATGGCTCCGCTGCGCGCCAGGAACTCGACCCAGTCGTAAAGTTCCGGATGCGACGGTGGCTTACACACCAGCAAGAACTGGAATCCCTCGGCCAACCACGTCCGGCAGAACGGTTCGTGGCAATACAAATCATCCCCGAGCACGGTGACCCCCAAGGGGGCATACGTCGCTCCCCACTGGTCGAGCCAGCGCCTGGCCGCGTTGCGTTCGCAGTCTGGTGTCTCGTCGCCATCCCGGGGCTGGACGAACTCCGGGGCCAGCGGCATGACATTATCGGCGCCGGGCTTGACCAATACAGGCGTGAGCACCGCGTGGGAATAGGTCTGGCCATGGGCGTGGCGTTGGGTCGAGCACTGGGGACAATGCACTTTCCGCGAGGAACAATAGCGCGTGCCATCCAGTGCCAGCCGCAAGGTTTGGCTCACCGACCGGTCGCTATCCACCACACCGGCTTGCTGCAATCCCTTGAACACGAAGGAAAGCATCGGGTGTACCGCGCTCGGCTCCACGTCATCGAGGAGGCTGCGGAGGTGATTATCGGTGGGGATCGGGTGAACGCCGCACAGCGTCTGCGCGTTGTTCTTCCCCGGCGTCTCCCCCATTGTGCGCTGGTAATCCAGGAACGAAGGACGCTGCATGAAGAACACCGAAAACGCGCTCAGGCCTGCGTCGACCATCGTATACCGCGTATTCTTCCCGCGCCGCCTATCGGTAAACGTTTCACTCGACGTTCAAGTTTTTCCCGCTTGACGGAATCGGCGAAAATGGGCGTTTGCACCCAGAGGAACTGCCGCCATTTTCACCACGCCGTTGCCATTCATCGAGGTTTACGTAGACGCATTGGACCAGGCGGTCAGGGCGGGGCGCCCGGACGGAAGCTGACCGGGGCGCAGCGGGCTTGGCTGAAGTTCTGCCTGATGGGCATGTTGCTGACCAACACGGTGTGCTGGAAAGCCTTCGCGCGGGCGGGCTTGGGCGGCTACCGGCTGGGCGCGCTGTCGTGGATGTTCCGGCGCTCGAAAGTGGCGTGGGACGGGTTGTTGCAAGCCAGCGTGTGGCGGGTGTTGAGTCGGCACGGGATCACGGAAGGCGTGTGGGTGGCGGACGACAGCGACCACCGGCGGGCCAAGCGGACGGGGCGCATCTGGCGGGCGCACAAGGTCTTCGACAAGAACACCGGCGGGTACTTCAACGGCCAATGTCTGGTGTTTCTGGTGCGGGTCACGCCCAAGCTCACGGTGCCGGTGGGCTTCCGCTTCCATGAACCCGCCCCGGAACTCAGCGCGTGGCGGCGCGAGGATCGCCGGCTCAAGCGGGCGGGCGTGCGGAAGGCGGACCGCCCGGCGGCGCCGGCCCCCGATCCGGCCTATCCCGGCAAGGCCGAGCAGGCGCTGGACCTGATCGGGGCGTTCCGGCGGCATCATCCGGGCATCGCGGTGAAGGCGGTGCTGGCCGACGCCTGGTTCGGCACGCAAGCCTTTCTGGACGAGGCGTCCCGGCGGTGCGGCGGCGCCCAGGCGGTCAGCCAGCTGCGCCACAACCAGACCGTCCGGTTCCGGGGCCGGGACGGGTCCTTGACCGATTATGTCCGGGCCTATCCCGGCGTGCCGCAACGGGTGCCGGTACGCGGCGGCAAGGCGGTCGAGGTCATCGTCGGCAGCGCCCGGCTTGATGTCAACGCCCACGCCCGGAAGCGCTTCGTCATCGCCCTGAAGTATCCGGGCGAGGCGGAATACCGCGTCCTGGTCGCCACGGATTTGAGTGGGCGCACTCTGGACATCGTCAGAACCTATACGCTGAGATGGCTTGCGGAGGTTTTCTTCGAGGACTGGAAGCTCTATGAAGGATGGGGGCCGTGGGCCCAACAGCCCGACGAGGAAGGGTCAAGCCGAAGCCTGACCCTGAGTCTGCTGCTCGACCACGCCCTCCTCCTTCACCCCGAGCAATCCGCCCGATGGGAGAACAACCTGCCCGCGTGCACCGTGGGCAGCCTGCGGCAGTTCAGCCAGGGTGAGGCGTTGCTGGAGTGGGTCCGGGGTGTGGTCGCCGCCGGGAACGTCGCCGAACGGTTGTCAGACTTGGCGGACAAAGTGAAGACGTGGTGTCCCCTGGCCCCTTCGGGGAAGCACAGGAGTGGCCGCGATCTGGGCCGACAGGTGCCTACCCCGTCGCTACGCTACCGGGCGGCGCGGGCCGCCGCCACGGGTTGAGAACCAAGCTTGCCCGCAGCGTCAACAATCAAAAACTTGAACATCGAGTTTCAAAAGTCGTCCGCAGTTGTCGGGTCACGTCGCTAAAGCTTAGGACACTCGGGCCAAACGGTGCGCTAATAGCAGTTCCCTCCGCAGTTCAGACACGCTACTTTAGCTGTACAAAGGCAAAATGAGAATTGCTGCCAATAACGCCTCGCCAACGACCGCTCACGCGGAAATGAGCGCGGTCATGGTGGATACCGTCAAGGTAGCGCCTTAACGCCTTCGCTGACTCAGGGTTGGCGTGGTGGAAATCTATTTTCGCCACGCCGACCACTGCTTCCAACGCCCGGGGCCGCACGCCCCTTGCGCTATCGAACCAGGTGTTCGATTGATCGCATCTCCCCCCGCGGAAACGTAGCCATACCCTTTGGTCATCCGCGAGTGCGCGTTTTGAAATCGGCGCTTTCGGCGGACACTGGGTGGAAATACGTCTTGTCAGAAGCTGGATTTTCCGAAAAAATCAGCCGCCGGCCATAGCCGGATTTTCCAATTCAATAACCTCAATAAGGAGAATACCGCGTGAAGAAATCCATTCAGTACCTCATGGGACTTACCCTGGTCGCGGCGGGCTCGGGCGCCTCGGCTTCCTGTACCGATGTTTCCTGGATCCAACTGAAAAACGCCATGAAATACGCCGCGGACAAAGAGACCGGCGAAACGGGCGGTTATGGCCTTAACATGTGGGCCACCTTTGTCGATGAAACCGGCATGGTCTGCGCCGTGGCCACCAATGGTGTGGCCGGCGCGGCGGCGGGCAATAGCGAGTGGCTGGGCAGTCGGGTCATCTCGGCCCAGAAGGCCAACACCGCCAATGCCTTCAGCCTGGACGGCTATGCCATCTCCACGGCCAATCTCTACGCGCCCGTGCAGCCGGGTGGCAGTCTGTTCGGCTTGCAGTTCAGCAACCCGGTCGACGCCGGACAGGCCTACGACGGCAGTCCGTATTCCTATGGCACCAATAACGATGCCCTGAGAGGCCATCGTGTCGGCGGTGTCAATGTGTTTGGCGGAGGACTGGCGGTATATAAGGGCGGCAAGAAAGTCGGCGCGATCGGCGTGTCGGGCGACACCTCCTGCCGCGACCATGCCTTTGCCTGGAAAATGCGGATGAAACTGGGCATGCAGCCCGGCGGCGTCGGCATTACCACGGCCAACTACACGGCCACCGGTGGGACGCCCCCGGCCAGTGGCGGCACGGTCGGCGATGAGGCCATCATCAGCCTTAGCGGTCAGTTCAACCAAGCGAGCAATTACTGGACCGCCTGGGCCCAGCCCGCCTGTCCGAACTCCCTGAATGCGGCTGGCACGGCGGCGATTGGCCCCGGCACGCTGGTGACCGGTCCGTAAGCGATCGGATCTCAAGTACAAAGCGGGCGGCACGGCCCGCTTTGTTCATGCATGAGAACCGAAACGAGAAGAAAGGTCTGGCTGGTTTTAGGCCTGACCGTGACGTTGCTGGTTGCCTTGGCGCTCATGTTCTCGCGCGCCAGGCAAACCAAACCTCCCAACCCGCCCTCCTCGGCAGTGGGTCGGGCCGACACTCCCAGGCCGGGCTACGTTGTTCCCGACCTGAGGGAATTGGCGAGCCGCATGAGCTCGTCTGTTTCCCCGCCAGGCGCGGAACACCTCGCCGAGCAACGCCGCATCGAACAGGAACAAATTGCTCAAGCCCTCGAATCCCTGAACAGCACGGACCCGCTACTGAGAAAGGCGGGCGCCGAACAATTGGGCGCCTATCCCGGAACCGAAGCCCAGCGGGCGCTGGCGAAAACGCTGCGAGACGACCCTGATCCGGAGGTACGCCTGGCCGCCGCCACCAGCCTTGGCCGGGTCCGGGCGCCTGACGAAACCGTCATCAAGGCGCTGCTCTCGGTCATCGGCCAGCCAGGCCGCGATATCGCTTTAACAGCCTTGAACACCCTGGGCGCCTATCTCCGGCAACCGGGCCTGCCCGCCAGCCATCGCCGCCAAATCCTGGCCGGACTGGAACGATGGCGCCATACCCGCAACCTTAACCGGGAATTGCGGGAGGGCGTCAAACAGCTATTGGCCGCGCCTTGATGGTCGGGGAACTGAACGGTACGGGTGGCTCAACGGCCTCTGTGTCGGTTGTTGATTGCGGCTGCCATCGGGCTGGCCAGCTATCGGGAATCAATTTCTCGTATACCTCGGACTTCAATCCAGCATGAGCCTCCCCCCCGGCCTGATGCTGGTGCACGGCAATCGCCCCGAAACCCTGCGCGATCTGCTGGTCACCTGGATGAAGCGCTACCCGTTGGCGCCGCTGGAGAACGAGGTCATCCTGGTGCAGAGCAACGGCATCGCGCAGTGGCTGAAACTGGCGCTGGCCGCCGATCCGCAACCGGCCGAGGGCGGGGGATGCGGTATTGCCGCCGCGCTCGACATATCGTTGCCCTCGCGGTTTCTCTGGCGGGCCTACCGCGCGGTATTGGGTCATGCGGCGGCGCCGGAAACCTCGCCCTTCGATAAATCCCGCCTGATCTGGCGGCTGATGCGCCTGCTGCCGGAGCGGCTGGCTGCGCCGGAATACGCGCCCCTGCGCCGCTTCCTGGAAGATGACGCGGACCTGCGCAAACGTTTCCAGTTGGCCGAGCGCCTGGCCGACCTGTTCGACCAGTATCAGGTCTACCGCGCCGACTGGCTGGAGGCCTGGCAAAGCGGGGAGGACACCCTGATCAAGGCCAACGGCGACAGTCTGCCCTTGCCCGAGGAGCAGCGCTGGCAACCCTCGTTGTGGCGGTCCTTGCTGGCGGATGTCGCGGCCCTGGAAAGCCAGCCGGGCCTGGGCGGGCACGACGGCCGCGCGGCGGTGCATGAAGCCTTCCTGGCGCGGGCCTCCGCCTGGCCGGAGGCGGCGCCGCCGCCCACGGGTTTGCCGCGCCGTCTCATCGTCTTCGGCATCTCTTCATTGCCGCGCCAGTCCCTGGAGGTGTTGGCCATGCTGGGGCGTTGGGTCCAGGTGCTGATGTGCGTGCCCAATCCCTGTGAGCATTTCTGGGCCGATATCGTCGCCGACCGCGAACTGCTGCGCGCGGACTATCGGCGACAGCGTCGCCGCGGCGGCAGCCCCCGGGAGATCGCCGAAGCGGAGTTGCACCTGCATGCGCATCCGCTGCTGGCGGCCTGGGGCAAGCAGGGGCGCGATTTCATCGCCCTGCTCGATGAGCACGACAGCGACGAGGCCCAGTCCCGCTACCGGCCCTATTTCGAGGCCATCGGCCACCAGCGCATCGACCTGTTTACCGCACCGGAGCCCGGAACCCTGCTCGGCCAGTTGCAGGACGACATCCGTGATCTTCGTCCCCTACGGGAATCGCGGGCGCTTTGGCCGCCGATCGATCCCGACCACGACGGTTCGATCCGTTTCCACAGCGCCCACAGCCCGCAGCGCGAGGTCGAGATCCTCCAGGACCGGCTACTGGCGGCCTTCAATGCCGACCCGACCCTGCGGCCCAGGGATGTCATCGTCATGGCGCCGGAGATCGATGTCTACGCACCGGCCATCCAGGCCGTGTTCGGCCGGTTGGAGCGCGACGATCCCCGTTACCTGCCATTTACCGTGGCCGATCAACTCCAGCGGCGGGTCGATCCCCTGTTGCGGGCGCTGGAATCGCTGTTGGCGCTGCCGCAGTCGCGCCTGGCGGTCAGCGATGTGCTGGATTTGCTGGAAGTCCCGGCCATTCAGCGCCGCTTCGGCATCGCCGAGGCGGACCTGCCAACATTGCATCGCTGGATTCGTGGGGCCAACATCCGTTGGGGGCTGCACGACGCGCATCGAGTCAGCCTGGATTTGCCGGCCAGCGCCCGGAATCCGACCGCCGCCGGGCAGGCTGCCCCCCATACCTGGCTGTTCGGTCTGCGGCGGATGTTGCTGGGATACGCCGTCGGTTCCTCCGAGGCCTGGCGCGACATCGAACCCTACGATGAAATCGGCGGGCTCGACGCCGCCTTGCTGGGCCCAATGTCCTGTTTCCTGGAGCGGCTGGAAGCCGCCTGGCGCGAGTTGAGCGAAACCGCCACCGTGGCGGCATGGGGCGAGCGCCTGCGCGATCTGCTGGCGGATTTCTTCGAGGCCGGCGACACCCGCGACGCCTACACCTTGCTGCGCCTGGATGAGGCGCTGCGCGAGTGGCAGGACGCCTGTGAGGAGGCGGGGCTGACCGAAGCCTTGCCGCTGTCGGTGGTGGGCCCCTACTGGCTGTCGCGGCTGGACGATGGCGGGCTGTCGCAGCGCTTCATGGCCGGCGCCATCACCTTCGCCACCTTGATGCCGATGCGGGCCATCCCCTTTCGCAGGGTCTGCCTGCTGGGCATGAATGACGGCGATTATCCGCGCAGTCGGGCCCCGCTGGATTTCGACCTGATGGGGCAAGATTACCGCCCCGGCGACCGCTCGCGGCGCGAGGATGACCGCTACCTCTTCCTCGAAGCCCTGCTGTCCGCCCGTGAGCATTTGCACATCTCCTGGGTGGGCCGGCGCATCACTGACAATGCAGAGCGACCGCCCTCCGTGCTGGTGGCCCAGTTGCGTGATCACCTCCGTGCCGGTTGGACCCTGGCTGGATATGACGGCCCCCCCGAAGCAGCGGGACGCGCATTGCCGCGGGCGCTGTCGGTCGAACATCCGCTGCAAGCCTTCAGCCGCGCCTATTTCCCCGCCGACCGGGCCGCTTCCCGCCTGTTCACCTACGCCCATGAGTGGCAGCCGGATACCGAGCAACAAGACCGGCCTCCCGCGAGCCGGCTGGCCCCTCATGTGCGCGATGAACCTCTGACCGTCGCCGAGTTGGCCGGCTTCCTCAAGTATCCGGTGCGGCAGTTTTTCCGCGAACGGCTCAAGGTCGGTTTCGACATCGCGGACCCGGCCAGCGCCGATCAGGAGCCCTTTGCCCTGGATGCGCTGGAGAATTGGCGGTTGCAGGATGAATTGATACAGACTCAGGTTCATGCCTTGAGCCTGGGTCAGCCCGCCTCCGTTGCGCTCGAAGACCAGCTTACGCGCATCGCCCGCCGGGGCGATCTGGCGCCGGGCGGATTCGGCGAGGCCCTGGCGGAAGAACTCGCGGAGCCGATGCCGGCGTTGATCGAGGCCTACCAGATGGCTCTGGCCCGCTGGCCCCATACTATCGAGGAAGAAGCGCTGCGCCATGTGCATAGCGTCGAGGGGCAGGCGCTGGAAATCGCCGACGGGCTGGGCGGCGTTAGCGCGAATGACGCGGGCGAGCGATGCCGGGTCGTGATCGAGAGCAGCAACCTCGTGGGCAAGGATAACCGCTACCGTCACGACAAACTGGTGAGTCACTGGGTGGGCCATGTCGCGCGGCATCTGGCCGATGCGCCGCTGACCACTCTCGTGCTCAACAAGAAGGGCCGGGTCGAACTGGCGCCAGTGAGCCGGGAGCAGGCGGAAGCCTGGATCAATGAATGGCTGGAGGCCTGGAGCGAAGGCATGCGCCGACCCTTGCCGCTGGCGGTCAGGACGGCTTTTGCCTGGTTGCGCACGGGCGATCCGGACACGGCGCGCCACACCTATGAGGGCGGCGCCTATCAAACGGGCGAGGTCGAGACCGATGCCTGCCTGGGCCGAGCCTATCCCGATTTCACCGCGCTGACGGCGAGCGGTGAGTTTTACGAACTGGCGGAACGGCTGCTGCGGCCGCTTACCAATGCCATCCCGGCCAAGGCGGAGGGTCAGTCATGAGCGGGGCCGCGGAGCAACTCGATCTGCTGCGGTTTCCCCTGTCCGGCAGCCGCTTGATCGAAGCCAGCGCCGGCAGTGGCAAGACCTTCACCATCGCCCTGCTTTATGTGCGCCTGGTACTCGGCCATGGCCGCGAGGAGCAGACCACCCCTGCCTTGATGCCGCCGGAAATCCTGGTCGTCACCTTCACGGAAGCGGCGACCCAGGAGTTACGGGACCGCATCCGCGCCCGTCTGAGCGAGGCGGCGGAAGTATTCCTGGCCGATCCGGACACCGTAACCGAGCGCCCGCCGGGCGAGGATTTATTGCATGACCTCCGGGCCGAATATCCGCTGGAGCAATGGCCCGCCAAGGCCCGGCAGTTGCAATGGGCGGCCGAGTGGATGGACGAGGCCGCCGTATCGACCATCCATGCCTGGTGTAACCGGATGCTGCGCGAGCATGCTTTCGACAGCGGCAGCCTGTTCACCCAGACCCTGGAGACCGATCAGAGCGAACTCCTGGCCGAAGCGGTGCGCGATTACTGGCGCACCTTCTTCGCGCCCTTGCCGCGCGAGACCGCCGATATCGTGCGCGGGTGGTGGTTGACGCCCGCAGTCCTCCAAGAGACGCTGAAGCCGCTCCTCGAACACCCGGACCTGCTGGAGGCCGTCGGGGAGCCCAGGGAGACGGTAGCCCTCCGCGCGCGGGAGCGGACCGAGCGATTGGCTGCGCTCAAGGCGCCGTGGACGCGCTGGCTGCCGGAGTTGCGGCAACTCCTGGACACCGCCGTGGCCCGCAAGCAGGTCGATGGCCGCAAACTCCAGGCGCGCTACTACCAACCCTGGCTGGACGCGCTCGGCGCCTGGACCGCCGATGCAGGGGACGAGTCGCCGAATTTGAGCGATAAAGCCTGGGAGCGGCTGACCCCGGAGGGTCTGCGGGAGGCCTGGAAACAGGGCGAACCGCCGGGCCATCCCGCACTCGCGGCCCTCGCCGCCCTGAGGGATGAGTTCGATGCGCTGCCCTGCGCCCACAACGACATCCTGCGCCATGCCGCGCGCTGGGTGGAAGCCCGCTTCGCCGGTGAGCAGCGACGCCGCGCCCAAATGGGCTTCAACGATCTGCTGACCCGGCTGCGCGACGCGCTGCGGGGTCCGAATGGCGAGCGGCTGGCGGCGATCATCCGCCGGCAATTCCCGGTGGCGTTGATCGACGAATTTCAGGACACCGATCCGGTGCAGTACGGCATCTTCGACGCTGTCTACCGCGTCGAGGACCACGCTCCGGACACGGCGTTGATCCTGATCGGCGATCCCAAGCAGGCCATTTATGCCTTCCGGGGCGCGGACATCTTCACTTATCTTCAGGCCCGGCGGGCGACGGAGGGACGACATTACACGCTGAAGCGCAACCATCGCTCCACGCTGGCCATGGTCGCGGCCAGCAATCGCTGCTTCGAAGCCGCCGAGGAGCGTCAACAGGGTGCGGGCGCCTTCCTGTTTCGCACGGAATCCGGCGACAACCCGGCGCCCTTCGTCAGCGCCGTGGCTCGGGGGCGCAAGGATCGGCTGGAACTGGAAGGCCAGGCGCCGCCCGCGTTGACCGTCTGTTTCCTGACCTCAGAGGACGATGGCAAGCCGCTGGGCAGCGAAGCCTACCGCAAGGGTATCGCGGACAGTTGCGCCAGTGAAATGGTCCGCCTGCTCAATCTGGGGCAGTCCGGCCAGGCCGGCTTCGCCGGAGACGGCGACTGGCGGCCCCTGCGTTCGGCCGACCTGGCGGTGCTGGTCAACAGCCGTACCGAGGCCGACGCCATACGCCGCGCGCTAGCCCGGCGCGGGGTGCGCAGCGTGTATCTCTCCGACCGGGAATCGGTGTTCCAGAGCCCGCAGGCGACCGAACTGCGCTACTGGCTGGAAGCCTGCGCGGAACCGGACGATCCGTACCGGCTGCGCGCCGCGCTGGCGACGGCTACGTTGGGCCTGGACTGGGCCGAATTGGATACCCTGAATCGCGATGAGTCGGCCTGGGAGGAACGGGTCTTGCAGTTTCGCGCCTACCGGGATGTCTGGAGAAGGCAGGGCGTACTGCCGATGCTGCGGCGCTTGCTCACGGATTTCCGGGTCCCGCCACGTTGCCTGGCAGGGGACGCCGCCAAGAACAACGGCGAGCGGGTGCTGACCGACCTGCTGCATCTGGCGGAAATCCTGCAGGCCGCCAGCGCCACTTTGGAGGGTGAGCAGGCGCTGATTCGCCATCTGGCCGAACAGATTCGTGACAGTGCCAACAGCCTGGACCCTGGCGACCGCCAACTCCGGCTGGAAAGCGATGCCGACCTGGTGCAGGTCGTCACCGTGCACAAATCCAAGGGCCTGGAATACCCGCTGGTGTTTCTGCCCTTCGCCGCGCGGGTTCGACCGGTCAGCCAGGAGGATCTGCCGCTGAAATGGCATGACGACGAAGGTCGTTTGCGGCTAGACCTCGAATGCAGTCCGGAAGTGCTGGCGCGCGCCGACCGGGAGCGGCTGGGCGAGGATCTCCGCAAGCTGTATGTCGCCCTGACCCGCGCTCGCCATGCCACCTGGCTGGGCGTGGGCGCCATCAAGCATTTTGAACAGGGCGCCCTGGGTTACCTGATGAATGGCGGGGAGCCCATCGCCGCTGCGGCACTGGAGCCGGCGCTCAAGGCCTGGGTGGGCGACTGCCCGGCCTGCCGCATCCAGCCCGCGCCGACCCCGAACGAAGACCGCTTCCGGCCCGGTCCGGAGGCGGCCGCCGGTTCGGCGCGGACGTCCGCGCGAGTGCTGCGCGAGCATTGGTGGGTGGCCAGTTACTCCGCCCTGAAGACGATGGACGCGGCGGTTCCGGTGGCGTTTGATTCGCCACGCGAGGATATTCTGCAGGAAACCCTGACCAACATCGTTGTCGATTCCCTCGTCGGGCCGCTGCCGGCGTTGGCGGAGTCTTCAGCCGAAATTTCGGCAGGGCTGCCGCACGGGTTTCCGCGCGGACCCGGCGCGGGAACTTTCCTGCACGATCTGCTGGAGTGGGCGGCGGGTGAGGGTTTTGCCGGGATTCTGGCTCGACCCGAGCGGCTGCGTGACCAGATCGCCCGGCGCTGCCAGCCCCGGGGCTGGCAGCACTGGATCGACCCGCTGACCGAGTGGCTGAGACGCCTCCTGGCCACGCCACTGCGGCTGCCGCCGGTGAACGGCATGGCGGAGGCCACGCTGACGCTGGGCGGGTTGACCTCGTTTCTGGCCGAAATGGAATTCTGGTTGGCGATTCACGCGACCGATGTTCAAACCCTCGATGCTCGGGTGACCGCCGCGACGCTGGACGGCGTCGAACGTCCAGCCCTGGAGCCGCGATGGCTCAATGGCATGTTGAAAGGCTTCATCGATCTGGTCATCGAACACGATGGCCGCTATTACATCCTGGACTACAAATCGAACTGGCTGGGCGAATCCGATGCCGCTTACACACCGGAGGCCATGCGCCGAGTGATCCTGGAAGAACGCTACGAACTCCAGTACGTCCTGTACCTCCTGGCCCTGCACCGCCAGTTGCGGGCCCGACTGCCGGATTACCAGTACGAGCGTCATGTGGGCGGCGCGATTTACCTATTCCTGCGCGGGACCGAGGCGCCCGGACAAGGTCTTCATGTCGAGCGGCCGCCGGCGGCGCTGATCGAGTCACTCGACGCGCTCATCGCGTCTTCGCCGGCGGGAGTTGGCCAATGATGCCCGGAGCGACAGGACCCTGGCGGTCAACCGGCGTCACGCATCCCGAGGCCGGGGCCCTGCGGGAAATCCTGCTCCGCTGGACCGGTGCGGGCTGGCTGCGTCCGCTGGACCTGGCGGTTGCTGACTTTCTCTGGCGCGAAGCGCCGGCGGCCTCGCCCTGGCTGATCCTGGCCGCGACCCTGGCCAGTCATCAACTGGGCCGGGGACATGCCTGCCTCGATCTGGGGATCACCCTGGAGGACCCAACTCTGGCCCTGTCGCTGCCGCCGGAAGGCGTTTGGCGCCAGGAGGATGGCGGCCTCGAACCGCCTCCCCTGCCCGGAGCCGTGCTGGGAGGGGTGAGTCTGGAAACCTGGCTGGCCGCGCTGGACTACCCCGAGTTGGTCGGGACGGGACCGGGCTACTCGCCGCTGGTGCGTGTGGGGCCGCGCCTTTATTTGCGCCGCTATTGGCAGTACGAGCAATCGGTTCGCGAGGGTATCGAACGGCGTTTACGGCAGGGGGAGTCAAGATCGCGCGACTTGCCCGTCGCGGAGTTCAGGCGAACGCTGGATCTGCTGTTTCCGCCCGCCTCTCCTGAGGCCGCGGCGATCCCGCTCGACTGGCAGAAGATCGCCTGCGCCCTGACGGCGCGGGGAGCTTTCGGCATCATCACCGGGGGTCCCGGCACCGGCAAGACGACCACGGTCGTCCGGCTGCTGGCGTTGCTGCAATCGCTGGCGCTGGCCGGAACGGCGCGGCCGCTCCGCATCCGGCTGGCGGCGCCCACCGGCAAGGCCGCCGCGCGCCTGAATCAGTCCATTGCCAAGGCCATCGATCGCCTGCCCCTGGACCGGCTGGAACTGGGGGATGCCATTCGCGCCGCCA
>Ga0194120_10008817_pt1 | contig 13105 bp, 10 predicted proteins | sample TA2MahCa65mmetaG_FD_148642 | JGI IMG/M metagenome (GOLD analysis project Ga0194120, IMG submission 148642) | Freshwater microbial communities from Lake Tanganyika, Tanzania - TA2015019 Mahale Deep Cast 65m | ecosystem: Environmental > Aquatic > Freshwater > Lake | place: Tanzania: Lake... | reverse complement strand
CTGAATCTGTGCTTGTCGCGGGTGTATATTTTTTAACAAGAGCCCACCGAATGCTATTTGTATCAGTGACTTCTTTGATATATTTCCCTTCAATGTTAGATGTGTCAACACCTGATGTATTTACTTTGATATAGTAAATAGAATCATCCAGAAAATGTTCACCACCAGTAACGACCGACCCTTCTTTATAGACAGAATCCCCGAACCTAGATATTTGTTTTTGTAAAAGCGTTTGAATCTGAGTTAATTCACGTGCTTGAACTGCCGTTCCTGGTTTGAAAAGGATTTTATGGAATCCTTTAGTTTCGTCAAAATCGTCGTAGTAAGGATCAACATTGAAGTTTAATGTCATTGGTTTACTCTGTAATGTTATAATTATTTTATTTATTAGAATTTTATAGCAGTCTGAAATGTAATAGACTGATCTTCTGTCTGATAGAATGCCTGTCTATTATCAACATAGAGCATTTTTCCGCTATATTTGTTAATATGCGGAGCAGTTATTGCCCCCAGTGTTACTGGCTCTAAATTTCTTGAATTTGTATATGAATGCCCGGCAATAGGTATAGCATTATCAAATGACTGGAGAAGTAATGCTGTATCTTTGATTGCGATTATCTTAAAACGTTTTCCATTTAAATTGTATATTTCATCATCTTCCTTGAATTTAGTTTTATCTACTGTTACAGTTGAAACATAACAGGCAGAACCAAATGAATCGTTGAAATCTATGGAAGTGCCAAACTTCGTTGGATTCCTGATGATACCGAATTGACGAAAATCATTATTCATGATGAATCCATGGTTACGTTCGGTAGATATGTTACTGAAGAACATTAGCGTGTCGGCTAACAATTCATTCACCGCATTTTTACCATGCCCACCCACTGGCGGTAATATCGCTCTAGCCTTTGCGCCTGTGCCATTACCGTTTATAGTGACAGTCACATAATTATACCCACGCCCCCGGGTGAGCATCTCGATCCCAACGATACGGGTATCTACTATAACAGGTATAGCACTCGCATCTTGTCCATCACCATCGATCACAACAGTGGCATTACCGTAACCATATCCCTGTTCCGTGACTTTGATAAAATCAATCGCGCCATCAACAGCAAGTAATTCTACATTTGCTTGGGTGGTATCGATCGCACCCTCTGATGTAATAACACTTATAATCGCATCAGTATCGTCTACGCCATTACCCATAGCAGAAACATCGGCATAGGTATACCCCTCCCCAGCATTATAAATGACAACATCAACAATGACACCATTATTAATTACCGGTAACAACACAGCACCCAATCCAGTGCTACTCTGAACATTTAGATTAGTAGATCCATCGACATAACCACTACCACCATTCTCAATTACAACAGAATCGATACCACCGTTGTTATAGAATTTACTTCTAAGTGCGACTGTAACTGGCATGTAACCGGGTGTCAGAAATTTTGTTCTCAATGACAGCGGTAGCGTCATCATGAATTTCCATTTATAACCATCCGATAACACAAACGGATCGGTATCGATACTTGATGGTTCTATCAATGAAGCAGAACCATAATTATTATCGAGGCATTTGTATACGTTATAATCTTTGGTTAGAACATAAAACTGTTTATCGGATATATCTTCTATATCATCATAATGATCATAGACGGTACCACTAATCCAATCATACTTTGGAACGACAAAACTAACGTCATTTGCCGTTATCTTTTTCATTTCGATTATTTCCTTGCGTGTATCTAATTCATAACGATAATCATTAGTTGGCAGCGGTACTACTTCTTGCCCGTTATTGTACGGTAAAGTTTTTCCCAGAAAATAATAATATTTAGCCGACTGAGTTATCAAATCATGATAAACCGAATCAGCAATAGTATTGTGTATGATTGGATATATGGTAGCAGTCATATATTAAGAAATTTGTACGACCCATGTAATGGTGATAGAATCACCTGCTGCTTTGTTTACGACTGGGAATGTTGTTCTACACAGCATTGTTCCAGCAGTAGAAGCGTTTAAAATACCCGCTTCTGTGATAGCACCAGTACTTTCACCGGCGGCAAATGTAGCCACGTATGTTACGGTGTTTGATGACGGCGTTGTAGATGTCAATGCTTTGCGTGTGCCCAAAATTGATTCCACATCTGTGTCACCTGGTGCTGGAATTGTTACACCCGAACCCACTGTCATGTGACTCATAACAGCAGCAGATGCGTCTACCATGCGGGAGGCGATAAAAGTTTTACCGACAGCAACAACCAAGTTTGGCACGTGTAGTTTTTCTGTCACTACGCCATCAGTGTTCGTTTTTACGATAGTCAGGGAGCCAGAAGCAACCAGTGTGTCTTTAATTTCCATCTTTAATTCCTAAAATGTTGCGATAATTGTAGTTAATGAGGCATAATCTATAGCATAGTCTTCTGAAAAGTACCCATTAAAAGTTATATGTCCAGAATCAGAAGCAGTTGATTCATCTGATAAGATTTTACTGAAATCTAAACTCAGTGATTCTGCGGTAGTAATTATATCTGATAGTAGTTTATTTATAACACTTGTTATAGAATCTGATTCGATTACACTATCTGATAAGATTTTAGACGCATAAATGTTATAAGATTCCGATGTGGTAAATATATCAGATAATGTTTTTTCCATCCAGAAAGTAGCATTATCATTCTCTGAAACCGTGTCTGATAATGGTTTTTCCAGCAAATATGTATTGGATTCCAATCCTATTACTGAATCTGCTAGAGGTTTTTCCATCCAATAAGTATTATCCTCTGATGTATATGCTTCGTCTTGTAGATCAAGAGTAAGGAACCTAGATACCATTTGAACCGCTGAAGACAAATCAAATGTATTTTTAAGATTATACTCACCGAAAAGAGCAAGTCCCGCTGGATGTAATAACGATTTAACTATATCCCTATACCGATTGATCGATTCATTTGCTCTAATTACATACGAATAGATTTGATAATAGTGATTATCCTCAAGATACATAGAATCGGATAAGAATCCATGTGAAGCAGTGTAATATCCTGGATATTTCTGTATCGAATCGAGTTTTACATTCAATATAGCAACTTTAGAATCATTCAATATAGAACCATCAGTCGGCAAAGAATAATCATTATAGAATGATTGCATTATTTCGCCACAATAATCTATGTTAGTATAATCTTCCAAGAAATATGTCTGTTTAGATATACTACCATAGTCCTTGAAACCACGTGTAAACGATTGTTGTTTCAACGGTTCATATACAACAGAATCATACCCCGATACTATAGAGGCATAAAAATCTGTATCATAATTAACTCCATATTTGATAATCTGTAAGGATTGTAACTCACCATTAGAACCAACTTTAGTAACTTTTACTCTAGTTCCGGAACCTGTGAGTGAATCTATATCAAATAATTGCCCGACATAAAAACCAGTTCCGGATTTAGTAATAGATATTTTACTGACTGACGGTTGTACAGTACCTTCAAAATCATCATGTGTTACAATATCACCAACAGACACATTACCATAGTAAAACGGAGCAAGAAATACTTCATACAAACCAGTAGAAGGCGATGCCTTTATTCTATTTACAAATACAGTAAAATTCTGGGTTGTTGTGCTTATTGTTATATGCTTACCCGATAAACTCCAGACATCACCACTGATTTGATTGATGATTATAGAAACGTCTTGATTCCAACGACCATCTGATGCTTTTAGTATACTCTCTTGTGGATAAAGAATTTCTATCTCTTGGTTGAAGAAATGGCGAAATAGTATTCTGAACGATTCTTCCGAACCCTTCGATGTGTATAAATCCTTTATATGCTTCAACAAGAATCTATTCGATTCAGTATCAGTTGTTGGTATATTTAATCCCAACTCACTTTTAAATTTATCAATAAAAACATCGATAGTCTGATCAATGTCTTTGTATGTGTCAAAGTTTCTAAACTCTGATTGTTGTAGATACTTATAATAAAGCTCTAAAAAGTTAATGAAACCTGGATATTCGTCCCGAGCAAATTCGGGAAACTGGTTTCTTATCACATGTGATATTTGTTTTTTAATAAACATTATTATCTACTTGGTGTAAACGTATAAGACGTACCACCGTAAGAATTACCTGATGAAATTGTATCAACAACTGAACTTATTTTAACGTTATTGAAATCAATTTGAGCGATATGTTCTCTAACAGATATAATATCATTAGAATGTGGTTTTATAATTAAACTAAAATCAGATACCGCCAATCTAGTTATTGTCAAATCATTTAATATTATTTCGCCAGTTGTATAATTAACAAATCCCTGATTAGTATTGGTATAAATTTTAGTATTATTTAAATCCAAATAATAACGTTTAATTACACCATATCCGTCATCAATTAAATATTGTACTTCGTTTGATCCAGATACATAGAAACCTGTGCTAGTGACTGCCTCTTCTGGCACTCCAGCAGAATATATTGGATTATCAATATGAAAATTATATCTAGCAGTTGTATTGTATTTGACAGTAACTGGTCGTCTAATTTTAACTGTTGTGATATTACTTGTTATTGATGTATCAGTTGAATCTATGATATTCATTAATTTTGAATATCTAAAAGCAGAATCAAATTGTTTCAGGTCGGAGTCATTATAACTAGCAATTGATTGTTTTACCAGTGCTTCCAATTCATAGTTAGTTTTCGTTGTCAACTTCGGATCATAATAAATTGTGGTATCTAATGCGATATTCAAATAAAATGGGTCTACAAATTCGGGAGTAATCGTAACTAAATTTCTTGATTTAAGTATTTCAGATTTGATTATATTTTTAGCATTGGGTGACAACACAGTTTCATTACTCGGTTTAATCGCAATGAATACTTTTCCGTATACAGGAGGGTGATTTTCTGCTCCTGACCACACATTAATAGCATCGATATGAGGATAATGTTTTTGTATTATAGTTTTATAATCCTCTATCGTTACTGCCCTATTGACAGCACTAAACATCCTTGGGGCAGAATGTTTGATTGATTCTACACTTTCTGTCTCTGCTCCGCCGTATGATAAAGTTCTAGTTTCAACCGACACCGAATTGGCATAAAGACCACCAGACTCATATTTAAATGCCCTAGCTCCATTAGCCACATCTTTATTTGTTACCATATATGCTATCGTCACAACATTACCATTCTGTAGTGCTTTGCCTATGCGGCCATTACCAAACTGGAGCTCATATTTCTTACCTTCAATTTCTTTTATGAAATAAACAGGATCAGACGCCTTTACAGATAGAATGTCCTCGACCTGTGTATATACGGTTTCAGATGTCGAAGACAATGTATCTCTCACGGTAACAGCAATAGTTGTTGTATCGCAATTTTTATTCGATATTAAAACTCTTGTACCAGTATTTACGACATAGGTCTCTTTTAATGGTGTACCTTCTTTGATTTCTACATTAGAAAATGTATATTTGTTGCCTATTCTAATCGCGGTCGATGCGTGGGTAGAATAGAATGTATATTGTTTGTTGTTCAGCGAAGTTCTGAACATAGTGTTTTTTGCTAGTATCAATGAGGTTGGATTGTCATTGACGCCAGTAGCAATTACATTGATAACAGCAGTCGATGCTCTAGCGGAACGGGGAGTATATCCCAACTCAAACGCACGTGACACAATACTATCGCGTTTTACAGCAGAATCTAACCAAGACTCGTTTATTGCTAAATTAGTATACAGGGCATTATAATGGGTATTATAGGCAAGAATATCTAATAATAGAGATAATCCAGACCCATCGAAATTATAGTCCGATAATTCACTTTGACCGCGAAGATATGTCTTCAGGTTATTTTTAATTCCATCAAAATCTAATTCTGATACAGCAATCTTATTATTAGTTGCCATTGGTGTCCCTTAACGTGTTCTTTCTAGTATAACCGTAACTTGTAGCGGCTCTGTAGTATTTAAAATGGTAAAGTAAATTGTAATACGTGCGGAATGTGTTTCCGAATCGACCGAAACCTTGACATCATCAACATTGACACGTGGCTCGAAATTACGTATGACATCTGCCACCGATCGTTTCAGCAAAATCTCTGTCATCGGAGTAGCCAACTCGAAAAATATAGCCCTAGACTGTGATCCCAATTTACTATTAAATGGTCGCTCATAGTTCATCGTCATGACAAGATTTCTAATTGATGCTTTTATGGCATTCTCGTCTGTTTTTATTGTTATATCACCCGGTGTCGAGTAAGTAAACGATGAATTGGGTATCACATATCCATGACCTACTAATTCAACTACGATGGTTTCAAGTATTTCTTTCAATTGATCTTCTAACACATTTATAGTAATAGAAGCATTTCCATTAGAAAAAACAAATGAACCAGACAACTCTGAATCTATATCTTCCTTTTGTATACCACGTATCACATAATCGACAGAATGACCATTTGGAGCATCGCCGGTTAGAATAAATGTAACTGATGAACCTTCTGTCAATACATCTTTATTGGTTGTGAATCCAAGCGTATAACCACTACGTGTTATTTCATATTGTACTGGTGTAAGTATGGTATAAGTATAATCATTAACATCATGTATATCAACAGTTCTTGTTATCTTAGCGGGATAATATAATGTAAGTGAAGTTTCAGATTCTATCGAACTAACTTTTCCTATGAAATTTCCTCTGACATATAGATTATCATTCACATTTAATAATGTGTGAAACTTAGTGTTGGTACCAGAAACTCTATGACTATCAGATGAAGCAGTAATAGTACCAATACCATTGATACGATCATATGCTGACGGAACCGGTCTAAAGTTTAAATCCAAATCTGTGAATGTTCTGGTATTTCTAGGCATCGGTATTCTTTTATAAATTTAGTATTTATGTTATCCAGAAAAAACTTTAGAAGCATGCCCTGTTATTTTCCCCTTATCAACTTTATCATTCTTTCGGGCAATTGCCTTTCCTTCACAAAAAACAGTAGATGAACCTTCTGCGATGTGTACCACGTGCGGATCGCAATCATCGCCATGATTGATTTTATGAGTTGTTATGACATCACCCTTTCTAGCAATAGCTTTCCCCTCTGCGTAACATTTTTCCGCATGACCTTTAATGGTTGATGTAGTATCACAACCATGACCAGTTGATATTTCATCTCCTTCTCTTGCTACTTCAGGCATAAATTATTTTCAAAAAATACTTGACAACCTATTGACTTATAGTGTATACTAACTGTGTTAGCGTTTGATGAGATACTATGTTTATTATCCATACAGACTAAATCCATTTCTATTAGCAGTTTTGTCATCTAACATTGTGAATGCCATTTTCTGATTTCCCTCGGTATTATACGAGATATGAATCCAATTCTGCCAAGCACCAGTTTCATTACCTTTAGCACCCGGTCTTCTGTATTCAAGGAGAAATTGGTGATACGGAAGAATCGCTTCCAACTCTTTAGCAAATTCCAACATTTTCTCGTGGGATACCCGTGGATTTAACCGTAGATCAACCGCCCTACCCTTATTATGATCTGAACCATTTTTACCGTTACGTAGACCACTGTTGATACACCACCTACCATTCCGATCTTGTGGACCAAACTTACCAGAGGGTGCTCCCAACTTTGTGTATATCGGTTCTAGTATATTTATTGCTAAAGCAGCAAGGTTACTAACCAATTCTTGCTTAGTATAAAGTCTTTCGCCGGTTTTGCCTGGGTCACTTTTTCCGTAAGGTAATGTTGTGTCTCTTAGAATGACGCCTGGCTCAACTAACATTCCCAGTGTGAAGTGTGGAGATAGTCTATAATTGTTGCTGAAATCAGTTGTATTATTGATAGCATTCTGGACATCCTCGTCGAGGGATGTCTCGCCATTCGAACCACCAGTAGCAGGTGATGATTCGTATTCTTTTACTGGGGTACTATTATATTCAATACCCGTAAATTGTTTACTTGCTGATTTTATTCCCTCTGGAGTGTTCCATTCTTCCTCGGTTTCATACCTCGCTAATTCATCGAAATGTCTTTCAGGGGGCATTAGATTTTCTACATCAACACTATCTGACACTTTAATTTCTGGAGCAGTCATATCAGACAATTTTCTTTTATAAGGACCAATTTGTTTTTTATCGTATTCTGCCTCACCTTCTGGTTTATCTCTGTCAACTGGATTCAGATTAGTTTCAACCAAAACATGTTCTTCGATATCAGTTTCCTTACCGTCCCATTTAGTCACTTTTTGTTTAGTACCAAGATTATCAAGTGGTTTAAATTCCAGTGGATTCAAATCTAGTCTATTTTTACCATTTAATGTAACCGTATTAGATGCGTCGACAATGAAGTCTTTTGCTTTGATTTGATATGTTCCATCCGTTTCTATACTGAAATTTCCGTTGAATTTCATCGAGATATCTGAACTATTTGGTTTATTATCTTCATCGACATCCCCATTGCCACCCTGAATAGCAATTCCTTTCGCCGTCTTTAGTAATAATTGATTATTGGATTCCAGGGATGTTAGATTTTTACTCCGCACAGATGTAGTGTTGCCTACTTGAACATTGAAATTATTATCGACTTTTAGGTTGAAATTACCACCGACAACCATATTCAAATCAGTAGCTATACCGATATGTGTATCATTATGAAAAATTGCGTTGGTTGTACCGTTCACCTCGACATTGGCATCACCCTGGCATAAAATGTTACAGTTGCTTCCGGTTGTAATATTACATGTACCTGATATGTATATATTTCCATTGCGCTCGACGACTTGAAAACTATCTCCAACTATGAAATTGACTTGTGTCCCATTCGGGTCAATTTCTGTAAACGTACCCGCGCGATGGTATATGTTTATACGCTCACCACCCGGACTGTCATCAAACTCCATAACATGCCCAGACTCAGTTTCATAAACTTTATTATACGGATAAACCGTGTTATATGCTGAATACGGTTGGTCGTATGTTCCACCATCATTGGCAATTGGTATTTTTGTTTCGCGTGTAGCATCTTTGTATTTTATATGCGTACCAGCAATCACTCCTCTTGCTAGACGATTGGTATCTGCCTCATTCATGTAATCGCGTAGAGGATACTGACCAGAAGGATCACAAAAACCAAGAACACTACTAGTAGTAGTGCGTTCTTCCCTATACGCCTCTTTTTTGTGCTGTGGTGCGTCTGCTATTTCTTTCGCTGTCTTGTTAACTGATGTGTTAGTGGCATCTTTATCAGAAGGAACAGGCGCTGCTTGTCCACCATAAAAATACTCGTAGTATTTTATTTTTAATTTGTAATTAGTACTATTTTCTTTTTCATATGGATTTATTACTTTTTGGACCTTGAAAACAAACCCAGGTTTGTTCATTTCCTCTTTCCAGTTTCGGACTTTCCTTTTGATGAATTCTACCGCAACTTTAGCCGCTATATCTTCAGTTAACATTAATTCAGGATTATCAAATAAATTGTATTCTTTGGTACTGAAATTTTTATAATTATCTCGGAATGTCAACTGAATATACCCACGCCCGAAATAGTTTCCCTCGGCTACAGGTTTCTTTAGTCTTGTGCCATACAACCATCCAAAAAATTCTTGCTTCCGACCCTTCCAGCGCGCATAATGTGCAGCATCTGCATCGGAAACATTTTTAAACATTTTTTTTAATGAAGATTCTCCCCAATTATAAAGTTCTTCTACAGGTAACCATCTACTCTCGACCCCAATAATACCTAATAACGCGCATTTAGCATACTTGGTTGTAAGTCCACCAGCATCACATGCTGCTTTGATTATAGCTATACCTTCCATCGCCTTAGTGACTGATCCAGTCGATCCGGAAGGTGGTGTCGTTGGTATTGGGCTTGTTTCTAAATCGACAGTTTCCATATATTATTTGTAATTTTTTTCAAAGAAAGATAGCATATCAGAATAGGTCTTAAATTGGATAGGACCGTTTTTAAATGGAGTAACTTGTTCAGTTGTCCACATATCTGGTTTTTCGAGATTGACCAGATATGCCTGTAGTGCCTCGTCATAGTAAGCATTGGCGACATTAATCTTGGTATTATTATTCACTACTCCAAATGTAGTTTTTATCCCTTCGCTGGTTTCGGTAACAGTTGGGATTATCGAATACGTTTCTGATTCTTCGATTGGTTGTTGATTAAAAGCAGCTTCAATTCTAGCTAAACTATCAATCATTTCTGTGACTGGACCCCCACCATTAGAACTAATTAGTTCACCAGTATTATCTGTTGTTATGACAGAATCGGTCGCATCCCCTAGAATAGACGCTGATTTTGTCTGTGGTATACCACCGAGTGTGCCTAGTATAATTGGTTGCTGTTGGTATTCGTCGAGAAAGATGACAATAACCCAGGTGCCTGGTACGATACCTGTTGGAGACCAACCTATACCAGATATCGAGGCTGACGTGATTGGTCCCATCGGATGTGCCCAAGGCAAATCTTCAGTAGGCAATTCAGTTTTGTCATGGGTGTGAAGCCCGACTATCCTTACCTGGCACCGACCAAGCATTAACGGATCATTTCTACTTTCAACACAACCGGTAAAAAACATTATACTTCTCCGATAAAAATATTAAAAAAAAGACTTGACATGATTAACTTATGCTAACACAGTTTTAATGGTATTAAGATCGATCATTCCGGAATCCTTAATAAGTTCCATATCAATTGTATGTAATTCCCGATTTATTATATGTTTTATAGCAGAAATTATGTAATTACCAGAAAATACGTAATCCTTAACATCCACATCACTATGATCGATAGCCATTTTCTTGTTCAACTCAAGAAACACCTTCTGACCGACGGTATAATCAGTTCTACCTAGCACTGTAATATTGACCTTACAACTTTCTGCTAGTGCTAACAATGATTTTCTTTTTTGAAAATATTTTGATCCAGAAATATCATTACCACCAGAAAAAAGTGATGTAGATTTATTCATCGTTTTTATAGCAGCGGATGGTTGATGTACAACTTTTTTACTAGTCGACGAATGACTATTCAATCGAGTAGTTTTATCATATTCATCTAGGAAATCAAATGGTATAAGACTGTAATGCTTTGTTGTCAAATCATGTGCGATTAGCACAGAAGAAAACGCACCCGACCGTATCCTATTGATATAATCAGATATAGACGGAGTAGTAATGTCGATAATTGACTGGTATTCTTTCTCTATATTTCGGACAGAGCTACCATCTGGGTTTATCTTCCTACTATAATTATCTTCGCGGAATGTCTGTGATACTTTATTTTTGTATAGAGATTCAAGAGAAATGAAATTCAATCCATTACGATTCTCGAAAAATAGAAATGACGGCGAACCGTTTACATTAACTGCTTTTTCTGCTAGATAATTTAAGTTTTGTATTGGTGACCAGAAATTAGAAACATATGTGTGGCTGTTTATAGTCGGCTCGATATGAATTCTAGTTTTATCTGAATTGAAACTAGAATCATTTAGTATTTTATCAGCAATATTGCCGACATTATCATTAAATGCTTTACTGATTTTTATATTTAAATCCATAATAGATTCAACTGAAATAAAATTCAACTCATATATAATAGCACGATCAGCAACCTTTTCCCGCCCTGAAACTTTATAGACGTGAAACCTATTATCTATAAAAGTTCCTTTGTCAGTGTAACCTGGTGTTGCTAATTTGATGTTGAGAGTCTCTTCGCCTGTTATAGGAAAAAAGTTTATCAAATCATTAGAATCTTTTATCAGAATTGTTCCAGTGATAAATGGATTGAATATATTTTCAAAAATGTTAAACGATAAAATCTGATTACGAATATCCAGACTTCTACCATAAGCACTAATTAGTTCAACTGATTGGATGTCAATTTCACCCGCCGATTTTAATTCATTACTCATAAACTATTATATTCGTTGATAACTTGCTGTACTAAAGATGGAGATATTAGTTTTATTCTACGTTTTTCTTCATTCAGATTAAATTCATAGTCGTGATTTGTGACCACAGTAGCGCCTGGTGTATCAGGAGAAACAACATAGAATTTATCATCGTTATTAACATCTTTTACATAATGATGTGGTTTGTGTTCGTTGCCAATCCCATACTTTTCAGAAATTAGTTTTTCTATAACACGATCTGGTTGAGGAAAATCTAATATACCATCGTACCGTTCATTGACTAATAGAATAATCCAATGATACAACGCATTGCCGTATATCTTCTCGGCTATGATCTCAGGAGTTTCACCATCTTTAACATCATATTCGTCATAAAGCGTAATATTAGATAATACTTCTTTTAGAACTCTAGTATTTTTTGTTATATCAACAATAGCAATAGATTTTGATTTTCCATTGATATTGAATTCATATAACCCGCGTTTGAAATTATTGAAATACATTAGAAACCACCCGACTGAATTTTCTTTTTATCTAGTGAAGCAAGTTCTTTGAAGGTCAATTGCATATTGATTTGTGTCGGCATGCCATTTGCGAATGTGGTAAATACACCGTTCGGTGCGTAATTCAAAGACACTTCAGTAAGAACACATGATGTATGTTTATGGACATTAGTGTTCTGATCTCCACCAGCATAATACACAATATCAAATTCAGATGGAAAGATGTACAGGAATCCGGCATCATCTTTGAATTCTGGGTGCATGTGAAACTTGAACTGATCGATTATGTTCAAGACATTTTTTGCTTCATTTTCGTTTCTAGGAGCAAATCTATAGTTAAATACGAACGTTCTGAAATCAACAGACTTGAAAATCTGTTCTTTCATCGGATTCGGTGCTGTTTTACTTAGTTTTTGTAAAGCACCGGAGTTTGGTAATTCTTTTAATCCATAGGCAGCAAATACAGAAGATGTGTTGCCTAGATTAAGATTCGACACCTCATTCAGCGCCGCCATCATCATGGTATCCGTTTCTTCATAATTCACGGAATAACGGATACTGAGGTCAGTCGGCATATGTAATGCTATAGCAGTTTTTAGACGCTTGACAGGCTGCGAAAATTTACCA
>Ga0194120_10008799_pt1 | contig 13126 bp, 10 predicted proteins | sample TA2MahCa65mmetaG_FD_148642 | JGI IMG/M metagenome (GOLD analysis project Ga0194120, IMG submission 148642) | Freshwater microbial communities from Lake Tanganyika, Tanzania - TA2015019 Mahale Deep Cast 65m | ecosystem: Environmental > Aquatic > Freshwater > Lake | place: Tanzania: Lake... | reverse complement strand
ACGCATGCCCCATGTCAGGCCGGATGCCGCCTGGCCATGGCGCGAAAGGGCCTGCGAGGGCCCGGCGCCCCACCTGCAATCGGCCCCTAGAGCGACTTTGAGGCACATGTGATCAATCCTGAGGCACGGAGGCCGGCCCCACTCGACTCAAATCAGGCCGAAAACGGCCTAGGATCTCGCGCGGCGTCCCGCGGGGAAGGGGACGATCCGGCCCGGCCTCGCCGCGAGGCCGCAATGCTCGGCCAGCCACGCGACCAGGTCGATCACCCGGCCCTCGTGGCGGTAGCGTTCGGAAAGCTCCAGGGCGAGCGCGCGAACCAGGGATTCCCGGGACGCACCCAGGCGGCGGATCGGGAACTGCTGGAGGAGGCGGTCGGCGATGGCTTCCAGCCTGCCGAGCTGATCATCATTGATTGCTATCATAGCCATCCGTGAACGCAATCGCGGGCCTGAGAGATCAATACCCGGCCCGGTTCAAAATCCTTTACCTCTCGCTAAAAAGCGTAATGTATGTTCGTTCGATTTCCCGCGCTCCAGCGGAGATGCGAGATTCCGGCTAGAATGGTCCGCGCCGGGCCCCGGTTGCGTGCAAGCGGGGTGCGCGCTGACCACTGCGTAAGGTATCGATTCGACCATGAACCAAGCTCAGGCCCAGGTGCAGGGCGCCCTCGCCTCCCTCTGGAAGATCTCCGGCCTCCGGGAGAAGATCCTCTTCACCCTGTTGATGGTCGCCATCTACCGCTTCGGCGTGCACGTGCCGATGCCCGGCGTGGACCACGAGAAGCTGACCGGCCTGTTCGGGGCCGGCAACGTGCTCGGCGGCTTCCTCGACCTGTTCTCGGGCGGCGCCCTGGCCAAGTTCTCGGTCTTCGCCCTGGGCATCACGCCTTACATCAACGCCAGCATCATCATGCAGCTCATGACGTCGGTCATCCCCAAGCTGGAAGAGTTGCAGAAGGAAGGCGGCGAGGCGGGCCGCAAGAAGATCCAGCAGTGGACCCGCTACTTCACCATCGTGCTCGCGGCCATCCAGGCCATCGGCATCTCCAACTGGCTCTGGGCATCGGGCGTCGTGCTTGAGCACGTGCCGGGCAAGGATCCCTTCCCGTTCATGTTCTTCGCGGCGAACCTCGTGACCCTGGTGGCCGGCACGGTGTTCATCATGTGGCTCGGCGAGCTCATCACCGAGCGCGGGATAGGCAACGGCGCGTCGCTGCTCATCATGATCTCCATCCTGGCGGCGATGCCCACGTACTTCAACCAGACCGCCGAAGGCGTGTCGGCCGGCAGCTACAACTGGTTCCAGGTCGGAATACTCGCCGCCGCCTTCCTCGCCATCCTCGTGGCGATCGTCATCGTCCAGGAGGGAGCGCGGCGCATTCCGGTCCAGGCGGCCAAGCGCCAGGTGGGCGGGCGCATCCACCAGGGCCGCATGAGCTACATCCCGTTCAAGATCAACCAGGGCGGCGTCATGCCCATCATCTTCGCCAGCTCGCTGATGCTGTTCCCCTTGACGGTGTCGAGCTGGATGGGCGGCGCGAAGCCCAAGCTGGTGCCCGTGGACTGGCAGTTCTGGACGGCGCCGGCGTGGAACCTCGATAACATCAAGAACGCCCTCGTGGCCGCGCTGAATGGCCTGATGACCGCCATCTCGACGTCGGGCTTCGTCTACAACTTCCTGTTCTTCCTGCTGATCATCTTCTTCACGTACTTCTACGCGAGCCTGGTCCTCAACCCGGCCGAACTCGCCAACAACCTCAAGAAGTACGGCAACTTCATCCCCGGCTACCGGCCTGGCAAGCCCACGGCCGAGTTCCTCGAGCAGGTGCTCAACCGCATCACGTTCCTGGGCGCCATCTTCCTGGGCGCCGTGGCGATCCTGCCCGATATCGTGGGCCGGGCCACGGGCATCCTGACGTTCCAGGGCCTGGGCGGCACCGCCCTGCTCATCATGGTCGGCGTGGCGATCGACCTGTACAACCAGCTCCAGACGCAGCTTCTCAGCCGACAGTACGAAGGCTTCATGAAGTGAGTCCCGGCCCGTTCGCCGTCCTCGCGGCCGCCCTCGGGGCGGCCGTCCCGTTTGCGGGGGCCGACCCGGCCGTGCGACCGCAGGACGATCTGTTCCGGCACGCCAACGGGCAGTGGCTTTCCATCACGCAAATCCCCGGCCACGAGCCGCGCTACGGATCGTTCACCATCCTGTCCGACAAGGCCGAGGAGCGGGTCCGGTCGCTCCTGGAGGGCTTCGTCGCCTCTCCCGGGCGCGACCCGGAGGCGCGCCTGCTGGGCGACCTTTACGCTTCATTGACCGACGAAGCGGCGATTGCCGCCAGCGGCCTGGGTTCGGCCAGGGCCGAACTGGCTCGCATCGCCAGGCTCGGCAACATGCGAGACGTGTCGGCCGCAATGGGCCGCCTGGCGGCGCGCGGGGTCGGCATGCCCATCGGCGCCTGGGTGGGGCCCGACGACAAGCGGCCGGACGTGTATTCGGTCCGCCTGAACCAGGGGGGCCTGGGCCTGCCCGACCGCGACTACTACCTCAAGGACGGCGCCGAAGCGGAAGCCTTGCGGGCCGATTACCGGGACTACCTCGCCGGCCTGGGCGGCCTGGCGGGCCTGGCCGACGCGTCGGCCTCCGCGGCGGCGGCGGTCGCCTTCGAGACCGAACTGGCGAAGGTATCCCTGCCCAACGAAGCGCGGCGCGATCCCAGGGCCATGTACAACCCGGCGACGCGCCAGGCGCTCTCGGCCCAGTATGGGCCGTTTCCGCTGGAACCTTACTTCGGCGCCGTCGGCATGCCTCGGGGCCAGGGGGCGATCGTGGGCGAGCGCCCGTACTTCCTGGCGTTCGGCAAGCTGGCGAACACCACGGGGCTCAACACCTGGAAGGCGTACCTGAGCCTGCGCCTGGTGGACAACCTCGCGCCGTACCTGGCCGCCCCGTACCGGGACGCGCACCAGGCCTTCAAGGGCGCCAGGTTGGACGGCCTCGCGGCGGCGCCGCCGCGCTGGAAGAACGCGGTCCAGACGCTCAACTGGACCGTGGGGGAAGCGGTCGGCAAGCACTACGTCGCCAGGCACTTCCCGCCCGCGGCCAAGCGCCAGGCCCGCGATCTGGTCGATCACGTACTCGCCGCCTTCCGCGCCAAGGTCTACAAGCTCCCGTGGATGGGCCCCGCGACACGTCGGGAGGCCAAGGCGAAGCTCGCGAAGCTGCGCGTCAAGATCGGCTATCCCGAAAAGTGGCGGACATACAAGGGCCTGAAGGCCGATCGCGGCGACGTGGCCGGCAACCTCCTGGGGATGCGCGAGTTCGTGCACCGCCGCGACATGGCCGATGCCGGCCGCAAGGTGGATCGCGGCCGCTGGTGGATGCCGCCGCAGATCGTCAATGCCTACTACGACCCGTCGATGAACGAGATCGTGTTTCCGGCGGCCATCCTGGAGGACCCGTTCTTCGACCCCGAGGCCGATCCGGCCTACAACTACGGGGGCATCGGCGGGATCATCGGCCACGAGATCAGCCACGGCTTCGACGACCAGGGCCGCCAGTACGACGCGCACGGCAAGCTGCGAGACTGGTGGACCGCCGCCGACGCCAGGGCCTTCGAGGCGCGCACGGCGGCGCTCACCGCCCAGTACGGCGCCTACGAGCCGCAGCCGGGCGAGAAGATCAACGGGAAGCTCACGCTGGGTGAGAACATCGCCGACCTCTCCGGTCTTTCCGCTGCCCACGCGGCGTTGCACCTGGCGCTGGACAAGGCCGGCCGGCCGGCCGCGACGCGGCAGGAAGCCGACCGCAAGTTCTTCCTGGGCTGGGCCCGCATCTGGCGCAGCAAGGATCGGCCCGAGTTCCTGCGCCAGCGCCTGCTGATCGACCCCCACTCCCCCGAGGAGTTCCGCACCAACGGGGTGGTGTGCAACATGGACGCGTTTTACCGGGCCTTCGGCGTCAAACCCGGCGACGCCCTCTACCGGGCGCCGGAAGACCGCGTCGCGATCTGGTAGCTACTGCAACAGGGCTCGCTGGATGTCGGCGATCTCGGTCGAGCAGCACTTCGATCCCCCCAGGATGTAGATCTGGTTGCCCAGGAGGACGAGCCCCGAGTTGACGACCGCCGTGGCGGCGGTGACCCCGGAGACGACGCTGAACGAACCGAGATCGCCGCTCGACGAGATGAGCGCTCGCTGGACTTCGGCGTACATGCCGCTGTTCTGACCGGCGAACAGGTAGAGGTAGTCGCCCACGACCGCCGCAGTCATCCCGGTCCTTGCCACCGCCAGTGGCGGGACGCCGGCGCTGGAGAATGCGCCGAGATCGCCATTCGCTGCGATGCTGGCACGCTCGACGCTCGTGGCCGCCGTTGGCGTACCGCCTCCCAGGACGTACAGGTAGTTTCCTACGATCGCGGTGGAGTGGAATCTCCGCACTGCCTGGAGGGCGATGCCGGCGTTCGAGAACGTGCCCAGATCGCCTCCGGTGCCGATAGTGGCCCGCTCGACGGAGGTAAGGGCGTTGGTCCCGTCGGAAGTGCCTCCGGTGATGTAAAGGTAGTTGCCGACTATCGCCTGGGCATGCCCGTAGCGCGCGGTGCCGAGGCCAACGCCCGAAACCAGCGAGAACGACCCGAGGCTGCCGTCCGCCTGGATGAGAGCTCGGTCCACGGTGTTCTTCACGCCGCCGGTTCCCCAGCCCCCCACCGCGTATACGTAGTTCCCGGCCACCGCGCTGGTCAGGCCATAGCGTGCGACGGCCAGGTTGACGCCGGGCGAAGTGGTGAAACTGCCCAGATTGCCCGCAACGTCCACGTCGGCCTGCTCCACGGTATCCAGATAGGTCGCGCCCCGAATGCCGCCGATCAGGAAGGCGCGATTGCGCACGACCGCCGTCGTGAAAGCCGTCCGGCCGGCCGCAAGGGTCGCCGCCGCCGTCGTGAAGGTGGTCAGCCCGCCGGAGGTGTTGACGGCAATCCGCTCCACGTCCTTCAGGTAGACCCCGGGCGTGCCCTGGCCGCCGATGACGTAGAGGTGGTTCCCCGCGATCGCGGTGCCAAAGCCCAGCCGGGCGGTGGCCAGCGTGGCACCTATCGTCTCGAAAGCGCCCAGGTTGCCCGCCCCGTCGAACGACGCACGCTCGGCGGAATTGAGGTAGCTCGGAGACCCCGTCCCGCCGATGACGTAGACGCGGTTCCCGGCGACCACGGCGGCAGGGAACCGGCGGGCGGCCGTGAGGTTGCTGGCGCCCGTCGTCGTGAAGGCGCCCAGGTTGCCGGCCCCGTCGATGGGCGCGCGCTCGCTGGTATCTAGGTTGCCCGCCGCGGCCCGCCCGCCCAGCACGTACAGGTAGCCGCCGGCCCGGACCATTCCCGGCGAGTGCCGCGGGGTGCCCAGGACCACGCCGGGAACCGTCACGAACGGACCGAGGTTGCCGGCACCGTCGATGGCGGCCCGTTCGACCGCAGCGAGGTACGTCGATCCGGTGTAGCCGCCCACGACGTAGAAGTACCGGCCGATCACGGCCCCCCGGACGTAGTACCGGGCGGAGGGGAGGGTGACTCCGGAGACGGTCTCGAAGGTGCCCAGGTTGCCCGAGCCGTCGATGGGAGCGCGCTCGACGCTCGCAAGGGCGCCGCCGCCATTGCCCCCCGCGACGTACAGGTAGCTCCCTATCACCGCACTGGCGAAGCCGTAGCGCCCCGTCACGAGCGTCACCCCGGACACGGCCTCGAACGGCCCGAGGTTTCCCGCGGCGTCCACGACGGCGCGCTCCACCGAGGTCAGGAGCGTGCCGTCGGTACCGCCGATCGCGTAGACGTACCTGCCGATCACGGCCCCCCCGAGGCCCGCGCGCGCCGTCTGCAGCGCGGGCCATTGCCGGCCGATATCCGCCTGATCGTAGTGCCGGCCGAACAGCGTGCCCAGCCCCAGCGAGAACGTGGGCGCCCGGAACGCGAGCGGCGCGCTGCTCGTGCCGCCCGTCGTGATCGTCAGGTTGCCGGCCGTCGCGCCCGCGGGCACCGCCACCTTGGCCCGCCCGGGGCCCAGGACGTCGGCCGCGACGGTCTGGTTGCCGGGAAAAGTCACCGTGGCGCTCTGCCCGAAGCCGCCGTCGAGGTACAGCGTGTCGCCCGCCGAGGCCAGCGGCGTCGAGAGGGCCCAGAGGGCGGGATCGGGGACCGTGAACGTGGCCGAGTCGGTGGTCACGCCGTCCACGGCGACCGACACCGGGCCGGTGATCGCCCCGCTCGGGATCGTGAACCGCACGGAGGCCGACTCCACGGTGTCCAGGACGGCCGAGACCGAGGCGCCGGCGGCGCTGAACGTTACCGACGGCGTGGCGGCCCAGGACAGGCTCAGGTTGGAACCGGACAGCGTCACCGATTCGCCCGGGAAGCCCCAGGCCTTGTCGAACCCGGTCACGGCCGGCCGGTAGCTGGCGCCCAGCGTCAGCGGCAGGCCGATCCGGGCGCCGCCCACGACCGTGAAGGGCGCCGAAGCCGTCGCCACGGTGGTCGGCGCTCCCGCCGGGCCGGTCTGGGCTGCCGCGTCCAGCTTGTAAGGGCCGGCATCGAGTTCGAACGAGGCGGTGGACGTGCTTGCCCCGCCCGGCCGGGAAATCGAGGCCGAGGCCACGAACGATCCGCCGGCGGTGGCCAAGTCGAAGCGCACCCGACTGGTCGAGTCGGGGATCACTTGACCGTTGCGGGCCGGCCAGCGCACGGCGATCTCCAGCAGGCCCTTGCCCGCCGGCAGGGCGAGCGACGTCTGGGCCGGCACGTAGGCCCGCCCCACCTCCAGGGAAGCCGGCCCGGCAGGCGAGACAAGGCTCGGGGCGACCCGCGCCAGGGCGCACCCGGCCAGCGCGAGCAGCAGTGTCGAGGCCAGCCACGCGAGGCAAGCACGAGGACTTCGCCACCCTGCGGTGGCGATTGGCTGGCTGCTGCGGGTCGAGTCCATCGGGTCGGCTGTACTCTTCAAACCCGGCCACACTGGCGGCGCGCTACGCGAAAACTACCGGGGCTGGGAGCTTCCGGGCGCTCGATCCCGCGAGGGAGACGCTCGCGTCGCGATGCTACAGTTGTATCGGCGTGGCCGAGGAACTGTTCGATCAGCAGGCGGAAGGCGGCGCCGTCACCGAGTCCCGCCGGGACGTCCGACGGCCGCCCCTCTACAAGGTCGTCCTGCACAACGACGACTTCACCACCCAGGAATTCGTGGTTTTGATCCTGGAGCGCATCTTCCACCACGATCCCGGCGCCGCCTGGCACATCATGATGCATGTGCACCGGCGCGGAAGCGGCATCGCGGGACTCTTCCCCTACGAGATCGCCGAGGCCAAGGTGGCGCGGGTGCACGATCTGGCGCGTGCCCACGACTTCCCGCTGAAATGCTCCATCGAAGAAGAGTGAGATGACACTTACGGTCGATCTCCAATCCACGCTGCAGGCGGCGTTTGCCGAGGCCGGCCGGCGCCGGCACGAGTACGTGCTGCTTGAGCACGTACTCTTCGCGCTGACCGGAAATCGCAAGGGCGCGAAGATGCTGCGGGCGCTCGGCGTCGACCTCCGGGGCCTGCAGCGAGAACTCGACCAGTTCTTCGCCGAGAGCGTCGAGGCGTTGCCCGAGCGCGCCAAGGTGCAACCCGAGCCCACGCCGACCTTCGAGCGCGTCCTGCAGCGGGCCGCCAGCCAGTTGCAGGGCGCGGGCCGCGACACGGTGGACGTCGGCCACGTGCTGGCCGGCTTCTTCCACGAGCCCGCAAGCCACGCGGTGTACCTGCTCGAGCGGCACGGCGTGCGGCGCCTCGACGTCCTCGAGTACGTCTCCCACGGCATCGGCAAGGATGGCGTGTCGGGCGAGCCGATCGCCGCCGGCGACCGGGACGAGGAGGATGACGAGGGCGCGGGCGGCGAGCCGACCCGGAAGAGCTCACTCGAGACGTTCGCGACCGATCTCACGCGCCGCGCCGCCGAGGGCGCCCTCGATCCCCTCATCGGCCGCCAGACCGAGATCGAGCGGACCATCCAGGTCCTGTGCCGGCGCCGCAAGAACAACCCCATCTACGTCGGCGACCCCGGCGTGGGCAAGACGGCCATCGTCGAGGGCCTCGCCCTGCGCATCGCCGAGGGCCAGGTTCCGGCCGCCCTCGCCGGCGCACGGATCTACGCGGTGGACATGGGATCGCTCGTCGCGGGCACGCGCTTCCGCGGGGAGTTCGAAGCGCGCCTCAAGCGCATCCTGGCCGAACTGCGCCAGCAACCCGGTGCCATCCTCTTCATCGACGAAATCCACACCATTTACGGCGCCGGCGCGACGGGCACCGGCACGCTGGACGCGTCCAACATGCTCAAGCCGGCTCTGGCCGACGGCACCCTGAAGTGCATCGGCTCGACGACCTTCGGCGATTACCGGTCGGTCTTCGAGAAGGATCGGGCGCTCGCCCGGCGGTTCCAGAAGATCGACGTCCTCGAGCCGACCGCGGACGAGACCCTCGGCATCATCGAGGGCCTCAAGAAGCGCTACGAAGAGCACCACGGCGTCGTGTACGGGGCGAAGGCGTTGCGCGCGGCCGTCGACCTGGCCGCGACGCACCTCCGGGAGAGCCGCCTGCCCGACAAGGCCATCGACGTCATCGACGAGGCGGGCGCCATGGTGCGGTTGCGCGGGGCGGAACCGGGCACGCGCGTCACGGTCGCCGACATCGAGGGCGTGGTGGCGAAGATGGCCTGCATTCCGCCCCGGACGGTCTCGACCTCCGATCGCGACAGGCTGTTCAACCTCGAAACCGAGCTCAAGGCGGTGATCTTCGGGCAGGACGAGCCCATCGCGAACCTGGTGTCGGCCATCAAACTGGCGCGATCCGGCCTGGGGGCGCCGGAGAAGCCCATCGGGTCCTTCCTGTTCTCGGGCCCGACGGGTGTGGGCAAGACCGAACTCGCCAGGCAACTGGCGCGGACGCTGGGCGTCGAGTTCCTGCGCTTCGACATGAGCGAGTACATGGAAAAGCACACGGTCTCGCGCCTCATCGGCGCGCCGCCTGGCTACGTGGGCTTCGATCAGGGCGGCCTGCTGACGGACGCGATCCGCAAGACACCGCACGCGGTACTGGTCCTAGACGAGATCGAGAAGGCCCATCCCGACGTGTTCAACGTGCTCCTGCAGGTCATGGACCACGCGACGCTCACGGACAACAACGGGCGCAAGGCGGACTTTCGCAACGTGATACTCATCATGACGACCAACGCGGGCGCGCAGGTGCTGAGCCGCGAGGCCCTGGGTTTCGGCGCCCGGGATCTGCCCGGCCGCGACAAGGCCGAAATCGAGCGCACTTTCAGCCCCGAGTTCCGCAATCGGCTGGACGCCTGGATCACGTTCGCGTCGCTCAGCCCGGCGACGATCGACCGCATCGTCGACAAGTTCGTCGGGGAGACCCAGGCGCAACTGGCGGCCAAACAGGTCGCCATGTCCCTGACCGACGAGGCCCGGGCCTACCTGCGCGACAAGGGCTACGACAAGGTATTCGGCGCCCGCGCCATGGGCCGCGTGATACAGGCCGAGCTCAAGCGGCCCCTGGCCGACGCCATCCTCTTCGGGGACCTCGCTCACGGCGGGTCGGTCGACGTCTCGCTCGCCGAGGCTGACGGGCTGGCATTCGCGTACCACCCGGCGCCGCCCCCCGATCCGGCGGACGAGGAGGACGGCGGGTAGCGGGGGGCTCATGGCGCAAGCGCGCCGGGCCGTCCCGTCACCGATCCGGGGGCGAGCCCCTCAAGCGCGCGGTCCGGTCGTCGAGGATCGCGGCGTAGCGCTCGGCGAGATCGGGCGGAAGCGGTGAGGCTCCCAGAAGCTCCAGCGCAATCGGGTGGGTGGCGATCACTTCATCATGGATGCCGGCCACCGCCCGTTCCGGGAGGCCGCATGTCTTGCCGAACTCGAGCCAGTCCCGGCGGGTGACGTGCCGGTCCTTCCCCTGAACGGGCAGCGCAAGCTCGCGGTCGGGCAGGTAGAGCGCGCTCGAAACCAGGTCGAAAGCCGGGGACAGCCGGTATTCCCCCGGCTCCGCCTCGAGCAGCGCAAGGTTCTTCCGATGCAGATCCTCGTTGCCGGTCCACCAGGAGAACAAGACGAGGCGGTAGAAACGCGCCAGTTCCAGGAGCGGTGAGGCCCCGTACCGCCTCACGAGCTGCGCGCAACGCTCCGCCGACCCTGAATACTTGTCTCTGGGGGGCAGGTCGGCAAGCTGGCAGAAGTCCTCCAGCTTGAACTTGCGGCCGTCCGCGGTACGGTCGAACCGCTTGACGATGTAGCAGAAGCTCCCGTCTCGCATACGGAACAGGCCGTTTGGTGGCGTGGCAACACCGGCGTGCTCGGCCAGACGCATCGTCAGGTGCTCGTTTTCCGGAACGGCCGGAAAGATCCGGGACTGCGGCTTCAAGATATAGCGACCCGGATTGGCCGGGACGATGGCGGCACGGTCGTCGGACGGGGAGACGGATAGTTTGCGCTGCACTCCGGAAAAGCAGGTATGGCGGACCATCTGCATTCCCAGCACCTCCATCTCTCCGATGGCGATGGCGACGACGGGAAGTTTCGTGGTGGCCAGAAGGGCCTTCAAGCATCTGGCGTGGTAGGCCTCCGCGGAAGGGCGAAGGCAGATCAGGCACGCGACCGTCTCGTTCACCCTTCGATCGGCAGCACTTCGACCGCGCCCGCGCAGTCCTTGCATGATGCCAGGAGGAGGCCGAAGGCGTCGTCCTTCGAGATCTTATGAGAGGCGGAAGACAGCTCCAGCAGCCAGCCTTCGGGGAGGAGGTTCGCGAAGAACGGATTGAGGGCTCTCGACTCGAACGGCTCGCGCCTGAGGGGCAAGGTCAGCGCGACGGGTTGCGCACCCTGCAACTCCAGGTATGCGTCGTCGTAGACGAAGCGCGAGCCCTCGGGCAACTCCTCCAGGACACCCGCTCTCTTGCCGTCAAGGCGGATCTCGGCCCTACGCGTCATCTGTGACCTCTTCGCGCGCGTCGACGATGGCGAGCGTCTTCCCGAACACGGCCAGGAGAGCTTCGAGCGAGTTCAAGCGCGCCGTGGCCTTCCCGGCCTCGACCTCGCCGACGAAGCGAACGCCCACACCCGCAAGGGCGGCAAGCTCGTCTTGTCTCAGGCGATTCTTGCGACGTTGCAGCCTGATATACGCGCCGATGGCCGGCGCGACCCGGGAATGTCCGGGCGGGGGTTTTCGCTCCCGATCGGGGAGATTGCGCCTTGGCATGGCTGTATAAGACTCCCGATCGGTATCGAAACACGATTACGTGGCACTTGTCAATCCCGAAAGGGGTGGATCACCGCCCTGTTGCGTATGCCAAGTCCCGATCGGGAGTGAACAGGTCGATTGTCGCAGTCATCGACCCCGATCGGAACTGATTACTGCGTGCACCAGGGCCTTGCCCGCCGGTAAGGCGAGCGACCTCCGGGGCCGGCAGATCAATCGGGCCCTACTGCAGGGTGGCGCGCTGCACGTCGGTGATGCCGTTGAAAATGGTCGGCCGGTTGCCGCCGAACAGGTACAGGCAATTGCCCGCAACCGCGTGGCTCGCGTTGACCACCGCGGGGCTCAACACGGCGTCCGGTACCGCGGCGAAGTTGCCGATGCCGCTGTTGCTGTCGATGACAGCTCGCTCGACGGATGCGAAGGCATTCGTGCCGGCAAAACCGCCGAACACATAGAGATAGTTCCCAACGACGGAGGCCAGATGGCCCTGGCGAGCGGTACCCAGGTCGCGTCCCGAGACGAGCGTTAACGTTGTCGTGATGCCGCTGGCGTTCACGCTCGCGCGCTCGATGGTACCAATCGTACCCGGCACGCCTCCGCCCAGGACGTAGATGTAGCTGCCGACCACCGCCGTAGCATGGCTGAAGCGCCCCGTGTTCAGAGTAACCCCGGCGACGTTGGAGAACCCCCCGGTCAAGTTGCCCGATGCGTCGATGAACGATCTCTCGACACTTGTCGTGTAGGTTCCGCTTGTCGTATAGCCGCCGATGACGTAAAGATAGTCGCCGATCACGGCGACGCCTGGAGTCTGGCGACCGGTGGTCAGGGTTCCGCCCGCGCCGAACGTGTCCAGCGTGCCATCCCCGTTGATCAATGCCCTCTCCACCGTCGCCCTCGGGCCGCTGCCGTTGGTCCCTCCGACGACATAGAGGTAGTTCTTGATGACCGCGCAGCTAAATCCGGCTCTCGGAGCGGCAAGCGTGCGTCCCGCGACCAGGGAGAACGGCCCGAGTGTGCCATCCGGGCCTATGGCTGCCTGATCGATCGTGTCCATGTAGCCGACACCGTCGCGTTCGCCACCTATTACATACAGTCGATTCCCCACGATCGCAGCGCAGCTGCCGGTACGGCCCGAAGCCAGCGGCCCGCCAGGCGCGGCTCCGAAAGTGCCGAGATTGCCGCTGGAGTTGACGGACGCGCGTTCGACGCTGCTGAGCTCGCTCGCGTTGTAGCCCCCGATCACAAAGAGCGACTTGTCGATCACCGCGCTCTGAAATCCGAAACGGCCCACGGAGAGCGATGCGGATGGCGTCACGAACGAGCCGAGGCTCCCATCTGCATTCACGGTCGTCTTTTCAACGAGGGCGTAACCGGAAGAGGAGACGCCCTGCCGTCCCCCGATGACGTGGATGTCCCGGCCGATGACCGCGGCGCGAAGGTCGTTCCTCGGGACTGCCAACGGCGTGCCCGAAAGGGTTTCAAAGGGCGAGAGGTTGCCGCCGGAATCGATTGCGGCCCGCTCCACGCTTGCCAGTGCGGTCGAGTAGTCGGTGCCACCGAATGCGTAGAGGAAGCCGTCCACGACCGCGGTGGCGAAGGATTGCCTGCGGCGCGCCAACGTCACGCCCGGAACCGTCTGGAACGGTCCCAGATCTCCAGAGGGGCTGATCGCAGACCTCTCTACCGACGTGAGCTCGTACTCCTGGCCCACTTCATGGCCGCCGATGTGTCACGGCCAACAATCTGGCGCCGCGTCCGAGCAAGAATCGGGCGCCCCGGCAGTGAAGGTTGCGTGAGCCGAGGGCAATTAGGACGCATGAACCCGGCGGGGCTGCATTGCAGCCCCGCCTGATG
>Ga0194120_10008796_pt1 | contig 13128 bp, 16 predicted proteins | sample TA2MahCa65mmetaG_FD_148642 | JGI IMG/M metagenome (GOLD analysis project Ga0194120, IMG submission 148642) | Freshwater microbial communities from Lake Tanganyika, Tanzania - TA2015019 Mahale Deep Cast 65m | ecosystem: Environmental > Aquatic > Freshwater > Lake | place: Tanzania: Lake... | reverse complement strand
CGGCCGCTGTACCACGTGCCATGATTTGTATCGGCTGCCTGCGGGACCGTAGGCGGGGGCCGATGGCATACACATTGGTGGAGCCTCGGTTATTTCTTTACTCGCCTGGGCGGCTGGGATAAAAGTGTAGGAGGGCCTCACACTGTCGCTCGCGATCACGGCCGACTCGACGGCGGCGGTCCGCAGTTCCAACACTGGAACGGCCCTTGACCTCGTGGGCGTGGCCGGGCCGTGGCCTCCATCACGGTCAGCCTGGCACTCTGGCTCATCCTTTTTAATTCCGCCAAACTCCTGGGGGTTTCCCTATGACCGATCCCAACGTGCCACCGGATGTCAACGAGCCTGGGTTCTACACGCCGGTCGGCTCTCGGCGGAAATTCTTTCAATGGGTCACTGGGGCCGCCGCGGCCGTGGTCGCAGCGGGCCTGGCCATCCCGCTGATCGGGTACGTGATCTCCCCGTCATTCAAGCGGCGCGAACAAGTCTGGGTCGAGATCGGGAGCCTGGCCGACCTGACTGTCGGCGCACCCAAGCAACTCGACTACGTGACGACGATCAAAGACGGCTGGATGGAAACCACGGCGCACAAGGCAGTCTGGGCGATCAAGCAAGCGGACGACCAAGTGACGGTCTTCTCGCCACTCTGCACCCATCTCGGGTGCGGCTATCGCTGGGATGATCCGGACCGCACGTTCAAGTGTCCCTGCCACGGCAGCGTCTATGACGTGACCGGCAAAGTGCTGGGCGGGCCCGCCCCGCGTAACCTGGACATCCTGCCATCGAAGGTCGAGAACGGAAAGCTGTTCGTAATCTATAAAGAATTCAAGGCGGGGCTTCCAACCAGTGTTGAGTTATAAGTTGCAAGTGTTTAGTTTGAACTCGAAACTAAGAGCTCAAAATTCAAAACTGCACAGTCTATGGTGTCGCGACTCTACGAATGGCTTGATAGCAGGCTGAAACTGAAGTCGGTCGAGCGGACGTTGCTGGATGAACCGATTCCCGGCGGCGCGAGCTGGATCTACGTTTTCGGGTCTGCCACGCTCTTTCTGTTTCTCCTTCAGGCCATCACCGGCATGTTCCTGGCGATCTACTATGCCCCCACGCCGGACCATGCATACGACAGCCTCCAGTTTATCGAGAACCAGGTGACCTTCGGCGCCTTTGTCCGGGGCCTCCACCACTGGGGCGCGTCGGGCATGGTCATGGTCATCGGCCTCCACATGCTCCAGACCTTCCTGTATGGCGCCTACAAGCCGCCCCGCGAAGTCATGTGGATGGTGGGCGTGGCTCTGTTTCTGATCGTCATGGCGTTCGCATTCACCGGATACCTCCTGCCCTGGGACCAGAACGCCTACTGGGCGACCCAGATCGGGATCAACATGGTCGGGACCGTGCCGGTCGTGGGGGACTTGCTGGTTCGCGTGCTCCGCGGCGGCGAGACCCTGGGGGCCCTGACCCTTTCCCGCTTCTTCGCCGTCCACGTCCTCTTCCTGCCGGCCATCCTGGTGACCGGTATTGCCCTTCACCTCTTCATCCTCCGCCGGGTCGGCCCGGCCGGCCCCTGGCAAGGCGGTTTCGAGCGTCGGCAGCGCGAGGGCGGCGGTTCCCCTGCGATCGTCGAACGTCGAGTACGGAGCAGCGAGACGTTCTATCCCCGACAGGTGTTTATGGACGCAGTGGTTATGCTCGGCATCTTCGTCGTTGTCGGCGCCCTGGCCCTGACGGTCAGCTTCCCGCTCGCCGATAAGGCGAACCCGTCGGACACCAGCTTCGTGCCAGTCCCTGAATGGTACTTTCTCTTTTACTACCAGTTGCTGAAGTACGTACACGGGCCGCTGGAGCCGCTGGCGACCTGGATCCTGCCGGCAATCTTTTTTCTGGTCCTGCTGTTCTGGCCCTTCATTGACCGGAACCCGACGCGCCACCCGACGAGCCGGCCGTTTGCGTTGGGCTCCGGCGCCCTATTCCTCGTGATCGTCTTCGCGCTGCTGGGCATTTCGTTGCGGGACCTCTACGCCGTGCCTCACGCGGACCCGTCGGTCGCGCACGGCAAAGCCCTGTACGTCCAGTTCGGTTGCGCCGGCTGCCACCGGATCCATGGCGAGGGCGGCGCGGTGGGGCCTGACCTATCGTACGCCGGCGACGCGCGACCGGATCGCGACTGGCATTACCGGCACTTCCGCGATCCTCAGTCGGTCTCACCAGGCTCAATCATGCCGAAATTTCCGCTCACGGATCGAGAAATCAGCGACCTCACGAGCTATATGCTCAGCCTGAAACGGAGCGCGTAGGCACAACCTTTTGAATCCTTCTGCCTCATGCTGTCTCTTACCAACCATCGGCACGCTGAGACGACCGGACGCAGGAGGCAGTCATGATCTTCGAGCAACTCAATCCCGGCTCGTGCCGGACCTACCTTATTGCGGATGAGCAAAGCCGACAGGCGATGCTTGTAGACCCGGTCCTGGAGCATGTCGAGGACTATCTCAAGGCGCTCGATCAGCGGAAACTCACCCTCATCCACGTGGTCGATACGCACACCCATGCCGACCACATCTCCGGCGGGGCGGCGCTGAAGGACCATACCCATTGCGAATATGTCATGCATGCCAAGGCGCCGGCACGCTGCGTCACCTTCCACGTGACGGACGGATTCGAATGCCACCTGGGCAACATTCCCGTGAAAATTCTCGCGACTCCGGGGCACACGAAGGACAGCGTGACCTTGATCCTCCCCGATCGCATTCTCACCGGAGACGCGCTGTTCCTCGACGATGCGGGCGCCGGCCGCACCGACCTTCCCGGCGGCGATGCCGGAGAACACTGGGACAGCATCCAGCGGATTCTGGGTCTCCCGGAACACCTGGTCGTGTATCCCGGCCATGAGTACCGGCACCGGCAGCCCTCCAGCCTGAAGGAACAAAAGAGCCGGAATCCCAACTTGCAACGGCGGACCAAGCAGGCCTACATCGACTATCTGGAGGGGTTGAAGCTCGGACCGGCTGACTGGATGAAGGAGGTGTTGAAGGCCAATTATGCCTGTGCGCGGGATCCCAAGGCGGCCTGGATTCCGGTTGACGTGCCCGCCTGCGAGGTCAAGGGCACGCTCGCCGTCGGGGCCAATGACCAACAGGTCGCGGCCATCCCCATCGAGCAGGTCAAGCTCGCCCTGGCCGGCGACACACCGCCCCTTGTGCTCGATGTGCGGGATCCGCACGAGCTGACGGGAGAGCTCGGACATATCACGGGGGCGACCAACATTCCCGTGACCAAACTCGCACAGCGGCTCGGCGAGATCGAGCCGCAGCGGGAGAAGGAGATCGTTACCGTGTGCAAGTCCGGCGGGCGCGCCCACACGGCGGCCCAGATCCTCATGCAGGCGGGTTTCCCCAGGGTACATGTCATGGTCGGGGGCATGACGGCCTGGAAGCAGGCCGGATACCCGGTGGCCCTGTAGCGGCGCGACCGCGTCGCGGACGAGTCAGGAACCGACCGGATGACGGGAGACCCGGCAGCCAACCAGCGACCGTCCTTGCGATGCGGGGGTGTTCGCACCGTCCGCCGGTTTCGCACAACTTGCTTGACCGTTCACAACGGGATCAAACCGAGCGGATGAATCCTTTTTCGCGAGCCTGTCTCTCTGGTTCTCACAGACGCTTGGCCAGTTTGCCGGTGCATGTTGACAATCGAAGCGGTGATCACAACCTAAAGGAGGTCGCTATGTCCAAAGCATTCGGGATCATCGGTGCATTCATCATCCTGCTCGTCAATAATGTCGGACCTGCGCTGGCCGAGGAAGCCAAGCCGACCCCGGCGGACGGCTTCAACATCCACGTCATGGCGCCGCACAAGATGGAGGACGGGACCATTTCTGGGCCCTGGCATCACTACTGCAAAGGCATCTCGCCGGAAATCCTCCAGTGTCTGCTCTTCGAGTCCACCGATCCCAACGCCCTGCTGATGGAGATCGAATATTTCGTCGCCAAGCCGGTCTCCCGCGCGCACGTGCCCTTGAAAGTGTGGAACAAGTACTATCACGACCACGAGGTGGAGATCGCGACCGGCCGCGTGCAAGTCCTGGACATGCCGGAAGATAAGGCCAAGGAAGTGGCGGCGGCGGCGGCCAAGACCGACGGTATCATTTTCCACCTCTGGCCAAAGGGTGCCAAGGCACCGAACGGCCAGGTGGGACATCCGCAGTCCGTCGGCCACAAGCACCGCAAGAAAGGCGAATAACGCGCACGGCAAGGGGAGTGCATGAAACGCGCTCCCCTTGCGCCGCTGTTGCAACCCGGCTGACACGCATGCGACCCTCCAGCCTTCTGCTTGTCGCCGCATTGGTTCTTCACGGCGGAGGCCATGCCCTGGGAGCTGATTCCCAGGTGCTCCGTCCACGCGTGCCGGCCGACCAACGCCAGGCGGCGAGAGCAACGGCCAATCCTCTGCCGGCGACGCCCGAACTGATTGCCAAAGGCAAGACCCTGTTCGAGGGCAAGGCCTTCTGCAAGGCCTGCCACGGCGCGGACGGCAAGGGGCTTCCGAAGGACTTGGACTTGAAGGGCCCGCTGCCACGGAACTTCACGGATAAGACCTGGCAGAAGGCGCGGACCGACGGCGAGTTGATGTGGATTTTGCGAAACGGCAGCCCGGGCACCGACATGGCGCCGTTCATCCCGCTGGTACTCACCGAAGAAGAGGCCTGGCAGGTGCTGCTGTACGTGCGGTCATTCGGCAATCCCCAATGACGAATGGCACGAGGGACCCTCAGCCTGGCTTGCACCATCTCCTGCCTGCTCGGGTTCACCCCGGCCTTTGCCGAATGGTCTGCCGTCGCGGAAAACAAAGTCTCGTACACCGATGATGTCTTTCAGTTCTCCGCCGCCCGCCGTCTCTCCCTGAGCGAAGATCCCAGCCAGCCGACCGTCGTTCCCCTCGATAAGCCCCAGGACGTGATCGTGGAGCCGTCGCTCGAAGTCTTCCGCTCCTCGGACTCCCGGTGGGGCAAGACCGAGCTGTCCGCCAAGGCGGCTGGTTTTCTCTACACCGAGCACCCTATCTTCGACCACGGCAACTACCGGCTGCAACTGAAACAGACGTTCGCCCCCGACACATCCGCCCTCCTGCGCTATCGCTACGTGCCCAACCTCTTCCTGGGTCCGAATTTTTCCCGCAGGTTTTCTCCGTCCTCGCGCCAGGAAGAGCGCGTCACCTCCCACACCTGGCGCATCCAGATCGAGCGACAGGTGACCGACGCCTGGACCCTGACGCTGGTCGCCCGGTACGGCCTGCGGCTGTACAACGAGGTTTTCGCCCAACGCGACACGCACTTTTGGACCGTGGGACCGCAGGTGGCCTTCCACGCCGCCTCCTGGGCGACGCTGACCCTCGCCTACCTCTACGAGCGCGGGCTGGCCGACGGCCGAGACCAGCCGCAGTTCCGGGACGACGTCTCCTATCGCCAGCATTTCCTTTCGTTCAGCGGGGATCTCCGGCTCGCCGAGCCGCTCTCCCTCAAACTGTCGTACGTCTTCCGGCCCGTCGAGTTTACGAGCGACTTGGCGGGCGATCCCAATCGAGGCCGGGAAGACGTCACGCACCAGGGGCTCGGCGAGCTGCGGTATCAGCTGACTGAGAAGCTGACCGTGACGGCCGGTTTTCAGCGCACGCAGCGGACATCGACCGCCTCGGCAAGCGGCTTCTTTGACGACATCGTTTCCTTCGGCGCGCAGTACCGGTTCAACTGACCACTGTGGCGGCTTGCGCCAGTCGGCCTGACCCACCAGTGGCCTTTTTCGCCATTGAGTCCTCAGGGACCATTAACACCTCGCAGGACCGCCAGTGTTTCCAATGACTTTCCTCACTGAGTCCCGATCCTCCCTGGCATGTGAATTGCGTCATCCCCGCGGAGGAATCCTGACACTGTTTCCTGTCTGCCATGAACCTAACGATCACTTATGACGGCGGAGCGCGATTCACCGTGCGGAGCCGAGGCCATGCGGTGACCACGGATCAGCCGACCGAGGACGGCGGGGGCGATGCCGGCATGAGTCCGGTGGAGCTGTTCGTCGGTTCCCTCGCAAGCTGTGTCGGCTATTTCGTGGGGCGGTATTGCGACCGGCACAAGATTGCTTGCGAGGGCTTCACGATCGAGGCGGACTGGGTCATGGCCGAACAACCCCACCGAGTCGGCACGATCGTCCTGCGGCTCTATCTCCCGACGGCCTTGAATCCTTCCCAGCAAGAGCGGCTCTTACAGGTCGCACACGGGTGTACGGTGCATCGGACCTTGCAGGTGCCGCCGACGGTGGAGATTACCTTGGCCGGATAAGGCGGGCAGAGAAAACCCCAAGACTCCAAAGTTGTCGGCTAGGAAACGAGCATGAATCAGGACAATGACCCTGCCCTCTCGCGACGGCGTTTTCTGGCCAGAGCAGCGGGAGGAGCGGCTCTTGCCCTCACCGCCGGGCCAATTGGACTGCTGATGGACCGGGCCGAGGCCGGTGAGACGGCCGCTCAGACCCAAGACCCCCTCATCGTTCACGTGACTCGCCCCTACGATGCGGAAACTCCGGTCCAAGAGTTTCTCTCCTGGGTGACACCGAACGACCGATTCTTTGTGCGGAGTCATTTCGGCCCCCCTCCTCCCGAGCGAATAGACAAGGCGACTTGGCGGCTCACCCTCAGCGGATTGGTGGAGCACACACTCACACTGACCTTCGATGATCTCTTAAAGTTCGAGGAGATCACCGTGACGGCCGTGGTCCAATGCAGCGGGAACGGGCGCGCCTTCCATCGGCCCAAGGTTCCCGGCGTGCAGTGGGAACGGGGAGCGGTCGGCAACGCACGCTGGACCGGCATCCGCCTTCGAGACGTGCTGCGCCGCGCAGGACTCAAGACCCAGGCAAGACACCTTCAACTGCTCGGCGCCGATCGCCCGGTGGCCGAAACCGTGCCGCTCTTCGTGCGCAGCATTCCCATCGAGAAGGCGCTCCACCCCGATACGATTCTGGCCTATCGGATGAACGGCGAACCGCTCCCGCTGCTGCACGGCGCTCCGCTCAGATTGATCACGCCCGGCTGGATGGCGGATTCCTGCGTGAAATGGCTGATGGACCTGACTGTGCAGGAAGAGGAGGCCAAGGGCTATTACATGCAAACGGCCTATCGGTATCCGCTCCATCCGGTTCAGCCCGGTGAAGTCATCGACCCGCACGACCTGAAGCCGGTTGAGGCCATGGTCGTGAAGTCGCTGATCGCCGCTCCGCAACAAGGAGCGACTCTGTCCGGCGGCACCGTGATGGTGCAGGGGGTAGCCTGGACCGGCGAGGGACGGATTGCGAGGGTTGAGGTCTCGACGGATGAGGGCCAAACCTGGGAGCCGGCCCGACTTGTCGGCGACGATGTTCCCTACGCCTGGCGACGGTGGCAATTCCTGTGGCAGGTAAGGGGATCAGGACTGCGGACGATTCTGTGTCGCGCTACGGATGATCGCGGGCAGGTGCAGCCGATGGCGAGCCCCTGGAATCCCGGCGGCTTCCTCTGGAACGGCGTCGATCGGGTGCAGGTGCAGGTTACGGAGGCATGAGCGTGAACGTTCGGCGGCCGGTTCCCTCTCTGCGCGGACTCATGGCGCTCGCGGCGGCCATGCTGAGCCTGACCTGCCTCACGATGGGACTGGCCCAAGAGCAGACGACCGCACAGACCGCCGATCAGCAGGCACAACGGCTGCTGGCCGCCCGCTGTGCCGTCTGTCACAGCACGGATCTGATCCAACAACAGCGGCTCCCGCGCGACCGCTGGGAAGCCACTGTCAAGAAGATGGTCCATTGGGGGGCCCAGTTGGACAAGGGAGAAGCAGCGATGCTGACCGCCTATCTGGCGAAATATTTCCATCCGGAGGCTGGGCCGGTCGTGGCCTTGCCCGCCGCCTCATCAGTCCAAGCCGACCAAGCCGGCCGGGAATCTGGCGCCGCGCCGACGCCTGTCGGGGTCGAGGCCAGGGGCGCCACGCTCTACAAGCAGAACTGCCTCCCCTGCCACGGGGAAGCGGGAAGCGGCGGCGTGGGACCCAAGCTGGCGCACAATCCCATCCTGACCCAGGCGGACCGCTTCCGGACGACGGTCAGCCAAGGACGCGGCGCCATGCCGCCCTGGGGAGCCGTGCTGCGGCCCCAAGAGATCGCGGACATTCACTCGTGGCTGCAGACGTTGAAATAGAAGGAGGTTGGCATGAAGATACGTTGGGCCGCGCGGATCATCGGGGTGGCGGCAATTTTCGGTGTCGGGCTGCTCTGGTCCGGGACGGTGACGCAGGCCGGTCCCTCCGGTGAATCCCTCGTCAAAAACACCTGCGCCCAGTGCCACCGTTTCGAGGGACAACCGGACTCTCGATTCAACCTGAAAGCACCGGACTTGATGTGGGGAGGCAGCAAGTATCAGCGGGCTTGGCTGATCGGCTGGCTCACTGGCAAGGAAGAGCCGCTCTATGTGAAGGGGTATCGGTGGGATCTCACCGAGGGACCGGCCAAGCACATGACGGTCTCGTCGGCCGAGGCTGAGGCGATCGCCGAGTACTTTGAAAAGAATCTGGTTGACCCGCGCGTCAAAGTCGGTGCGTTCGACCTTTCGACGTTCAGCGCGATGGAAGCGGAGTTTGGACGCCAAATCTATAAGGGCCATGCCTGTCTCGGGTGCCATCTCATTGAAGAGAATGGAAAGATCATCGGGGGCCCGCAGAGCGCGTCGCTCGTGGCGGCGGGTAAGCGCTACAACGTCGATTGGCTCTATCGATTCGGGATGAACCCGCAAGACTTCACGCCGCACAGCGGGGAGTTCCTGGCCGATGCGACGCTACCGCAATTGCGGTACATCATCGGGTTCGTTGCCATCCAGGGACGCAAAGACTTTCGGTTCTACGAACCCTGGAAGAGCAAAGAGTTTGGGGAGGCGAGTGTTGACCGGGGAAAAGTGCTCTATAAACAATATTGTTCGCAGTGCCACGGCGCGACCGGCAAAGGAGATGGGCCCGCCGCATCGGGTCTGGAACCGAAACCGGCGATCCATGCGAACATACCCTTCGAGAAATTGCCGGCTGAGTATCTGTACAACGTCATCAATCACGGCGGGCGGGCCGTCGGGAAATCGCCCAGCATGCCCTATTGGAACTTGACCATCGGCCAGCAGGGCGTGGCCGACGTGATCGCCTATCTGAAGGTGACCTTCAAAGGAGGAGAACAGGTTACTCAAGTGGCGCCGGGTGCCGGAGGAGCCCCCTCCGGCGTGTGTCCGCAGCCGCGGAAAACCGTCAAGGCCCCTCAGGATTTTCTGGCGATGACCAATCCCTTGCCGGCTTCAACGGAGATCGTCCAGGCCGGGAAGGCGCTGTTCCTACAGACGGCCAAGCCGGTCGCCTGCGCGATGTGTCATGGCAACGAGGGGAACGGCCAGGGATTCATGGGCGCGGCCTTGGTTCCGCCGCCGAGAAATTTCACCTGCGGCAAGACGATGAAGGATCTTCCGGACGGGCAACTGTTCTGGATCATCAAGAACGGCTCGTCGGGCACGGGGATGATGTCGTTTGCCGGGCTGCCGGATGAGCAGGTATGGCAGTTGATTCAGTACATTCGTTCACTAGCCAAGTAGCAGTTGGCAGCACGCTGAGAACCGAATGCTGACGGCAGAGCGCTGACGGCTGATAGCTTGTCCAAGGAGTCGATCATGGCAACATTCATTATTTCTGGCAGCCGAGGAACCGACGACCCCACGATGGCAACGCTCCCCTTCATGGCCGCCAAGGTAGCCAAGGAGCAGGGACACGATGTCGTGTTGTGGTTGTGGAACGAATCGGTCACGCTCGGACGCAAGGGCACGGCGGACCATGTCACAGGGGTGAACCTCACGCCGCTCAAGGACTTGCTCGCCGCGGTCCAGGCGGCAAATATCCCCATCTGGGTCTGCGGCGCCTGTGCCGTGGCACGGCAAATCAAGGAAACGGACCTGGTGGCTGGCGCGACGATCAAGGGAATGCCGGACTATATCAAGGCTGTCACGGAGCGGGACCGGAATATCATGTTCTAGCCGACGGAAAGTAACTATTCCCAACAACATCGGAGCCGTCATGATCAACACCATCGCCTTTACCGTCTACCCCGTGAGCGATATGGGACGAGCCCGGAGTTTCTACGAACAGGTGTTGGGTCTGCGCAATACCTATAATTTTCAAGATCAATGGGTCGAATATGATATCGGGGCCGGCACCTTTGCGATCACCACCACCGACATGGGGCATGCTCCCGGCGCGAAGGGGGCCGTCGTGGGATTCGAGGTGGACGACCTCGACCGATTCGTGACGAGGCTTAAGCAGCAATCCGTTCCGTTTGTCGTGGATCCGTTCGAGACGCCGGTCTGCCGGATGGCGGTAATCGAGGACCCGGATCGCAATCACCTCGCCATCCACCGGAGGAACGCGTCATGATTCGCGTGGCACCATTACTGGCCATGGGCGTAATGGCGTCGGTGTTTGGGCTCTCCGCTGCCTCGGCCGAACAGCATATGATGGCCCCTCGTGTGCCCGCGGACAAACTCGCTGAAGCGCGGGCACTCACGAGCCCGTTACCGAAGTCCCCGGAGATCGTCGCGAAGGGCAAAACGCTCTATAACGGCAAGGGCACCTGCTTCAATTGCCACGGAGCAAGCGGGCGAGGGGACGGAGTCGCCGCCATGGGATTGGACCCCTCCCCGCGCAATTTCCACCATCATGGATTCTGGCGACATCGCACGGAAGGCGAAATCTTCTGGGTGATCAAGCATGGGTCGGTCGGCACCAGCATGATTGGATTCGCCGGTCAACTGACGGATGAAGAGATTTGGACCATCATACAGTACGAGCGTAGCTTCGCCGGGGAGCATGGACCGGGCATGATGGGACATGGAGAAGGCATGGGCCCCATGATGGGACCGGGCGGCGAGATGGGCGGCATGGAACATCGCGGACCGAGAGGTGGGATGGGTCCACGTGGCGAGTGTTGTCAAGGACAGTAGCTGGTTTCGAGTCCGCCTCCACCCCCATTCTCGCTGCGCTGTAGCATTTCACTACAGAGGGCTTCTGCCTGACTGTGGCAAGCCGCCGTGGTCTCCCGGCAGAGCCTGTATCCCAACACGCCAACTTGTAGTTTTTCCAGGGAAAGGATAGCCCTTGAAGGCTCTGCCCCATGGCATTGCCCTTGCTTAGTACTTCGCGAAGGACAAGGATAGGGAGGAGACTCTGTCACACAGGAAGGAAGAAGCCATGACTCAACCAACGATCCAACACTATTTTCAGGAAGACCACGAACGGCTCGACGGCCTCTTCAAGACCTTTCAAGCGCTGAAAGGGTCCGACTACGCCAAGGCCAAGGAGTCGTTCATCCAGTTCAAGTTCGGGCTACAACGACACATCGTCTGGGAGGAGGAGATCCTGTTCCCTCTCTGGGAGCGACAAGGCGGCATGGCGGAAGTCGGCCCGACGATGGTCATGCGGGCGGAACACAGGCAGATCGGAGAATATCTGGAAGCCATCCACCAGAAGGTTCAACAGCAGGACCCGGCGAGCGATCAGGAAGAGCAGCGGCTGCTGGCCGTCTTGGCCGCACACAATAAAAAAGAAGAGCTGGTGCTCTATCACGCCATCGACAACATCCTGAATGAGGCAGACCGGGCGTCGATCTACACGGCCATGCACAGCATCCCTGAGGAGCGGTACAACACCTGTTGCGGGTTGCATTGAATGTATCCAGGCGGAGAATTTTCGGCCATGGGGCGGTTGCGTCGGACTATTGCCCTGTTCGGAATCCTGTTGATGATGGCGCTGCCGGGATTCTTCTCTCCTTTCGTTTTGAGCCGCGCGGCGGAGGGTCAGTCGGGATCCGGAGTCGCCACGGCGGTTAGCCCCCACAGCGACCTTGTCTTCCGGGCCACGGGCACGAAGTTTTGCTCCGATTGCCACGGTTCCGGCGCTACGAAAGGAACCAAACTCTCAGTCCTGGATAACGAGGCCGTGCGGAGCCTCAAAGCAAAAGGCAAAGGCGCCCACGGCCCCGGCCGGTTCGCCGACTGCTTCCGCTGCCACGCCGGGGGACGGTTGGGAGTCGAGAAATATTAATTTCATGGCTTGCGTCGCCTGCCACCTTGTCTATAAACTGCGCGGCGCCAACCGTTGAGAGCAGCCTTGAGCCCACCGGCCCGCCGGACGATCCTCGTTGCCGCCTTCGTGCTCACCACCATTGCCGGTGCTTTCACACTCGAACAGGTGCTCAGTCTGAGGCCGGATCGGCCCTTCGGCCATACTCATATGGGGCATCTCGCCGGCTGGGTCGGCCTCGGAGTGATCGTGCTGGTGTTCGGCTATTCCTTCCGGAAACGGTCGGCGCCGGAGCGGCGCTGGCCAAAGGGCTGGCTCCGAGTTCACACGATCGCCGGCGTCGTGGGGCCGGTGCTGATTCTCGTTCATGCAGGCAACCACTTTCACGCGCTCGTCCCGATCCTGGCCATGCTGGCCCTGGGGCTCGTTGTGCTCAGCGGAATCACTGGTCAGGCGATTCATTATCTGATCCTGCGGACCCTGCAGGGCCGGCGCCGCGAGCTGGCACAGCAGGGCCTTTCCAAAGACGAGATCAACGCCCGGCTGCACGCCATGGCCGCCCAGGAGAAGGCCTTTCGCTTCTGGCAGTACCTCCATGCGCCGGTGACCGTCACGTTCCTTGTGTTGGTGCTCTTGCATATAGGCGGGGCGCTCTACTTCGGAGGGTTTTAGCGCCATGTACCTGCCGCTGCCGTCATCGATCCTGCCGATCACGCTGGCGCTGATGCTCCTCTTGATCGGCTGGCTGGGTTGGGCCAACGAGCGGGACCCGGAATCCCTGTGGGCGCCGGGCGCCCTGAGCCAGTACCATGCCGAGATCGGCACTTGCACCAGTTGCCACCAGGCCTTTCGCGGACCGACCACTGCGAAGTGCGTGGGATGCCATTCGCTCCAATGGTTCGCCGACATCTCGGAGGCGACGGTCAAGGAATTCCATCAAAGCAAGATTCGCAACGGCCGCTCTTGCCTGGATTGCCACACGGAGCACCGAGGCAGGCTGGGACAGATTG
>Ga0194120_10008795_pt1 | contig 13129 bp, 18 predicted proteins | sample TA2MahCa65mmetaG_FD_148642 | JGI IMG/M metagenome (GOLD analysis project Ga0194120, IMG submission 148642) | Freshwater microbial communities from Lake Tanganyika, Tanzania - TA2015019 Mahale Deep Cast 65m | ecosystem: Environmental > Aquatic > Freshwater > Lake | place: Tanzania: Lake... | reverse complement strand
ATACAATTCGCTGGATTCATCCATTAATTGATGTCAGTAAATTAGGATATATTTTATTTTCTACGCATATAAAACTAAAACCAATTACGAAAAAAACATCATTACAATTCTCTAAAAGACTTTCTTTAGATTATCCGACAGCATATATATCATTTGTAACCGGGAGTTTTGATTTAATTTTTGATGTATATGCTAAAAATTTAAACGATTTTAAAAATTTATTTTCAGAAATCTCTAAAAAATACAAAAACATAATATATAGTTATGAGGTATTTATCGTTTCTAAATTAAATATTTATCAATATCGTTCTTTTATCGGAAGGGACAACAATAGAAAACTATTAAAGATTGATGAGCCTGTCGAAGAAATATCTTTAGATGATAAAGATATAAAAATTTTACATTCAATTAAATTCAATTCTAGAACACCTTATGAGGTTACAGGAAAAGAAGTTGGATTAACCCGCAATGCTGTAAAAGATAGAATTAAAAAATTAGAAGAAAAAGGCGTTATTTCTGGTTATTCAATATTTGTAAATGTGTGTCATTTAGGTAAACAAATATTTAGAATCTTTATCAAATATCATAATCATAAACAAAACCAAGAAGAAAGTCTTATGCAATACTTAAAACAAACTCCAGGTATTATTCAAACAATACAATTATTTGGGAAATGGAACCTAGATATAGAAATACATAAAAAAGATGTAATTGAACTGCAAGAATTTATAATTGAATTAAGAAATAAATATGATCTAATTGAAGAATATGAAGTTGCTTCTATAATTTCACCAGAATTTAAAGTAGAATTCTTCCCAGAAAAATTATATATAAAAAATTAAATTATAATATTTCATAATATAGTAATAGCAAACATTCGTGCAAAGCTTTCGTTTAGCAATATAAATATTTTATTATAAAGATAGTACAAAAACATTCCTAAATTATTTTAAAATAAGTTTATATATTCATTTAACATTATATCTTCATGAAAAAACTAATTATTTTAATGATTTTACTTCTTGTTTCATCATGCTCTATAAATTACAATAGAACAATAATTGATAGAGATATGCCTCCTAAAAATATTCTTGTTTTTGCAGCACACCAAGATGATGAAACTATCTGCGCTGGCGGAAGAATGATTAAATCTAAGATATATGATAAGGAGGTTAATGTTGTTATTTTAACTGACGGCTCTCCAAAAGAGTTTAATGAAAATGATATTATTACAAGCATAAGGAATAATGAAACAATTAATGCATTGGGAAAAATAAATATCTCTCAGGAAAACATTATTTTTATGAATTATGATGATTTAGGATTTATTTTTGATTCTGATGATAACTCAATAATTAATAAAATAAAAAAAATAATTATTGAGAAAAATCCTGATGAAATTTATATTCCGGCTTATGAAGGGGGGCATATTGATCATGATTCAACGCATATCTTAGTTAAAAAAGCATTAAATAGATTAAACAAGAAAATTAAGGTTTATGAATGTGTAGAATATAATGCTTTTGACTGGGGAGACCCAATTCCAGATAAAGAAGACAGATTAGATAATTCTAAAAATCCTGTTTATAGATTAATAATGAACGATAATGAAATTAATTTAAAAAAAGAGATGCTAAAAAGTTATATTTCTCAAAAACCAGATTTTAATAAAAATGTTGTAGGATACAAATCAAGAATAACAGAGTTTGATTATTATTTTGAAGATAAAAAATATGGAGATGTAATTGGTGCAAGAATTAAAAACTGCAATGAAGATTATTTAGTTTGCGCTTATTATTGGAATGATTTAATAAGAGAATTGCCAGATTATAATTATAATGAAAAGCCGCATTCTTCTAAGTTATTATATGAAAAGCAATGCGATTTAAAAAATAAGGGTTTTTGTTTTAAATTTGATGATTTTAAAAAGAAAATAAATTCATTTTAATTCGATATTTTATATATTTTTACTTCATATTCCTTATAAACGTCATTAAATCTGTAATTCTTTAGCTCTAATTCTTCACCTTTATCTAAATCTATAATTTTTTTTGGTTTTATTTTTAATTCAAAAAAAGCATTTATTTTTTTATTTTCTTTATTAACAGAAATAATATAATAATTATTGTCATAAAATTTAACGATGGATTCAATTTCATTATTCTTACTTTTTATAATATTTGCATTACTTGATAATATTATTGGCATTAAATTATTTATTTTTTCGCTTAGTATGCCAAATTCATCCCATCTTCTTTTGAAATTTGGACTGTGTTGAATATCGAAGTAATTATAATAAAGAATTCCTTTTGCTCCATGAATAATTCCTAAAAATGTCATTGCTTTTTCTTCCTTATAACTTGGTTCTCTTCCTAAAGTAAATTTTAAATTTTCTTCATCATTTTTTGGAGTGCAATCTAATTTAGAACAGTCTAACCCCTCTTTCCAAAATTTATCAAAATAGTATGCTCCATGTGCTTGTATTACAAAAATAAATGGTCGGTCATTTACTAAATTATTTACTTTAATCATCTCTTTTGACATATATTCTAATGTATTTACATTATCATACCAAAATGGATAATAATCAAATCCAAATAAATCCGCCGAATCTTTAAATCTTGAGATTTCGTTTGACTTAAATATCACCTGAAAAGTAGGATGATTATCTATTTCTTTTATGATATCACTAACATTTTTTACATTTTCTGCTTTGTTTAAATCTAATTCGTCATTAATATACCATGCTAAAATCGAGGGGTGGTCTTTAAACTCCAATATTATATTATTTATTAAAGCATTTTGATCTTTTGAATTAAATAATTTTAAAGAATCTAGATAACCATTATATCTTAATATTTTTTTGTTATAACCTATACTGAGATTTATGAAAGGATAAAATTCTTTTAATGGATAAATTATTTTTATGTTTTTTGTATTTGCATAATCTAAAAAATCTTTTATTTCATTTTTATTATCAACTAGATTAAGATCATAATTTAACAAAGTGTTAAATTTTGCATTTGATAAATCATCTAAACTTTGGTATGCAAGGTTTATAGATTTATTTTCTTTATTTGGAGCACCATTAGAATACCATCCAAATATAAAAAAATCTGAATTATATTTTTCTTTATCTAAATAAAATTTATTTTCTGATGTACAAGAATTTAACAACACTAGTGCGATAATTAAAATATATTTATACACTTTCATATTAATTTTATCTTCAAATTTTTTCTATATAATCCTTTCTATTATAATCTAAAAGATGAAATAAATAAAATATAGTATACTTAATTTTATAGAAATATTTAAATATAAATTCCTTAAAATTATCGTAAGAGGTGAGATTATGTATGAAGATGAATTTGTAGATGACCCTTATTCGGATAATAATTACCAAGATGATGGAGAATCTTTATTCTAAATAATAGAATATATAAGCTATGTTTTATTTGTTTTATGTTTACAGGAATTAAAGATGAGAATCTAAAAGAAATTAAAAACATTAATGATATGTTAATTTTAAATCTAGAAAAAATAATTTCAAAAATAAAAAAATTACTCTAATTCTTTTTCTTTGGCTTTAAATGTTGAGGCAATATCAACAACATATTTTCCTTCTCCTAATTTGTAAACTAAAGGCTTTCCCTTAAATAAATCAATTAAATCAATTTCATAATTCCCTGGTTTTAATATCCTTATACTTTCAATGTCAAGAATTACAGGTTTAGTAATTTCTTCTTCCCCTATTAATTCTAGAATATCCTGCTCTATTTCTTTTCTATCTTTGGGGGTTAAATCAACTGTTAATTCTTTTACCTTATCAATTGTTTCTTTTCTTACAAAAAAGAAGAATTTCCCATTGCATTTAGAACATCCTTTTAATAATTCATTAGAAGCTTCTTCATATATTGTTCCGCATCGAACACACTGGTGAGCCATAACTACCTTCTCTTTCTTTTTTTCGCATCTTGCATCATTAACTGCAGTTTATTTGGATCTCGCTTAATGCTTTTGATTACTGTTGCAGGTCCGATTATAGTGAATCCTTGCTTATTTCCGATTAAAGCAGAGGCAATTGCTGTCTTTAGTTTTGTAAAAGGATCCCGAGAATCTTCATTCGGGTTAACAACAGCTAACTCTATTCCTTTGAAATTTGCATTTATTTCTTCCATTGTTGTTTTTATTAGTTCTGCTTCTTCTTCCTTGTTTAATCTTCCTTCTAATAAAACTATTTTGTTGTCTTTTGCTAAATTCAATAACTTTCTTATTCTTCCTAATGAGCTTAAATTACTTATTTCATTGTATGGTACGAATTGTAGGGTTAACATTTTATTTTACTAAATCAAATAATTCTTTGTAAAACTCCTCCATGTTTTTTCCTTGTTCTGCAGATATTCCAACAACTTTGTATTGGGGGAATGCATTTTCTATTCTTTTTAAATTTGATTTTCTTAAATCTATTTTATTTCCAACAATCAATACTGGAATGTTTCTTGCTGCTAAATTTCCGATAATTGTTATGTTTACCTGGTTATAAGGGTTTTCAGTTGAGTCAAGAACAACTAAAACACAATTTACATTTTCAAGCCATTTTATTGCTTCTATTACACCCTTTGTTGCCTCTTTTGCCCTATCCTTTGCTTCTTTCTCACTCAACTTAAATTTCATAAAATCTTCATAATCTATCTTTGTTGCAATTCCAGGGGTATCGATGATGTTAAAATCTAATTCTTTTTTATTGCTTTTTATCCTAACTTTTTCCTTCATCTGGATTTCTCTTGTTTCATGAGGAATTTTAGAAACAGAACTCATCTCTTCTCCGATCCAGTCTTTGCAGATTTTATTTGCTAAAGTGCTTTTTCCCGCATTTACCGGGCCATAAATTCCTAACTTTATTAATTTCTTTTTTCCAAAGATTTTCCTGAAAAAATTACTTATAAAATCACCAAACTTCATCTTCATGATGCAATTATAAAATTGATTATGTTATTAAAGTTTTTGGTATTATTAGAAAGTAAATGTAGATTAAGAAAGTTTTAAATAATAAATTTTACCTTTAGTTTTATGGAAACACCAAAAGATATTAAAAAAATAAATGAAGTAACTTGGGAAATTCCAACTTCATATAAAGAAGGTATGAACGTTCCAGCAAGAATTATAGCAACTGAAAAACTACTTAATCAAATGGATAAAGGCGTGTTTGATCAGGTAACAAATGTAGCTTGTCTGCCGGGAATTGTAAAATATGCTTTAGCAATGCCTGATGCTCATTGGGGATATGGATCACCTGTTGGAGGGGTTGCTGCTTTTGATTTAGAAAATAATGGAATAATTTCTCCAGGAATTATAGGATTTGATATCAATTGTGGCATGCGCAGTTTATTAACAAATCTAACCTATGACGAAGTTAAACCAAAATTAAAATTACTTGTTGATACTTTATTTAAAACAGTTCCTGCAGGTGTTGGTGCTAAAGGTTTTGTTAAAATTGATAAAAAACAATTTAAAGAAGTAATGGAACAAGGAAGTAAATGGTGTATTGAAAATGATTATGGTTGGAAGGAAGATTTAGAAAGAACAGAAGGTTATGGAAAAATCGAATGGGCTGATGCAAGCAAGGTTTCTGATAAAGCTATTTCTCGCGGAATAAATCAATTAGGAACTCTTGGGAGTGGAAATCATTATTTAGAAATTCAACATATAAAAGAAGATGAGATTTATGATAAAAAAGCTGCAAAAAAATTTGGTATATTCAAAGATCAAATTGCTATTATGGTTCATTGTGGTTCTAGAGGATTGGGACATGAAGTTGCAACAAATTATCTTCAAAAATTTGATAAAGTGATGAAAGAAAATAATATTACAATTAAAGATAGAGAATTATCTTGTGCTCCTTTTAATACTAATGAAGGCCAAGATTATTATAAAGCAATGGCTTGTGCAGCGAATATGGCTTTTGCAAATAGACAATTAATAATGCATAGAATAAGAGAAGCTTTTTCAAAAGTGTTTAATAAAGATGCTGAAGAATTAGGAATGAATTTAATATATGATGTTGCCCATAATGTTGCGAAAATTGAAGAACATAAAGTTGATGGAAAAAAGAAAAAATTAATTATTCATAGAAAAGGCGCTACAAGGGCTTTCCCCCCTGGACATGATGAACTTGCTAAAATATTTCAAGAAACCGGACAAGTAGTTGTAATTGGCGGATCGATGCAAACCGGGAGTGCGTTGTTGTTAGGAACAAAAGAAGGAGAATCTACTTTTTATACTTCGGCGCATGGAAGCGGAAGGACAATGTCTAGAACCCGAGCTAAACACGAGGTAAGAGGAGAAAATTTACAAAAAGAAATGGAAGAACAAGGGATTTATGTTAAATCTGTTTCAATGTCTGGATTGGCTGAAGAAGCCGGTTTTGCCTACAAAGATTTAAGTGATGTTTTAGATTCTGTCGTTAAGGCTAAGATTGGGAAATTACTTTGTGTTATGAGGCCAATTGGAAATTTAAAAGGATGATAAAATGAAAAAAATAATAAAAAGAATTACTGAAGAAGCTCCTCATAAGTATAAATTAACATGAAATTCAAGTATTTGGAGAATATTGCAATAGCCGATATAGCATTTGAGGCTTACGGCAAAACATTAAATGAAGTTTTTGAGAATTCTGCTTATGCGTTTTTTGATATGACCTGCAACCCAAGAACAATTAAAGATAAAATAAAAAAAATTATTAAAGTAAAAGCTGAAAACGAGAAAGATTTATTGTATAATTTTTTATCAGAATTGGTTTTTTTAAAAGATTCAAAACAATTAATTTTTAATAAAGTAAAAGTTTTAATAAAGAAAAATGAATTAAAAGCAACTTTATATGGTGATAAAATTGATTATGAAAAGCAGGAATTAAGAAATGATATCAAAGCAATTACATTGCATTTATTTAATTTAGAAAAAGCAAAAAATGGATATAAAGCTATGGTTGTTGTCGATATTTAATTAATATTTTTTTAATGTTTTTACTTACCTCTTTAATTTGAGGATTTCCATTTACTTTAATCAAAACTTTTTTATGATTAAAATATTTTACAACAGGAATTGTCTGTTTTAAGTAAATTTTATATCTCATCTCAATATTTTTCTTGTTATCATCAAATCTTTTTCTCAATAATAATCTTTTAACAATATTTTCCTTTTTAACTTCAAGAAATAAAACCAAATCAGGAATAAACTTTAATGATTTGCTTTGTTTTAATGTTCTTGGGAAACCATCTAAAATAAAATTATTATAATTTTTTATTATATTGTTTATTATCTTTATTACCTGCTTATCAGGAATTAATTTTCCCCGCTCCATTATTTTTTTTATTAATTTATTTTTCTTGGCTTCTTTTCTTAAAATTTCCCCTGCTTCTATATGTTTTAGCCTTAATAACTTAGAAATAAAATCTGCCTGTGTTCCTTTTCCAGAACCTGTCGGGCCGAGAAGTATTATTTTCATATTATCCAAAATAATTGTCTTTTTCTTCCTTTTCTTCAAGATGCCATGATTCTTTCATTTTTTTTGTTATAACAATCATTTCTTCCTTGAATTTTTTCCATTCCTTGAATAAGTTATTTATGTAATCAGCATCTTTTTTTTCGTCTGAATCAACATCCAGGCTTAATGATAATCTTTCATACTCCATAAATTTTTTATACATCTTGTTAATTTTTTCTTTTTCTTCACCATTAAATGACTTAACTTCAAACATCCCTATTAAATTGTTTGAGTTTGGGTATATTAATCCTTCAATTATCCTGCAGTAAAATATTAATTTATCATTCATCTTTCTTCTTATATTTCTAATCAAGAATTCTTTGTTTTTTATATTTGTGCTTGATAATTCAAATTCATAATTCAAATCTTCAAATTTTGGTAGTTTGTGACTAAGTTTATTATACTCTGTTTTTAAGTCAAACTTGTCGTCTTTCATTATAAGTTGCTCATAATAAGTAATATATAAATCTTATCTAAAAATTTAAATACTAGTTAATATTCACAAAATCATGGCAAAAGGAGAATATATATGTGATTCATGCGGATTTGTCTGGAAACCAAAGGCTAGATTGCCACAAACGTGTCCTAATTGTGATACTAAAATGGTCAAGCCAAAGGAAGATTTATTCAAGGATTCTGGAATTGATTCAATTTAAATCGGATAAATCTGTTTTGTAAGTATTTTATGACTTTCTTTAAACTTTTTAAAATAATTTAAGAGCCCCTGGTGAGATTTGAACTCACGGCCTCATCCTTTTTAGCTTATACCAAGGATATAAGCAGTTTTAACTTGTGCTCCACCAGTCTAAGCTACAGGGGCATAAGATTTTAAATAATTTATTTTCTCATTATTCTTTAAAGGAATATATTTTAAAAGTTTGTGGAAATCCTTTTTATGTACATATATTTGATGATAATAGTGGTTATTATAAAACCAGGGACATGAATGAAAAGATAAATTTAATTTTTTAAAGAGATTAATACAAAAATCAGCTAGCTCTTTACTTGATGTTGAAAGCCCAAAACCATTTCCCATTTTGTCTTTTTGAATATGCATTAGGTAAACTACCATCCCCAAAGATTAAACCGCAGATATAAGCAAGTTCTTTATTGTCTTTTCTTGGAATTTTTATTTTATATTTCATACCAATTTAGTGCTCAAATTCTATATAAATTTATTCTTTTTAGAATATTTATTTATTTTAAATTTAATTAAAATAAAATGTGGGAGACAGGATTTGAATTCGCAATCCCGAGAATTTCTCTAGGATTCCTGCGTAGGCACTAAGCCACAGGATCTTAAGTCCTGCCCATTTTCCAGATTCCAGGATTACCTCTCTGGCACTCCCACATAAACTTTAGAACTAATTATACAATTTATAAAACTTTCTTGGGCGGCAATTTTGAGATTGGGTTAATCATCTTTAAAAATTTATTTTGATCTATCCTTTTAATATAAATATAATAAGAAGGTTTTCTGCCAGTCCTAATTATTGGACCATTAAAAGTATTTTCGATTGATAAATATTTTAACATCGAAGATATCATTTTTAGGGATTATTTAGTAAGGGTGGGCAATTATATTGCTCCAGATTGGCAAGACGTTCATAAGCTAATGCAACACTTAATAATTTTCATAAACAGTTCAAGATTAAATCCTATAGAATTAGCTGCAAGGGCCCATTATAAATTTGAAAGCATACATCCTTTTGGCGATGGAAATGGAAGAATCGGAAGATTATTAATGAATTATATTTTATGGAAAAACAAATATCCCATGCTAATTATAGAATATAAAAAAAGGCAAGCTTATTATCAAGCATTTCTAAAAGGAGAGGATTATTTTGTAAAATATTTTTTTAAATTATATTTAAAAATTTATAATAAGAAAATTGGGTGACCACAAAAATAAAAAAGCGTAGTCACCTATTTTTAATTTCTTTCACCAAGTCTTTAGAATTTCTAGTTAAAAAATGCTCTAGACAATAACCTGCAAATTTTCTTTCATTCTGACACTGATATCCTAATTGTGTTATAACCTTGCATCTTCCTTTGACAAAACGGCAGTCTTCACAATATCCTAACTTAGAAATCTTTGTATCATCCGGCAGATAAAATTTCCTGCATTTTTTGCACAATATCCTAAACTTTTGTTTCATACAGTTTTAAGAATAATTTTAAACTATTAAAACGTTCTTATTTCCTATTAAGTAATTTTTTTATGTAATGTTCTGTTCTTGATTCAATATATTTGTTTTTATCGGTTACGCCTTTTACCATATTTGCGACTAGAGAAAAATCTTCTTCAGCTAATCTTTTTGCTTCTTTTGTTATTCTCTCATCGACTTTCATGTTCATTATATTCTGGATAAATAACTTATATATAAATATTTGCTATTATTTTTGAGAAATTAATAAAGGATGTAAATTTTTCTTATTCGATTTTATTATGAAAAACAAAGAAAATGAAATAATATTGATAACGCCGGACAAAACTATCGAAGATGTTGTATTAAGATACCATTCTGATTATGAAATTAAACAATTTATTCGCAAATTAAAAGAGAAAATAAAAGCACACGGCAGGACTCGAACCTGCGAATATCCGCTCTGCAGGCGGAGGCGTTAGCCGCTTCGCCACGTGTGCAACGGGCCTGAAGGGATTTGAACCCTCGATCTTCAGCTTAGAAGGCTGACATCCTATCCAGGCTAGACGACAGGCCCTTAAAGAAGAACTCGATTATTAAGTTATTTAAATCTTTTCAAAAAGTTTAAATACATTATTTCTAAAAGAATTAAGATGTATCATTTCAAGGAAATAGATGAAAAGTGGCAGGATAAATGGGATAAATCCAAAATATTTCAAGTTAAAATAGACAAGAAAAAAAAGAAATATTATAATTTAGAGATGTTTGCTTACCCTTCTGGCTCTGGCTTGCACATGGGTCACACAAGAAATTATTCTATTGGAGATGTAAATGCCAGATTTATGAGGATGAATAATTATAATGTTTTATATCCTACAGGATTTGATGCATTCGGGCTTCCTGCAGAAAACGCCGCTATAAAAAATAAAATAAATCCAAAAGAATGGACATTCAACAATATAAAAATAATGAAATCTCAATTAGTAAAATTAGGATTAAGCTATGATTGGGACAGGGAAGTTATAACATGCATCCCGGATTATTATAAATGGAATCAATGGATATTTTTGCAATTTTATAAAAAAGGATTAGCCTATAGAAAAGAATCATTGGTTAATTTTTGTAATTCATGCAAAACAGTCCTAGCAAATGAACAAGTAATAAATGGAAAATGCTGGCGCTGTCATAATGAAGTTGAATTAAAGAGTTTGGAGCAGTGGTTTTTTAAGATTACTGAATATGCAGAAGAATTATTAAAGGATATAGAAAAATTAGACTGGCCTGAAAAAGTAAAAACTATGCAGAAAAACTGGATAGGAAAATCAGAAGGAACATTAGTTAAATTTCAGTTAGAAAATTCAAAAGATTATTTGGAAGTTTTTACAACTAGGATAGATACTTTATATGGTGTAACTTTTCTTGTAATGGCTCCAGAGCATGAAAAAGTTTTAGAATTATCAAAGAATACAAAATATGAAAATGAAGTTAAGAAATTTATTAATAAAATTATTATAGAAGATAAATTTTCAAGGACAGATGAAAATAAGGAAAAATTAGGATTATTTACAGGAAAATATGCAATTCATCCGTTGACAAAAGAAAAAATTCCGATATACATTGCAAATTTTGTTTTATTGGATTATGGAACAGGAATTGTAATGGCTGTTCCTGCACATGACCAGAGAGATTTTGAATTTGCACAAAAATATAAATTAAAAATAAAAACTGTAATAAGTCCTAAAAAAGCAAATTATCTTGTTATAGAAAAAAGTTTGCCAAAAGATAAAATTAATGAATTAAAAAATTATGGAATATTAAGTATTATTGAAGAGGATAAAGATTGGGGTATATTCTATAAAATTTCTGTAGAATTAAATAATGAAGAAAAATTTATTAAATTCTTGGAGAAAAATTTGTTAAAAACTTCAAAAGATAATGGGGCTTGGTATACTGATAGTATGGGTACCACCAACATTGTAGTATTTCCAGGAAAACATTTTATTTTAAAAGATGAAAAAGATCTTAATAATTATATAAAATATGGTCTGAACTATGGAATCCCAAGAGAACAGTTAGATATTAAATTAAAAGCTTACATTGATGATGGAATTTTAGTTAATTCTGATAAATTCAATAATCTAGACAATGAAAAAGCAAAAGAAGAAATTACAAAATATCTATCGAGCTTGAAATTAGGAAAAAAAACAATACAATATAAATTACGCGATTGGCTGATTTCTAGACAGAGATATTGGGGAACACCAATTCCAATTATATACTGCGAAAACTGCGGAATTATTCCCGTGCAGGAAAAAGATCTTCCAATTAAACTGCCGGAAGATGTGCAATTTACAGGCGAAGGAAATCCATTAAGCAAAAGTAAATCATTTATTAATGTAAAATGCTATAAATGCAATAAGATAGCAAAAAGGGAAACAGATACAATGGATACTTTTGTTGATTCATCATGGTATTTCTTAAGATATTGCTCTCCAGATTCTGATAAAGTGTTTGAGAAAACTGAAGCAAATTATTTTATGCCTGTTAACCATTATATTGGAGGAATAGAACATGCAATATTGCATTTATTATATGCAAGATTTTTTACAAAAGCATTAAGAGATTTAAAATTATTAAATTTTGATGAGCCATTTATGAAATTATTAACCCAGGGAATGGTGTTAAAAAATGGAGAAGTAATGAGCAAGAGCAAGGGGAATGTCATTGATCCTATTGAAATAATAAATAAATATGGAGCAGACACATTAAGAATGTTTATTTTGTTTGTTGCTAATCCTGAAAAAGAATTTGATTGGCAGGATTCTGGTGTTGAGGCGATCAACAAATTTTTGAATAGGTTTTATGATCTGATGAATAATATAAATAAGAAAACTGATTTGGTTGTTGAAAGTAAATTAAACAAATTAATCAAAAAAGTTACAGAGGATATTAAGGAATTTAAGTTAAATAATGCGATAATATCAATAATGGAATTTTCGGATTATATTAAAAACAAAAATTACAATAAAGATGTTTTGGGGAAATTAATTTTTTTGATATCTCCATTTGCTCCGCATTTAGCAGAAGAAATGAATGAAAAACTTGGAAATAAAAAATTTGTTTCAATAAGCGAATGGCCAAAATGCGACGATAAAAAAATAAATGAAAAACTTGAAGAGCAGGAAAGAAATATTGAAAGTTTAGTTAATGATATAAACAATGTTCTTAATCTTGTGAAGAAAAAAGTTTCAAAATGCTATGTTTATGTTATACCTAAAGAAAAAGAAATTTATGAACAAAATATTGATTTAATAAATAAAAAAACTAATCTGGAAATAAAAATATTTGCCGTAAATGATAAATCAAAATATGATCCTCAGAATAAATCTTTAAAATCTAAGCCCGGAAAACCAGCATTGTATTTAGAATAAAAAAA
>Ga0194120_10008792_pt1 | contig 13131 bp, 12 predicted proteins | sample TA2MahCa65mmetaG_FD_148642 | JGI IMG/M metagenome (GOLD analysis project Ga0194120, IMG submission 148642) | Freshwater microbial communities from Lake Tanganyika, Tanzania - TA2015019 Mahale Deep Cast 65m | ecosystem: Environmental > Aquatic > Freshwater > Lake | place: Tanzania: Lake... | reverse complement strand
ATTTCTCGGGCCCGTTTGCTTGCTCCGTGGGTCGCCAGCTCGCGGACCAAAGGTCCGACTCGCGGCTCCGTCCTGATGTGAGAGTGATCGACTTATTATTTTCCAGTCCCTTAGCACGGCAATCCCTCCAGAATCTGGCTTACACTGTGGAGCACGACGGCACCTTTGGCCGCAAAGCGCCGCGGCCAGGCCAAATCGGTCCGGTCCATCGCGCTTTGCAGCAAGAACAAGGTCCGGCCAAGCCGCATGGTTTCGCCGGCCTGCGACAGCGTGCCGCTGCTGTCACCGCACTCGACAATGACCGACGCGTGCGACAGCAAGGCCATCGTGCGGTTGCGGGCCAGGTAGCCCTTGGCACCGACCTTGACGCCACGGCCGAACTGCGAGACCAGCAAGTGGTTGCGGCCGATCTCCGCCTGCAGGTCGCGGTGCTCCTGCGGGTAATTGCGGTCGAGCGGGGTGCCAAGTACCGCGATGGTCCGCCCGCCGCCCGCGATGGCTGCCCGGTGCGCCTCGCCGTCAATCCCGGCCGCCAAGCCGCTGACGACCACAACGCCCGCTTGGGCCAGCTCTCGCGCCAAGCGCCGCGCCCGCGCCAAGCCCTCCACCGAGGCTTCGCGCGTGCCCACCACCGCAACCCGGCGCGTGCCGCGCAGCAACGCCAGGTCGCCAACCGCGTACAGCGGGTCGGGCAGCAACAGCCGCTCGGTCATCGCCAAGTCAAAGGCTTCGCCGGTGGCAGCCAAGGTAGCCCAGTCGGCTGGAGTGGCGCTCGGGTCACGGTCAGTTCGGGGTTGCATGCGGCCTCCGCCGGGCGCGCAACAATAGCAGGTCAGGACTATCTGAACAAGTGTTCAGTCCGCCAAGTTGAGAACCAACTGCTCAGGCGCGACGACCGCTGTCGCATACCGCAACCGCCGCAGCTTCTCCAATGCTTCGAAGTCGCTGGCCCCGCCTTGTACCGCTGGCGCGTCATCGGGCCAGCCGCCAAACATCCGCGACACGGGCAGCACGTTCAGCAACGCGCCCAGCGCGGCCAACACCTTGGGATCACTGCCGACGCCTGCGTCGTCGAGCAGCTTGCCGCCCGCCTCGACGTTTTGGGTGCGCGCCCGGTGGGCCGCGTGGTGCAGCGCGTCCAGGGCTGCCTGGCTGCCGTTGGGCGCACCGAGCACGCCGCGCGCCGCACGCTGGCTGCTGTCCCACAGGATGAGTTCGCTCGACCGCTTTTCAGCGACACGGCCAATCACGTCGGCTTCCAGGTCCAAGCCGACTACCCGCGCCAGCTTGGCGCCTTCGTCGGCCGGAAACTGCGGCGCCTCAAATGCGTCCCAGGCCAAAATGTACCACTCGGTCAGCGGATCCAGCGGCTCCTGCAGTTTCTTGTGGGTCAGGCGCTCCAGGCGGGTGCGCTTGACCTCGCGGCGCGCGGCGTTGAGTGCGTCTTCGGGCGTCACAGCGTAGGGATCCCAGTCGTCGGCTTCGGCTTGGGGTTGCCCGCGGCGGCGCGCCGGCTGTGGCAAAGGCTGGCCGCGGCGCATGGGCCAATGCGCGGCGAACGCTTCGAGCGCTGGGCCAAAGCACGACAAGTACAGGTCGACACCGCGGATGCCGGCAGCTTCGTATTCGGCGATGCGTTGGGCGACGGCGCTGGCCACCAGCGGCTCGACGTCTTCCCAATAGGCGGTGTCGCCGCGGACCTCCGCGCGCGGCCGGCAAACCAAGAAGATGGTGCTGTTGGCGGCGGCCTTGTCCTTGATGTGCAGGCTGCCCTCTGCCTCGGTGTTGATTGGCCACGACGCGGTGATGGTGAAGCCGGCCTGCATCAGTCCCGTGGTCAAGGCGTCCCACGCGCCCGTGGCCTTGTGCGTGAACATGACGGTCAAGATGCCGTCGGCTTTCAGCACGCGCCTGCATTCGGAAAAATGATGCGCGCCATGCGCTCTTGGTAGTCCTTGCCGGCCAGGGCCTTGGCGCCGCGCTGGCCCGCGAACTTGGCCGGGTTGGCGACGGCCTCGTTGTCTTTGTCGGTGAGCCGCCGCGTAAAAAACTCCGGGCTGACGTACCCTGCGGTGCGCTTGAGCCACACGTAGAAGAAGTCGGACAACTCGGCATACATCACGTTGTCGTAGTACTGCGGGTCCATCACCACGGCATCCACGCTGGCGTCGCCGATGTGCGGTAGGTCGTCGCCCGAGCGGCAGGTGACCGTCACCGGTGGCCGGGCTCTTGTGGTTGGGGCGGCGCTGTCGAACAGGCCCGGTTGCGGCGTGCCAAAGAGCCCTTGCTGCGCACGCTTGGCGCTAGTGGCTGGCGCTGCTGGGGCAAGAGACGCTGCAGCGAGCGACGGCGGCTCGACGCCGGCCAGGGCCGCCAATTCGCGGATGCACTTGCCGGTTTGGGCAATGGCCCAGTCGTAGCCCGCGCCTTCAACGCACACAGCCATTTCGGCGTGGGACCAGCAGAAAGCAAAATCGTGGCGGTTGAACGTGTTGGCGATAACTTCTCGTATTGACATCCATACGGACATCCGCGAGTTGTAGTTGAGCATCTTATCCAAGGAAAAGCTCAAATATACTGCCGCAGCGCGGGTTGCATCGTCGAGGCGGCCTGCGGCCCTCTCTTCGTCCACCAACTCGCGGAACGTCTCAACCGCGATGCAGTGCCCCAACAACTGTCGCGGCGAGAACAGGTCACGCCACGCGCGCGTGCCATAGCGCAAGGGCTCAGTTGTCTTCAGGCCGGCCGGGAGCTCCTCCGTCGGCACAACGTCCAGCGCCAGCCATTCCGGTAGCTTCTCGGCCAGTGCTGCCGCTACCTGCGCGCTGTTGTCGTCTTGCGGCTGCGGCGCCCGGTAGCCGCGTTCCCACTTGTCTTTGCCGCGCTTGCCGGCCTTGGTGCGCGTCTCGATGCGCCGCTTGAACACCACGGCATACAGTTGCTCGCCCATCTGGCCCGCTTGGGCCTGCTGCTTGATTTGGGCGCCGTCGACGACGCGACCGCAACCCGGATAGGGGCAAAGGGCGTCGCCGTCGCTGACCGTACCCTCACTGTGTTCGCTGGCCTTGGTGACAATGTCGAAGGTACAGCGCTTGGTGGTCGAGTTGGGGCGCAGGCGCACGCCGGTTCCGTCGGGGGCGAGGCGCCAGTTGGGCGACAGCGGGATGAGGCCGTCGCAGTGGGGGCAGGTGATGGTCCTGGCCCATAAGTAGCCCTCGACCACGTTGGCGTCAGGCTCCGGCGGGTACACATTGCGAAACTTAGGCGTCGCCAACCCGACGAAACGCGCAGCAAGCTGCTTGAAGGCCGTCCCGACGGCAGCGCCGCCGGCGATTGGTACCGTGACGGCCTGCCGGAGGATCGTCGCCGCAACTGGGTTCAGGTCGTTGGCCAGCACAGCGACCCCGACGCGCGCCGTTTCAAATGGAATGCTGCCCCCACCCGCCGTTGGGTCGAGCACAACAGCATCTTCCAAGCCGAGCGACGCCATCGCGGTTTCAAGCCACAGCCGGTCGTCTTCGTTCGGAACGTAGCCAAATGCTCGCTTGTATCCGTACACGTCGAGGCCAAGGTCCTCGCCCGTTCGCTGCGCGCGATCAATTCTTGCGCGGGTCGCAACCGGATCCCCATGAATCCCCAACATATGCATAAACTTGTCGCGATCTGCTGACGCAGGCAGCAAGCTCGCCATGACGGCTGCGCGGCTGGCGACGAGCGGGCGGCGGGCCCACCAGACGTGCAGGTAGTAGGTGGGCGGCAGCGAGGTCATCGACCGCCGTTCGCGGACGCTTTCCTCGCCAAGGGCGCCAATCGGCAGCCAACTCTCGATCAGGCGGCGGGTTTGGGGCGGCATGGGGCTCCTTTGGCTGGCGCGGGCGGTGTAGCAGGCTCGGTCGAAGGTAGCAAGCTAGGCGGTTGGGGGTGACCCTGTGTCGGTTGGCGGTGGCGGCGTGGGTGGGTGCGGCTGGTGGGTGGTTGCGTTTGGGGCATTTCGGGCGTATTTTGCCGCACGGAGGCCCACCATGCCGGCGACCCATTTCGACAGCGGCGAGTTTCCTTTCGCGGTGCAGGCCCCGATCTTTCCGCGCGCAGCCGATCGACAACCCGCACAGAATTTTGCGCGGGCGCTCGAGGAGTTACAGCGCCATTTGCAGCCTCGCCGAGCTTTCCGGCTTGTTGACCCTGACGGCGGCGAGCTCGAGATTCCCGAGGGCGTGTTCAACTTGATTCGCGAGATGGCGGCGGTGCTCGCCCGCGGCGACGCTCTGACGCTGATTCCGCTTGGCCAGCGCCTGACCACGCAGCAAGCGGCAAGCATCTTGAATATCTCTCGCCAGTACCTGATTCGCCTGCTTGAAAAGGGTGAAATACCTTACGATCGCACCGGCTCGCACCGCCGGCTGCGCATCGAAGACGTGCTCGCCTACCGCGAGCGCCGCAGCCAAACGCGCAGACAAGCGCTGAACGAACTGGTCGCTCTATCGGAGGAATGCGGCGGCTACGACGAACCCGATCCTGAGCGCTAGGAGCACTGCGTGATCGTTTCGCCGTTTGTCGTAGTGCTCGACGCCAACGTGCTGTTTCCGTTTGCGTTGCGGGACACCCTTTTTCGGGCCGCTGAATCAGGCTTGTATTCGGCACGCTGGTCGGACGAAATTCTTGCCGAAACATCGCGCAACCTCGTCAAACGACGCAAGCTGGAACCTCTGCAGGCAGCAAGGCTCGTAGCACAGATAGACGCAGCGTTCCCGGAAGCCAAAATTGCGGTGCCCAACGCACTGATTAACGGGATGCAAAACGACCCCGGCGACCGGCACGTGGCGGCTGCAGCCGTTGTTGCCGGTGCCCAGGTGATCGTAACGATCAACGTACGCCATTTTCGGCAGTTGCCCGACGGCATCGAAGCTCAACACCCGGACGAGTTTCTTTGCCACCTGGTCGGGCTCGCGCCGGGTCTGTTCCCCCAGTTGATCGCCGCACAGGCCGCGGCGCTGCGAAAGCCGCCGTACGCTCGCGACCAATTGCTCGACTGCTTGGCCAAAGTCGTGCCCAAGTTCGTCTCCGAGGTCAGGGCCGAAATTACCAGCGCAGTCAATCCGGCATTCTCGGTGAAATTCTAAACGATGCACTTCTGCACCTATGCCCTCAACGCCAGCATAGAGAATCACGACCTCGCCGAGGCCACACTGCCCCGGACGGGCGCACGCGTGCTGCACAAGCACGAGATACATCTCGACGACTTCTGGCTGACCGAACTCGGCCAAGCGTTCGCCGCCGACTGCGCCGACGCCACGCTCAATATCGACGTTGCGGCCAAGCATCAGGCCGACGCCGAGGACGTCGCAGAAAAGGTCTACTTTGCCTTGTGGCTGCACGGCTTGCTGCAGGTTGGCAACGCGGTTGCAGTGGTTGGCCGTATCCGCGAGGACGGCGTGCGCGTAGTGGACAGCCCAGTCCCCGTTGTGCTTCCCGGATACCTCAAATCCCGCGGTACGACATGGCCGACCCTGGATACGCGCGTGCTCGATTCTGTCGACTGCGTTGCAAACGGCCTGCGGGTGCGCGACCGCCGCCAAGACGAGTTCCGGCGGCTGTGGCACGGCATCCGTGCGCTGCGGCGCGCATTGACATGGGACGAGCAGCACGACGCCTACGAGCGGGGCGCCAACCTCGTGCGGTCCGTGGAGGCAATCGTCTTCGAGCCGGGCGAGCATGCCGGCATGAAGGCATTTGGACATCGCGTGACGCGGCTGTGTATTGGAGTGCCTGCGACGACACTGTCCGACGCCTATGAGCTTGTGCGCAACGCGTATGTGCACATGCACCCGCGCTATTTGCCGGCGCCGGAGCAAGTGACGGCGGAGCGATTCGATGCACTGAACCTGTTGATCGAGGATCTAGCGTTGTTCTTGTGGCGGCAGATTCTGGGCAACCCGGCAGTGCTCGAGTCAGTCAGCGACGCAAACTTGCCGGCATTGCGCGAGTGGCTGGCCGGCGGCAAAGGAGCGGCGTGGGTGGGGCGCAAGTTCTTGCCGCCTGCGGTGCCGCGCGAAGAAGACAGCCCCTCATAGGTCGGCTGTGGCCGAGGTGCCAAGGTGCGCCGCCAGTTCGAACGGCACCGGCACCGTGTTGGCCAAACACGCGCCAAACACTTCGTGGGCCATGATCCTTGCCGCGCCCGCGGCAAATTCTCGCCGCATCGTCTCGGCCACGATTGGTGGGCCAATAGCCTCCGCGATTGCCACCAGTTGCTGCTCCTCGCGGTTTCGGCGGGGCCAGGATTCGGCCAGGATCAATTCGCAGCCTTCCAGCCGAAAGACGTCAAGCACGAACGTGGCGCAGGTTCTACCAAAGTTGCCACCTGGCGGCGCAAAGCGCCCGGCGTCGTCAAACGCGACGCCCGACCACGCAATGCCATAGCGCACCGGCAGACCAGCCGCATGGTTTGCAGCAATCAAGCGGCATCGGCCGGCCACCAGCGCGAGGCGCTCGGGCAGGGCCGCGGGAATCGCCCAACGGCCAGCCAAACTCCAGTCCTCTACCAGGCGTTCGTGCCACGCCAGGTGCAGATGTCGCACGGGCTTGCCCGGCAGGACGTATGCCAACCCCAAATGCAAGGTTTCGCGCGACGACCTGCCTATCAGTACTGCGACAGGCAATCCAAATGCCGGCTCCGGCCAAGTGCCGGTTCTCGCGACCACGACTACGAATCCAGCGGCAACAGCCCGGCAAGCAGTGCCGCAGCACGGTCGGGCGCCTCCCGGCAGATCTTGCGCTGTGCCATTTCCGCGAAGCGCCGCCAGTTGGCCAAACGCGCACGATCGAGACGCGTGATGCTGAGCACGGCCAATGTCGCAGTGATGTTCAACCGATTCACATCCAAATTCGCCAGCACTTCGTCGCAATCTGCGCAATCGGACTGTCGGAGCAGTTCGTCGAACTTGGCGTAGATCACGTCGATGGCTTCCGCCTCGCGGCGCCTGAAAACGTGCACATAGAGGTCACTCAACCACTGGAGAGCTGGTGGAGCATCGGTCGACAGCACCGGGCCGCGAGATCGCGGTCCCGGCACCCCCGCGGCGTTAGCCGCAGCATCGAGCCGCTCGGCCCTGGCATAGGACCTGGGGACGATGCCGAGGTCTGGAAACGGCATGCCGGCTTTGTATGACGCCGTCCTCATTCGAATAGCCCTCGCATCTCGTCGGTGATGATCGACTCAAATGTGCTGCGCTGCAAGTGGTGCAGGCGGCTCGCTATCGGCAACCACGAATCCGTATCGCCAAGCCCGCAGGGCTGGAATTGAGACGTGGCGGCGACCAGGTCGATGGCGATGGCGGGCATCCCGTCGGCGCCCGGCGGCGTGGCGGCGACGACCAGCGTCGTCACATCTCGATTGGGCGCCGTGACGCGGCGAAATTGCATCGAGAAATCCGCAATTGCGCCGAGCTCTTCGCCGCCACCGAGCTGTAGGCGGAGGTATCTGGCTAGTTCGGCTGGGTTGCCGGGCAGGGCGATACGATCGATATACCGCAAGGCAATAGACGCCAAAGGCACCGGGCCCAACGCAGCCACTGTCGCCTTGACGACATCGCAGGCGTTGGCGATCAAGTTGTCCCAACCTGGGTAAGGGGCAAGCGCATGAATGGAGAGCACGTTGTCTGCAAGCCCAACGAGCCGTAGGCCATTCGCAGAGCCAAGGAACGTGACCTTCAGGCGTCGCGTTGCGGAGGCCGATACCGATTCTGGTTCAACGCGGGCATTGACCTCGACGTGGTGCTGGCTCTTGTGCGGACCAGGGTAGGACCTGCGCAGTGGCGTGCGAAGCCCGTCCTCTAGCCGCTTGCGCGTGACCCGCTGCCCGAAGCCAAACTGGACGATCGCCTCGACGATCGGCGGCCGCGGGTAGTTGGCGGGGTACTGTGGGCTCGCTTCCAAGCTGGGCCTTGCTGGGTGCCAATTCGCGGGCACCGTTGCTTCAAGTCTGTCGAAGGTGCGCCGCAGTGCAAGTATTCCGCACTTTCCACCGCAACCGAGGCAGACGCCGCCGTGACGCTCTGGCCGCAACGCCAAAGTCGCCGCCACGATGCGGCCAATTGGCGGGCTCAACTGCCAACCGACCGCCCGGACCCGCGCTCGACGCGACCAACAGCTGCCCGAGGGTCACCTCAAAGCGCCTGAACCGCCGGCCTTGACCAACCCCGGGCTCACCCACGCCTACCGCTCCCCACGCTCCACCCACGCCGCCAGCAGCCGCGCGCGGTTCGCCGCCGCCCGCTCGTCGCCCGCAGGATAGGTGCGATCCACCGCCGCCAGAAACAGCTTCCAAACGTGCGCCGCATCATTGCGGGCGCGCACCAGCGCGAGCCCGGTGGTCTTGTTTGCGGCAGCGCGGTGGCCGTCCAGTGCCGCAATCGCGGTGCCCAAGGTGGCCGCCGCTGCGATCACGCGGTCGATCCAGGCCGGCGCGCCCGGCGCCGTCGCCACCACAAGCGCCAATGCCGCCTGCACCTCCGGGCGACCATGCCGCTCCGTGACACGCTGGCCTTCGCCTGCTTCCCACGCCCACGCGCGACCGGTTGCCGCTGCACCGTCCGGCAGCAGCGACGCCAAGCCGGCGCGAATCGCGGCAGCGTCACCCGCCTTGCGGTCGGCCTCGGCCGACTCCGGCGTCGCCTCGAACAGGCCGCGCAAGGCGCGCACGCTGGCATCGAAGACACCGTCGGCTGCTTGCGCCGCCGTCAACAAGCCGTCCTCGGCCGGATCTTCCTTGGGCGCGCGACCTTGCACAGCGGCAGTCAGCGCCTGGCCGCAAGCGCCGAGGTCGGCCTTGAACGGCAGCAGGCGCGGGTGATCGAGCAGGTCACCTTGGTCGAGGGTCTCTTGGATCATCTACAGCAGCGTCTGGGTCGGCAACATGGTGCCTCAGGCAGGGGTTGTGGCCGACTTGCGGCGCGGTTTGGGTTCGGTCAACAAGTAGCGCAGTGCGGTCAACACGCGGCGCGGGTTGCGGCGGCGCAGGGCCATTCCGAGCCAGTACGCCGCTTCTGGTTGCGCCATCGCCTCTACGCCCTCCGCGCAAACACGCATCTTGTCACGATCGCGCATAGGTGCCAAGACCCGAAACAGCAGCCCGAGGTTCAGCGCGTCGACCTCGCCCAGCGGGTGGCGAGCAGCCTGGCCCAGGGCCGGCACAGCCACGCCGCGGGCCCTGAGGCGCTTGGCTACGCGGTGCTCGACGATCGCCAGGTTTGGGCCGTCGAGGCCGGCGATGCGCCGTGGCCTTCGGAGCTCCGGCGACGAAAGGGACGGCAACTGCCAGATCTCGTACACCGCTTCGGCCCGCGCGCCCACCGCGATCCGCAGTTCATACCGTGGTTCAGGGCTATTGGTGGTGCGCGGCCGCACGCCGGCACGGGACGCGGTCGTCATGGCTTGCCCTCGACAGCGAACGCCTGCACGAAAGTTTGGCCGTTGGCGATCCGTGTCAGTTGCGCGGTCAGGTTTTCCGGCTCTTCGCCGGCAAGGCTCAGCCCCGCGGCGTACGACAACGTGTACTGTCCAGTGAACTCCACGGTCTTACCGCCGGCCTCCGCGGCGCGAAGCTGCACCGCCAGAAAGTCCCGAACCGCCAGCGCCTCGTCCACCGCTCCTTGAAAGTCGACGCCGCACTGCCCGCCGGTCGCAGTCTCGTACCGGGCGACAAGGCTGGCGCTGCGCTTGGCCGCTTGCACCAATTGCACTGCGGCGAGCAGCTTGAAGCCGTCGGTGGCGGCGTAGGCCGTGATATTCAATTCACGGATTGCCGGCCAATTCGCCTGCCGGCATTTGGCCCACATCTGAATCAGCGCGTCGCGCAGCGTGCCCTCGACCACCAGTCCGGCGCCTTTGCTGCTATCGGTGCTGCCGTCGGTGGGGTCAACCGGTGGTACGGTCGTGCCAGCGTGCCCTTGCCCACCGGTGTCGCCCACGCCGCTTTCGCCGCCGCCCGCTGGCGGTGCCGAGCCGTCGACTGCCGGCGGCTGCACCGGCGGTGCCGTGGCTTGCGGCGGCCAAATCGCGTTTTGCATGGCATAGGCCATGGTATAGATGAACGAACTGTCATCGACCGCTACCGCGAATGGCGGGTTGCCTTTGCCGATGACCATGGAGCCCGACACATACACGTATTCGCCCATGTCGACGCCCCCCTGCACGCCGCGTTTGAAGACGCCGTCGCCCACTAAGGGACTGGAAAACAATAAGTCGATCACTCTCACATCAGGGCGGAGCCGCGAGTCGGACCTTTGGTCCGCGAGCTGGCGACCCACTGAGCAAGCAAACGGGCCCAAGAAATGATTGAGTAAATCATTTCCGGGCCCTAACATGGGCAGGGCCACATCGGCGCGAAACTCCCGGCGCAGCATGTGCGTGCTGATCGCGCCTTTCTTGAGCGGCGTGCGGTCGCGGACATAGGTCGGCGAATCCGGCTGGTCGTCGTCGGTGCGCAGCTTCTTGCCAGCCGCGTTGCGCAGGGCCAACACGACTTGTTTCTGCCCGTTGCCCGGCGCTTCCGAGGTTTCCGGCACGGTGAATACAGCGTGGTTCAGGTCGACGCTGGCGCCCTGCAAACGCAGCTTGCTCGGGTAAAACAGGTGGCAATACGCCTGTTGGATGGCGATGGCGACCAGTGCCGGCGCGCCTTCGAGATTGGCCTTGATCTTGGCGCGTTGGTGCGGGGCCAATTGACCGAGCGTCTCCTCGGTGCATAGCCGCACCAAGGCCAATTGCTGACGGACAGCTTGACGCATTGCCTCAATCTTGCCGTCGGCGGCGACCAAAAAGCACAGGTTGTTTTGCAACTGGCGAAAACTGCCAGCGTCGTTGCTGAAACGGAAAAGCCGTTCGACCAGTGCCGGCACCGTCACCGGCGAGTGGCTCGCCGTGGTCGCGGCGTCAAAGTGCAGCACGACCAAGTGCGGCCGACCGTTGCCAGCGCCGTCTAACACTTCGCCAGGCCCGGCTGGGAAGGTCACCAAGTCCAAGCAGGGGGCGACGGTCGGATTCGCAAACACCTCTTGGATGCGCGCGTTGAGCTCCACGGCGACGTCTTGGTCGGCAATGCCGCTAGCTTCCTTTGCGACAATCTGTGTCAAGTTGGCGTCGACGAGAAACCGCAACGGCGCGCCTGGCACGTCGTCCAGAAAGGCGGACTGGGCTCGGAAGCGCCTGCAGGCGTCGTTCAGAAAAGAAATATCGCTGCCCGGTGCCAGCACACAGAGCGCCAATTCCTCTGGCGTGCAGCCCTTGAGGTCTTTGTTGAAGGCCAGCGTGTGCAAGAAAACCGTGCGGGCGACAAAGGTCGCATAGGGTGCCAGTCCGGCGTATTGCGTTGCGTCTAGCTGCTGTGCCAATGCCTTGGGACCCAACTCCGCGGCCACCACATCGCGGCGCAGAGCCGGTACGAACGCGCTTTGCTCCAGCCGCGTGATGATTTCGGCGTGTACGCGGTACGCCCCGAGATCGACGTGGTTGGCGTGGATAGCGTAGGTCGCCTTTGGTTGTTGCTCCCATAGCGCCTGGATCGCGCCGGCTAGCAGCCGCAGCATGCCACGCACCCGATGGAACGTTTGTAGCGTGCCTAGCTTTTCGGTCAGCACTTGCAGGAGCGCCGGGTGGAACGGGTAGCTGGCCGTGAACCCCGCCGCCTGATCTTCGCCGACGCGCACAGCCGGCAGCGCAGTGCGGTGCTCCCACCAAAGCTGCCGATACGCTTCGACGACATGGGCGGCGCTGGCGAGATCCACGCGCTCAAAGAGCCGGTGCCGCAGCACCAACGCAGTTTCGTCCTCGGTGGTCGGGTCGATCAGCGTTGCCACGCGGGCCGCCACGCTTTGGGCCTCTCCCATGCTGGCGTGTACGTTGAAGTGCTTCGCCAGCGCCTTTTGCTCCTTGGCGTAAGCGTCGTGTGCGGTGCCGTCCTTGCCTAGTGCCAGCGTGAATACCGCAGCGCAGCGAGGAGTCGATTGCACCGCCTTCAGCAAGTTTTGCAGGAATACAGCCAGTTGGCCTTGCAGGCCGGAAATCTGCTCAGCCTCGCGTAGGAACAAAGCCAGTTCGTCGAGCACGAAAAGACACGGTTTGTCGCCCATCAGCTCCCGCAACGTGTCTGTGCCCGGCGCGACGCGCAGCCTGTCGCTTTCCTTGACCACATCGAATCCTGCGCGACCGTTGAGCGCGTACGCGATCTCGCCCCACGGCGTGTACGCGCGCAGGCCGTGTTCAAGTTTGCGGCCGTTCGCCGGGTCGGCATCCTGCCCGTCGAAAGCCGCGACGCGTACTGGCTCTGCCGGCACGATCGCTGGGGATACGAACTGCTCTGGGTTGGCGACGCCCCGCATGCCATGGGCCGCATGGACCAAGGCGATCAACGCATGGGTCTTGCCACCGCCGAACTGGGTGTCGAGGCGGAAAATCGCCGAAGCTTCGCCACCGGTACCGCTCAGGCGCCGCAGCACCGAATCCAGCAACGTCTTGAGGCCCTGCGTTGCATAGGTGTTGGCGAAGAACTTTGCAGCAACCCGGTAGTCTTCAAGCCCTTCGTTGCGGGCAACCGTGCCCAAGTCGGCTGCGTAGTCCGATTCGCGAATCAGGCCTTGCAACACGTCGGGGCGCGGCGTGCAGAGATCAAACAAGGTGGGCAGCATGGTGACCTCGGGGGTGCCGGTCCAACCTAGGCCACCGGCGGTGCTACCGTCAATGCCGGTCGGTGGCCACTCGAATTGCCGTCGAGGGTCGCCCAGTGCCGACCAAAGGTCACCCTCGAGCGCCTTCAATCGCCCTTGGGACCGACCCTGGGTCACCCCAGGGCCGCGTCAGGGCGGCCTGCAACTGACCCGCCGTCGGCGAAACCCAGGGGCAAGCCGCGTCGTCGGCCCCAGCCGTTTCCGCCGCGCACGACGGGCGCGCTGCCGGTTTGCTCCGCGGGCGCAGGTCGCTACGCGGCCACCAGGGCCGCTGAACTCGTTAGGGACTGGAAAATAATAAGTCGATCACTCTCACATCAGGACGGAGCCGCGAGTCGGACCTTTGGTCCGCGAGCTGGCGACCCACGGAGCAAGCAAACGGGCCCGAGAAATGATTGAGTAAATCATT
>Ga0194120_10008789_pt1 | contig 13134 bp, 15 predicted proteins | sample TA2MahCa65mmetaG_FD_148642 | JGI IMG/M metagenome (GOLD analysis project Ga0194120, IMG submission 148642) | Freshwater microbial communities from Lake Tanganyika, Tanzania - TA2015019 Mahale Deep Cast 65m | ecosystem: Environmental > Aquatic > Freshwater > Lake | place: Tanzania: Lake... | reverse complement strand
GGGTTCATGGCCCTGGAGCGCCTGGTCGAGCGTGGTGGCGGCCGTTTTCGCCAACAGGCCAAGCTGCAGGGCCTGCTGGCGGAGGTGGGCAGTGGATCCACCCGGCTGCGGCTGCTGATGCCCCAGACCTTCATGAATGAGAGCGGTCGCTCGATTCGGGCGGCCCTCGATTGGTTCGGCCTCGAGCCGGACCAACTGCTCGTGCTGGTGGACGACATGGATCTGCCCCTGGGGCGTCTGCGGCTGCGCCGCAGCGGCGGTGCCGGCGGCCACAACGGCCTGCGCAGCGCCATCGCCCACCTGGGGGGTGAGGCGTTCCCGAGGCTGCGGATCGGCATCGGCGCCCCGGCCCTGAACCCCGTGGAGCGCAAGCGCCGCACCGTGGGCCATGTGCTCGGCCGTTTCAGCCCGGCTGAGCAACCCCTGCTCGATGAGGTGCTCGACGAAGTGTTGGCCGGCGTGGAGCTGATTCAGCGGCTGGGGATGGAGCGCGCCGGTAACCGATTGAACGGGTTCATCGCCCCGGCTGCCGTCAAGCTGGCGGAGTCCTCGGCGCCGGAGCCCCCCGCAGCGTGAGCCGATTGCCCGCCACCACGGCGCAGCTGCGGGTGCTGCACCAGAGCTTCAGCCAGCGCCTGCTGGAGGGTGAGGTGAGTGCCGGTGGCTTCCAGTGGACCTTCAGTTGGTTTTTTGACCGGGGCGAACTGGTGGTGGAACCCTCCCTGGGCCGGGCCCTGATCCAGGACGCCCTGCTGCGGTTTCTGCTCAAGGCCGATTACCAGCTGGAGCCGGGCGGCGACTACGCCTTCACCGTGCGGGCGAAGTTTTAGGGCATGGCGCCCGAGGGCGTTAACCACTGGCAGTGCTGGCGCTGCAGCCGCCGCCCGAGATGGCGTTCCAGCAGCAGTTGGGCCACCACGTCGTCCACGTCGCGGGGGGGAAGCCGCAGCCCCTCCGGCAGCAGGCGGCGCCAGCCGCGGGGGGGCTCCAATTGCCAGTAGCGGCCCCGTGCCGCCAGGGTGGTGCCGGCCTCCGGCACAGGGATCAGCTGCAGGGGCAGCGCCGCCAGCCAGCCCGTCCAGGGGCCGCTGCCGGTGCCGCTGCCCAGCAGCACCGTGTGGCAGCGCTGGCCAGCGCTCCAGGCCTGAATCTGGGCCAGGCAGTCCTGGGGCGGCAGCACGCCGGCGGCGAGCAGGCTGAGGCCCTCGCCATCGCTCAGCACCAGGCCGCATTTGCTGCGGCCTGGGTCGATCGCCACCCACCCGCTCACCGACGGATGCGGAGTTCCACCGCCACCGGTTCCGCCAGGTCACTGTTCTGCCGCGCGATCACCTCCAGTTGCACCGCCTGGCCCGGGGGGCGGCCGCTGAGGCTGCTGCCCAGTTGGTTGAGGGCGGTGGGGTCGAACTGCAGGCCGTTGGTGAGGCTGCCCTGCTGTTTCACCCGGTTGAAGGCGGAGGCCAGCAGCAGGTTGAGGCGGCTGCGCACCTGCTCCGCGCTGGTTTCATCCGCCTCCAGGGCTGAGCTGGCCAGCACCTCGCCGGCCTTCACCACCCGCTTGTTGGGGCGCACATCCGGGAAGGCCACCACCTGCCGCTCCCCCTTGAGCACGTTGGCCACCGAGATCACGCTCACCACCCATTCGCCGCGGCGGCGCAGCACCTGCTCCAGGCGGTTGATGTCGCTGCGCGGCACCAGCAGGATCTGGCGGTTCGGGGTTTGCCCCGGCAGCACCAGTTGGTAGACGTTGGTGTTGGCTTGGCGCAACAGGGCCTCGATCACCGGTTTGGCCTGGTTGCCGTTGTCGATGCGCACCTTGGCGATCTCCAGCGGTTGTCCAGCGGTGATCACCACATCGCCGCGGCGCAGGGCGATCAGATTGGTTTCGAGGGTTTGCAGCTCCTTGGAGCCGGCGGTGATGCGGTTGTTGAGCCGCGCCAACTCCTCGCGGTTGCGGCGGATGTCGGCGTCCTTGGCGTTGATGTCGCGGTTGAGGCTGTCGCGCTCCTGCTCCAGCAGCCGGCGCTGTTGCATCAGGGGCGCCAGTTCGGAGCGCAGGCGGCGGGCCTGCCCCTCCACCCGTGTGAGCTGGCTGCGGGCCTGCTGTCGGCCCTGCTCGGCGGTGCGCACGGCGCCGCGGCTGCTCTCCAGCAGGGCCTGGCTGCGGTTGAGGGCTTCGCGGCTGTCCTTCAGCCGCCGCTCGATCTGATCGAGTTCAAACAGGCCGGTGCGCAGCCGATCGCTCACCAGCAGCATCAGCCCCAGCGAGATGCCGCTGATCAGGCTGCCGGTGAGCACGGTGATCAGCACCGCGGTGCGGCGGGGCCGCATGCCCATCAGGCTCAGGCGGGCCTTGCCCACCTTGGAGCCAAGCCGATCCCCCAGCGTGGACAGCACCCCGCCGAGCAGCAGCAACGCCAGGATCAGCAGCCAGCCGGACACGGGGTTGGGCGACGGTGCTCAGTATCGCCGCCTGCCGTCAGCTGAAGCGCTTGGCCAGGGCCAGGGGGTCAAACACGGTGATCTTCTTGCGGTCGATCTGCACCAGGCCGGCATTGCGCAGGTCGCCCAGCAGGCGGGTGATGGTGACCCGGGTGGAGCCGATGGCTTCGGCGATGGCCTGGTGGGAGAGGCGGAGATCAATGGTGATGCCCTCGTTGCTGGGCACGCCGAAATCGCGGCAGAGCACCAGCAGAAAACTCACCAGCCGCGAGCTCATGTCGCGGTGGGTGAGGGTTTCGATCATGGTTTCCGTCTGCAGGATGCGCGAGGAGAGCCCCTGCAGCATCAGCAGGCCCACGCTGGCGTCCTGTTCGATGGCCTTACGCACCGAAGCCGCCGGCGCGGTGACCATCTCCACCCGGGTGAAGGCGATGGCGTGATAGAAGCGGTCGCTGCGCTGGCCGGTGAGCAGCGAGAGCACCCCGAACAGGCTGTTTTCCCGCAGCAGCGCCACGGTGATTTCCTCCCCCGATTCGTACACCCGCGAGAGGCGCACGGCGCCGCGGCGCAGCAGATACACCTTCTCGGCGGGATCGCCGGGGAAAAAGATGGTTTTGCCCCGCTCCACCGTTTCCATGGTGCTGCCGTTGAGCCCGCGGATCACATCCAGCAGGGTGGGGCTGGCGGAGGGCTGTCCCGCGGCGGCAGAGGCCAGGCCCGCCCCGGTGGTGGGGCTGGCGGAATAGCGGGTGAAGCCGCGCGTGGCGCCGACCATGACGGCGGTGCAAGGGTGGGCGGACCCTACGGATCAGTCCACGGGGGCCTTGTATTCGTTGACACTAATTGGGGGCTTCTTCAAGGGCCTGGCGCTGGCTGCGCCGCAGCTGCTCGAGCCCCAGCTCCGCCCGATCCAGCAGCTCCCCTAGCTGGGCCCGGGAGAAGGGGGCCCCTTCCGCCGTGCCCTGGATCTCCAGCAGTTGGCCGTTGTCGTCCATCACCACGTTGAGGTCCACCTCGGCGCGGCTGTCTTCGCTGTAGTCAAGATCCAGCAGCGCCCGGCCCTCCACCAGCCCCACCGACACGGCGGCCACCTGTTGCCGCAGGGGTGAACAGGTGAGCACCCCCTGGGCCTGCAGGCGCCGCAGGCCCAGGGCCAGGGCCACCCAGCTGCCGGTGATGGCGGCGGTGCGGGTGCCGGCATCGGCCTGGAGCACATCGCAGTCGATCTGCAGGCTGCGTTCCCCCAGGGCCTCCAGATCGAGGCAGGCCCGCAGGCTGCGGGCGATCAGCCGTTGGATTTCCTGGGTGCGGCCGGAGAGCTTGAGCAGTTCGCGGGGCTGCCGGGTGGGGGTGCTGGCGGGCAGCAGGCGATAGTCCGCGCTCAGCCAGCCGCGGCCGGAGCCCTGCCGCCACTTGGGCACCCCCTCCTCGAAGCAGACGCTGCAGAGCACGGCGGTGCGTCCGGTGTGCACGGTGACGGAGCTGAGGGCAAAGCCCATGGGGTCCCAGCTGAAGCGGGTGGGGCGCAGCTGGTCGGCGCTGCGGCCATCGCGGCGGGCTTGCGACATCCGGGGCACGGGACGTTGAACCCGATGGTACGGGTGTTTGCACTACAGGTAGTGGCTGCTGCTTGTCGCATGGGCTAACGCCGCTACATTCAGGTTCCTGAGTGGCAGCCTGGCCAACCATGACGCTGAGCACGGCCACACCAGGGTCCCAGGCCATGCACCGCGGCCACCTGCGCCCCCTGCCTGGCTCCCATCCCGCTCCGGGCCAGCGCAGCCTGCGTCTCGTGGCCCAGCAGGAAGGTCTGCTGCAGGTGCACACCGCCCCCTTCCGCGGCAGTTTCAGTGGGGTGTTCAGCCAGGCCCTGCGCAGCGCTGGCCTGGGTAGCCGCGTGTTGATCAGCCAGTTCCTCAAGGGTGGCGTGGATCAGGGGCTGGAGCGCAGCGTGTGGCTGTGTGGCCGGCTGCAGTGGCTGCGCCCCGCCGTGGCCGATTGCCTGGCGGAGCCCCTGGCCGCCGATGCGGCCGGCGAAGCCCACCGTGCCGCCGTGGTGGAGGTGTGGGAGTACACCCGCGAGCAGTTGCTGGGGGGGCAGCTGGATCAGCTGGTGCTCGATGAGCTCGGCCTGGCGGTGGAGCTGGGCTATCTGCCGGAGGCGGAGGTGATGGAAGCCCTCGAGCAGCGGCCCTCCCATCTGGATGTGATCCTGACGGGGCCCTCCATGCCGGCGGCTTTGCTGGCCCTGGCGGATCAGGTCACCCAGCTGCGTCGAGGTTTCTGATGCTCAAGAACGACCGTTGGATCAATGAGCAGGCCGCCGTTGGCATGCTCGAGCCCTTCCAGCCCCGGCTGGTGCGCCACCTGGATCCCGACAACGCCGCCCAGCCGGTGCTGAGCTTTGGCTGCTCGTCCTACGGCTACGACCTGCGCCTCTCCCCGCAGGAGTTCCTGATCTTCAAGCACGTGCCCGGCACGGTGATGAACCCCAAGCGGTTCAACCCCGCCAACCTGGAGCCCGCTCCGCTGCATGAGGATGAAGACGGCGCCTACTTCATCCTGCCGGCCCACTCCTATGGACTCGGGGTGGCCCTGGAGAAGATGCGCGTTCCCCCCAACATCACGGTGATCTGCCTGGGCAAGAGCACCTATGCCCGCCTGGGGATCATCGTGAACACCACCCCGGCCGAGGCCAGCTGGGAGGGGCATCTCACGCTCGAATTCAGCAACTCCTCCGGCGCCGATTGCCGCATCTATGCCAACGAGGGCATCTGCCAGCTGCTGTTCTTCGAGGGGGATCCCTGTGAAACCACCTACCAGGACCGCGCCGGCAAATACCAGCACCAACCGGAACGGGTGACCCTGGCCAAGGTTTAGGCGAGGCCCGCCTGGCCCTACGGCGCCAGGCGGGCTTTGTGCAGCCGGCTCTTCTCGTACCAGGCGGCGATCTCCGGAGCCCAGGCCTGCATGTGGGGCCACATCAGGTCGCAGAGCACGCGGATCTCCTCCTGGGCGTCGAGCTTGGCGCGCAGGTCCATGAAGTGCAGAAACGCCCGCAGCGAGAAGCTCACCACAAAGTGCTGGCGGTAGTCGAACGGCAGGATGCCGCGGGCATGCTCCTCGGCAAAGCCGGCGGCGAGCATGTCGCGGTAGCGCTCGGCGGCCCTGCGACAGAGGTCAAGGTCGAGGCTGCGTTGCTCAGCGGTGTAGGCGTATTTCTTGCCCTGGCGATCGCTGTAGTTGCCCTCCGGCCGCAGGTAGAACACCTCCTCCAGATCCAGCTCGCCATTGGCGGCCCGGCAGATGCGCTCGCCCGTGTAACGCATCGATTGCACGTCGAAGCTCACCCCCACCCGGTGGGTGCGGGCCTGCTGCATCACCGAGTGGGGAAACCAGCCCACGTTGAGCACGATCTGGGCGTGCTCCAGGGGGCCGTAGTGGCCCCGCTCCCCCGCCAGCAGGCGCTTCACGCAAATCTCGCCGGCCCGGGTTTCATCGGGCCACTCGGCGCGGTCGCCCGCCACGAAGCCCTCGCTGTAGTCCTGGTGCATCGCGGCGTAGATGCACTGCTGGGGGTTGGGGGTGGCGGCGATCAGCTCAACCCGAAAGCGATTCATGGTGTGGCGGCGCCGCGCCGAGGCGGGATCGGATCTGCTGCAGGCTAGGCCGATCGGCCCGGCTCAGCCGGGGATGGCTCAGCCGTGGCTGCGGGGCCCCGCCAGGGTGGCGGCGGCCGCTGCGGCTGCGGCGGCCGGTTCCTCACTGAGTCGGCTTTGCTGGGCCAGCCCCACCAGCTGCGGCAGGGGGCTGTCGCTGATCAGGGCGCTGCTCAGGGCCTCCAGCTCGGGCCCGCTGCGGGCCCCGATGGCCCGGCCCACGGCCAGCCCGCTGGCGTTGAACAGCTCCAGCTGGGGAATGCCATTGACGTCGTAGCGGTCGATCTCCGGCTGCCAGCGCGGATTATCGACATTCAGCAGCACCACGTCGAGTTGTTCGCGGTGCTGCTGGGCGATCGTCTCCATGGCGGGAGCCATGGCCTGGCAGGCCTCGCACCAGTCGGCGTAGAACTCCACCACCGTGGGGCGGCCGTCGCTGAGGGCCACCGGCAGATCCAGCGATTGCCGGGCCAGCTGTTGCAGCGGTGCGGCCGGCTGCAGGCCGCCGCGGAGCAGGAAGAGCCCCAGGGCCAGCGCTGCCGCCAGGGCCGCCAGCAGCATCCGCTCGCGGCGGCCGAGGCCGGCGGCGGGCTGGGTTGGGTTGGGCTCGGGGTTGCTCACGGGCCGTCGGCAGCCGGGGCTGCGGTACCGGGCTTCAATCTGGCAGGTGCGCCCCCCGCGGCGTCGTTAGCTTGACCCCAGGCGAAAGCCGGACTGTGAAGCGCCGCATCACCCTTCATTTCCCCCGCGAGGCGGTGCACCAGCCGATCGCCTACCGCCTGGCGGTGGAGTTCGACATCGCCGCCAAAATCCTGCGGGCCCAGATCGCCCCCAACCAGAGCGGCACCATGGTGGTGGAGCTCTCCGGCGACATCGACGATCTGGCCGCCGCGGAGCAGTGGTTGGAGCGTCAGGGGCTGGGCCTCAACCGCGCCTCCGGCCAGATCAGCATTGATCCCAAGCGTTGTGTGGATTGCGGCATCTGCAGCAGCGTCTGCCCCAGCGGCGCCCTGCAGTGCGGCGCCCCCACTTGGCAGTTGCAGTTCGACGCGCAACGCTGCCTGGTGTGCGAACAATGCATACCGGCCTGTCCGTTTGAGGCCATTGCCCTGGTGCTGAATCCCCTGCCGTGAACGCTCTGTTGGCCCTGCTGGTGTTGCCCCTGCGGGCGCCGATGTTGCTGGTGCTGATGGTGGTGAGCGGCTATCTGGGGCTGCATTGGGCCGATGTGGCCCCACAACTGCTCTCGGAGGCGTCCACACCCCTGCAGCAACAGCTGGCGGGCCCCTGGTTCTGGCCGCTGCAGAGCCTGCAGGCGTTGGCGGTGGTGGTGTTCTGCGCCATGCCGGATGTGCTGCTGCGGGAGCTCTCGGAGCTGATGGCCGCCAGCAAAGCCCTCACCCTGGTGGTGACGCTGCTGATGGTGATCACCGGTGGCCTCTACCTGTTGCACCTGGCGGTGCTGTCGGAGGTGTTGGTGCTGGCCTCGGCGGTGTTGCTGGCCCGGTTGGATCTGATCCGGCTGCGGATCATGCCGGCCCCCTGGATCGCCTCCCTGGGGCTGTGCGCCTGGGTGCTGCTGGGGATTGGGGTGGGCCACCACCTGCAGCACCGTCTTGGGGGTTACCTGGCTTGAGCCCAGCGGCAGGCCTGATCGCCCTGGCTCTGGATGAGTTGGTAGGTCCAGCGGTTGCCCAGCACTTTTTTGGCATAGAGCCGCGTTTCCGGATAGGGGATCGCCTCCACCCACAGCTCCGGTTCCTGTTGGGCATTGGGGAAGCCGGCGCCCTGCCAGCCCGCCACGGCGCCGGGTCCGGCGTTGTAGCTGGCCACGCTGAGGAAGGGTTGCTGCCCCCAGCGCTCCAGCAATTGGCGCAGGTAGCGGGCCCCCAGCTCGGCGTTGCGGCGCGGATCCTGCAGCGCGGCGGTGCTCAGGGGCTGGCCTGCCAGCTCGGCGGCGGTGGCGGGCATCAGCTGCAGCAGCCCCACCGCCCCCACCCCTGAACTCACCCCGGGGCTGAAGCGCGATTCCTGGCGCGCCACCGCCAGCAGCAGTTGGGGATCCACCCCGGCGCGCTCCCCCGCCTGATCGAACAGCTGCGCGAAACGGCGGGGGTGGAGATCCTGCTCGAGGGGCCAGTGCTGATCACAGGCCCCCTGCGGCAGCCGCAGGCTGGCCTGCTCCAGTTGGCCCAGGCCGGTCCAGTCGTCGCCGATCCCCGTGCGCAGCCGGCCCTCCAGGGCCAGCTGCTGGGGGCCGCGGGGGGGCTGGCCGCGGCGCTGGTGGCGCCAGCTTTCCCACGCCTCCAGCCCCTGGCCCGTACGCCACAGGGCATCCAGCTCGGCATCGCCGCTGTTGAGGGGGCGCCAGCTGGTGGCGCTGGGGGGTGAGGCCGCGGCGGGTGGGGTGAGCCCCAGCCGCGCGCTGGCGCGCCAGCCGTAGTACCCCCCCGGGTGCTGGTGCAGCAGGGAGCGCCAGAGCCGGCGGGCCTCAGCGGCGTTGCCCCGCCGGCTGGCCACATATCCCTGCCAGAACCGTTGCCGGGCCGCCAGGGGGCTTGGCAGCCAGCGGGGGTCGAGGGCCGACAGCACCGCATCAGCGGCAGCCCAGTTCCGCGCCAGCAGCTGGCGCCGGGCCAGTTGCCACTGCAGCTCCCAGCTGGCCGGCTGGCGCGGCCAGCGTTGCAGCACCGCTCGCCAGGGCCGCTGCCCCTCCAGGGCCAGCCTCGCCTGCACCGCAGCGGTGTCTTGCAGGGGTCGGGGGAGCTGCCGCAGGGTCGCCAGGGCTGCATCCCCCGGCTCCTCCGCCAGCAGGGCCGCCGCCTCCGCGCCGAAGGCATCGCGGGGGTGGCCAAGGGCCAGGGCCTGCAGCTGTTGCTGCCCAAGCCGTTGATCGGCGGCATCACCCCGCAGCAGGGCGCTGGCGAGGCTCAGCTGCAGCACGGCGGGGGCGCTGGCGCCACCAAGGCAGGCCAGGGCGGCGCGGCCCTGATGCAGCTGGGCCAGGCCCCCCGCCAGCACCCGCCGCTGCGGTGCCGTCAGGGGTGGGGACCCCTGCCGGCAGCGCGCCAGCAAGAGGGGCTCAGCGCCGGGCCAGCGGGGCCCCCAGCGCGCCAGGTGGAGCGCGTTGTGGGTTTCCGTGGCCGCCGCCAGGGCGGCCGGGTGGGCCGGGAACCGCTGCAGCAACTGCCGGCGCAGGGTGGGGTTCTGGCGGCCGAGGGCATAGAGGGCATCGGCGCTGGCCGCCCGCCCAGGGAAGCGGCCCAGCAGCTCCCCCCAGAGGGCCTGGGCTGCATGGGTGTGTCCGTTGGCGTCCGCCGCCTGGGCGGCCTGTTTGAGGGCCACCGGCGCCAGCATCCCCCGGCCCCAGCCCTGGCCCTGCAGCAGCCGGCGCCGTTGCGGGTCGCCCGGCTCCAATCGCCCATTGAGCAGCAGGGCGGCATCTTGGCGCCGCTGCGGATCCACCGAGCCCCAGCGGGCCCGCTCCAGGGCGGCACCGCTACTGAGCGGTGTGAGCGGTGGGGCCAACAGCAGCAGCGCCTGGCGTCCCGCCGCCAGGGCGACGCCGCTGCCCAGACAGAGCAGGCCGATCAGCAGGGGACCGGCGGGTCGGGAGATGGCCAACGGGCGCTCAACGGTGTTGGCATTCTTGGGGAGATCACCCCCATGGGCCATGGTTGTGCCACTGCCACCGGCGCTCACCGTGCTGCCGGGATGGCGCCAACGCCGCCGCCTGCTGCAGGTGTGGGCCGCGGCGGGCCTGCTGATCCTGCTGCGCCCCCTCTGGCCCCTGCGGCTGCTGCCCGGTTGGGTGGTGGGCGCCGTGCTGCTGTGGGCTGTGCTGGAGCTGCTGCTGTGGGCCTGGTGGCCTCGGCGCTGGCGCTGAAGCTGGCGCCTGGGGCTGCGCCTAGCCTGGCGCCCACCCTTGGCTGGATCGCTGCCGATGGCCGAACAGGCCCTTCCCTTGCTCGGACACCCGCTGGCGGCGGGCAGCGCGCGCTTCGGCACCGATGGCATCCGCGGCCGGGTGGGCAGCGTGATCACCCCGGCCCTGGCCTTGCAACTGGGCTACTGGTGCGGCCGGGTGCTGCCGCCCCAGGGGCCCATCCTGCTGGGCTGTGATTCCCGCAGCAGTGGCCCGATGCTGCTGGCGGCCCTGGCGGCGGGGCTGACGGCCGCGGGCCGCGATGTGCTCGAGCTGGGCCTCTGCCCCACCCCGGCCGTGCCCGGTGCGATCCGCGCCCTGGGGGCCGGCGGAGGCCTGATGGTGTCCGCCAGCCACAACCCGCCCCACGACAACGGCATCAAGGTGTTTGGCGCCGACGGCGCCAAGTTGGGGCGCGCTGAGCAGTCGGCCATCGAGGCCGGCCTCACCGGCGCCAGCCCCGAGCGGGAGGCTGTGCCGGCCAATGGCCGCCTGGAGCGCCGGCCGGATCTGCTGGAGGCCTATCGGCAGCGGTTGCTGGCGAGCGTTGGCGGCACGCGCCTGGAGGGCTGCCGGGTGGTGCTGGATCTCTGTTGGGGTTCCGCCACCAGCTGTGGGGAGGCGCTGTTCCGTGAGCTGGGGGCGGAGGTCACGGTGCTGCACGGCCTCCCCGACGGCACCCGCATCAACCAGGGCTGCGGCAGCACCCACCTGGAGCCCCTGCGGGCGGCCGTGTTGGAGCAGGGGGCCGCGATGGGCTTCGCCTTCGATGGCGACGCCGACCGCATGCTCGCCGTGGATGGCCGCGGCCGCGTGGTGGACGGCGACCAGATCCTCTACCTGTGGGGTCAGGCGCTGCTGGCGGAGGGGGCCCTCCCCGGCAACCGCATCGTGGCCACGGTGATGAGCAACCTGGGCTTCGAGCGCGCCTGGCAGGCCCGCGGTGGGGTGCTGGAGCGCACCGCCGTGGGGGATCAGTACGTGCACGCCGCCATGGAGGAGCTGGGGGCGGCCCTGGGGGGCGAACAATCGGGCCACATCCTCTCGGCCCGGCACGGCATGAGCGGCGATGGGCTGCTCACGGCCCTGCAGGTGGCTCGCCTGATCCGCGCTAGCGGCGGCAGCTTGGCGGAGTGGCTCGATGGCAGCTTCCAGCCCTATCCCCAGAAGCTGGTGAATGTGACGGTGCCCAGCCGCGAGCGCCGCAGCGCCTGGGAGGCCTGTGATCCCCTGCGGCAGGCGGTGGATCAGGCCGAAGCCGCCATGGCGGGCAGCGGCCGGGTGCTGGTGCGCTCCAGCGGCACCGAACCACTGCTGCGGGTGATGGTGGAGGCGGCGGACCAGCGGGATGTGGACCACTGGAGCAGCCACCTGGCGGCCCTGGCCGATCAGCACCTCAACGGCGCCTGAGCCGCCAGGTTGAGCGCCCCGGCGCAGGCGTCGCCTGCCGGCGGCAGCCATCGGGCCCCCGGGCAGCGCTCTGCCAGCGCCGCCTCGAAGCCCCCCCGCAGGGCCCCCAGGTGCACCGCCGCACCCCCCACGGCACACACCGCCGGCTCCACCAGATCCAGCTCTTCAGCCACGGCCTTCACCATGGCGGCCAGGGCCTCGGCGGAGCGTTGGATCACCGCTGTGGCCTGGGGGTCTCCCGCCTGGGCCCGCTGATCCACCAGCGGCGCCAGGCGCGCGAAGCCCGCGGCGCCGAAGTCGGGTTGCACCACCAGGGCCTTGAGCGTCTGGGGCGTGTCGACCCCCAGGGCCTGCCACAGGGCGCTGCGCAGGGGCGTGTCCTGCAGCCGGCCATCGGCCATTTGCACGCTGAGGGCTAAGGCGTCACGGCCGATGTCCATGGCGGAGCCGGCCCCATCCAGCAGCCAGCCCCAGCCGCCGCAGCGGTGCAGCCGACCCTGACTGTTTTGGCCCACGGCGATGCAGCCGGTGCCGCTGATCACGAGCACGCCGGCGGTGCTCCCCAGGGCCCCCGCCAGGGCGGTGCGTTCATCTCCGGTGACCTGCACCGCCGCCGCCGGCAGCTCGAGGGTGCTGGCCGCCAGCCGTTCCCCCTGTTGCTGCACGCCGCTGCCGGCTTCGATGCCGCTGGCGCCAATCGCCGCCGCCGCCAGGGCTGTGGTGGGGCTCAGGGCTCCCTGGGCCAGGGCCGCCTGGCGGGCGCTGGCCAGGCTGCTGGCCAGGGCGGCCGTGAACCGTGCTTCCCCGCCGGCGGCCGCCAGGTGGCTGACGCCGCTGCCCTGCCCGTCGGCGATGGCCCGCCAGTGGCCATCGGCCTCGAGCCAGGCCAGCCGGCAGCTGGTGTGGGTTTGCCCCGCATCGAAGCCGGCGATCAGGCGGGGCGGGGCCTCAGCCATCGCCCTGGGCCGGGGCCTGACTCACCGCCAGGCTGGCCAGGCAGAACCAGCCGGTGAGCTGCACCTCGGGCCGGAAGAAGATCGTGTCGGTGATGCCCTGCACCCCGAGGCCGGCGATGGCCGCCAGGGCCGCCAGGGCCGGCAGGGCCCAGGGGGATTCCCCCTTCAGCTGGGCCAGGCCCGCCCGCAGGCTGGCCACCAACAGACCCAGGGCCGCCAGCAGGTAGGGCACGCCACCCTCCACCAACAGCTCCAGGGGCACCGAGTAGGCGCTGAGGGCGTTGAACTTGGGCTGCTGATAGAGCGGGTAGATCAGGTTGAAGGCGGTGTTGCCCGGGCCGATCCCCAGCCAGGGGCGCGCCTGGATCATGTCGATCGCCGCCAGCCAGACGTTGATGCGGAAGTTGTTGGAGCTGTCCTCCCGGCCGGCCACCAGGCTGAGCACGCGAATGCGCAGCGGTTCCACCTGGGTGACCGCCACCACCAGCACCGCGGCGGCGGCCACCAGCAGCAGCAGCGGGAACAGCCGCCGCCACAGGGGCGGCCATTGGCGCGTCTGCCGCAACACCAGCAGCAACACCAGGCCCCCAAGGGCCGCCAGCATCCCCAGCCAGCCGCCGCGGCTGTAGCTGAGGAACAGCGCCATGGCCCCCAGCACCAGGGCGCTGCCCGCAAACAGCCGCTGCGGCCAGCGGCGCCAGCGCAGCAGCGCCACCAGGGCGATCGGCAGGATCGGGATCAG
>Ga0194120_10008781_pt1 | contig 13146 bp, 16 predicted proteins | sample TA2MahCa65mmetaG_FD_148642 | JGI IMG/M metagenome (GOLD analysis project Ga0194120, IMG submission 148642) | Freshwater microbial communities from Lake Tanganyika, Tanzania - TA2015019 Mahale Deep Cast 65m | ecosystem: Environmental > Aquatic > Freshwater > Lake | place: Tanzania: Lake... | reverse complement strand
ATTAATTGGGCGGCTTTTGTTTGTTGGTGAATCAGTGGCTGCCCCAGCCGCACAGCGAGTGATGACCACGGATTTCACGAGGCCAAGTTGCAGTGGAAGCGCGTGGTGAGTCGTCGAGTTGGTGAGTGACCACGGATTTCACGGATGGGCACGGATAAGAGAATCCGTGTAATCCGTGTAATCCGTGGTTAATCTCGTTCTGCATTGCCAACCATGAATGCCTCAGTCCTTCCCCGCCGTGACGTTCTGAAATCAGGTGCCGCGTGTTTATCGCTGTTGATCGCCGGAAGCCCGCGCGGGATGCGAACGCTGCTCGGCGCCGAGCAAAGGAAAAAGACCGAATTCCAGATCGCGTGCATGACGCTGCCGTACTCCCAGTTTCCGTTGGAACGTGCGCTGAGCGGGATCCGAGACGCCGGCTTCAAATTCGTCGCCTGGGGAACCAATCACATGGAGGCCGGCGGCAGATCGACGCCCGTGATTGCTCCCGATGCGCCACCGGAGAAGGCCACAGAGTTGGGCGAGCGGTGCCGAGAAATGGGCCTCGAACCGCTGCTGATGTTTTCGGGCATTTATCCGGAAGCCAAGAACGGACTGGAAGTGTTGAGCCATCGGATTCGCCAGGCGGCGGCGGCGCGCATTCCGCAAGTCCTGACCTTCGGCCACACGGAAGGCAGCGATCGCAAAGTGTGGATCGATCGATTCAAGAAATTAGGTCCGATGGCCCGCGAGCACGGCGTGCTCGTGGTTGTGAAGCAACATGGCGGCAACACCGGCACTGGCGCCGCCTGCGCGGAGATTATCAGCGAAGTTGCGGACGAAGGGGTCAAAGTGAATTACGACGCGGGCAACGTCATGGATTACCTGAACGTGGATCCAATCCCCGACATCCAGAAGTGCGCCGCGGAAGTCCGCAGCTTCTGCGTCAAGGATCACCGCAACTTTCCCAAGGACGAAGATTGCGGTCCCGGGTTAGGCGAGATCGATCACTACAAGCTGCTTCACCCGGTTGCGTTCACCGGGCTAAAGATGCCCTTGTGTTGCGAAAACATTTTCGCCCCGCTCGTGCCTCGTCCGGCAAACGCCGCTGATCTGGATGCACTCGCGCGCAGGGCCCGGGAATTCCTCGAAATCGTGGCGCTGGGATTGCAGCGCTGAGAGTCGGTGAGAATGTGGACCTGGTCTCCGGTCGGCAGTTCAGTCGAATCTGAGAATCTCCGCTTGCTCGCCGAGCACGAATTCCGGGCTTCTTCGGCGCGCTGATCAACGGATTGATGCGAAGCTCGTCCGTGACCCGGCAAAAAACGGACACCGGAGGAACGGTTTGGGCGGGAGGCGTCGGAGAATTGGTTTCGCTCATTTGTCCACGCTGCGAAGGATACGGCTGTCGTAGCGGCTGTAAACAGGTAACTCAGCCAACATCAGGGGCATCTTTGTCCCTGCCCCATTTGCGAAACAGAACGCACCGCATCGTTTACGCCGCTTGGCCATCAACCCATGCGGGCGTGCTCGATATTCTATGGCGGCTTGTGTCGCGGGCGCGGAAGCGGCCTCAAGGCCGTGGTCCGTCGATTGGGGCGCTCGGCAAGATGCGTTCGCCGCCATGGAATCATCCCGCGGACTGATTCAGCAGTTTGATCGAACCCTCCAACATGGTGCGCGTGTTTTCATCCAGCCACGGTTGCTCTGCCGCCCAGGCCAGCCCTTCGCCGAGCTCCGCGTCCCCCAGACTGCTGATGCGGTGGCCTTGCCTCGTTAGCGCCGCGGCGATGCTGGCGTAGTAGAGCATCGTGGCAACTTCCCTGGGCAAAGCGCTGTCCGGGTGCTCCCGATTGATCTTGGCGAAATCCTTGACCTGAACGAGACCTTCCAAGGGCGCGCCGGGATCAGAAAGCAGTTTCCGATACGTCCAAGTCAAAATAGCGGAGGTGAGGTCAGCTTCATTTGCCGTGCGAGTTTCAAGTTCCCTTCCTGGGAGGGGAACCCTGTTCGTCGCGTCAGAATCAAGATCCCCTCCTGGGAGGGGCAAGGGGTGGGTGGGTTCATGGGAAGCTTCCTTGGTCCGATCACCATGCTCTCGCCCCATGAACCCGGTAGGGCGAGTCCGTCCCGGCGAGCCGCTCGACGCGCTTGGAACACGTCCGACTCGGCTCGCTGGGGACAGGCTCGCCCTACCGTCCGTTTCATGGAAAGATGCACACGGATTGATTTCAACGGCCGTTCCGCAAAGCCGCTCCCACGCGAGCGCCGGTATTCCGAGGTGGCGAAATTGTGGAGCGCGCACAGAATGTAGCTGCGGAATTTGGTGCCAGGAATGCGGCACGCCCCGGCGATCAACTCCTTCTTGAGGACCACCTCCAGCACGAAATCCTGCAACAAATCCAGCGCTTGATCCTCGCCGTAACGGAACTTCTCCATCAAATACGCCTTCAACGCCGGCCGGTAGCGGGTGAGCATTCGCCCGAATGCCGACCGTCCTTCCTCGGACTCCCTGTGCCCCGCCGCCACGACCGAGGACCAGTGGGTGGAGGGAAAGTGAAGGTCGGCGTTGTCGGCGTTGTGCGGAGGGGGGCCACAAAGATCAGATTTGATCCACGCCTCTCTTTCGATTCATCGGAACGGATTAATGGCCCGAATGCCGCCGTAGTCCTGACCATGGCTGAAGTCTTCCGTGATCAGTTCCTTGACTCCGGCCGCGCGGGCGGCCGCTAAGTGGTCATGGGCATAAATACGATGACGTTCGTTGCGCCCAATTTGGCCTGTGGCGAGGCGCGACGAGGGAGCATAGCCGGCAAGGTTCTGTGACCGAGGCGCAACGAAGCCACAGGCCAAATTCGGCGCAACCCGAAGGGCGGCAGGTCTTTTGCAGCCAGACTTCGTGGCTCGCTCCTTACAGACCCATCAAGGGTATGCTCGTCGCTCGCGCCTCGTCTGGCCGCAAAATCCCTTGCCGCGAACGTCATCGTATTTATGTCCATGACCACTAAGATGAGGGCATCCCACAACGAGAGCTGCCATCGACTTTGCTCATGGAGGCCTGCTTGCAGCAGCGCCAGCGTGCTATCCACGACCGGCCAGCGGGCGTAATCCCGGATGATTTCGCTCGCTTCGGCCTAAGGGACACCGCGCTTCTCGAGGTTGAAGTGCATTACCTGGAGAACCTGGAAACTGATAGCCGTTTCGCCCAGAGAAGCCCAGGCCTGCTCAACCAACCGGAGCGCTACAGCGCGCTTGGCTGGAGCATCCAAGTCGTAGGCGTAGAGGAAGATATTGGTGTCGAAAAATTGGGCAATCTTGGCCTCCGGCGGGCTCCGCCGGTTATGCCACAAACAGAAGTTCTCGATCAAATCGCCTTCAAAGCGGCCGATAACGAACCAGCAAGCCGATGGTGGAACTCGACAATCGCATCCGAAATCGCGGCATTGCCTTAAGCCAAAGCTACGAGCGCTCCGTCCAATCCAGGGGATAGGCGATGGCGCGCGGTTGGGACAGGTGACCGCGACGGCGATGCTAATCCGGACATCCTCTTTCAGCATGACGATGGAACACTAGCGATCTGGTACATGGTCGGGCCTCGGCTAGTGACACCGCAGTTGATTACTCCACCAAAGCCGGGCGGCACTCGGAAAGTCGTGGCCCCAAGATGATCCCCTATTCAACTCAATTTATCTTCGCGCTGTCCACCGAATGAACCATGCCTACTTTAGGGAAACAGGCCTATCCTTCCCCTCAATTCTGATCAACCGGCTCGCGGTGCGGAGCCGTCGGAAAGGGTCGGCGTTGTATGAGCCAATTCGTCGAAGGAATAGCTCCCCAATTCTTTGAAGCGTTCGGACGCTTCCACAACAAAGACTCGGCCCGGGCTCGAAATGCAAAAGAGCCGGCCATCGACACACATCGGCGATCCAAAAAACGATCCGATCCCGCTCCCGACGCGTTCTTGCCAACGAATGTCACCCGAAGGCGCATGCACGCAGGTCACGATGCCGCTGTCGCTCCAGAGAAAAAGCAGGCCACCGAATGAAAACACTTGTCGGCACGTAGGGAGCTGACTTGCGAATCTCATACGCGACTTCCGGCTTTTTCCCTTTTGCGGGATCACCCGTGCGAACGGTCAGGATGTAGTTGCCTCCCGCGCTACTGCCGCACGAACCGATGATCAACCCGGAAGCGATCACTTGCGAACTGACGCTGCGTTTGTCGAAGGCTTTGGTGTATTCCCAGACCACCTTGCCATTCTCGGGATCGATCCCCGAGATGCCATGGGCCTCGTTCTGCTAAGAACTGGACACGTGCAGTTGACCTTTGAGGCGCCGGGCGGCGCGGTTCTCAATTTCCAGGTGGAAAGCACGAGTTCACTGGCAAGCCCAATCAAATGGTCCGCGGAACCGATGTCAGCAATCATGATGACCGAGCCTGGTAAGTTTGCAGCCCGGCTTCCCCTCGAAAACAGCGTGCGTTTCTATCGAGTTCGCTCGACTCCTTGAGGCATAGTTCTCACAGCATCGTTTCCCGGCCTCCTTGGGTCGAAAAAAGGCAGGCTGGAAACCTGCCCTACTTCAGCGACACGGCTTTTGCCTTCCCCCCGATGCTGATGACGTGGCTGGCGGTGCGGATGTAGAGACGGCCATCCGCGACGGACGGGGTCGTATGCGCCAGTTCGCCGAAAGGGTATTGGCCTAGTTCCTTGAATTCCTCGGACGCAGCGACCACATAGACGGTGCCGGTGCTGGAGATGCAGTAGAGCCGGCCATCCACGCAAATCGGCGAGCCGAAGAAGCTATCTTTTCCGCCGCCCACGCGTTCTTGCCAGCGGATTTCCCCTGTCGGCGCATGAACGCAAGAGACGATGCCGGCGTCGCTCCACAAGAAAAGCAGATCGCCGAGGGAGACGCTCGTCGGCACATACGGCGCGGATTTGCGGATTTCGTAGGCCAGTTTCGGTTCGATGCCTTTCGCCGGGGTGCCAGGCCGAACCGCAACGATGTAGTTGCCGCCGCCGCCGCTGCCGCACGAGCCGATGATTAATCCGGAAGCGATCACGGGCGAACTGACGCTGCGTTTGTCGAACGCCTTCGTGTATTCCCAAACCACTTTGCCGTTGTCGGGGTCAATCGCTGAAATGCCATGAGCCTGGCTGTTGAAAATCAAAACCGGCTTTTGGCCGTCGGCTTCAAACAAACACGGCGTTGAATACGCCGTCACAACAGTCTGCCTTGGCGTCCGCCAGCGAACTTTGCCCGTCGCGGCATCCACAGCGAAGAGCGCGCTTTCGCCGTCCTGATCGCTGCCCAGGATGACTTTGTCTCTGTCATTGTATTCCCTGGCGCCGCGCCGAAAGCTTCCGCTGACTGCCGCCGCCTCCCTAAAGTGAAAAATAATCGGCCGTTATGCCCATTGCGTCACAGGTGAGAATCGCGACACTGCGTGGCAAGTTGAAGCGCGGCATGCCTGCGTAGCCAGGATTGAAATAGAGTGTCTGACCGATCTCTTGGCAATAGCGCCGGTGCGTATGTCCGAAAATCACAACATCTGGATTCTCCCGAATAATGCGGCGCTTGATTCGTTCCGCTGTGTGGTCCGCATCGACGATATGATGGATCAGGAACTTTCGCCGATTCAATTCAATGATCTCCGTTTCCCGGAATTCCAGGCCTGTATCGGTGTTGCCCTTTACCGCTGTGACTGGGGCAATTGCTTCCAGCTCTAAAATGAGCCATGGCAATCCGATATCCCCGCCATGGAGAATGTGATGTACTCCTGCAAATAGCGACGGAATCACGGGATCCAAGTGACCATGAGTATCCGATATGACCCCAATCCTGACGACCTCTTTATCGTCGTGGCGCGGGAACTTAATCCGCTTGGAGGGATAGACACCCATACTTAATCACTCGACCACAAATCCGAAATCCGAAACAATTTCAAATCCGAGCCCGAAAGCCCAAAACGCTCCGAGGCCGCAGGGTTTTGAGATTCGGATTTTGCGCCAGGCCAAAGCCCCATCCGAAATCCATAGTTTTTGCACGCGCCCTAATTAACTAAGCCCGTGACTTTCCGTGCGCCGGATCCTCAGGTTCAACTTCCGGTTCCGCCTCGTCCGCTTTTTCTTCTTTCGGCTCGGCGGCTTCACTCAGCTTCATCACCCCGACGAAGAGACCAGTAAACAGGCCGCCACTCATGAGCGTATTGCGAAAGAACTCCCAAGTCTGCGGCCAGCCCGCCGTTCCTTTCGTCAAAGCGATGAGCCAGCCAGCAAGATTCTTGGTGTATTCAGGATTGTTGAATGGATTGAAAAACCAAGCGGCAGTATTGGTCACAATATAGAAAAGAATCGCCCCTAGAAGCCCGCCGCTCAGCAGCTTCAAAAAGGAAGATCGAGCGCTGAATCGTCGCCCGAGCCAAATGATTAACAGAAACGCCGCGTAATTCAGCAACTGATAAACTTGGAAAGCGTCGAACCCCTGACTAACGTAATACAAGTTGATGATCACATCGGATACCGCGAGGGTCCCGAGCGGGAGCCACCAAGCCAATCGGCCCGTAAAATAGACGCCGGCGCAGAACGCCAGCGCATACGCCGCGCTGAAATTGGGCGGCATCAGGCCTGGCCATCGCGTAATCGCGAAGACGATCATCAAGATAACCGGCAGTGCAATGTTCCAGTTCGGACGCACGTACGCGATCATACGTTCGCAACCGAGAAAGACAAGCAGCCTGATAGCCAAAAAATCCGAAACTCGAAATCCGAAACAAATCCGAATTCAGAATCAGAAAATCGAAAACCCTGTCGGAGGGGGAAAGAGTTTCTCCAAATCAAAATTCGCGGCTTATCCGTGACTATTCAGTAGCCGAGGCGGTCACTATTTGGGAATCGTTGATGGACAATGACATTACCATCAATTCCCACACGGGAAGCGCCTCACCAAACAGTGACCGACTTCATTAGACTCCAAACTCCCGAACAATCGATCCAAATCGGGTTCACCGACCAGAAAGTCAGCGGACGGGCTGGACTGCTGACGTTGGCTGGTTTTTTCCATTGGCACCGCTTCGGGGAGCTGCTGGCCCGAGTGCTGCCGCATCAGCGCCACAGCAAGAAAGCCATTCCCGTGGCCGATCTGGCACTGGGCTTCTTGAGCGGTATCCTGGCGGGCGCGCAGAAGCTGGCGCAAGTCGCGCATCTGCGGCGCGACGTGATGTTGCCGGTGCTCCTGGCCATCCAGCGCATCGGCAGCCAGTCCACCTTCACGCGCTTGTTCCAGGGGTTCACCAGCGCCGGCCCAAACCTGGCCACGTTCCGTCCGTTGTGGCGCTGGTGTCTGGAACGGTTGCCCAGCCGCCCGGGCGGCTATGCTCTGGACTTGGACTCGACCCGGCTCCTGCACGAGGACGGCCATCAGGAAGGGGTGGCCGTCGGCTACACCCGTTTGGGGACCAAGCCCTGTTTGCATCCGCTCTTGGCTGTGTTGGAAGAAGCCAAGCTGGTGGTGGGTTTCTGGCTGCGGCCGGGTAACGCCTCGTGCGCGAACAACGTCGTGGCCTTCACGCTGGACCTTCTGGCCAATCTGCCCAAGTGGATTTCTCTGCGGCTGGTGCGGGCCGATTCGGGATTTTGCCTGCCGGAGTGGCTGGATCTGTTGGAAGCCCAAAAGCTGGCCTGCATCGTGGTGGCCCGGCTCTTGAAGCCCTTGCAGCGACTGCTCCGGAGGGACTTGATCTGGACCGCGACGGAAGTGCCGGGTACCGAAGTGGCCGAGGTCTGGCACCAGGAAGTCAACTGGGCCCAAGCGCGCCGGGTGGTGCTGCTGCGCCACAAGATCAGCGACAAACAGGCCGCCGGCCAGCCCCGGGAAGACATAGTGACAGACCAATAGTTGGGCCATCGATTACTGACCAAACCCCGCCACCAAATGCGCGTCATCAGCCACAGAAACCGCTACCGCGCCGATAACCAAGGGGGCTTGTCTTAGTGCCATTCTGGTCTGTCACTCTATTTTGGCTGCCGAAAAACTGCTTGGCAAGGCGGAGCGAATCATCATGCTTCCAAACAACGCTTGAACGCATGAAATTCTCCCCGCCGGCATCCTGCCCGCCGAAATTCGCAAGGCGGAGCCGTGTCAGCAGCGCATCTCATCGTTCTTCCACCCCTCGCTCCTCCCATACCCCCTCACTCCCCGTCGCCCATCCCCGTTCTGACCGTTACCGGCGCGCCGGGCGCGAAAGCAATTTCCTAGCAGCAAAAAACTCCCCGGCGAAGGCTTCAAACGCCCCTGGCCACCGCTGATCAAAATGGATGAAGCGGTGAAGGCGAAGGCGGAAAGACATTTCAATCCGTAGCAGCCGATGTGAACGTGCTCAAAGGGAAATGCAGCGTAAACCAACAACCAAGCCACGCGAGGTTCGTCCAACCGACGAACAAGAAGCCGTCATCAGAACCGAACTGAAATCCGGCGACTGCGCATTGATCAACGCCTATGCTGGCACTGGCAAAACCACCACATTGGAATTGCTGGCGAAAGCCAATCCCAAGAAACGCATCCTTTATATCTGTTTCAATCGAGAGACCGCGTTGCACGCCAAGGACAGGTTTCCCGAAAATACCGATTGCCGAACGATTCACAGTCTCGCCTTTGCGTTGAGCGGGGCAGCATTTCGGGACAAGCTGGGAACTCCGCGGCCACTGGAGGTAATGCGTTGCCTGAATCTGACTGCTCCGCATGTGGCCGTCCACGTCATCGCCACCGTCGAACGCTTTCTGCACACAGTTGATTCAGCAATTGAGGCAGGTCATTTGCCGCCGGGAGCAGAACTATGCGGCGTGTCGCCCAGCCAACTCGTTGATGAGGCTCGCAAGCTCTGGCGTCTGATGCTGGAGCACAGGAGCGACGTGCCAATGAGTCACGACGGCTACCTGAAGTTGTGGGCAATGACTACCCCGAGGCTGGCAGCCTATGATATGATTTTTCTCGATGAAGCCCAGGATACGAACCCCGTTTCACTGGACGTGGTTCTGCGTCAGCGATTGCATGGACGCACCAGTTTGGTTTTTGTTGGGGACACGCATCAGAGCATTTATCGGTGGCGTCATGCAATCAATGCGATGGAGCAGCTTAAACAGATTGCCGTCGCAACCCTTCCGTTGACGACGAGCTTTCGCTTTAACGGGGACATTGCTGAAGACGCCTCGCTTTTCCTGAACCACTGGAAGGACGATATGGTTCAACTGGCAGGGCGAGGGCCAGCGTCTAATCCGATGGGGCAGGTCGCGACCATTGCCCGCACGAACGCCGAGATTATCGGTGCTGCAATTCCACGAGCAGAGAGCGGGGAGCGGATTCACTTTGCTGGAACAAGCGAGCGCGAAAGCTGGAATCCATTCGGCCCTTACAACTTGCAAGTTCCGCTCGATTTGCTTTGGCTGCGCACTGGGAAGAAAGAGCTAGTCCAGTCTGCATATATGAAGGCTTTTTCAAGTTTTGAACAAGTTGTTGAGCACACTCGTGGCGATGATGCAGGGTGGGGTGCAGATGTGGAATTAGCAAAGCAGCTGGCATTGGTTGAATCGTACGGAGAAGCATTGCCTGCTGTCATTGCCATGGTTTGCCGACAGGCGTGCTCGCCCCAAGAAGCCGTCATGTCATTCTCCACAGCCCATAGAGCAAAGGGGCGGGAGTGGCGCGAGGTTCAGCTGTTGTCCGATTTTTTTGAGCTTGAGAAGATTCCGCCCGGCGAGTCGAGCCGCTTGAAATCGGATGCGGATTTCCGTGAAGAGATGAATCTGATTTACGTGGCCATGACTCGCGCTTGCGAGTCCAATTCTTACCCGGAAGATTTGGCCAACTGGCTTGCTCGACAAAAGGGCGTGTGTGAAGAGAACGAATCTGGTATTCAAATCCAACAAACCAAAACCACCGATATGAAAGATGCCAATTGGGTGATTATTGACACCGAGACCGACGGCCTTGCTGACCCGATTCACATCGTTGAAATTGCGGCCCAGCGGATGAGCGGCTGGAGTTCAGTCGGTGAGAAATTCAGGGTGTTGCTGAATCATGGCGTTCCAATTCCCCCAGAGGCGACCGCGGTGCATGGCTACACCACAGAGTTTCTCGAAAAATGCGGCGAAGACCCGCTCGTAGCGCATAGCCGCTTCCGAGAATTTGTTGGCGACCCACCTCTCGTCGCACACAATTTGAGCTTCGACTGGAATCGCGCTCTTTTTCAGGAATGGTTGCGGCTTGGACTAGAGCCGATCGGTCAACGCGGATTCTGTACGCTGATGTTGAGCCGCAGGCTTGTGGACGAGTGCAAAAGCTATCGGTTGGACGTGCTCCGCGATACGTTCCGATTGAGCAATGCTGATGCACATCGCGCCTTCGCTGATGTCGGTGCGCTTGTGGAGCTGTTTGGACGCGTTTTCAGGCCGAGGTTGGAAGGAACCGGTCTGGAAACATTTGAATCGGTCGCAGACTTCTCGAAAAGGACGCCTGTCGCGAAATGTCTGTGTCAGGTGAAATCTCCGGGCGCGTCACCCAAAGCCGCCTCACAACAACAGGTAATCGACCGTTGGTATTTCATTGACGCACAAAATGACTCGCACGGTCCGTTCACTGCGGTGGAAATCCTTCAGCAGATGGGCGCTATTCCGTGTTGGGTGTGGCAAGAAGGCCTTCCGGATTGGATTTCTTCGGAAAAGTGTGAAGGGTTTCAGCGTTGCACAAAGACACCGCCACCTTTGCCGATTAAAAGCCAGCATACGCCAGCAGCCAGCACGCGGAGCGTCCAAGAACTCGTTGGATTGTGCCGAGGTTTGGTTGCAGATGGAAAAATCACGACGGCCGAAGTTAGATTCCTCTCCGATTGGTTGGCGGACGCTGGCGTGATAGCAGAATGGCCTGCAACCGAAATTGCGGAAACGATTGAACGAATCACCGCTGACGGGCGAGTTGCCAAAGAGGAGAAGGCGGAACTCTTGGCATTGCTTCAAGGAATTTGCTTTTCACGGCCAGTACCAGGAAAACATCGGGCACCGACCGAAGGTTGGGCGCCACACCGACCACCAGCACTATGCAATACAAGAAGCCGTTGCTCGAAAGTGGAGGCCGGACTTTGGTGCGGCGATCTGGGTAATCGGGTAGTCGGCGCGGGTTTCCTCGCCCGGCCGCCACACCACGTAGCATGCGGGTCCACACCAGGCGGTTTGACGAAGAGGGCACGTTGGAATTGGAGACTCTCCGATTCGCGAATCAACGTCGTTTCCGGATGGCGACGGCGCCTTCGCTGGTGGCAAACGGTCCGGCGACCTGATAAAACCATATCGGTGACGTGCGACTTCCAAGGCGCTTTGATGCGCGCGACATTGTTGCTGGGCCGACGCCTTGCCCAGAAACCGCTTTCGTGCGAGGGAATCATGAGAACCAAGATTGCTTTCTTTTCCATCTTCTTCCTTGCACCCGTGGCCGATCTAACGTCGATCTGGAACGGCTTCCTGGAACTCAAGCACGAGTGGGATCAGACCGGCAATGGCGTGAATCACCCGAACGACTTCGGCCACCGAGTTTACGCCCAAGTCATCACGACGTTGCTCGCTGCGAATCCAAACGCGGAATATAATCGATCAAAGTAGAATCGTGCATCACCCTTGTCCAATCAACTTTTTCTTGAGCCAACAGGAGACTGCCACATGAGATACGTCGTTCAATGTCCCGTCCGCTGGTCGCTCGTAATATCTTTGTTCGTCACTCTTTGCGGCGCCGCGACTTTGGCCGCTGAAACTAAGAGCGACACGAGTTGGGTTCGCGTGATCGAGGACGACGACCGCATCATCATTGAGACCGAACAGCTCGAAGCCGCCATTCCCAAAAACAAGAAAGCGACCAAGCAGTGGATGACCGGCATCGAGAAGCAGACGTTCCTCGACAAGGCCACGGGGTTCCGCGAGGTGGGCGATGGGCTGATGGTGATCGATTGGATCATGGAGCCGGGCAGCGACCAGGCGTATCGCGATCAGCTTCACGCAACCGAGGAGAACGGCCTCGGCAGTTACCTGTGGCACACGAACGAAACCGATCCGGGCCGCATCGCCTACGCGCTGAATGCTCACGGCAGCAGCCACCGCAAACGGGCGATCGAGGGGCCGCAGCTTTGCCCGTGGATGAAGCCCGTCCAGCCCGAAGTGATCAAGGGGCCGGACTTCGTCGCGGTCAAGACGACTTACAAATACGAGTACGCCGCGCCCGGCCGCAAACCCGGCTCGCGCTGGACGCAACTTATCGTGTTCCCCAAAGGCAAACGGTACTTCGTGCTGATGGACAAGATCGACAGTGTCAACGACTCCGACGAGATGTTTCTGCGCAACGACACGCCCGGCTGCGTGCGGCACAATCAGGGGGACACGTTCTCGGAGATGTACTTAAGCTACTTGAGCGGGCCGAAGGGATTGCGCGTTCCGTCGAGCGAGTTCTTTGCTCCGTTCCCGCCGGACTTGAAATTCGGCTACCGCCGCGACACGCATCGCACGCCATCGCATTTCATCCGTGCGTATCATCTGCGCGATCCGCAGACCGGCAAGGACGGCCCGTGGGTCGCCGGCCTGACGCTCGAACCGTCGGTCGTCTACGAAGCCTGGGCCAGCCAGCGGATCGGCAACAACATCATCGTCATGATCGAGGAGATTCACGGCAAGCCCGTGAAAGCCGGCGAGTCGTTCAGTGCCGCGCACATCGTCGGCTTCTTCGACAACATCGACGAGATGCACGACGTCTACGACAAGCACAAAGGCCACACGGCTCTGCACGCCGACCCTAACGGCTGGAAGTTGTTGAAGTAGATGTCCGCCGCCGGGCCGATGGAGCAATCAATCGGCCGCCGACGCTGAAGCCACATCACGCAGAAGACCCAAGGCCGCCTCGACGAGCATCTCGCCCGCGCCTGGCTGAAGATTCGAATTGAGGATAGTAATTTGCTTTTCACGGCTGGAGGCGAAGCCTGAACGTTCCGGGTCTCTGCCGCAAGAAAAACGCCCTTTTGAGGCGGTCCTTGGAGGCTTCCCGGCTGAGAGGGTCTCGGAGGTCGCCCAAGGTCGGAATCCTGCCCCGCGAACTCTCGGAAAAAGGTGGTGGAGACCGGAATTCTAACCCCACC
>Ga0194120_10008780_pt1 | contig 13146 bp, 9 predicted proteins | sample TA2MahCa65mmetaG_FD_148642 | JGI IMG/M metagenome (GOLD analysis project Ga0194120, IMG submission 148642) | Freshwater microbial communities from Lake Tanganyika, Tanzania - TA2015019 Mahale Deep Cast 65m | ecosystem: Environmental > Aquatic > Freshwater > Lake | place: Tanzania: Lake... | reverse complement strand
CTTCGGCGCCATCACGGGCCAGATCATCGTCATCGACCTGGTGTTCTCCCTGGATTCCATCATCACCGCGGTGGGCATGGTGGACGAGGTGCGGGTGATGATCGCCGCGGTGATCGCCTCGGTGGCTCTGATGGTGGTGGCCGCCGGGCCGATCGGCCGCTTCGTCTCGCGCCATCCCACGGTGAAGATGCTGGCGCTCGCCTTCCTGATCATGATCGGCATGGCGCTGGTGGCCGACGGCCTGGACTTCCACGTGCCCAAGGGCTACATCTACTTCGCCATGGCGTTCTCGGTCGGCGTGGAGATGCTGAACCTGAGGCTGCGCCGCCGCCCGAGCTAGAACAACCCGACCACCTTGCCCTCCACCAGGTCGATCTTCTCGGCCGAGGGGACCTTGGGCAGGCCAGGCATGGTCATGATGTCGCCGCAGACCATGACCACGAACTCTGCGCCCGCCGCCAGGCGCACCTCGCGCACGTTCACCACGTGGTCGCTGGGCGCGCCGCGGGTGGCGGCGTTGGTGCTGAAGGAGGACTGGGTCTTGGCCACGCACACCGGGTAGTGGCCGTAGCCGTCCTCCTGCAGCTTCTGGATCTGCGCCTTCACCTTGGCCTCCGCGGTCACCGAACCGGCGCGGTACACCTTCTTCGCGATCTTGTTGATCTTCTCCCAGAGCGGATCGGCATCGTCGTAGACGAAAGTCGGCTCCGAGGGCTTGTCGCATAGTCCGACCACGACCTTCGCCAACTCCGCGGCGCCCTTGCCGCCCTCGCCCCAGTGCGCGGCCAGCACCACCTCGGCGCCCAGCTTCTTCATGCGCTCGGTGACCAGCCGGATCTCGGCCTCGGTGTCGAAGGTGAACTTGTTGATCGACACCACGCAGGGAATGCCGTAGACCTTGCTCACGTTCTCGACGTGGCGCTCCAGGTTCACCAGCCCCTTTTCCAGCGCCGCGAGGTTCTCCTTGCTCGCCTCCTTCACCTCCACGCCGCCGTGGTACTTGAGCGCGCGCATGGTCGCCACGATCACCGCCGCGGCGGGCTTGAGACCGGTCTTGCGGCACTTGATGTCGAGGAACTTCTCGGCCCCGAGGTCGGCGCCGAAGCCCGCCTCGGTGACCACGTAGTCGGCGAGCTTCAGCGCGCTCTGGGTGGCGAGCACCGAGTTGCAGCCGTGGGCGATGTTGGCGAACGGGCCGCCGTGCACGAAGGCCGGGTTGTTCTCCAGCGTCTGCACCAGGTTGGGCGCGAGCGCGTCCTTCAGCAGCACCGTCATGGCGCCGTGGGCCTTGAGGTCGCGCGCGCGCACCGGCTTCTGGTCGCGCGTGTAGCCCACGACGATGCTGCCCAGGCGCTTCTTCAGGTCCTCCAGCGAACTCGCCAGGCAGAAGATCGCCATCACCTCGGAGGCCACCACGATGTCGAAGCCGTCCTGGCGCGGGTAGCCGTTGGGCGTCCCGCCCAGCGCGATGACGATCTCGCGCAGCGCGCGGTCGTTCATGTCCACCACGCGCTTCCACTGGATGCGGCGCACGTCGATGCCCAGCTCGTTGCCCTGGCTGATGTGGTTGTCGAGCATCGCCGCCAGCAGGTTGTTGGCAAGCGCGATGGCCGAGAAATCGCCCGTGAAGTGCAGGTTGATGTCCTCCATCGGCACCACCTGCGCGTAGCCGCCGCCCGCGGCACCACCCTTGACGCCGAACACCGGCCCCAAGGAGGGCTCGCGCAGGCAGATCATCGCCTTCTTGCCGATGTGGTTGAGCGCATCGCCCAGGCCCACCGTGGTGGTGGTCTTGCCCTCGCCCGCGGGCGTCGGGCTGATGGCGGTCACCAGGATCAGCCTGCCGTCCTTCCTCGACTTCAGCGTCTCCAGGTAGGGCAGCGACACCTTCGCCTTGTAGTGGCCGTAGGGCTCGAGGTGCTCCTCCGCGATCCCAAGCTTTGCCAGCGCGACCTTGGAAATGCGCTGCAGCTTGGCGGCCTGGGCGATATCGATGTCCGACGGCATGGGCGGATTCCTCGTGGGCGGAGAGGCGAAGGGCCGGATTCTGTTCAGGCGGGCCTTGGGGCGGCCTTGACCACGGTCAAGCGGCGCGACTCAACGGCCGATATCGTGCAGGCTCCGGCCTTTGCCGTACCCGGGATCGCCCGGCCGCGCTCCACCCTTGTTGACCTTTACCGCGCAATACTTGAACTCCGGGATCTTGCCGAACGGGTCCAATTTCGGATTGGTGAGCATGTTTGCCGCGGCCTCGTAGAAGGCGAACGGAATGAAGATCGCGCCGCGCGGGGTGCCTTCGTCGGCCCGCGCATAAAGGCAGATCCGGCCGCGGCGCGAGGCGACGCTCACCAGTTCCCCCGGCGTCACGCCCAGTCCGGCCAGGTCCAGCGGGTGCATCGAGCACACCGGTTCGGGCTCGATCGCGTCCAGCACCCCGGCGCGCCGGGTCATGGCGCCGGTGTGCCAGTGTTCCAGTTGCCGCCCGGTGATGAGCACGGTCGGGTACTCGGCGTCCGGACGCTCGTCCGCAGGGATGAGGTCGGCCGGCACGAACTTCGCGCGACCGGTCGCCGTGGGGAAGACCTCGGTGAAAACGACCGCTGTGCCTGGATCGCCTTCGTTCTCGCACGGATACACCACGCACGAATCGCGCTCCAGCCGCTCCCAGGTGATGCCGGCGATGGAGTTCATGCCCTTGCGCATCTCGTCGAACACCTGCTGCGGATGGGTGTAGTTCCAGTCCAGGCCGATCCGCCGCGCGATCTCGTTGATGATCCACAGATCGGGCTTGGCCTCGCCCGGCGCCTCGATCGCCTTGCGGCCCAGCTGGACCATGCGGTCGGTGTTGGTCACGGTGCCGTCCTTTTCCGGCCAAGCGGTCGCAGGCAGCACCACGTCGGCAAGATAGGCGGTCTCGGTGAGGAAGATGTCCTGCACCACGAGGTGCTCGAGCCTGGCCAGCGCCTCCCGCGCGTGCCCCGCATCCGGGTCCGACATCGCCGGGTTCTCGCCCATGATGTACATGCCGCGGATGCGGCCGGCATCGGCCTCCTTCATGATCTCGACCACCGTGAGGCCGGGCTTGGTCTCCAGTTTCGTCCCCCACAGCGCCTGGAAGCGCCTGTTGGCCTCGGGGTTGTCCACGCGCTGGTAGTCCGGGTACATCATCGGGATCAGGCCGGAGTCGCTGGCGCCCTGGACGTTGTTCTGGCCGCGCAGCGGGTGCAGGCCGCAGCCCGGGCGCCCCACCTGCCCGGTCATGAGGCACAGCGCGATCAGGCAGCGCGCGTTGTCGGTGCCGTGCACGTGCTGCGAGATGCCCATTCCCCACAGGATCATCGACCCCTTGGAGGTGGCGAACAGCCGCGCCACCTCGCGGATGGTCTGCGCCGGGATGCCGCAGACGGGGGCCATCTTCTCCGGCGAATAGTCCTTGGCGTTCGCCTTCAGCGCCTCGAAGCCGCTGGTGCGGTCGCGGACGAACGCCTCGTTGACCAGGCCCTCGTCGATGATGGCGTGGATCATCGCGTTCAGCAGCGCGACGTCGGTGTCGGCATTGAACTGCAGCGTGTACGCGGCGTGTCGCGAGAGCTCGGTGCGCCGCGGATCGGCGATGATCAGCTTGGTGCCGTTGTTCGCCGCGTTCTTCATCCAGGTGGCCGCCACCGGATGGTTCGCCGTGGGATTGGCGCCGATCACCAGCACCACCTCCGCGTTCATCACCTCGCTCACCTGGTTGGACACCGCGCCCGAGCCCACGCCCTCCAGCAGCGCCGCCACCGAGGAGGCGTGGCACAGGCGCGTGCAATGGTCGACGTTGTTCTGCCCGAAGCCGGTGCGCACCAGCTTCTGGAACAGGTAGGCCTCCTCGTTGGAACCCTTGGCCGAGCCGAAGCCGGCCAGCGCGAAACGGTCCTGCCCGCGGATCTGCCTCAGGCCGCCTGCGGCCAGGTCCAGCGCCTCCTCCCAGCTCGCCTCGCGAAACGCCTCCGACCAGTCGCCGGGATCCACGGTGAACTTCGCCGACTTGGGTGCGCCCGGCTTGCGGATGAGCGGCCTGGTCAGCCGCTGCGGGTGGTGCGCGTAGTCAAAGCCATAGCGCCCCTTCACGCACAGGCGCCCGTGGTTGGACGGGCCGTCGCGCCCGGTCACGAACTTGATGAGGTTCTGTTTCCGGTCGACGTGGTAGGTGAGCTGGCAGCCGACGCCGCAGAACGGACACACCGAATCGACCTTGGTATCGACCTCCTGCAGTCCGGCCCCCCGGGCCGGCATCAGGGCGCCGGTCGGGCAGGCCTGCACGCACTCGCCGCAGGCGACGCAACTCGAGGCGCCCATCGGGTCGTCCATGTCGAACACGATCTTGGAGTCCTCGCCCCGGAAGGCATAGCCGATGACGTCGTTGACCTGCTCCTCGCGGCAGGCCCGCACGCAGCGGGCGCACTGGATGCAGGCATCGAGGTTGACCGCCATCGCCGGGTGCGACAGGTCCATCTTCGGCTGCAGCCGTGCCGGGAACCGCGGCAAGCCGAGCGCCAGCTTCTGCGCCCAGGCATCCACTTCATTGTGCTTGGTGTGGCGCTGCTCGCCCATGTCCGACAGCAGCAGCTCGAGCACCATTTTCTGCGAGGCGCGCGCCCGCTCGCTGTCAGTGGTGACTTCCATGCCCTGCGCCGGGAAGCGGCAGCAGGAAGGCGCCAGCACCCGTTCGCCCTTGATCTCCACCACGCAGGCGCGGCAGTTGCCGTCCGGGCGCAGGTGCGGCGAGTAGCACAGGTGCGGGATCTCGACGCCGTGGCGGCGCGCGGTCTCGATGATGGGCTCGTCGGGCCGGCCGACCACCGTCCTGCCGTTCAACTTGAACTCGATCGGCAGGGTCGCCAGCTGCTGGTTGCTCGCGCGGTCCATGGCTGTGCCCTTGTCTGCTCTCCTGCTACTGCACTTCGTGCGGGAAGTACTTCAACACCGACAGCACCGGGTTGGGCGCGGCCTGGCCCAAACCGCAGATCGAGGCATCCATCATTGCCTGCGCCAGTTCCTTGAGCAAGGGCTGGTTCCAGCTCGCCTGCTGCATCAGCCCGAGCGCCTTGGCGGTGCCCACCCGGCAGGGGGTGCACTGGCCGCAGGACTCCTCCTTGAAGAACTTCATCAGGTTGCGCGCCGCGGCCGCGGCCTGGTCCCGGTCAGACAGGATCACCACCGCCGCCGAGCCGATGAAGCAGCCGTGGGGCTGCAGGGTGTCGAAATCGAGCGGGATGTCGGCCCTGGCCGCGGGCAGGATGCCGCCGGAAGCGCCGCCGGGCAGGTAGCCGTAGAACGCGTGGCCCTCGAGCATGCCGCCGCAGTACTCGTCGATCAGTTCCTGCGCCGTGATGCCCGCCGGCGCGATGTGCACGCCGGGCTTGTTCACGCGCCCCGAAACCGAGAACGAGCGCAGCCCCTTGCGCCCGTGGCGCCCCTGTGCCGCGAACCACTGCGCGCCCTTCTCGAGGATCTCGCGCACCCAGTACACCGTTTCCATGTTGTGCTCGAGCGTGGGGTAGTCCCACAGCCCCACCTGCGCCACGTAGGGCGGCCGCAGCCGCGGCATGCCGCGCCTGCCCTCGATGGACTCGATCATCGCCGACTCCTCGCCGCAGATGTAGGCGCCGGCGCCGCGGCGCAGTTCCATGGCGGGGAGCGCGCACGGCGGGTTCTTCTTCAGCAGCCTCAGCTCGCGCTCCAGCAGCGCGCGCACCCCGGCGTACTCATCGCGCAGGTAGATCCAGATCGCGCCCACGCCGGCGCACCAGGCCGCCACCAGCATGCCCTCCAGGAAGCGGTGCGGGTCGCGCTCCAGGAAATACCGGTCCTTGAAGGTGCCGGGCTCGCCTTCGTCGATGTTCACCGCCATCACGCGCGGCTCGGGCTCCGCGGCCACCAGCTTCCACTTGCGCCCGGCGGGGAACCCGGCGCCACCCAGGCCGCGCAGCCCGGAGTCCTCCAGCTGCTTGGTCACGTCCTCGCGCGTGCGCCTGCCCTTCAGGCAGTCGGCAAGCAGCTGATAGCCGCCGGCCCTGCGGTAGTCCGCGTAATTGAGGGCGGGCGGCACCAGGCACCGCGTCTTCCTTGCCGCCACCGCCGCCTTGACTTTCTCCGGCGTCGCCTTCGGGATCGGGTTCTGGTGTACCACCGCCACCGGCGCCTCCTCGCAGCGACCCACGCAGGGCGCATGCTTGACGCGCACCTCGCGGCCCAGCAGGTTCGGCAGCTTCTGCAGCAGTTGCTGCGCGCCCGCCAGTTCGCAGGACAGCGAGTCGCACACCCGCACCGTCAGCGGCGGCGGCGGCAACTCGCCTTCCTTGACGACATCGAAGTGGTGGTAAAAGGTGGCGACCTCGTACACCTCCGCCTGAGAGAGCTTCATGGCCTCGGCGAGCGCGGCCAGGTGCCTGGCCGACAGCTGCGCGTAGCGGTCCTGGATCCGGTGCAGGTGCTCGATGAGCAGGTCGCGGCGCCGAGGCGCATCGCCCAGCAGCGCGCGGATCTCCTCGCGCGCCTGCGGGTCGACGCTGCGGCCCTTCAGGGTCGGGCGGATTCCGGTTTTCTGGTTCACACCGCCATTATGCGTGCTGCGGGAGCCGCAGCTTATTGACTCCGGTCAAGCCTCACCGGGCGCAGAGCCCTATCGCATCCGCCAGCGCCCGCCCTCGTCCAGCGCCCTGCCCGCCGCCGCCAGCGCCTCGAGGTGCTGCTCGATCACGCGGCGCTCCGCGTCATCGTAGAACAGTTCCTCCAGGTGCCTCGGGTAGACGAACCGGTGTTCGACCAGTTCATCCAGCGTTGAGGGCCGCGCCTTCAGGTACTCCGCGATCGCGGCTTCGCGCGCGTCCAGCCGCGAAGCGAATGCCGCGAGCAGCGAAAGGAACGCTTCCCGCTCCGTGACCACGCCCTTGTGGTGCGAAGTGATCCAGATCCTCGCCGGGATGCCCTTGACCGCCTCCAGCGTGTGCCGGAACTGCGCGAGGCTCGAGGTCGCGTCGCCGTAGTAAGGCCCGAACGAGGACAGGTCGATGTCGCCGAGGAAGGCGATGCCGCCGGGCTCGACCAGCAGCACGCAGTGGCCGCTGGTATGGCCCGGCATGTGGAACGCCGTGACGCGCACCCCGCCGCCCAGGTCCCAGTGCGCGCCGTCCGGGTAGGGCTGCGCGTCGGGCCGCGGCGCGTAGCCGAAAGACTTCTCGATCATCCCGCGCATGCCCCGGAGCACTTCAGGGCGATAGCCGTAGTGGCGCGCGAGGCCCTCCCAGCTGCGCGCGGCCGCCACGTCGGCCTCGTGCACCTGCAGGCGTGCGCGCGGCAGCCGGTGCAATCCGGCCATGTGGTCCTCATGGACGTGGCCCAGGATCACCAGATCCGCCGCCAGCAGCTCGTCGCCCATGCGATTGGCCACCAGCGGCGTGTCGAACGCCGCCAGCGTGTCCGCGCCGCGCACCAGCACCTGGTTGCCGTCGGGATACTTCCCGGACTTCTCGCCCAGGTAGACGCTGACCGGTCCGTACCGCAGGACGGGGATCTCCTCGCCCGGCACCCTATCGCCTCCAGAACGCCGGGGTCAGCAGAACGAACACCGTCAGCAGCTCCAGCCGACCCAGCAGCATGGCGAGGGTCAGGATCCAGGTCTGGAAGTCCGACAGCAGCGCATAGGTTTGCGCGGGCCCGACCGCCCCCAGGCCGGGCCCCACGTTGTTGACGCAGGCGGCGGCGGCCGACAGCGCGGTGAGCAGGTCCAACCCGGTCGCCGTGAGCAGCAGCGTGATCGAGGCCAGCGTCACGCCGTAGATCAGCATGTAGGCGAGCACCGCGAAGATGATGCGGTTCTCGACCACCAGGCCGCCGAGTTTCACCGGTATCACCGCGCGAGGGTGGACGAGGCGTTCCAGCTCTCGCGTCGCCTGGCGCACCAACAGCACCGCGCGCATCATCTTGATGCCGCCGCCGGTCGAGCCCGAGCAGGTGGCGAAGGCCGCGATGAACAGCATCCACAGCGGCGCGAACACCGGCCAGGCCGAATAGTCGGCGGTCGCATAGCCGGTGGTGGTCGCCACCGAGACCACGTTGAAAGCGGCTTCGCGCAACGCGCCCGACCAATCGGCATGGGTCCCGGCCATGACCAGCAGGCCGGCGACCACCGCGATGCTTGCGCCGATCAGAAGCAGGTAGTAGCGCAGCTCGGCGTCGCGCCAGTAGGGCATGGCGCTCACCCGGTGCACGGCGGCGAAATGGGTCACGAAACTGATGCCTGCCACCAGCATGAACGCCACTGCGATCGCCTCCAGAAGCGGCGAGTTCCAGTAGCCGAAGCTGGCGTCGTGTGACGAGAAGCCGCCCAGGCCCAGGGTGGAAAACGCGTGCATTACCGCATCCAGCCAGTCCATCCCGCCCCAGCGGTAGGCGAGCGCGCAAGCGACGGTGAGCGCGGCGTAAACCAGCCACAACCCCTTGGCGGTCTCATGGATCCGGGGGGTGAGCTGGGCCTCCTTCATCGGCCCCGGAATCTCGGCCTTCAGCAGCTGGCGGCCGCCGACCCCAAGCAGCGGCAGCACCGCCACCGCCAGCACGATCACGCCGAGGCCCCCCATCCACTGCAGCGCGCAGCGCCAGAAGTTGATCGACGGCGGCAGCTGATCGAGCCCCGAGAGCAGCGTCGCCCCGGTCGCGGTGAGGCCGGACATGGACTCGAAATAGGCATCGGTGAAGCTCAGGCCGGGGACGTGGGCGAGCAGCGGCAGCGCGCCGAACCCGGGCAGCACCGTCCATACCAGGGTCACGAAGACGAAGCCGTCGCGCGCCTGCAACGCCTTGGGCCGGCCCCTCGTCGCCAGGTAGCCGGCCACGCCGGCGAAGGCGGTGGCGAGGATCGCGATGTCGTAGGCGCGCTCCGCGCCGTCGTCCAGGTGGAGCGAAATGCCCAGCGGCACCAGCATCGCGAAGGCGAACGCAATCAGCACCACCGAGAGCAGGTTGACGACGACCGCGAAGTGCATGACTACAGGAACCCGGCGCTGACCTGGAACAGCTTCTCCACGCGCGACAGGTTCCTCTTGTCCGAGACGAAGACGATGACGTGGTCGCCGGCCTCGATGCGGATGTCGTGGTGCGCCATCAGCACCTGGTCGCCGCGCACCACGGCGCCGATCAGGCTGCCGGGGGGCAGTTCGATCTCCTCCACGCGCCGCCCGGTGACCCGGCAGGACTCGCGGTCGCCGTGCACCACCGCCTCCAGCGCCTCGGCCGCGCCGCGGCGCAGGCTGTGCACCGCGACCACGTCGCCGCGGCGCACGTGCGCCAGCAGCTGGCCGATGGTGGCCTGCGCCGGCGACAGCGCGATGTCGATCTGGCCGCTCTGCACCAGGTCGACGTAGCTGCGCCGGTTGATCAGCGACACCACGCGCCGCGCCCCCATGCGCTTGGCGAGCAGCGAGCCCATGATGTTGTTCTCGTCGTCGTTGGTGACGGCGATGAAGAGATCCAGTTCGCCAACGCCTTCCTGCTCCAGCAGTTCCTCGTCGGTGGCGTCCCCCGAGAGCACCAGGGCGCGCTCGAGGCGCTCGGCGAGCAGCTCGCAGCGGCGCTTGTTGTGCTCGATCACCTTGACCGAGTAGTCGCGCTCCAGCGCGCGCGCCAGGCGCTGCCCGATGTTGCCGCCGCCGGCGATCATCACCCGCCTCACCGGGCGGTCCATGCGCCGCAGCTCCTGCATCACCTGGCGGATGTCGCGAGAAGCCGCGAGGCAGAACACCTCGTCCCCGGCCAGGATCACGGTGTCGCCCTCGGGCAGGATGGCCTTGTCCTGGCGGAACACCGCGACGATGCGGGCATCCACGCTGGGCACGTGCGAGCGCAGATCCCGGATCGGGCGCCCCACCATGGGCCCGCCCTGGAAGGCGCGCACCGCCACCAGGCTGACGCGGCCGTCGGCGAAGTCCAGCACCTGCAGCGCCTCCGGGAACTCCACCAGCTTCACCAGGTACTCGGTCAGCACCTGCTCGGGGCAGATGGCGAGATCCACCTCGAAGCCCTCGCGCCCGAGCACCTGCTCGTCCTGGAGGAAGTCGGCGGCGCGCACGCGCGCGACGCGGCGCGGCACGTTGAACATCCGCGTCGCCAGCTTGCAGGCGACCAGGTTGGTCTCGTCGGACTGGGTCACCGCCACCAGCAGGTCGGCATCCTCGATGCCCGCCTCGCGCAGCACCCCTGGATGCGCGGCGTTGCCGGTGACCGTGCGTAGGTCGAGCCGGTCCTGCAGCGCGCGCAGGCGCGGGCCGTCGAGGTCCACCACGGTGATGTCGTTTTGCTCCGAGAGCAGGCTCTCGGCGACCGAGGCGCCCACCTGGCCGGCGCCGAGGATGACGATCTTCATCTGCGGGGCGCCGCCCTGACGAACTCGAGCGAGGCGCGGAACAGGCCCGCGTCGCGCGCGAAACCGGCCGGGTCCTCGCTCCGGATCTGCACCCACTCCCGCGACACCACCGTGCCGCCGGGCTTGAACGGGGCCACGTCGGCGCGCGAGAACTGCAACTCGGTGGCCGTCGCCACCGGCAGGCGCAGCCCGACGCCGATGCCCTCGATGCACGCGAACATCCGGTCGCCGACGAAGTAGGCGTCCAGCCCGTTGAGCTTGCGCGTGGTGACCCCCGGCAAGCCCAGCAGCAGCTCGTCGAGCTTGGCCTTGCGCGCGGCCTCGGTCATCGCGCCACCCGCAGCGGCAGGGCCTTCATGCCGCGGAACACCATCGAGTTGAGCCACTCGATCCGCTCCCCGGGCAGGGCAAGCGAGATGTCCCGCCAGCGGCGCAGGACCGCCGGCAGCGCCACCTGCCCTTCCATGCGCGCCAGCGGAAAGCCCAGGCAGATGTGCATGCCGAAGCCGAAGCTGAGGTGCGCCGGGCCGCCGCGGTCCAGCCACAGCCGGTCTGGCTGCTCATAGACCTCCGGGTCGCGATTGGCGGCGTTGAGCATCAGGAACACGCGCTCGCCGGGCTTCAGCCGCTTGCCACGCAGTTCCTGCTCGATCCTCACCACCCGCACCTGGGCGCCGCTGGGCCCGTCGTAGCGCAGCAGCTCCTCGACCGCGCGCGGGGCGAGACCGGGTTCGGCGCGCAGCGCCTCGAGCTGGTCCGGAAAGCGCAGCAGCGAGGCGAGGCCGTTGGCGATGTGGTTGGTGGTGGTCTCGTGGCCGGCGAACAGCAGCAGGATGCAGGTGGCGATCAGCTCATCTTCGGTGAGGCGCTCGCCGTCCTCTTCCAGGTGCACCAGCTGTGACAGCAGGTCTTGGCCGGGCGAACGGCGCCGGTCCTCGATCAGCTCGCGAAAGAACGCGGCCATCTGCTTCGTCGCGCGCTCGGCGATGTCGTACTTGTCGCGGGACATGCGCGAGCTGCCGATGAACAGGGCCATTTCGTCGGACAGGCTTTTCACTCTTCCCAGTGCCTGGCGCGGCACGCCCAGCATGGCCATGATCACCAGCGCCGGCAGCGGGCCGGCGAAATCGGCGATGAAGTCGATCTCGTTCCGATCCCCGATGCGCTCGAAAAGCCACTGCGTCAGCTCCTCGGCCGCGGGCCGCATCGCGTTCATGGACTGCAGGTGGAACACCTTGCCGGTGAGCCGGCGCAGCCGGGTGTGCTCCGGCGGGTCGCGGAACACCATCCAGTGCGTCAGGTAGCGGACGATGTCGCCGATGCGCGCCGCCTCGGGTCCGGGCAGCGTGGCGAAGAACGGCCGCAGCCGGTCGGAAGACATCTCCCGGTCCAGGCACACCGCCTTGTTGTCGTCATAGCGCGTGAGCACCCAGGCCTTGAGCCGCGGGCTCCAGTGCACCGGATCGGTCTGCCGCAGCTGGCGGTAGGCCGGGAACGGGTCGCGCAGGAACGCCGGCGCCTCGGGACGGAAGTCGATCGGCGCCGCAACTTCCGAAACTGGGGTCATGCCGCGGATTATCGCCCCGAACGCGCCCGGCCCGCGCGCAGGGCGAGGGCGGTCTCGCGCACGCTGCCCAGGTGCGGGTGCAGGCGCAGGGCGAGGCCGAAGGCCAGCAGCGCGGCCTCGGTGTCGCCGCGGCTGCGCAGGATCTCCCCCAGCCCGCACAGCGCGCCGAAGTGGCGCGGCTCCAGCGCCAGGGTGCGGTGGATCGCCTCGACGCTGTCGTCGTCGCGCTCCATCAGGTAGCACAGCGTCGCGCGCTTGTTCCAGGCCTCGGCCCAGTCCGGGCGCCGCCGCAGCAGGATCGCGAGCCGTGTTTCCGCGAGGTCGAAGCGCCGCGCCGCGATGTCGGCCGAGGCGCGGTCCAGCGCGACCTGCGCCTCCTCGTGGCCGTGGTACATCCAGGCGCTCCAGATCGCTTCCTCGATGGGCTGCGCCTCGCCGGGCGTGGCGCAGGCGATGAGGCGGTCGAAGAACTGCTCCAGGCGGGTCGGGAGGGAGCGCGCCGGCCGCCGCTCCGGGAGCCGGGTGAGGAGCCGCAGCGTGGCGACTGTATCGGCATGTTGCATGCGCTAACATGAAGCATACCTCAGGAGCCCGCCCTGACCAGCACAGCCGCATTTTCCCCCGTCGACCCGAACGAGGTGATGATGACCGGGGAGAACTCCTTCATCCGCCTCAGCCCCGACGGCGGCAGGACGCAAACCCACCGCTTCAGCCACTGGCGCGTCCTGTGGTGCCCGGCCGGCGCCGGCCACGTCCTCTTGGCCAAGAGCAGCCTGACCGGGGACGCGGTGCGCATCTACTCGGACCACGAGCCGGTGGCGCGCTGGCTGCAGAGGGAAATCGAGTCGCTGCTGTTTCCCGCGTTCGCCGACCCCGCGCTGCCGGTGGCGAAGGCCGAGTTCTCGCGCGCCGGGAGCGCGGACTTCAAGGCGGTCGAGACCATCCGCACCGCCGACACGCTGATCGAGATGGTGTGGCGCGAGTTCCTGCCCCCGTTCGTGCTCAACATGCCCCCGGGCTCGGCCAACCGGCCCATCGGCGTCTTCAGCACCTTCTTCCCCGCGCGCTGGGCGCAGGTGGCGTTCAACAACCTTGTGGCGGGCGGCAAGCCCTGGCCGGAGAAGCGCGGCGAGCGCGAGTCCTCCAGCGCCTGCCTGGCGTGGTCGGAGACCTGGGT
>Ga0194120_10008778_pt1 | contig 13148 bp, 14 predicted proteins | sample TA2MahCa65mmetaG_FD_148642 | JGI IMG/M metagenome (GOLD analysis project Ga0194120, IMG submission 148642) | Freshwater microbial communities from Lake Tanganyika, Tanzania - TA2015019 Mahale Deep Cast 65m | ecosystem: Environmental > Aquatic > Freshwater > Lake | place: Tanzania: Lake... | reverse complement strand
GGGGCGGCCTGGCCCCCCGCCTGGGGATCGGCCCCGCCGAGGAGGCCGCCGCCCCCGCCGCCGAGCAGGCCTGCGCCCCCGTCGTCGCCGCCCTCCTCGCCCGGCTGGGGCGGCCGGCCCGACTGCACACGGAAGCTGTCGCCCTCGGCGAACACGATCACGTCGAGGTCGCTGCGGGCGAGGTCGAGCTCGACCGCGCCCTCGTAGAGCCTGGTGCCGGTGGTGGCGCCGTCGTAGAGGCGCAGCGTGAGCGTCGTGTCGGCGCCCACCTGGGCCACGGCGGCGAAGCTGCGGTCGCCGGCGAGGTTGTCGGGCTGCTCGCCGTCGTCGCGCATGGGCCAGGCCTGCCTCGTGCCGCTGGGCGCCTCGAGTTCCACCACCGGCGACACCGACGGGTACTTGCTCTCGGCGTCGGTGAAACGAATGAGCAGGCCTCGCCCGGTGGTGACCGCGGCGCCCCCGGGTGCCCCGGCCGGGGCCTCGGCGTGTGGCACCTCGGTCGCGGGCGGCGGCAGCTCGGTGGACGGGGCGGTGGCGGGGTCCTGGGCGAGCGCGAGGCAGGAGAGGATCGGGTTCATTGGTGCGGCATCACCAGGGGCCAGTCGAGGTTGTAGTAATCATAGCCCTCTCGCAGTTTCTGGAGCACGATCTCGCTCTCCATGGAGTGGACGCTGCGGGACTCCACGGCGGCGTCGATCTGCTCGCGGGTGGGGAGCACGTCGGCGGGGTTGGTCCCATGGCGCCTCGCGGTGCGATCGAGGAGACCCGCGGTGCGGGTGAAGAAGGCGCGCATCTCGGCGCGGGGGTCGTCGCTCTTGCCGTCGCCGTCGGCGTCGGAGCGGGCCGACAGCGACACCCCCTCCACCTCGGCCGGCTCGTCCACCACGAAGATCAACAGGCCGTAGCCGAGCACCAGCACCGCGAGCCCGCTCGCCACGTTGGCGGCGATCGACACGCGCAACCAGCGGCGGAGCTTCGCGGGGTCGGCGTCCTGGAGCATGCCCGCGCGCCATATCGCCCCGGGATAGGGAGCCGCCCCTCCGCGGAGCGCACCCATGTCCACGATCCTGTTCGCCAGCCTCGCCCTTGCCGGCAGCGCGAAGGCCCCCGCCGCGCCCGCCTGCGCCGCCGACCTGCAGAAGGCGCTCGCCGAGGCCAGCCCCAGCGGCGTGGGCAAGGCCTGGGTCGAGCTGGCCAACTGCGACGCCGCCACCGCCAAGGCCGCCGCCCCCGCGGCCCTTCCCCGCATGATCGCGGGTTCCGGCGCCGACGCCGCGGCGCTGTCGGCGATCAAGCTCGGTCTCGGCGCGGAGCTGCGAGCCTGGGTGCCCTCGATGCAGCCCGACGAGCGCTCGAGTTTCTTCAACACCCTCGGCGAGCAGTGTGCCGTGGCCGAGGTGCCCGCGTTCTTCGCCGAGTCGGAGAAGGCGCTGGGCGACAAGTTCTGGAGCGACCGCTGGTACGCCGCCCTCGACGCCTGCCGCGACCCCCGCGCCGTCGACGTGCTCAAGGCCGGGCTCAGCTCGCAGGCCAGCGAGCGCAGCCGCTTCAAGGCCATCCTCGAGACCCTCGCGCGCAACCTCGGCAAGGACGCCATCCCGATGTTGCAGGAGCGCGCGGCCGCCGAGAAGGACTCCGAGCTCTCCGCCTACGTCGTGGGCGCCTTCGCCGACGCCGCGGGCGTGGGCTCGGCCAGCGGCATGAACGCCGCCGCCGCCGAGGCTGCCATCGCCGCCATCATCGCGCTGGCGCCCACCCTGCCCGAGGCAGGCCTGGAGCAGGCGCGCACCACGCTGCTCGCGCTCGGCAGCGAGCAGCGCTCCGACGAGATGGCCGCCCACCGCTACCGCTCGGTGGCGCAAGCCGACGGCAGCCTCCAGTACGCGGTGTACGTGTCGAAGGTCGCCACCTGCAAGAAGGACAGCCGCGTGGAGGTGCATACCGCCACCGTCACCGGCGCCAGCCGCACCTGGCCCGACCAGCTGGTGGCCCGGGTCAAGCCCACCGTCGACCTCTTCGAGTGGCACCTGCCCAAGGACTGCGTGGGCGACGTGGCCATCACCGGCTCGTCGGCCCCCCTGAAGGACAAGGCCGCCGTCGAGGCCTTCTACGCCGCCCAGGACGCCGAGATCCAGAAGAAGAACCCCGGGCTCAAGGCGAAGGTCTTCCCCGAGGAGCCGATCGGACTATAAACTAGCCCGATGTCCACCGCCGCCGCGCTCCAGCCTGTCGCGCCCGAGCCCGTGGTCGTGTACCCCGACTCCGACGGGCAGCCGATGGCCGACAACACCGAGCAGTTCGAGTTCATCCGCGACACGCAGTCCAACCTCGACGCCTGCCTGCCGCATTTCGTCGCCGGCGACCACCTGTGGTACCCGGTCAAGGGGCATCCCGAGATTCGAGTGGCGCCCGATGTCTACGTGGTGATCGGCCGTCCCAAGGGCCACCGGGGCTCGTACAAGCAGTTCGAGGAAGGCGACGTGCCGCTCACCGTCGTGTTCGAGTGGTGGTCGCCCAACAGCAACTTCAACGAGCAACTGCGAAAGCACCAGTTCTACGAGCGGCACGGCGTCCAGGAGTTCTACGCCTGGGACCAGGCGCGGAACCACTTCTCGGCCTTCGTCCGGGAGGGCGGGCGCCTCGAGCCGGTCAACGCCGACGAGGGATGGACCAGCCCCCTCCTGGGCATCCGCTTCGCCGTGAAAGACGACGCCCTGCACATGTTCCGGCCCGACGGCCAGCCCTTCCGCTCGCTCGCCGAGATGGAGAAGCTTCGCGACGCGGCGGCGGCCGAACGCGACGCGGCCATGGCCGCAACCGAGAAACTCGCTGCTAAACTGCGCGAACTCGGCATCGACCCGGCCACGCTGGCGAAGTGAGCACCAGGCGGCGCGCGCCAGTTTCGCGCCGGTCCCGTTACCCGGTACCGATGCTGTTCTTCCTCCTTGCCTGCACCCCCGGCGCCGACTCCGGCACCGGCGACACCTCGCCGGGCGTGGGCCACTGCCTCTCCGGCCCCACGATCACCATCACCAGCCCGGAGTCGAGCGCCACCCTGCCGCTCGGCGAGCCGGTGAGCCTCGTGGCCGAGGCCAGCTCGGAGGTGGACAGTGTCGATCAGCTCCGCGTGCTCTGGGCGGTGGTGCCCAACGGCGGCAACGACGACAACGTGGGCACCGGGCTCACCCAGTCCTGGACCCCCGACGCGGCCGGCATCTGGTCGATCATCGTGCAGGTGGAAGACAGCTGCACCGACGACGCGCAGTACGACCTCGACCCGGTGCAAGACGACGTGCGGGTGAGCGTCGAATGATCGCGCTGCTGCTGTCGTGCGAGGCGCCCACTTGCGACAGCGGGCAGAAGTTCAACGCCGACGGCCTGTGCGTGCAAGACACCGGCCGGCCGCCCGAGGCCGACGCGGACACAGACAGCGACAGCGACAGCGACAGCGACAGCGACACTGGCAGCGACAGCGTTCCCGACAGCGCGGCCGACACCGCCGACTCGGGTAGCGACACGGCCGACCCGGGCGACACCGCCGACTCCGGCGGCGACACCGGACCGGTGGAGCTGGTCGTCGAGTCCTTCGACCTGTCGGCCACCCTCGGCAGCGGCGCCGCCTGGTACGGGCTCTCCATCGCCGCCGACGGCACCGCGTGGGGCGCCACCTCGGCCGGCTTGTCGCGTTTTCACCCGAGCACCGGCAACGCCTGGCTCTACGGCACGGCCGACGGCCTCTACACCGCCGATCCCCGCGCCGTCGTGGCCCACGGCGACGGCACGGTGTGGGTGGGGCACCACGCCGACGACAGCCGCCAGGGCGAGCACTTCCAACCCAACGCCGACGGCACCCTCACCGCGCTCGGCCTCGTCGACTTCGACGAGACGAGCGAGATCACCGGCGTGTACCGGATGCGCGAGCAGCCCTACGGCGTGGGGGCGGGCGACGTGTGGATGGGCACCAACGAGGGCCTCTGCCTCTGGGACGCCGACCTCGACGTGTTCCAGGAGCACGCCCACCCCACGCACCCGCACAGCTACAGTCGCGGCGTGGCCTTCACCGAGGAGGGCGACGCCTGGAACGGCGACGAGTACCAGCTCTCCCGCTGGCGCTACACCAACGACGGCGACCTCTCCACCAGCGCCGACCTCTACGAGTACTGGGTGCCCTGGCCGGTCGACGTCGAGGTGCCGATCTACATCGTGGATCTCGACGCCGCCGACGGGATCGTGTGGGCAGCCTCGAGCGTGTACGGCTACGCGCGGGTAGACGTGGCCGCCGACGCCGGCGCCAGTGTCACGACGCTGTTCGACGAGCCCTCGAGCGTGCTCGCCATCCGGGTATACAACGACACCGTGCTCCTCGGGACAGCGGACGGGCTCTTCGTCCACGACATCGCCAGCGCGATTGTCACGTCGTGGACCGGCGACGCGGTGCTGGGCGATCCCATCCAGCAGATCGCGGTCGACAGCGCGGGGAACGCCTGGTTCACCGTGCCCGGGGGTCTGGTGCGGGCTTCGGGGGCGATCTGAGGCGATTCCCCATCTCCGCCTACTCCACCCGGTAAACCACCCCCGGTCCATAGTCCGCGACGTACATCCGCCCCGCCGCATCGCGCCCGAAGGTGCTCGGGTTGAGGCCCGAGCTGCCGAGCTCGGTCACCACGCCCTCGCGGGTGGTCGCGAAGAAACGGCCCGAGCCGAAGTCGGCGTAGACATACTGGCCGTCGATGGCCGGGATCGACGGGCCCCGGTACACGAGGCCGCCGGTGATACAATTGCCCACGCGGTGGTGGTACTCGGCCACTGGCTCGGTGAAGCCTCCCTCGCAGAGGGCGCCATCGTAACAGTGGCGACCCTCGCGGACCTTCCAGCCGTAGTTGGCCCCCCGGACGCCCACGTTCACCTCCTCCCACTGGTCCTGTCCCACGTCGGCAAACCACAGGGTGTCGCCATCGAAGGACATGCCCCAGGGGTTGCGGACACCGTAGGCCCAGATCTCGGGCCGGACGCCGCGCTCGCCCACGAAGGGATTGTCCGGGGGCACCGCGTAGGGGACGGTGTCGACGTCGAGCCGCAGGATGCTGCCGAGCAGGTCGGTGCGCGACTGGCCGGTGCCGAGCGGGTCGCCGCCCGAGCCACCGTCGCCCACGGTGACATAGAGCTTGCCGTCGGCGCCGAAGGCCACCGGGCCGCTGTTGTGGTTCGACCAGGGCTGGTCGTAGGTGATGATCGTCACCTCGGAGTCCGGGTCGAGGACCTCGCCGCTGGCGGCGAGCCGGAAGGAGGCGATGCGCGTGTGGAGGCCGGCCGCGTCCCGGTAGGTGTAGTTGACAAACGCACGGGGGTCGGCGGGCCAGCGCGGATGGAAAGCGAGCCCGAGCAGTCCGGTCTCGCCGCCGGACTTGACCCGCGCGCTGATGTCGAGGCGGAGCTTGCCGTCGAGGGAGTAGACCTGCCCGGGTTGAGAGGTTGCCCAGGGCAGGTCGGCCCCCGGCGGCGTGGCGATCGCCGTGGGACGCGACACTCGACCCGCCTCCACGAGCCGGAGGCGGAAGTCCGGCGGCGCCGCGGCCGGCGTGTCGCACCCCATGAGCGCCAGGAGGATCATCCGCGCACCACCAGCGTGGCCCCGAGCGCGAGCAGGACGATGCCCGCCGCGCGCAGCAGCGACATCGGGTGCACCGGGCTCCCCACCCAGCCGAAGTGATCGATGGCGGCGCTCGACACGAGCTGGATCGCCACCGTGAGCGCGGTGAAGCTGGCGATACCCATCGCCCCCACCGCGCGGTTGGCGAGGATCACCATGCCCGATCCCACCACGCCGCCGAACCAGGCCCACCAGGGCGCGCCGCGAGCCGCCTGCCACCACGTTCCCCCGGAGAGCGGCAAGAACGCGATCGCCCCGAAGATCGCGCCCACCGCGTGCACGGCGAAGGACGCGGGCAGGTGGCCGATGGCCCGCGACAACGACTCGTTCATCCGCACCACGAAGGGCAAGAGGAGGCCAAAGACCAGCGCGTAGGGCATGGCATCGCCTATCCGCCCGGCGGCGCCCACCCGCGGGACTTAGCTTACCGGGGTGGAGCCCCCGCGCCGGTCCCCGGTGGTCCTCGCCCTCCTCCTCGGCACCGGGGCCGTGGTCCTGTGGCTGGTGTCGCCCTTCTTCGACGCGCTCCTGGTGGCCGGCGTGGCGGCGCTGCTCGCCTGGCCGCTCAACGCGGCGCTCCGGGGCTGGTTTCCCCGGCCGGTGGCCACCCTGCTGGCGCTCTTGACCCTCACCGCCGGCGCGGTGGCGCCCGTCGCGGGGCTCACCTGGCTGGTGTCACGCGAGCTGGCGGCGCTGGCCCAGGCGCTGGCGACCGAGCTCGACGCGGCGAAGCTCGACGGGTGGGTGCAGGCCCTCGGGAAGCTCCCGCTGGTGGCCACCCTCGCCGAGCAGGCCGGCGGCACCGCCGCGCTCACCACGGCGGCACGGGCGGCGCTGCTCGACTCGGCGCGAACCGCCGGCGACATCGTCCCCGGCTTGCTCGGGCTCACGGCGAGGGCGGTGCTGAAGCTCACCATCTTCTACGTGGCGCTGGCCACCGCCTTCGCCCGCGGCCCGGAACTGGCGGTGTGGGTGCTGCGTCACAGCCCGCTGGAGCGCGACCAGACCCGCCGTATCTTCGATGTCTTCGCGCACTTCGCCCGCAACGTGGTGCTCGCGGGGCTCATGGCCGGGGCGCTGCAGGGGGTGGTGGCCGGCATCGGCTACCGCGTGGCCGGGGTCGACCGTCCCGTGCTCTTTGGCGTGCTCACCGGGGTGCTCGCCTTCGTGCCGCTGGTGGGCTCGGCGGCGGCCTGGGTGCCGATCGCGCTGTTGTTGCTCCTCCGGGGCAACGCCGACGCCGCCCTGATCGTCACGCTGTGGTCGCTCGCGCTCACCGGCACCGTCGACAACTTCGTCAAGCCGGTCATCGTGCGCGGGCGGAGCGAGATGCCCACGCTGCTGGTCTTCCTCGGGGTCTTCGGCGGCTTGCTCGCCTTCGGCCTCATCGGGCTCCTCGTCGGCCCGGTGCTGATGGCCCTGCTCCTCGCGCTCATCAAGATTCACGACGAGCAGGGCCAGTAGGCGGCGCTAGCCGCAGTCCTCGTCCTTGCCGCAGGGGTTCTCCTCCTCCTCCTCCTCGGGCTCGATCTCCTCCTCCATCTCGACGACCACGGGGCCCTCCTCGAGCGCGTGCTGGTACACCGCCCGCACCTTCAGCTCGGCGAAGCAGCCGGGCACGTCGACCACGAACACGCCGCGGGCCTCGCGACGGCTCTGGGCCTCGAGGTCGAGCGACACGCCAGCGGCGCGCGCAGGCTCGTCCACGTCGACGTCTTCCACGTCCTCCCCCTCGCACTTCTCCGAGGCTTCCTCGTCCTCGTCGATGTCCTCGCCACCGCTGTCCTCGCCGTGGTCCTCGCGGTCCCGGGGCGGGCGGCTCGGCTCCTCGCCCGAGGGGATCTCGCCGTCGAGGTAGACGAAGGCGCCCTTGGCCTGGCCCTCCAGCTCGATGCCGTCGAGCCGGCCGCGGGCCTCGCGCCCCTTGATGGCGAGGCCGAGCTCAGCCTTCCAGTTGGAGATCTCGCGGGTGCTGACGTCGCAGTCGAGCTCGATGATCTTGTCGACGCTCAGGACGTACACGCCGTTTTGCAGGGCCGGCTCGCTCTCGGGCACGGGGACGGTGGTGATGGGATCCTCGCAGGCAACGAGGGCGAAAAGAGCAAGAAGAAGCGGAAACTTGTTCGACACGGTGATCCTCGGGGTTGCGCCGGGAGTAGATGCAGGGACCATGCCAAACTCGATAAGCTATTGAAACTACTAGCAGAATGTGGCGCGCAACCCGTGGTGGGGAGAGGCCGGACCATGGCATCGGCGTCGCGATCGGCCGCGATCCGGTTACTTGGCCGCCCTCCCTGGGAGCGCCCTTGTCCAGTTTCGACGATTCCCCCGAGCCCGGCGGAGGCCGCGCCGGGGGTTGTCTCGTCCAGATCGTCACGCACGGCGTGGCTCTCGTCCTCGGCGCCGTGCTCGGCGTCGTGGGTGCCCAGGTCGTGGAGTACATGCGCGACCCGGAAACCCTGTCGCGACCTGAGGGCGCGCTCTCTCGGGCCGAGCTGATCGCCAAGCTCGACGACGCGGAGCGCAAGTACTCGGAGCTGCTCGCGGAAACCGCGAAGAAGGAAGAGGCCGCCCGCAGCGAGCTCGAGGCCGCCAGCAAGAAGGTGGTCGACCTCGAGGGCGCGGTGTCGTCGAAGGGCGAGGAGATCGCCGTGCTGGAGCTGAAGGTCAAGAAGGCCAAGGGCCAGTCGGCGGCGCTGAAGAAGGAGCTCGAGGCCAAGCAGGCCGAGCTGGCCGAGCTCACCGTGCAGCTCGAGGAGGCGCGCGTGGAGCAGGAGCGCCTGCGCGGGGAGCTGAGCGAGTCGCAGGAAGAAACGCGGGTGGCGCGCGAGGAAACTCGCGTGTCGCGCGGCGAGACCACCGACGCCCGCTGGCAGAGCTTCCGCAGCGACGTGATCCTGGCCGTGTGCGAGAAGGGCAACCGCAAGAAGCTGGCCGAGTGTCGCGACGAGGTGAGCGGCATGCTCGACAGCAAGCGCGCGGCGCGCTTCAAGCAGTGCGTGGGCTCCCGGCAGTCGCAGCCGCGGCTGGTGCGGGTCGACGACAAGGAAAAAGACCCGCAGTTGCCGAGGTGGTCGGAGTGGCTCGACCAGGAGTCGAAGTTCACCGAGAACAAGTACTACATCGTGTTCTGCGACCCCACGCTGCCCGAGGCCACCGTGGGCGGGCCCGACGAGGAACTGGACGAGTTCTAGGGTTCGCGCGCCGCCGCCGCCTCGAGCTGGGCGGCGCGGGTGCGTAGCTCTGCCGCGTCGGTGTGCAGCTCCGCGAGGCGCTCCAGCCGCCCGGCGCTGGCCACGCTCTCGGCGCCGAGGGCCAGTTGCTCGGCGGCCTCGCGCACGCGCGCCGACGACACGTCGACAGGTCGCGCCCAGGCCTCGATGGGGACGTCGGCGAGCAGCAGCGCGGTCCACAACAACATCGCCCCGGGGATATCCCGCGGCGCCATGAACCTCCGCCCCCTCGCCCCCGGTGACGACATCAAGGCCCACGTCCGCGCCATCTACGAGGAACACGGCCTCGGCTACGACCCCGAGTTCGAGGACGACCTCGAAGACCCCGTGGCCAGCTACGCCGGCGGCGCCTTCTGGGTGATGGAAGACGACGCCGGCATCGTGGCCTGCGGCGGCGTGGTCCCGACCGGCGGCGCGCGCTGCATCAAGCGCATGTACGTGGCCCCGCGCGGGCGACGCCTCGGGTTGGCCCGAGAGATCCTCGCGCTCGCGATGCGCTGGGGCGACTTCGAGCGCACCGAGCTGTGGAGCGACGTGCGCTTCCGCAAGGCCCACCAGCTCTACATGAGCGAGGGATTCCGCATGGGACACACCCGCGTGCTCGACGACCCCGACCGCAGCGTGGAGCGCTACTTCTGGCGGCTCGGCTGAACCGAGGCGCGGAGGAGCAGCAGGAACAACAGGCCTTCGCCCATGGTCTTCGACTCCCGGGTGAGCCACGACAGCCCCGCCGGAAGGAGCTTCTCCACCGCGCGCAGCCACGTGAGCGGCCAGGCGAGCACGAACCAGCACAGGGCGAGGAGCACCCATAGGGCGATCGCCGTGCCACGCGAGGCGTGTCGCGACTCGGCGGCCACCCGTCCGGCCGCGACCCCCATCGCCACCACGAGGAAAACGAGGTGGTGCTCGTAGGTGTACACCGGCACCGCGACCATCAGTACCGCCAGCGCCATCAGCGCCGCGCCCGGGTCGGTGGCCTTGCGCGCGAACCACGCCCACAGCCCGAGCAGGCCGAGCGAGGTGGCCGCGCTGGCGTGGCGGGCGCTGTCGGAGAGCAGGCGACCGGCCGAGGGGAAGGCCCGGTCGAAGAGGTCGGGGATGGAGTGGTTGGCGGGGAGCGAGATGGGGACGGACAGGCCGTGGTAGTCGCCCCTGGAGAAGCCCGGCAGGATCTCGGTGTAGAACCGAAGCTGCGCGTCGAGGGGGACCACCGCGAGCGCCACCCCCGACAGCGCGATCGCCGTGCCGACGGCCGAGCCGGCCGGCACCCACCGGCCACGCAGCGCCCACCACGCCAGGAACAGCGCCGGCGACATCTTCATCATCGCGGCGGTGCCGACGAGCACCCCCGCCGCGATCTCTGCCGCGCGGTCTCGACGCCGCTCCGCGAGCACCAGCCCCAGGAGCGCCGGGAGCAGCGCCCAGAGGTTGGCCTGTCCCATCCAGGCGTTGTCGGGGATGGGTGTCCACGTGCACAACAGCAGCGCGATCGCCCAGAGGGGCACGCCGAGGCCCCAGGCGCCCGCGGCGAGGCAGCCCGCGAGCATCGCCTCGTTGATGAAGAAGGTCTGCCGGTACCCCTCGGCGAGGGTGAGCGGTCGCGACCACCAGGCCGAGAGCAAGAACGGCGGCGGGTAGAAGAAAGGGTGTACCGCCTTGCGCGTGCGATCCGCCGCCGCCCGGGCAGAGAGCGCGGCGGTGTCGTAGGGATCGCCCCCCTCGGCGGCCACCTGCACCGCGTAGTAGTACGAGGCGTAGTCGCGACCGGCCCCGCCCGCCTCGATCTTCTCCAGCGCCGGCCGCGCCTGCAAGAACAGGTGCCCGGCGAGCCCCAGCACGAGCAGTAGCGCGGGGAGGAAACGACGCACGCGGGCGGGTAACCGGGTACGACGAGGCTCGCGCCGCGTGCCCACTCCCGACCCGACCCCCGCCTTCGTCCAGGCCGAGCTAGCCCCGGAGAGCCTGCGCCTGCCGAGCTTCCCGCCGGTCTGGCCCGAGGGACACGCGGGACCGGCCGTGGCCTGCGAGATGGGCGCCATCGTGATCGACGGGATGGTAGCGGGGCTGCGCACCCAGCCGGACTGCCCGCCCGAGCTGGTGGTGGCGGCGGCCGACGCGGCCCGGGGCACCGAGTGGCCGGCGCTCGTGTACGACGGCGTGACGCTCAGCCTCGCCGGCTACACCTGGACGCAGGTGTTCGCGCCCCCGGGGACGGTGCCGAGCGAGGTGCTGGCCTACGGCTGGCGGCCTGGCGCCTTGCCGCCGCACCGGGGCGACGCGCCGGCGAGCACTACCGAGCTCGCGACCACGATCCCATTCCGCGCCGTGGTGACCGTCGGCAGCGACGGCGTCCCGAGGGGCGTGGCGGTCGACACCACGCCCTCGTCCACGAGCAGCGTCCCGATGCCCGAGAGGCTCGATGGGGTCGAGGTGGCCATCTTCCTCCCGGCCCACGGCCAGTCGGGCGACGCCCTCGTCCGGGTGCCGATGCAGGTAGACGACCCCGCCCGCGAGCTGCTCGCCTGGCGCTGGCCGGCCGCGAGCGAGTCCTACCGGGTGGTGGTGCAACGCGACGGCAGCGCTTTCCCGGAGTGGCCGGTGAGCGAGGCGGTGCCCGAGAGCGCCGCCGGCCCCGTGTTGCCCTCGCCCGGCTACTCGTCGGACATCTACCAGCGTCTACGCCAGGAGATTGTCGTGCCGAGCGGGGGCCCGCTCACCCTGCATCGGCCGGAAGCCGTCGATGGCACGTCGCCGCAGTGGGTGATCCGCGCCGACCGCGAGGCCCCCTTCGCGCGCGTGGCGCAGGCCATCAATGCGCTGGTGCCCCCCGGGAGCGACGCGACGCTGAGCTTCGCCGTGACCGCGCCCTTCGCCGGCGCCATCATGCTGCGCACGCGGGAGGTGGCGGTGTCGCGGGCCACGCTGCCCGCCCCGGGCGCCGGGCCCAGCGACGTGTTCTTCCGGCCCGCCGATGACGAGCCGTGGGACGCGGTCCTGAGCCAACTCGGTCGCCTGCAATACCTCGGGTTTCGGGGGGTACTGACTCCCGACACCGCGCCCGCGCCGCCTCTCCCTCTCGGCCGCATGGGCGGCAGCACACCCGTCGAGACCGGGTCCACCTCCGTCCACTGGAGCGAGGTGCAGTTGAAGAGACGAGTGACGCCGAAGTGGCCCGTCGATCCCCGCAGGCGCCACGAGGTGAGTTGCGTCATCGGGCTCGAGATCGACGAGGAAGGCGTCCCCACCTCGGTCACGCGCCGGGATTGCCCCGACCCCTTCTTCGCCGCCGCCGAGGAGGCCGCGATGCAGTGGCGTTGGTACCCGATCCAGCCCGACCCGGTCGCCGTCCACTTCGACATCAACTTCGCCTTCAGATTGGTCGACGAGAGATAGGAACACCGGTGCTCCTCGCCGCCACCCTCGCGCTCGCCCTCGACACCGAGCCGCCCTGGGCCACGACCATCCCGGCGGGGGTCACTTCCGAGCTGGCCACCCTGCGCGAGCTCGACCAGCGCACCAGCACCGCGCCGGCCGACCTCGTGCTCTTCACCGTGGGCGAGCACCGCGGCTCGCTCGAGCCCTGCGCCTGCATCAAGCGCCCCCGTGGCTCCCTCGCTCGCTTCCTTGGCTACGTGGAGGCCGAGCGCAATGCCGCCCCGGCGCCCTCCGTGGTGGCGCACGCCGGCTACTGGCTCACCGACGCGATGGACTACGTGGGCCAGCTCCGGCCCGACGTGGCCCTGCAAGACCAGTGGATGTTCCGCGGCATGCGCGAGGTGCCCTGGAGCGCGATCAACGTGAGCGCGCACGACGTGGCGGGGCTGGTGGCCCTGCGCGCCTCGGGCGTCGACGTGACCGTCGGCGCCTTGCCCCTGGTGTCGGCCCAGGTGGTGGGCCCCGGCATCGAGCCCTACCGCATCGTCGACAAGGGCGGCGTGCGCATCGGCTTCACCGGGATCACCGGCGAGGCCGCCACGATGGCCGACCTCGCGCCCTACGTCATCCGTCCCGCGAAGGAAGCCGCCACCGCGATCGCCGAGCTGCGCGCCAAGGTCGACGTGCTGGTGATCCTGGCGTGGTCGCCCTCGGGCCAGAGCGTGGCCGACCCCTTCCGCGCCGGCGCCGACATCGTGGTCGACGCGCGCATGCTGCCGGAAACGCTGGAAGCCGCCTACGAACGCGGCACCATCACCGTTTTCCCTGCCTTCCAGGGCGTGCGGGCCAGCGAGCTGCGCATCGACATCGAGGACCAGAAGATCGCGGGC
>Ga0194120_10008777_pt1 | contig 13149 bp, 10 predicted proteins | sample TA2MahCa65mmetaG_FD_148642 | JGI IMG/M metagenome (GOLD analysis project Ga0194120, IMG submission 148642) | Freshwater microbial communities from Lake Tanganyika, Tanzania - TA2015019 Mahale Deep Cast 65m | ecosystem: Environmental > Aquatic > Freshwater > Lake | place: Tanzania: Lake... | reverse complement strand
TCGAGACGCTCAACGAGGGGCGCATCGGCATTGGCGCGCAGATGATTGGCAACGCGCAGGGCGCGCTCGACGCCGCCGTCGCCTACCTCAAGGAGCGCAAGCAGTTCGGCAAGGCGCTCGCCGAGTTTCAGGGGATCCAGTTCCAGGTGGCGCAGGCGGCCACGGAGCTCGAGGCGGCGCGGCTGATGGTCTACAACGCCACGCGCATGAAGGAGGCGGGGATGGACATCGCGGTGACCGGCGCGATGGCCAAGCTGTACGCCTCGCAGGTCTGCCAGCAGGTGACCTCACTCGCCGTCGAGTTGCTGGGCGGCGCCGGCTACACCAAGGACTACCCCGTGGAGAAGTTCTATCGCGACGCCAAGATCGGCGCGATCTACGAGGGGACGTCGAACATGCAGCTGCAGACGATCGCGAAGGCGGTGCTGAAGTAGACGCGTAACGGCGGCCCGGATTCGCCTCCCGGACCGGCTTCTTCGATGGGGCGGACGGCGAGCAGAGCCCACCAGCCACCGCGTTGCCGTCCACCGTCTGCCGTCCACCGTCAGCCTTACACCTTCGCCGTCTCCCCGCTCGTCCGCGACGCCCGCGGCACCCGCCACTTCAGCTCCCATTCGCAGAAGGCGTCGCCTTCCAGCGCACAGCGCACGTGGCGTACGACCGGCTCATCGCCGCCGGCGAGTTCGAGCGCGGCGGCAAGGCCGCCTGTCTGCCGCTGGCAGAACAGCGGAGTCGTGGCGTCGAAACCGTCGAGGCGCAGCACCGCCCGGCCGACCTGCTCGTCCACGACCTGCATGTCTCCGGGGTGGTAGAACAGCCGAAAGAGCGAGATGCTCTGGGTCAGGAACTCGAGCGGGCTCTTCTTCCGCAGGATGCCGCCATACATCTGGGCGCCGCGCGCACGGATCGAGTATCCCCCGGCCTCTTCCATCCACGTCGGCTCCGCGCCGCCCAGTTCGGCGTCGGCCGCCTCCCAGACGGCCACCATCAACGCGTAGGGCAGCTCGCTGGTGGGCCCAAGCCGCTCGACCGCGGCGCGCTCCGCCGGGGTGAGGCGCGCCAGAACGCGCGTGCGAAGGTCGGGATCGCGCTGGTCGAAGTACTCGAGCGTCGCGTGCAACGCAGCGCCTTTCGCCATCAGGGGGCTCATATCGGCCCCGCCATCGCCGCGAGTCGCGTCCGATCCAGCTTGCCGGAGGCGAGGCGCGGAGGCTCGCCCAGCACCGTCACGCGCTTCGGCACCTTGTACGCGGCAATGCGCGTCCGCAGTTCCGCGAGCACGGCGCCGCCGTCCAGCGCCCGGCCCTCCTTCGGGAAGAGGAAGCAATGCCCGACCTCTCCCCAGCGCTCGTCCGGCACGCCGACGACCACGGCCTCGCTCACGCCCGAACATTCGGACAGCGCGGCCTCCACCTCGCCCGGGAAGACGTTCTCGCCCCCGGAGATGAACATGTCCTTACGGCGGCCACGGATGTGGAACGCGCCGTCGGGGTCACGCAGGGCTAGGTCGCCCGAGCGGAACCATCCATCCGGCGTCATGGCCTCCGCCGTTCGCTCGGCGTCGAACAGGTAGCCGCTGAAGAGCTGCGGTCCGCGTAGGAGCAGTTCGCCGACCGCGCCATCAGGCACGTCGGCGAGCGCCTCGTCCACGAGCCGCATCTCGACGAACGGCATCGGCCACCCCACGCTCCCGGGCTTCGCCAGCGCCTGCGCCTCGCTGATCATGAAGCAGTTCACGCCGAACTCGGTCATGCCGAATCCTTCGCGGATCGCGTAGCCCCCGGTGCGCACGCGGTCGGCGACCGACTGTGGGAGCGGGGCGCCACCGGACATGAAGTTGCGCAACCGCGGCAGGGGGCGGCCGAAGTTGGGCTGGGCGAGCAGCATCACGAATTGCGTGGGCACCGCAAACGCGATGCTCACGCGCTCCTCGTGAAGGATGTCGAGGAATCGCGCCGGGTCGAAGGCATCGAGCAGCACGACGGTGCCGCCGACCGTCCAGAGCGGGATGGCGACCACGTTCCACCCACCGGTATGGAAGAACGGGGTTGAGATCGGTCCAATGTCGCCGGCGCCGAGCTGCCAGCCGATGAGCGTCGCCACCGCGTTGAACAGGAGCTGCCGGTTGCTGAGCATCGCCCCCTTGGGCCTGCCCGTGCTCCCCGAGGTATAGAGAATGAGCGCGGTCGCCTCGCTGTCGATGGCCTCGGCGCCCAGCGGGGCCTCGGCGCGACAGGGGATGGCCGTACAGGCGGTGCACGCGTCCTCGAAGGCGACGAACGGCACCCCGGTGGCGGCGCGGCCAACCGCCGCGAACCTCGCCTCGCCCAGAACTAGCGCCACGCGTGCATCCGCGAGGACGCGCGCCAGTTCGGGCTCGGCGAGACGCCAGTTCAGCGGCACCAGCGCTGCGCCGAGGCGTACGCAGCCATAGAACAACCCGATGATCTCGATCCGATTCAGCGCCAGGAGCGCCACGCGATCACCGCGCCTCACGCCGCGCGTCGCGAGGTAATCCGCCCAACGCCGTGCGGCCGCATCCATCTCGCGGTACGTCGCGCGCGTACCCTGGACGCGATCAACAACCGCGACCTTGTCCGGCGTCAAAGCACTCCACCACCGGAAGGGATCGACCAGCGCCCCGAGCGGCGGCGGCATCATCCTTTCCCCGGGAGCCCGAGGCTGCGGAAGAAGGCAAGCATCATCGCCGTCGCGCTCGGTGTGTGGGGATTCGTGTAGCTCCCCGAGGCATCGCCACCCGACCAGGCGTGGGCGAGCCCCGGAATCACCTGTGTCTCGACGCGGGCCGGCACCCCGATCAGCGCGTGCCAGCCCCGCCACTGCGCCGCCAGGGCGTCCAAGTTGCGCGGCGTGACCGTGGGGTCGTCTGCCCCATGCAGCGCGAGGAGCGGGATCGCATGGGCGTCGCCGCCCATCGCTGTGCATACCCGCTTGGCCAGCGTCTCCGCGTCTTCCGGCGGTCCGTCGCGCATGACGGCCAGCGCCGACGGGATGGCATCAGCTACCAGCGCCGGCGGCGACGAGTGGACCATCAGCGCCCGCACGTGGCGTGGGTAGGCCGCCGCGTAGTTCAGGGCCATGGCTCCACCCGCCGACACGCCAGCGAGGTAGACGCGTTCAGGCTCGACGCCGTGCTCGGCCACCGTCGCGGCGATGAGGGCGCGGAGCCGCTCCACCTCGCCGCTCCCCCGGCGAGTGTGCTGCGGCACGTACCAGTTCCAGCACTTCTGGAGGTGATTCGCCTGCCGCTGCTGCGGCCAGAGCACGACAAAACCGTCGCGAGCCGCCGCGAAGTTCACGCGCGTGCCGCGCGCGAAGTCGGCCGCGTCCTGCGTGCAGCCGTGCAGCATCACGACCAGTGCGCGGTGTCCGGCCGGCGGCAGCGCCGCCGGCACGAACACGGCGTAGTCGAGGTCACCCGCACCGGTTGCCAGCGTTCCGGTGCGATAGGCACCAGCCGGCGCCGCAGGTGCGACACCAGCTGGCGTACCCAACGCCTGAGCGTTTACGGCCAGCGGATCGGCAGTCATGGCGCAGGCCAGGCCCAGGGCCAGGACCCTCACCTCACTTGCCGTACCGCACGCCGGCGAACACCATCGGGCCGATGAGCGGCATGTTGAGCATCTCCTGGTGCTGGCGCCCGAAGCCGCACGCGCGCTCCTTGCCGAACGTCGCCGTGCGCGTGCCGGAGACGCCGGCGGCCGGCGGTGTCGTGGTGCCGGTCGTGCAGGTGTACAGGTTTTGCACCCGCACCATCAGCCTCGTTCCCTGCCACGGCAAGTCGGCACCGACATTCAGGTCAAGCGTCGTGAAGCCCGGCAGCCGCCCCACGTTCACGCCCGAACGGAAGAAGTACTCGTTGACCGTGCGCAGCATCAGGCCGCCGCTGACGTGCCCCACGAGCTGCGCGTCGTCGAGGCCCACCGTCCACTTCAGCGTCGGGCTGTTGAACGCCGTCGCCTCGGTCGCTGCCGTGACGAGCGACCCGGACGATGGCGTCTCAATCGTGTCGACCTTCAGGATGCTGATGTTCGAGCTCAGCGTGAGCTGTGGCGTGATGTAGAGGCGCGCCCCGGCGTCGACGCCTGAGATCTTCGCCTTGCCGACGTTCACGTACGTCAGCGCCACCTGCGGGCCGGCATTCACCTCGGACCCCACCATCTTGCCGGTCGCTGCGTTGTACGCGTTCGTTGCCGCGGCGCCGAGCAGCGGGTTGGCAATGATGATCAGCGGGCTGAGGAAGTTGTCGTACGTCGCCTTGTACGCGGCGATGTCGATGTACAGCCGGTCCTTCACCACGCCCTTGTAGCCGAGCTCGTACGTGGTGTTCGTCTCGGGCTGGATGGGATCGTATGCCGCGACCACGGCCCCTGCCGCGTTCTTGACCTGGAAGCCGTCCTTGTTGCCGAAGATGCCCACGAACGGCGAGAAGTTCGGAAAGTAGAAGTTCGTCTGCAGCAGCGTCGGCGACTTGAACGCGCGGTTGTAGGTGACGCGCACGGTCTGGTCCTGGACCGGCGTCCACAGCAGCGCCGCCTTGGGACTGAATTGCGGATCGTAGTTCTCATGCTTGTCATACCGCCCCGCGCCGACGAGGCGCACGTCGCCTGGCAGCGGCGCCTCGAACTGGAGGTAGCCGCCCAACTGCGACGCGGTGATGTTCTCGCCGGTCAGCCGGTCGCTCAACCACTGCCGCTTCGAGGTCACGTTGTCGTTGCGGTACTGGATCCCCCAGATCACGTGCGTGTTGTCAATCGCGCTCGCCCCGGTCTTTCCCAGCATGCCGATGGAGAAGTTGTTCTGCACCTCCGCCGCGTTGAGGATGCCCTTGGCCGGGAAGTCCGAGAGGCGCTTCACCGAGTCGTCGCTGATCGTCGGGTAGCGCACCCGGTTCTGCGTGTACCCGTTCAGCTGGTACGTGCCGCCGGACAACGACTGCGACTGATAGGCCTGGGCGAACCAGCGTGGCGACGTGAACTTGACCTGGCCGACGCGATAGCCCCAGTCGACCAGCTGGTTGCGCCCTACGTTCGTCTGGCCGATGCCGTTGCTCACGCTGGCGCCGCCAGCCACTTCCAGGCGCCCGCCCTGCGCGAAGTGGTACGTGACCGCGCCGTAGCCGCGCTTCACGTCCGTCCGGTAGTCCGTGCCTTTCTCGGTGAGGGGACCGCTCGTACCGACCGCCGGATACACCGGTGATGAATGGTAGTCCTCGGCGCTCTGGATTTCGCCCGAGATCTTGTACGCCCACTTGCCGCTCCTGGTGGCGCGCGCGTATCGCGCCTGCAGGTCGACGAACGAGCGCGATCCCGTCGAGAACTCCCCGCTGAAGCCCTGGTGCTGCTTGGCATCCTTCGCCTGCAGCGTGATCACGCCGTTCGACGCATCCGGGCCGTAGAGCGCGGAGCCCGGGCCGACGAGCACCTCGACGGCCCCCAGGTCAACCTTCGGAATCGGCGAGAACCCGCCGACCGGGAGTCCGTTCTCCGGAAGCACCCCGATGCGCCCGTCCTCCATCTGGAGCATGCGGTTGTTGAACGACGAGTTGAAGCCGCGCGCGTTCACCGCCACCGCCGTGATGCCCACCTGCAGGAAGTCGAGGCCCTTGACCTCCTTCAGGGCCGGCGCGAAGCCGTTGCCGATTGAGTTGGCGAGGGCGAGTGCGTCAAGGCGCGACACCGTGGCCGGCGCGTCGGTGATCTTCTCCACTCGCCGCGACGCCGAGATCACGACGCCGCCCAGCGTGACCGGCGTGGCGTCGAGCTGGAACTCGACGGTCGCCGCCTGGCCCGCCGCCACGGTGACGCCCGACTTCAGGGCCACCTTGTGGCCGATGTGCTGGGCGCGCACCGCGTAGGTGCCGGCGGCCACGCCAGTCACGGTGAACTTGCCGTCGGCATTCGTCTCGGCACCGAGCGCCGTGCCGACCACCAGCACCTGGGCGCTCACGAGCGGTTGGTTTGCCGCATCGGTCACGCGGCCCGTGATGCGCCCGGACTGCGACGCTGCGGGAAGCGCGACAGCCAGCAGGAGCACCGTCGCGCGGCGCATCGAGCTGAGGAATGTGTTGGACATCAGGCTCTCCTTGCTGGAAATGGGAACTACGGGGTGGGAACGGAGCTCTGACTCGCGGTGGCGATGCCGTTGACGGAGCCGCGGCCTGGGTCAGGCCGTCAGCCGGGCTCCTCAGGCATCAGGATGGTTGCCTCGCCGTCCAGTACGGTCTCGCCGTTCTGGTTGCGGCAGGTGGTCGCCAGGCGCACGCGGCGCTTCGCCTGGATGATCTCGAGAATCTCCACGCGCACTGTCACCGCGTCGCCCGGGCGCACGGGAAGGGTGAAGCGGATCGTCTGCCCCACGTAGACCGAACCGGGACCCGGCAGGTCCATGCCCAGCACCGCGGAGATGAACCCGGCGCCGAGCATCCCGTGCGCGACGATACCGCCGAAGCGGCTCTTCGCCGCGGCGTCGGCGTCAACGTGCACCGGGTTGTGGTCGCCCGTCAGCGCCGCGTACGCCTGGATGTCCTCGACGGTCACGTCGCGCACGCGCTCAGCCGTCAGGCCGACTCGCAGTTCGTCGAATCGCATCAGACCTCCATGACGAGCTTCACGTCCGCATCGAGCTGCGACGCCGCCCGCGCACGCGTGAGCCACGACACGCCGAAGAAGACCAGGAGCGAGGCGAGCAGCGCCAGTCCGCTCACCGTCACGCCCGCCGGCAGCGTGAACACCCGGAAGTACGCCAGCGTCTCGAACACGAGCGTCAGTCCGAGCCCGGTCGCAACGGAGGCAACAGCCCCCTCGCGCGTCGCACCCTGCCAATTGAGGCCGATGGCCAGCGACGGCACCAGCGTGGCCGCGAACAGGCCATAGCCGAAGATGCCGAGGAACGCCACGAGGGTGCCCGACACTTGCGCCACCAGGACGGCGAGGAGCGACAGGAACAGGGTCCACGCGCGCCCCCAGCGCAGCTCATCCGACACCCGTCGCCCGAAGGCGCGCGGCAAGTCGTGCGTCAGCGCCGCCGCCCCGATGTTCATGAACGAGTTGACGGTGCTCATCCCCGCGGCGATCACGCCCGCGAAGACGATGCCGGCCACCACGCTCGGCGTGAAGCCGAGCACGAAGGCCGGCGTCGCGTCGTCGGCCCGCACCAGCGCCGGCGCCACGCCGCTCGCCACCTTGGCGCGCATCGCCAGTCCGACGCCGACGTAGAGCAGCAGCGTGAGGGCCATCGCGACGCTCATCAGCGCCGGGTACCACTTGAGGCGCCGCGGATCGCGCAGCATGTAGAACTTGTGGGCCACGTGCGGCTGGCCCAGTGAGCCGAGGCCAAACACGAAGAACAGCGACAGCGCGGTGATCGCCGGCATCTTCCCCCACGGCCCTAGGAACGCCGCGTCGACCGCCGCGATGGCCCGCGAGATTCCCGCCAGCCCGCCCCCCGCCTTCAGCACGAAGTAGAACACGGTCACCGACGCCGCCGTCTTCACCAGCCCCTCGAACAGGTCGGTGTACACGCCGGCGAGGATGCCTCCGGCGACCGTGTACGACAGCGTCACGAGCATCGCGCACCAGATGCCGAGGGTCAGCCCGGTGCCGAACATCGCGTCGATCACGAGTCCGAGCGCGAGGAAGTTCGTCGCCATGTAGCCGATCACCGCGACGAGGATCGCCACCGCCGACAGCCCCTGCGCCGCCGGCGAGCGGAAGCGCGCCGCGATCGCGTCGGGCACCGTGATCAGCCCGCGCGCCTCCCCGAGCAGCCGCATCCGCTTGGCGAGCACCCACGCGCCCATCGTGTTGGTGATCGACGCCGAGAGCACGAGGAACACCGCGCCGGTGCCGACGCTGTACACGAGCCCGGGACCACCGATGAACGCGAACCCTGACAGCGTGCTCGCCATCGCCGCAATCGCCAGCGTCACGATGCCGATGCCCTGTCCAGCGATGAAGTAGTCGCTGGCGCTCTTCGTGCGACGCGTGGCCCACACGCCGATCAGGCTGACGACGACGAAGTAGAAGACGGCGATGCCGATGATCGCCGGGTGGCGAATCGCCGCCGGCGCGCCGGCCTGGATGTCGAGCCAGCCCGTCATGGCTGCCGCTCCGCGCCGGCGCGACGCACGCGCTCGAGATCCGCGTCGCTGAGTGTGTCGGCGTTGAACGACGCAGCGTACATCCACGGCAGGAATAGGATCGGCACCAGCCCGACGCCGTACAGCACGATCGCGGCCCGCACCGGTAAGCCCAGCAGCAGCGGCGCTCCGGGCCCCTCGTTGGGCGGGAGGACGAGCGCGAGGGCGAACGACGCGAAGACGACGAGGAACGTGAGCACCGCGGCCGCGAGGGGCACGGGGCGGATGCGGCCACCGCGCACTGCGCCGAGCGCCATCATTGACGACAGCGCGCCAGCGCTCCCGAAGGCCAGCCCCCACGGCGCCCACGGTGGCGCCCCGCCGGGCAGGAAGGCCAGCAGGTAGGCACCGGCAATCGCGGTGCAACTCAGGACGAGGGCGGTCAGCGCGAGTCGAGTCGTCATGGGCTATTCGTAGAGGGAAGCCACCAGTGCACCGTACCGCTGCGTCACGTCGGCGCGCCTGAGCTTGAGCGTGGGCGTGAGCTCGCCAGCGTCTGCCGTGAACGACGCCGGCGACAGCACCCACCGTTTCACCTGCTCCGGCCGCGACAGTGTCGCGTTGACCGCATCCACCTGCGCCTGAACCGCCGCGCGCACCGCCGCGTGCCCCTGCAACTCGGCGAGGCTGCCCCGGACCCCCGCGGCCGCCGCCCAGGCGCGTAGCGTCTCGCCGCGCAGGGTGAACAGCGCCGCAATGAAGTGGCGCCCCTCGCCAAAGAGCACCGCATACTCGATCCAGGGCCCGTCGGTGAGCGCGGCCTCGATCGGCAGAGGCGCCACCTTCTTCCCGGAACTCAGGGCGATCAGTTCCTTCTTGCGTCCGGTGATTGACAGGAAGCCCTCCGCATCCACCGCGCCGAGGTCACCCGTCCGCAGCCACGCGCCGTCCGGCGTGAACGCCTCGCGCGTCTCGTCCTCGCGCTGCCAGTAGCCGCTGAACGTCAGCGCCGACCGGCGCACGAGCACCTCCCCGTCGTCCGCGATGCGCCACTCCGTGCCCGGCATCGGCAGCCCGACCGTCGTGAAGTTGTACCGGTCCGGCCGGTGCATCGCGACGCACAGGTGCTCCGTCTGGCCGTACGCTCCCAGCACCCGCACACCGTGCGCGTCGAGGTACCTGGCAACCGCCACCGGGAGCGCTGCGCCGCCGGACGTGACGCGTCGCACCCGTGAGCCGAAGTGCGCCAGCCGCGCTTCCCCGATTCGCGCGCGCGCCTCGTCCGGGTTCGCCGCCCGCGCCTCCGCCCCGCACATGGCTTCGTACGCCTTTTCGAACACGCGCGGCAGGCCGCCGAAGATCGTCGGGTGGTACGTGGACGCCGCGGCGAAGACATCGGCGATATCCTCCACCAGCATGGCCTCGATGCCGATCCACACGCGCGTGGCGTGGCCGAACATCCGCTCGGCCGCATGGCAGAACGGAAGAAACGCCAGCGACGAGTCGTCGGGCGTGAAGCCGAGCACGCCGCGGAGCGACTCGGCCGTGGCCACCAGGCAGGCGTGGGAAATGCGCGCCCCCTTGGGTACGCCAGTCGAGCCGGACGTGTAGATCAGCGCCGCGTCGGAGTCGGGACGCGGCGGGGGCGGCAGCTCGCCGCGTGCGCCTCCCAGCCACGCCTCCCACGGGGTGGCCCCGTCGCCCGTCGCCTGCCACGCGACCACCAGATCGAGCGATGGCACCTGCGCGCGCACCGCACGCACCTTCTCCATCTGCGTGTCGTCGTCGACGATCAGGACGCGAGCCGCGCAGTCAGCGAGCACGACGGCCACCTGCTCTGGCGAGGATGTGGGGTACACCCCGACGCTGATGGCGCTGGCCCGGAGCGTCCCCAGGTCGGCCAACGGCCACGCGAGCACGTTCTTCGCAAGTACGGCCACGCGGTCGCCCGGCCTCACGCCGCTCGCCACCAAGGCGCGCGCGACCGCGTCAGCCCGTACCGCCAGCGCGGCCCACGTCACGGTGTCGCCGGCCATCGTGCGCAACGCCACGCGGTCGGGCCGGCACTCGGCATGATGTCGCAGGGCGTCGATGATGGTCTGCATCACCGCACACTCCGCCAGGTCATGGCCACGCATCCCATGGCCAGGCCGGCACCACTTCCCGTGAACATGACCAGGTCGCCGTCGGTCAGCCGCCCGGTCGCGTGGGCGTCGTCGAGCGCCATCGGCAGACACGCCGACCCTGTGTAACCCCATTGCCCCATGACCGTGTGCGCCTTCGCCATCGGCTGGCCCAACGTCTCCATCACGATCCCGATCGTGGAGCGGTTCACCTGCGTCCACAGCCAGAGATCCACATCGCGTTCAGTCCTGCCAATGCGTCCCAGCACCGAGCGGACAATGCGCGGCCACCCCTCCTCGTTCACCGACGCCGGGTATTTCTGGATGAAGCGCAGCCGGTTCAGGCGGCCCTCCCTGAGGACGCCCGGCGTGATCGGCGTGCGCGTACCCCCCGCGAAGACGCCCATCCCCTCGCAGAGCGTGCCGTCGGCGTACAGCTCGCTCGCCAGCACCCCGGGACGGTCCGACGCCTCCACGACGGCCGCCCCCGCGCCGTCGGCGAAGATCGTCACCGTCTTCTTGTCGTGCGCGTCCAGATACTTGCTCATCGCATACGCGCCGATCACCAGGATGCAGCGGTAGCGCTCGTCGGCGCGGATGTACTTCCACGCCGTGTCGAGCGCGGACACGAACCCCGCACAGCCGGCGTTGAGATCGAACGCCCCGGCACGCACCGTGCCGAGGTCGCGGTGCACGACGCTCGATGTCGGCGGGGAGATGAACTCCGGCGTGTCCGTGGCGACAACGAGCAGGTCGACGTCGAGCGACGACCTGTCGGCTGCGGCCAGGGCACGGCGCCCCGCCGCCGCAGCCAGCGTCGCTGTGCTCTCGTCGTCGGTGCACCAGTACCGCTGGCGTATGCCGAGCGTTCCCTCGACAAAGGGGTGGATGTCCTCGCCGAGGACTGCGGCGAGCTCGTCGTTCGTGACGAGGCGCGACGGGATGGCGTGACCGGTGCCCGTGATGACGGCGTGCCGCACGGCGTTCATCGCCCGGGCTCCAGCAGGTCCGGCGGGCGTCCCGTGGTGCCGCGCACTACGAGCTTCGGCGGCAGGACCTGCGCGGCGGATGTGGGCACTGCGGTGCCCTCGAGCTGACGAAGCAGCTGGCGCACGGCGCGCGCCCCGAGTTCGCGCTGCGGCATGCTGATCGTGGACAGCTCCGGCGTGACGAGCGATCCCATCTCGATGTCATCGCACCCAAGGAGTGAGAGCTCGCCGGGGAGCGAGACACCTGCTCCCCCGCAGGCCTTGTGCGCGCCAAGCGCGACGAGGTCATTCGCGCAGAAGACGGCGGTGGGCCGACCGCGGAGACCAAGCAGCCGGCGCATCGCCACGACGCCACCCTCGATGCTCGCCTCGGCGCGCACCAGGCTCTCCGACGAAATGGAGCCCCCCGCTGCCCGGATTGCCTGAACGAAACCACGCTCACGCAGACGGAATGCGGGAATCGGCGTGGCCGGCCCGATGAAACCGAAGCGGCGGTGGCCCAGTTCCAGCAGGTGCGCCGCCGCCATGTGTCCCGCGCGTTCCGAATCGCCGGCAACGGACGCATAGCGTGATGACGGTTGGTTGACGAGGACGACGTTGAGATCCTCAAGCTCGCTCGGCGGGAGGGTCGTCGCGGCCACCCCGGCGATGATCACGCCATCGACCTGCCGGTCACGAAGCGCCCGGAGATGCTGCACGCCGTCGGTCGGGCCGGTTTCCGCGAGGAGCACCGCATAGCCCGCTTCTGCCGCCACCTTCTCGGCACCACTCAGCACGTGCGCATAGAATGGATTGTCGAAGCCGGGCACAATCACGCCGATGGCGAATGAACGGCGGGCAACGAGGGCTTGGGCCAGGCGATTGGGACGATACCCAATCTCCTCGGCGATCTTCAGCACCCGTTCGCGCGTCGCCTGTGCGATGCGCGCCTTGGGGTTGCGGGTGAGGATCAGCGAGACCGTGGGCTGGGACACGCCAGCTCGTTGTGCGACTTCCGACGCTGTTACACGCCTTCTGCCAATACGCATAAGCGATCAGATAATACGTATCACCAGCGAAATGTCAAGAGCGCCGAAGCCCGCATTCTATTCAGGCCTGCCCTGACTCCAGCGTTCGCGCTAGGGCGCCGGTGGCGCCAAGTCGTCGTGCGGCTTGAAGACCTGTTTCACGATCCAAGCCGCCAGCGCAAATAGGAGCACCACGAACAACAGGATCTTCCCGACCACCAAGGGCCACGTCACCACGCGGTATTACGGCTGGTACGCCCTGCACGGCACGCACCACCCGAGATCGCGGAGCCTCGCGGCAATATCTGGCCGCCACCAGAGAGGATTCCCGCGCAGTCCATGGCCCGCCGTACCCCACGCGGGGCCGCAGTAGACCGCGCGCGCTATCTTCCAGACGTCCAATCCCGCACCTCATGTCCAGCGCAATGCACCCGTCGGCATCCCGCGCCACCCTCCACCAACACCGCGAACGCGCCGTCCTCGACGACGCACCGGCCTTCCTCGCCGCAGGGATCGTTGCGCACGTAGGCATCGCCGACGACCAAGGCCCCGTCGTCATCCCGATGACCTACCAGTACGACGCGGCGGAGCCGGAGACGCTGTACCTCCACGGCGCCCACAACAGCCGCCTGATGCTGGCCGTGGCCTCCGGCGCCCCGGTCTGCGTCACGGTCACGCTGGTCGATGGGCTAGTCTACTCGAAGACGGCCCTCAACCACTCGGTGAACTACCGCTCCGTGGTCGCCTTCTGCCGCGCGGCGGCCGAGCAGCCCGATGCTGACCGCAAACGCGCCATCCTCGACGCGGCCAGACCGCCCTCGCGGTACCGCTTCGCAATGAGCCGCACCGCTTGCGGCGTCAGGCCGACGGCCCGGCCGGCGGCAGACGCGCCGCCGCCGCGATGGAGGTGCAGGAGCGCCAAGGCGCGG
>Ga0194120_10008776_pt1 | contig 13153 bp, 13 predicted proteins | sample TA2MahCa65mmetaG_FD_148642 | JGI IMG/M metagenome (GOLD analysis project Ga0194120, IMG submission 148642) | Freshwater microbial communities from Lake Tanganyika, Tanzania - TA2015019 Mahale Deep Cast 65m | ecosystem: Environmental > Aquatic > Freshwater > Lake | place: Tanzania: Lake... | reverse complement strand
CGGGCATCATATGTGCCAGCTGATATCGACCCTGCCTTGGTGGCAGCAGTTGATGAGGCTACCGCTGATGTTGAGTTTTAAGCTCAGGCTGATTTAAAAATACCTTGAAGAGCTCTAACGAGGTAGTAGCTACTCCCTACTCCGAAGCGATGTCGATTGCATTATTTGCACTCGCTCCACGCGCAAAGAGTAGGGATGAGTTATTGAAACAGTTGTTAAAACGAGGGGTGGAATCTGAGACGGCAAATTCAGTGCTGGACTCATTAGAGCTGCAAGGGTTATTAAATGATTTAGAGTTTGCAAAATTATGGAGTGAATCTAGGCAGCGGGCAAAGAAGTTAAGTAAGCGGGTAATCGCCGGTGAGCTTCGCGCTAAAGGTGTCTCACAAGACATCATCAATGAGGTAATTGAAGCCATTGATGATGAGGCTGAGTATCGTCAAGCCTTTTTGTTGGCGGAGCGAAAGTACAATTCAATTTCACATCTAGATCCTGAGGTAATTTATCGAAGAATCTCTGGCTTACTTGCCCGCAAAGGTTATGGTCATGGAGTATGTGCCAAAATTATGCGGGAGTTAAGTGGTAGGAATTAACAAGTAGAATTAGGCGCATGCCTACCTTTGTAGTTGAAACCTACGGATGTCAGATGAATGTCCATGACTCCGAACGCATCTCTGGCTTATTACTAGATGCTGGCTACACCCAAGCTTTGGCAGATACCCAACCAGATTTGGTGGTATTTAATACCTGTGCGGTTAGAGAAAATGCTGACAATAAACTTTATGGAAATTTATCCTTCTTAGCACCACGAAAGAAGAGTGATCCAAACTTTCAAATTGCAGTTGGCGGGTGCATGGCACAAAAGGACCAAGATGCGATCATTAAGCGGGCTCCATATGTGGATGTGGTATTTGGGACTCACAATATTGGCTCATTGCCAGTACTGCTAGAGCGGGCAAGAATTGAGGAGCAATCTCAGGTTGAGATAAAAGAATCTTTAGAACATTTTCCATCTACCTTACCAGTCAAGCGAGATTCAGCATTTTCTGCCTGGGTCTCAGTATCGGTAGGTTGTAATAACACCTGCACATTTTGCATAGTGCCATCTTTGCGTGGGGTTGAAAAAGATCGCACCATGGCTGAGATTATGAAAGAGGTTAGAGCATTAGTAGATCAAGGAGTTGTTGAAATAACCTTACTTGGCCAAAATGTAAATGCCTATGGTGTTGACTTTGGAGATCGGCAGGCTTTTGCCAAATTGCTTCGCGAGTGTGGCAAGGTTGAAGGATTAGAGCGGGTCAGATTTATGTCCCCGCACCCTAGGGACTTCACCGATGATGTAATTGAGGCGATGGCAAAGACAAAAAATGTGATGCCCCATCTGCATATGCCATTGCAATCTGGCAGCAATCAGATCCTTCAATCAATGCGCAGGTCATACCGAAGAGAGCGATACCTTGGCATTTTAGAAAAGGTTAGAGCTGCGATACCAAATGCCGCCATTACCACCGACATCATTGTTGGCTTTCCCGGGGAAAGTGATGAAGATTTTGCCCAGACAATTGATTTGGTTAAACAAGCTAGATTTTCAGCCGCCTACACATTCCAATACTCAAAGCGACCGGGCACACCCGCTGCCACCATGCCAAATCAAATACCAGATGATGTGATGGCCCAACGTTATAACCGGCTTCATGAGATTCAACAGGAGATCTCAAAAAGTGAGAATGAAAAATTTATTGGAAAAACTATTGAGTTATTAGTTTCAGGTGAACAGGGCCGGCATGATCTAGATTTAAATCGCATGAATGGCAGGAGTGCTGATTTTCGTCTGACTCACTTTGATAACACAAAAGCTAATGCACGTCCTGGCGACTTGGTTAAGGTCGAGGTAATTCAAGCATTTGCTAACCATATTGTTGCAGGTCAGCCAAGTTTGGTGAGAAAAACTAGGGGTGGTGATGCTCATGCTAGATGGGTTGCAGAAAGTGGTGATAAAAAGATTTTGCTTGGGATCCCAACCCTAGCCTCATTAAAATCACTATGAGTTTGGTGATAATTTGTGGGGCGACTGCAACTGGTAAAAGTGAGCTAGCGCTGGCGGTTGCTAAGGAGTTAAATGCTGAGATTGTTAATGCAGACTCTATGCAGGTTTATAAGGGAATGGATATTGGCACCGCAAAATTGTCGCTAGCAGGGCGCCAAGGAATTAATCATCATCTAATTGATTTACTTGAGGTAACTCAGGAGGCAAATGTCTCTTGGTATCAGGGATTAGCTAGGGCAAAAATTGATGAGATTTTACAAAGTGGAAACTCCGTGGTGGTAGTCGGTGGTACTGGATTGTATATAAAGGCAATTTTAGATGATTTAAATTTTCCAGATACTGATCCGGTAATTCGGCAACAAATTACTGATGAAGCTGAGCAAGTGGGTAATGAGCAGATGCATCAGCGGTTAGCAAAGTTAGATCCAGCAGCTGCCCTGGCTATTCCTAAGGAAAATATTAGAAGAGTAATAAGGGCTTTAGAGGTTATACAAATAACTGGTAAACCTTTTACTGCAAATTTACCGAGACAGGCAAGTAGTAAGTACCCAACTGCTCAACAATTTGGTTTGGTTTTAGATCGTGAAAATTTAGATAGCAAGATTGATGCTCGAGTTGAGGATATGTGGAGTAAGGGTTTTGTGAGAGAGGTCATGCAGTTAATGACCAAAGGATTAGAGCAGGCCACCACTGCTAAAATGGCACTTGGTTATGGCCAGATCATGAATTACTTAAATGGTGAATGTGATGAGAAATTTGCCAAAGAGGAGACTAAACGAGTTACCCGAGCCTACGCCAGAAGGCAGGAAACTTGGTTTTCTCGAGATGATCGAATTAAATGGTTAGCCCCAGAGAGTAATTCAAAACGGTTAGAAAAGTTGTTGGCTAGTATTAATTGATGATAAAAGCAACTTACGGTCATGGCACACAGAATGATTTTGTATTGGTATTTGATGAAAACGACCAGATAAAATTTACCAAAGAGCAGATAAAGCGAATATGCGATCGAAACCTTGGAATCGGTAGCGATGGTTTTATAAAAATTGTGAAAAAAGATGGTGCTTGGTTTATGGATTATCTAAATGGTGATGGCAGTGTGGCTGAGATGTGTGGAAATGGAATTAGAGTTATGGCCAGATACCTAACTGATCAAGGCCACCAACCAAGTGGGATTTATGCAATAAATACTAGAGATGGCAGAAAATTTTTATCTGTTCCAGAATCAGGTGATATTTCAGTCAACATGGGCCAGGTCTCTCAGGTTCCTGGCGAGATTTTAGTTACCGTTAATGGCAATACATTTACCGGATTAAATATTGATATGGGTAATCCGCACGCAGTTGCGTTTGTTGATCAGATAAGCCAGGTTGGTGATTTAAAAACACCGCCGGTTGTCCAACCAAAAGATGAGTATCCAGAGGGAGTAAATGTTGAGTTTGTTGAGTTTATGGAAAATGGCGAATTAAAGATGCGGGTTCATGAGCGAGGCGTAGGTGAGACCCAATCCTGTGGCACCGGAACATGCGCAGTTGCATTGGCTGCAACAATTCAGATGCGAAAATCTCTACCAATAAAATGGGTAATTAACGCACCTGGTGGTCGATTAGTGGTTGATATTGATGGTCATAGCAATGCCACATTAACTGGGCCTGCTGAATTAGTTAAAGTGGTTGAGTTGGATCAATTTCTGTGAGTAAAACCGGCAATGATTCAGGTGATGGATTAGAGATTGATATTGATCAATTAATCAGAGAGAACGCTCAAGCGGTTGCAGATTATGAGGCACAAGAGTTACCTGAGAGTCAAAATCAAGATCTGCAAGATCGACAAGCACTTCGCAGGGTTAGTGGTTTATCCACTGAATTACAGGATGTCTCTGATGCTGAGTATCGTCAATTACGTTTAGAAAAAGTTGTATTGGTTGGTGTTTGGACTGAGGGAAGTGCCAAAGATGCTGAAAACTCAATAAGAGAGTTGGCAGCACTTGCAGAAACAGCTGGCTCACAGGTGATGGAGGCATTAATTCAACGGCGAGATAAACCAGATGCGGCAACATTTATCGGCTCTGGAAAGGTGAACGAGGTTAGGCAAGCGGTGGTGGCTACCGCTGCTGACACAGTTATTTGCGATGGTGAGTTATCACCGGCACAGCTTCGCACTCTTGAGCAAAAAGTGAAGGTGAAGGTGGTAGATCGCACCGCATTAATTTTGGATATTTTTGCCCAACATGCAAGAAGCCGAGAAGGTAAGGCACAAGTTGAATTAGCGCAAATGTCTTATATGTTGCCACGTCTTCGTGGTTGGGGTGAATCCTTATCTCGTCAGGCAGGTAGAGCGGGTGGAATTGGAGGTCGTGGTCCAGGTGAGACAAAAATTGAAACTGATCGCAGAAGAATTAATGACAAGATGTCCAAATTACGTCGTGAGATTAAGGAGATGAAGGTATCAAGAGATACTAAGCGCAGCGAAAGGCGCAAAAACAATATTCCATCTGTTGCAATAGCAGGATATACAAATGCGGGCAAATCATCCCTTTTAAATCGATTAACTGGAGCTGGCGTATTAGTTGAAAATGCTTTATTTGCTACTTTAGATCCAACGGTTAGAAAAACTGAGAGCGCAGAAGGTCGAATTTATACTTTGGTAGATACCGTGGGATTTGTTAGGCACCTACCTCATCAATTAATTGAGGCGTTTAAATCCACACTTGAAGAGGTTTCAGAGTCAGATTTAATTGTGCATGTGGTAGATGGTTCCCATCCTGATCCACAGGAACAGTTAAGAGCGGTTAGGCAGGTGATATCTGAGATCGGCGGCGGTGAGATTATGGAGATTGTGGCAATTAACAAAGCAGATATCGCCGCCCCTGAGGTATTGATGGAGCTACTTCGGATTGAAAGTAATGCATATGCAGTATCGGCAAGAACAGGTTATGGCATCAGTACTTTGGTTAAAGCAATTGAATCTGCCCTGCCAAAACCAAAGGTTGAGATAACTGCGGTAATTCCATTTAGCCGAGGGGATTTGGTAAGTGCTGTACATGAAACGGGGGAGATTATCTCTGAAGAGTATTTACCTGACGGGACAAAGATTCACGCAATGGTGGGTGGGGCATTAGCTAGAAAAATAGAGATGCTAGGAGAGAAGCTTAAACAATAAATCCACTTGGAAAAGGATCAGTTGGATCTAGTAACCAGGTCGACTCTCCCATAACCCATGCTCTACCAGTAATTGTTGGCACAATTGCGGGCAGTGATCCAACTTTTGTATGCTCTTTAACTCTTCCTTCAAATTGTGAGCCAATCCAAGACTCATTAATCAAAACATCACTATCCTTAAACTCACCTCTTGCCACCATTTGTGCAATTCGAGCGCTGGTTCCGGTACCGCATGGTGATCTGTCAAACCAACCTGGATGAATTGCCATGGCATTTTTCCAGTGAAGTGGATTATTACCAGCAGCTATGAAGTCAATGTGATGGCATACGGCAATATCAGGATTTTCAGGATGAATGGGTCGATTTTGTTGATTGATTGCATCACTAATTGCTAGCCCAGCTGTTAAAAATTTTTGACCATTCTCACTTTTAAACTCAATACCAACTCTTTCGATGGGAATAATTGCATAGAAGTTTCCACCAAATGCCATGTCATATTTAATTTTTCCATACCCTGGCACATCCACAACTTGATCGAGCTGATAAGAAAATGATGGAACATTGGTTAAAGTTACTTTTTCAGCTTTACCATTTTTAATCTGCACATCTACAACAACTAAGCCTGCTGGGGTATCAAGGCGCACAGTTGTTACTGGTTCAATTACTGGTACTAAGTTTTTTTCTACCAAAACAGTTGCCACACCAATGGTGCCATGACCACACATTGGTAGGCAGCCTGAAACCTCTATGAATACCACACCCCAATCAGCATCAGCTCTGGTGGGTTTTTGAAGTATTGCGCCACTCATTGCAGGATGTCCACGTGGCTCATACATCAGCCACTGGCGCAGGTAATCCATGTTGGCTATAAAGTTCAAACGTTTTTCAAACATGGTGCTACCAGGAATCTCATCAACTCCGCTGGTAACTACCCGGGTAGGCATTCCTTCAGTATGAGACTCAACTGTAGTTACAGTGCGAAGGGAGTTCTTCATTTACTTACCTTCTAGTTTTATAAAAATCTAACGCCTGTTTAATATCTTTATTTAGTTGCGCCATATCATTTGCCGGTAGCGGCAATCTTGGCAATCTTGTTGGACCACCATACCTACCAACTGCATCCATTGTAACTTTGATAGCAACAATGAATTCTTTACGACTATCCCAGTTAAACAGATTATGGACTGCAGCATAAATAGGTTTCGCCTTAGCATAATTACCAGCTAAGCAAAGGTTATAAAGCTCTACTGACTCTTTTGGCAGTGCATTTGGAAATCCTGCAATCCAACCAACTACGCCACCTGTTGAAAGCTCAAGCAGCACATCATCGGCGCCAACTAAAACTTCAATTCTTGGAGCGTAATGATGTAATTGCCAAACTCTTCGAACATCCCCTGAAAACTCCTTTATTGCAACCACATTCTCTGCTGCATCTGCAATTCGACCAACTAATTGAGGGGTTAAATCCACTTTGGTATCAAATGGATTGTTATAGGCAATAATCGGTAAACCGACCTTGCTTACCTCTTTGTAGTGCGCAATTATCTCCTCATCATTGGCTCGATATGCAGTGGGCGGTAAAAGCATGACGCACTTTGCGCCCATTTGGGCCGCTTGCTCTGTCCAACGGCATGACTCCGCTGCGCCGTAGGCAGCAACTCCTGGAACTACATTAAAACCAGCTGGTGCAGCATCAAGTGCTGTCTTAAGAACTTTACTGCGCTCCTCAGGAGTTAATACCTGGTACTCACCAAGGGAACCATTTGGAATTGCACCGTGGACTCCATTTTCAGCTTGCCATTTTATGTGCTCTGCATACTTATCAAAATCAACTGATAAATCTTTTTTAAAAGGAAGGGCTGTTGCAGTTAATACACCGTGCCATGGTTTTGAATTACTCATGGTTAAACCTTATTCGCCTGCTGCTAAAACACCAAGTGGAATTGGCGAGATGATCGGGCGATTAGCAGCTGAGATTCGATCGGTATCAGTAGGTGAGATATTTAATTCACTGGCAACTAGGTCGACAACTGATCTGCCACAAATTCGGCCCTGACATAAACCCATGCCACATCTAGTCAAAAGTTTTGCAGTCCTTGAATCTGTTGCACCTAATTCACTAATTGCCTGCTTTAGATCTTGGGTAGATACCTCTTCACATCGGCAGATAAGTGTCTGCTCATTTAGCCAGGTGATCCAGCCAGCTTTGACGGGGTAGGACTTAATTAATGCATCGGCAAACCTTTGTTTCTTTGCTCGACGTTTGCGATGGGCTTTAAGAACCTCAACTTTGCAACCTACAAATTGAGCTGCGCTAATCCCAGCAATAACTCCCTCTGCCATTGAAAGCTCTGCCCCGCCAATGCCGGTGATTTCACCAGCAACAAAAATTCCTGCAATTGAGCTCTGTTGATTCTCATCAGTTTTGACAACAACTCCACCATCTTTGGCAACAATCTGCGAACAACCTAATGCTCCTGCTATTGAGGTATCGGCAGTAAATCCCCAGCCAACTGCAGCCACATCACATTTAACATTTCTTACCTTTTTGATCTTGAAATTTCTACTAATTTTGGCCACATCAACAGACTCTAAAATTCCCTCACTATTTTTGTAAGCAGCAACTACAGCACTTGAAAAACGGTCTCGAACTTTGGCTTGGCTAATAGTTTTGATGTAGTAAAAAGCCTCCTTCAATTTTGCAATATTTTCTAACATTACAAATGGCGATAACAACCATCTATTGGATTTATTTGCCTCAAGTAACTCAACTACCTCACCTCCGGCTTTAATTACACCCGCTGCTACGGGTAGTAAAAATGGCCCACTTCCTGCCACAACAACTCTTTTACCTGCTAAAACACCATGACCTTTAAGTAAAGATTGAAGACCACCAGGTGTCATGACGCCCGGTATATCCCAACCTGGAAAGGGCAGAGTGCGATCATAAGCTCCAGTACATAAAACTAAATTCGCTGTATTAATTATCTTTTCAACACCATTTTGGATCACCCGCAAGGTATTAATGCCATCTTTATGGGTAGCACTCCATATTTGAGCACCGCTTAATACCGTGATCTCCTTACGGGCCTTAACTGCATTTATCAACATTAAGCCAGTGGCTAGGTCATAGTGTTGTCCACCCTGCTCGCCAACTGCATCTGATGCCAATCGCCAATACTGTCCACCTAATCTTGGATTGTTATCTATCAACAAAACTGGTGCACCGGCTGCGGCTGCGGCAATCGCTGCACTTAATCCGGCAGGTCCTGCGCCAACAATTACAACATTATGCATCGCTACCAACCTGTCGTTGCACCCTCATTCCAGATTTAACTTCAATCAAACATGCGCGTTGATTTCCAACTCCATCAACTACGACTAAGCAATCAAAGCAAACCCCAATTCCACAAAACAAACCTCGTTCATTTTCATTAAATCTAGTTTTGCGTAATATGCGTTGATTAGCTGCCAAAAGTGCAGCCCCCACTGATTGACCTGAAATGGCAGTTATCTTTTGCCCTTCGAAGGTAAATTCAAGATTAGATTGCGACATTTGATTCCTGCTTAAATCTTTTTGGTGAAAATGCCGTTGGGTCCATGAAAGTTTTTCCGCCTGTAATTTGAGCGGTGATTAGCTCACCAGTTGCAGGTGCTAATCCAATACCGGCCCCCTCATGACCTGCTGCATGCCATAGCCCTAAGAGATTTGCATCCTCGCCGATTACCGGCAAGTGATCAGGTGCATATGGTCGAAATCCTCGGTATGCCCTAAGTAAAGGAATAGTTGCAAGTATTGGAAATAGCGAGATGGCTTGTCTAGCCAATTGCCTTAGTACTGCCACATCTAAATCTGATTTAAATCCAACTCGCTCGCGGGATGCGCCGATCAATATATTTCCACTTTCAGTACCCTCTACCACTGCGGAAGATTGTAGATCAGCATCACTACTAGCAACATTTGCTACATAATCTGCGTCATAAACTTTGTGGTGAACAATTTTTGGTGCTGGTGCGGTAACTAAAATAAATCCTCGCCTTGGCATGATGGGTAAGTAAGAGCCGGCTAACTGCGCAATCTCACCAGCCCAGGTACCAGTTGCATTTACAACAATGGGTGAGCCATAAGTTTTTTTCTCCGTTGTAACTCCAACTACTTTTCTAGATTTAGTGTTAATTGATTTAACATTTTCTCCTTGAATAAATGCACCGCCCCGTCTTTTCACTGCTCGCATAATTTGCGCAGCAGCCAACATTGGCTGACATTGTGCATCCTGCGGGTATAGAACTGCGTACTCGACCGTGTTTGAAAGGTGTGGCTCAATCTCCTTCACACCTTTGGCATCTAACTCAACAACCTCAATTCCACAACCAGCCTGTTGGTTGGATAATTTTTTAAGATTTGCAATGCCAGTTGAGGTACGTGAGATTACAACTCCACCCTTTGGCTCTAACTCAAAACCGCCCCCAATATCGGTGTTAAGTTCAAACCAAGCATCTCTGGAGCGAAGGGCAAGTGTTAACTCAGGGCTTGGCTCTTTATCGGAGACTAAAATATTTCCTTCACCTGCACCAGTTGTTCCACTAGCTACTGCACCACGGTCAAGCACTAAAACCTTTAATCCGGCATTTACCAGAGAGAGTGCGGTGCAGGCACCTACTACGCCAGCACCGATCACAATCGCATCTGGATTTTTCATAAGGCAAATCTACTGTCAGTGGTGCTTGTTTAACTATTGGTAGTGGGTAACCTCACCAAGAGAGGGTTAAATGAACTGGCTAAATCTCATCTCAATTCCATTTATCCTCTTTTTTGCCTGGGCGAAGGGGCAAAGATTAATCAGATGGGTAGTAATCGCATATCTAATAGGGTTTTGGTCTCTTATCCCATTACTGATTGTAAAAACACGAGCGATAAAAATCTACAAAATACCTAACTTCGTAACTAACTATGTTACCTCCAGTAGTTTTAAGAGACAGTTAAAGGGTATTCAATACCCCACAGATATCTAACTCTGCTTAAGCAGATTTTCCACAAAATTTTAAAAATGATAAATTCTTGACAAATTTGTTATTTGATTCACCCATGAATGATTTAAATCTGAGCTATGACCAGAAAAAAGGATTGGCAATTGTCTTTACATTAAGCATTGGTATTGCAGCTTTTTACTTTCTTAACTCCCGTCCAGCAGCTCAAAATCCAGTATTGCAGGAGGTAGCACCTGTTGTTACCCAGGTTGAGCCAACAAAATTAATTGTAAATGTGGCAGGCAAGGTAAGTAACCCAGGTGTTTACCAACTACCTAGTGGATCTAGGGTGATAGATGCTATCCAGGCAGCTGGTAATCAACTTAAAGGAGTCGACATTAGTGATATCAATTTGGCTAGATTGTTAGTTGATGGCGAGCAAATTTTAGTAGGCAGTAGTAACAAAACATCAGGCAGGGCAGTTGCCAAGAAAATAACTGCAGAAAATCCTTTAGATATTAACCGGGCCACATTGGCACAACTAGACACCTTGCCAGGGATCGGACCGGTCACCGCCCAACGAATTCTTGATTATCGAACCAAAGTGGGTCGAATTAATGCACTGGAGGAGTTAAAAAAGATTTCGGGGTTAGGTGGCACAAAATTCGAGGAGATCAAACCTCTGTTGCGCATTTTGTAGATTATCGACTTTTAATAATCAGCTTAAGCCTATGGGCTAGTACTGCACTGGTTAACCTGTGGCCAGAGATTAAAAGTATCTTATTTATATTTCTAATCACTTTAATAATCATCCTACGGAACAAGTTGGTTTCTATTTTGATTATTTCAGCTTTGGTTGGAATCGCACTGGTTAGCTTTCGCCAAGCAGCACTTGCTAACCAATTTGTGGCTAGCAAAATTAACTCACTTGTATCAGTCGAAGGTGTGGTATTGAGTGATCCAGTTTTGAAAGCTGGGCAGGTTATTGGTTCCTATCGAAAACCAGATCAAAAAAGTGCGCTTTTCAAAATGCAGTTTCTAGATGGCAGTAGGGTGGATCTGCCTTTAAGAGTGCGATTTGACGCTGATCAAGAGCTCCAGATTGATCAACGAATATCTATGAAAGTAAAGCTGGTTAAGACGCAAGAGCGAAAAGTGGCCGCTTTGGCAATTACAAAAGGTGAAATCTCGATAACCAGTAAGCCAAGGTATCTGTTTTTCTTCACATCAATAATCAGAGATGAATTTCGTGGTTTAACTCCCAATAATCAAGCAGGAGCCTTGATTCCGGGTTTAGTTTTGGGGGATACATCATTGCAATCTCAAGAGTTCACCTTACAAATGCGCAGAGTAGGACTATCACACTTAACCGCTGTTAGCGGGGCAAATTTTGCACTGGTTGCCACATTTTTGTTTTGGATTTTACAATTTTTCATCAAAAAATTAAAAACACGTTTGTTGATTGTAGCTATAATTTTATTTTTGTTTATCTTCCTAGTTCGCCCAACCCCCTCAGTACTAAGAGCTGCAGTGATGAGCGCTGTAGTATTGCTGGCAAAGTATTTTGGCGATAGATCTGTTGGCATCCCTTCACTAGCTGCTGCAATCTCGCTTCTTCTATTGATTGATCCAATTCAGGCGATCGATCCTGGTTTTGTGCTCTCAGTCCTGGCTACTGCGGGCATATTGCTGCTTTCACCTCAAATAGAAAAATGGTTAAAGCGGTATATTCAAAATATCTGGATCCAACAGGCCATATCCATTCCATTTAGCGCAACAATTTTTTGCATGCCTGTGATTGTTTTGCTTTCAAATCAATTTTCATTGGTCACCGTCTTAGCAAATATCCTCGTGGCTCCAGTGATTGCACCGATTACTGTTGTGGGTTTTTTGGCTGCAATTTTGGCACCCATTTTGCCGGTTTTATCTGCAGTGCTAATTAGCGTAGCCACTGTATTTGCCCACTGGATTGTTTTGGTGAGCAAATGGCTTGCTGCCACCCCCGTTCTTACCTTTAATCGCACTTTTACCTTCTTTATTTTGTTTGGAGTCTTAAGTTTTGCTGTATGGCGCAGAGCTAAGTTTTTGATCTACTTGCTAATAAGCCTGTTAATAATTCAATTAAGTTTGGCTCACTTTGGTTGGCCAGGAAGAAATTGGCAGGTAGCTAATTGTGATGTTGGGCAGGGTGATGGTTTAGTTTTTAATCTAGGTAGGTCGAGTGCAATCGTGATAGATGTTGGCCCTGAAACAGAGAAAATGGATCGCTGTCTATCTAAACTTGGAATCACCTCAATTCCACTTTTAGTTTTAACTCACTTTCATTCAGATCATGTTGGTGGATTAGGTGCAGTTGTGGGAAAACGAAAAATTGGACAGGTTTGGGTATCACCGCTACCAAAGCCAGATGATTCTTATCAATTGGCAATGCGCCAACTTGTTGGAGTGAATGTGAAGGTGGTTAAACAAGGTGAGCAGTATTCTCTACCTCAATTTAATACCAAAATCTTGGTTGTTTGGCCAAAATTACTTATCGATCAAATGCCAACTTTGCCGGGAGATGGATCAGTTGTTAACAATTCAAGTATCTCACTGATCATAAGAAATAAGTCCACCTCATTATTTGCAGGTGGTGATATTGAGCCAGCTGCTCAAGAGGCGATAACAAACTCTAATTATCTATCTGAGGTTGATCTGCTTAAGGTCTCTCACCATGGCTCTGCATATCAGTACCTACCGATGCTAGATAAGCTCAAGCCCAAGATTGCAGTCATTAGTGTTGGTGCTAAAAACACATATGGCCACCCAGATCAACAATTCATCGCAGAGTTAAAACGAAGAAAAATTCAGGTTTTACGCACAGATCACTCAGGTGGGATTTCACTTGCCCTACCTAATAAGATCAGGGTAACTGGAAAAGAATGGTGGCAAATTAGGTGGGGTTAGTTTTAATCCAAGGTAGCGAGAGTTTGCTTGCTGA
>Ga0194120_10008774_pt1 | contig 13157 bp, 11 predicted proteins | sample TA2MahCa65mmetaG_FD_148642 | JGI IMG/M metagenome (GOLD analysis project Ga0194120, IMG submission 148642) | Freshwater microbial communities from Lake Tanganyika, Tanzania - TA2015019 Mahale Deep Cast 65m | ecosystem: Environmental > Aquatic > Freshwater > Lake | place: Tanzania: Lake... | reverse complement strand
ATTTCAAATTTATTTCCGTTCAACGTTGCGAAATGAATAACATCGGAAAATCCATTCGGTAAATGTTGGAGAATCAAAAACATCGAAGCAACAGCGCCGCCGAGATAAATGAACAATTGCACAACATCCATCGCAACAACGGCTTTCAAACCGCCGAGATATGTGTACGCAAGTGTGAAAATTCCGATGAGAAAAATACTTGTGGTGTAATCGAAACCGGTGATGAGATGAACGGGAATTGCTGTTGCGAAAAGTCGAACGCCGGAAGCAAGAACGCGCGTAACGATAAACACCGACGACGTAAATTTTCTGAGCGGCAAACCAAAACGCTTGCCGAGAAAATCGTACGCAGTTTCCAAATCGCCGTTGTAATATGCGGGAATAAAAATTAAACTGACGAGAAGGCGACCGATAAAATATCCAATCGCAACTTGGAGAAAGTGCATATCGGATTTGTATGCAAGTCCGGGAATACTGATGAAGGTGAGCGTAGAAGTTTCGCTTGCTACAATCGAAAATCCTACCGACCACCACGACATTTCTTTTCCGCCAAGAAAATAATCGCGCGAAGTTTTTTGTTTGCCGGCGATAATTATTCCCGCAATTGTTACGCCGATGAGATACAGCGCAACGATGAGGTAGTCGAGAGTTGCAAAGCCCATTGAGTTCATTTTATATTTTACATTTTTTATTGAACATTGATTCCAACTGAAATTTTTTTTTCAATACTCAATGTAAAATATAAAATGTAAAATGCTTCATTCTTCCATCGCTTCTTCGAGTGAATCATAAAACGCAAACGATTGGTCCATCATAATTGCCTGCATTGTTTCGATGATATCGTGATTTACACCGGCAAGACGCAAATCAAAATCGTACTCCTCTGAAAGTTGTTTGGTAAAAAGAAGCGCGCTTAAACCGTGTTCATCGGCTTCTTGCACATCAGTTAAATCAAGGACAAGAGTTTGCACTTTATCTTCTTTGCACACAACAAGCAGTTCCGCTTTGAGATAATGCGAAACTATGGTATCGAGTTTCGATTCATAGAGAGAAAGAATAGTTTTTTCGTCTTTGGTTTCGAGAGAGAAATTAAGGTTCATAGTTTTTTTCTTAAATAATTGAGATGGAGTTCACTTCGTTTTTTTACCACGAGAATTTCAAGTCTTCATCAAAGTATATAAAAAAAATGGACTCCATCATTCAGAAATCTTTTAAAACATTTTCAAACAGTGCACGAGCCAGTCGTATGTTGCTTGGTGTAATTTTGAATCGCGTTTCGTTGCGTTGAAAAATATATTGTAAAATGGTTTTGACTGCTGATAAAAAAAACCGACTCGGTAAACTGCATTCGATGATTTGCAAATATACGCAGGGGCAAGTTCAAAATTGCAGTTTAAATCGAGCGCAACATCATATTTTTTCTTTTTTACTTTGCGCAGAAATTCTTCTTTCGGAATCCCGAAACGGTTTTTATCCGACGGAGAAAAAAAGATTGTATCGAAAAATGCAAATTCCTGTTTCGTTCGCGGAAGATTGAGAAAATCCACATACGTAACGTTCATTCGCGAAAGTTCTGTTTCAAGAAATTGTAAACTTTTTCCCGCGGCGATTGCGGCATTATATTCCGTTGGGAGAATAATGAGAATGCTTTGCGCATTGGTAAAAAAGTTTGTAAACGCGCGAACATCCTCTTTCAATTTACGAAACTTTACCTGCGAAATTTTGAGTCCGGCAAATTTCAGCATATCGGTAAATGCGTGAACCACCGTTACTTTATCTGCCCATTTGCGAACGTGTTGTATTTTTTCTTGAACGCTATCTACCACGTTTAGTAATTGGTAATTTGTAAATGGTAATTAGTCAGAAACAACAAGTAAAATATATTATTATTGATGTTTGCGTTTTGAAATTTGTTTGTCATTTGGAATTTGAGTTTTGGATTTTCTCATTTCACCATTTTCAAAAATTCTTCTTCGTCAATTGTTATTATTCCCAGTGATTTTGCTTTGTCTAATTTTGAACCGGCATATTCGCCGACAACAACGTAATCAACATTCTTACTAACGCTTGAAGCAGTTTTTCCTCCGTTTGTTTCAATCATTTCTTTTGCCTCATCACGTTTCAACGTTGGAAGTGTTCCGGTAAGCACGAAAGTTTTCCCGGAAAATTTTCCTGTAACTTTCTTTTTGTCTTGTGAAAGTTGCAACCCGAATTTTTTCAATCGCTCGACAATTTCTCTGTTGTGTTTTTGTGAAAAGAAGTTTACGATGCTTTCTGCAATTTTTGGTCCGATGTCTTCGACTTCGAGCAATTGCTCTTGTGTTGCTTGTTCCAATTCTTCAATCGAAGAAAATTGCTCAGCAAGTTTTTGCGCAATCGTATTTCCCACGTGCCGAATTCCCATCGAATACAACACGCGATGATATGGTTTTGCTTTGCTCAACTCAATTCCGTCTAAAAGATTCTGAACACTTTTTTCTCCCCAACGTTCTATGTGCGCAAGTTCATCTTTGTGTTTGTGTAATTCGTATATGTCGGAATAATTTTTCACAAACTTTTTTTCGAGCAACGTTTCGACAACTGCTTCGCCAAGTCCTTCAATATCCAATGCGCCGCGCATTGCAAAATGTTCTATTCGCCCGTGAATTTGCGCGGGGCAATCAATATTTTCGCAAAAATAATTCGCTTCATCCTCGTTTTTGAAAAGCGGTGAATTACATTCGGGACATTTCGACGGAAATTTATATTGCTTCGATTTGGCATTTCGTTTTTCCAACACAACCGAAGTAACTTTCGGAATCACATCGCCACCTTTTTCGACTACGACCGTATCGCCAATCCGACAATCAATTTCGCGAATGTAATCTTCATTATACAACGACGCGCGCGAAACAGTTGTCCCTCCAAGAAAAACCGGTTGAAGTTCTGCAACAGGAGTAATTGTTCCGAGTCGTCCGACTTGCAATGTGATGTTGTTCAAAATCGTTGTTGCTTTTCGCGAAGCAAACTTAAACGCCACAGCCCAACGTGGAGATTTCGCAACCGTTCCGAGTTTTTCTTGCTGCGCGAGCGAATCAACTTTTACGACAACGCCATCAATATCGTACGGAAGCGTTTCGCGTTTTTCTTCCCACCTTTTCCAAAACGCAAGCACATCATCAATCGAATTACAAACACGAAATTCTTCATTCACGGGAAAGCCAAGTTTCTTCAACAGTTTTAAATTATCAGAATGAAATTTTTCTTTCGTATTGTTTGAAGAAAAATAATACGCGAAGAACTGCAATTTTCTCGAAGCAACAATTTTCGGGTCTTGCATTTTCAGCGTTCCCGAAGTAAAGTTGCGCGGATTCATAAATGTTTTCTCGCCTTTTTTTTCTTGCTCTTTATTCAACGCGGCAAAATCTTTTCCGAGCATAAATACTTCACCGCGAACTTCAAAGTCGAGATGGACACCACTTTGAAAGTGGCGTCCATCTTTAATAGAAAGCGGAATTGCGCGAATTGTTTTTACATTGTTCGTAATGGTATCGCCTTGTGTTCCATCACCGCGAGTTGCTCCTGCGTGCAAAATTCCGTTGCGATATTGCAATGCAAGCGCAACACCATCGAATTTCAATTCACACACGTAACGAAATTTTTCATTCGGTAATAATTTTTTCACTCGTTCATCGAAATCACGAATATCGTTTTCATCGTACGTGTTTTGTAAACTCAACATCGGCGATGAATGAATGTGCGTTGGAAATTCTTTCGTCGGTTTTCCCCCCACGCGTAACGAAGGAGAATCGGGCGTTTGCAGTTCCGGAAATTCTTCTTCGAGAGTTATCAGTTCACGCATCAACGCATCGTACGCTTCATCGGAAATTGTTGGCTGCGATAAAACGTAATAGCGTTCATCGTGCAACAAAATTTCTTTGCGCAGTTGTTCGATGCGACGTTGTGGTTCTTTAATTTGCGGCACTCGAATCTTCCTTTTCCTCTTTCAACGTTCCAACATTTCCTTTTACGTCAAAGCGATTCAACATTTCTTTATCGAGAATGGAATTGCGCAAAATCATTCCTTCTTTTCCCAATGCGCCGATGTAACGATTGTTGAGCGTGAAGTGAATTTTTCCTGCGTCGCTTGCCGTGATGGAAAACTTATCTTTTGCGCTCCACGTTGCGCTTTCATTTTTTCCGAGAATTGATTTCGTTGTTTGTTTTCCATCTGTTTTTACAATCAGCCAAACACTATCCGTTGCTGTTGCAGAAAGCCGCATTGAGTCTATGTGTTCAACAACGCGTTCACGTTCTTCAAATACTTCATGAAAAGGAATTGCCTTGATATTCGATGCACTCTCCCACCTATTGAATTGCGTCACCGCATACACAACACCAAGCAATACAATAAACAACACCACGCCTTTGAGGACATCCCGGTGCGGCATTTTTTTGTGTGACGCATCATTCTTTCCGAAACCTTTTTTTTCTGCAATAATTGCGGCGACTTGGTCAACGGGAGGAGGCGTAGCAGGTAATTGTATTTCCGCCGGCGAATATTCTTCTTTGGAGATAATCGCTTCATGTGAAATGCCAACTTCTTTCGCATACGTGCGTATAAATGAACGGAGATATGCTTTGGGAATGAGGGCAAAATTTCCTTCTTCCAATGCTACGATGTACCGACGATTGATGTGAGTGAGCGCGGCAACATCATTCACCGAAAGTTGTTTATGCTCGCGCGCGGATTTGAGTTGTTCCGAAATTGTGTTCACGATTTCAAATTTTTTCACGGAAAAGTTACAAAGTTTGAAAGAGAGGAAAAAGCATGCGTTCCAACAATCTCGATCGCGGCATCTTCGGAAAACGTTTCTTTCAATGGGAAAGATGCCGCAATTGTTCCCACGAAGAGCGCACATCGTCTTCCGCCTTGACGTGCTCGGTAATATCAAAAGCGGTTCCGAATGCGGCTATGCTTCCCTCGTATCTGTAACACTGGAAGTAAAGTCGAGCCAGCGAACATCGTTTTTCTTCGTTCGAATTTTGAGTTCGTATCTGTTCAGCACCGATTCGCCTTGTAATAGTCTCAATCCGCGTTCACGCACGAGTTCCTGAAAATACGTGTGCATAATGTCACAGAAGTTCATTTGCATTAATTCTTCATTCGAATATCCTGTCAGCATTTGTGCCGCGGGATTCACATATTTTATTTTTTCTCACTGATAGATGAAGATGGCAGAGTTTGTCGATTCCGTAAGTGTTCGGAATTTCAGTTCGCTTTCTCATAATCGCTCTTCGATAAGTTTAAGTTCGGTAATGTCAGAGGAAATATGGGTAATCGCTTCGAGCGCGGAAAACGTCGGTTGATGGTAATCGGAAATGATGGTAGTGGGAGAAAATTCTTGGAGTTTGCGAAGGAATGTTTCTTTTGTTTGTACGCGCTGCATCGTGAACTCAACACCTGCGCGTTTGAGTTCGCGGTCTAATAATTGCGCATCCAAATCATTGTCTTCGACTAATAAAATACGATGAATGATGGACATACAATTTTTTTTCAGGACGATGATATACTATTATGCGGGAAAAAACTAAATAAAAAATTGACGACACGAAAACGCGGGAACAAGCCACTCGAACGTTGCAGTTGATATATGGAACAAAGCGTACACAAAGCATTGATTGTATTGTTCTTTCACTTATGTTCTTCTATATTGTTGCTGAAAAATATGAGCAAAGAACAGAATACGACAGCATTATTGTATAAAAACTTCAGCGACCGGTTGCGAACATTGATATTCGCAAAAGTTCATAATGCAATGGATGCGGAAGATATTCTGCACGAAGTGTTTTTGAAGATTCATAACAAAATGGAAACATTGCGCGACAAAGAAAAACTCGAGCAGTGGATATTTCAAATTACGCGCAATGCCATCATTGATTATTTCCGCGCAACGAAAACTGCAACAGATGTTGATGACGAATCATTCGACATCGAAGAAACGCCGGAAGAGCCGCGTATAACCGAACGACTGCAAACCAGTATTCGCGAAATGATACAGGAATTACCGGAGCCATATCGCGAAGCTTTGATTCTTGTCGAATACGAAAGGATGCGCCAAATCGCATTGTCAAAAAAACTTGGCATTTCGTTTTCCGGAGCAAAATCCCGTGTGCAACGCGCGCGCAACATGCTGAAAGAAAAATTATTGCAATGCTGTCATTTTGAATTTGACCGTTACGGAACCATCATAGATTATCATCCGATTTCGTGCAAATGTTGTTCAGGTTGCAAACCTTGAAGGTTTGCTCTTTTTAGAAATGCACGTGAATTTTTCGATATTTAAGTGCGAAAATTTTTGCACGCGATGAAGTTTTCTTTTTTGACAATTCTAACCGTTGCGTTGTTCCAGTATTACGGATGCAATGCGCCGCACAATAATCCGTTGGACCCGGGAAATCCTGAAAATAAACTTTTTCAAATTCAGGGAACAGTGCAAACAAACACCAATCCACCAACGCCGATTGCGGGCGCAAGTGTTTACTGGAAAAATACTAATGTGTTTATGTATTCTTCTGCATTCGGAAAATTTACGTTTGAACATCTTGAACCAAAAAACGGTTGGTTGTATTTTGAAAAAAACGGTTACACGCAAGATTCGTTTTTCGTTCAATGGAACGGAAGTAAAAAAATTGGTGTCATTAAAAATCTCAACGCATTACCCAAACTTGACAGTGTAATAATGTACAGCGTCGTAAAAAACAGAGGCATAGATACGAAGGAATATCAATTGATTGTCGAAGCGGATATCAGCGACGACAACAATATTGATTCTGTTTTTCTCGTCAATGAAGAATTGGAAATACGAAAACAATTATCGAAAATATCTTTGGCGCATTTTTCCGGAACATTTTCCGATTTCGATTTAAATCTCAATTCGTTCGATGTCATTATCGGAAGAAATTTTCTGCTCGTTGCAAAAGAAATAGGAGGAACCGCGTTTGTTGTCGGAAGCGCCAATGTCAAACGCATCATTAAAGAGGAGATCGAAATTCTTTCGCCGAAAAATTCTGAAGTAGTAACGGTAACACCAACGCTTCGCTGGAAACGGTTCACGCCGGGATTTGCATTTTCGTATACGATAGAAATTTATACCGATGAGATTGAACCGATAATGAAATGGTCGAAGACGAATATTTCCGGCGACAGTATTTTTTTCAACATCGAAACTTCGCTTGATACAAGTGCAACGAACGAATTTTTCTGGGTGATTTGGGGAATTGATGAGTTCAAGAACAAAACGCGCTCGAAGCCGGCATCGTTTATTGTTCAGTAATGAGAGCAGAGAATTGAGCGATGACAGAAACAGTTTTTAAGAATATTTCCGCAATAAAAACACTTACGAAAGAACAGTTTGAAGCGTTAATAAACGTGAGCCAACTACTAAATGCGCAAACATACGAAGATTCGTTGGTTGAAAATGCGCTCGATTGGGTAATCAACGTAGTGAATGCGGAACGCGGACTTTTTGTTCAATACAACGAAACGGAACATACATTTTCCATCATTTCTGCGCGCCATATCCGAAAAGAAACCCTCAGCGACCTTTCGCAATTTTCTTCCGGCGTGTTGCAGCAAGTTATTCAGAACAAAAAACCGATTCTCTATCACGACGCTCAAAGCGACCCGAACGTTTCGCAATTTCTCAGCATACAAATTCAAAAAATAAAATCCGTTATCGGTGTTCCTATTTTGCGCCACGATGAAATCTGGGGAGTAATTCTTGCCGATAGTCAACGGAACAGAAAAGAATTTACCGAAGAAAATTTACTCTTCCTGAATTTTTTTGCAAATCTTGTTTCGTTGTCGCTCGATAAAATTCAACGTCTCGAATTATTGCAAAACGAAAATGAAATTCTCCGCAACAAACTTCAAACAACGGAACAACTTCCGAACATCATCGGCGAAAGCGAAAAAATGCGTGAACTTGCGCGCATCATTCACAGAGTATCCGCCAAAGATACCACGGTTCTCTTGCAGGGAGAAAGCGGAACGGGAAAAGATTTGGTAGCGCAGGCAATTCATAAACTCAGCGAACGAAAAGATAAACCGTTTCTGGCGCAGTTCTGCGGTTCTATTCCCGACAATCTTTTGGAAAGCGAATTATTCGGATATAAAAAAGGCGCGTTCACCGGAGCAATTGCGGACAAAAAAGGATTGCTCGAAGTTGCCGAGGGGGGAACATTTTTTCTCGATGAAATTGCTGACATCTCCGCTGCGTTACAAGCGAAATTTTTACGCGTGTTGGAAAACAAAGAAATCATTCGTTTAGGCGATACACAAGTGAAAAAAATCAACGTGCGTATTATCGCGGCAACGAATAAAGATTTATGCCAACTTGTGAGCGAAGGAAAATTCCGCGAAGATTTATTTTATCGCTTAAATGTATTTCCGATTACGCTTCCGCCGTTGCACGAACGACGCAGCGATATTCCGCTCCTTGCAACATTTTTTGTAAAACAAATCAGTGGAAAAGCAATAACGTTTTCCAGCAATGCAATGAAGAAACTGGAACGATATAATTTCCCTGGAAATGTTCGTCAATTATTCAATGTGCTTCAACGCGCGCTGATTTTATGCGATGCGGGAAAAATTGAAGAAGAACACATCATTTTGGAAAACGAAGGGAAAAGCGATTCGTACGAAGGAACGTTGGAAAATATAGAAAAGCAAATACTGAAACAGCGACTCAAGGATTTTCGGGAAAACCGAACAGCGGCAGCGGAATCGTTAGGCGTTTCTGTTCGTTGGGTGCAGATGAAACTTAAAGAAATTGGAGTGCCGTAATGGATACGCGCGAATTGTTATTCGAGAAATTTGAAATTCTCGATTGTTTTAAGAAAGATACAAACGCGGCGGTGTATCTTGCACATCATACGTTTCTCGGGAAAAAAATTATCCTTAAAGTGTTGAACACGGAAACGCTCCTTGATGAGCAAATTGTCGAACGATTTAAGCGAGAAGCAAAAATTCTCGCAAAACTTGAGCATCCGAACATTATTAAAGTGTTAGATTTCGGAATGTATCAACACTTTTTTTACATTTCATTCGAATACTTTGAAAGCGAAAACCTTCGCGTATTTTTGGGAAAAAAGGAAACTTCGGTAGATGAAAAGAAGCGTTTGCTTGTTCAGTTGTTTCATGGATTAAACAACGCTCATCGTCATCATATTATCCATCGCGATATCAAGCCGGAAAATATTTTCGTGAACAACAATTTGCAACTGAAAATCGGCGATTTTGGTTTGGCGCTATCGCGGGAAGATACGATGATGACAAGTCAATATTCCATCGTTGGAACGCCGAGTTATATGTCGCCGGAACAAATTCAAGGAGAAACGCTCACGGCGCAAAGCGATTTATTCTCCGCAGGAATTGTTGCGTATGAATTGTTCACCGGAGAAAATCCGTTTGTGGGAAATGATGTGAATTCTACGATTAACAACATCATTCGTTTTGATGAAGAGAGATTGTTGAACGAGTTGCATTCTCTTCCTGAAGAAATACAACCGTTGCTCCAACGATTACTGCGGAAAAATGCGCGTGAGCGATACGAAAATGCAGAACACGCATTGCTTTCACTTGGAGAAACACCGGAAAGTGAAAAAATCGTTGTTGCAATTCAGGGGAAAACAATGGGAAGAAGAAAAAAAATAATGTTCATTCTTTCGGGAACGCTTCTCTTTCCGATAGTTTTTCTTTTGTGGAACAAAAATCAAATCGGCATTGAAACAAAACAACCATCGCCGATTTCCGAAACAAGAACCATAGATACGCAGAAAAACACGAACGGTGTTCCTTTAGCATCGTTGAAAGAGAATGAACGGCGTGAAGAACCATTTATTCCGCCTTCGCAACCAACATTGAAAAAAGAACCGCGAGTTGAAATTATTGATGTAGCGAAACCGAACAATACCGAATTGCACTGGGGAGAACTTTTTGTTGAATGTCTTCCGTGGGCAAATATCTACGTGGATTCTCAACTTATCGAAACAACGCCGTTGAGTAAAAACATTGTACTTCCTGTTGGCGAACACAAAATAATGCTCACGCATCCCGATTTTCCTCCCTATAGCGAGAACATTCGAATAGTACAATCGAAGGTCGCATCGGTAAAAATTCATCTGGATACGCTGTTCGGTTTTTTGGAATGTAGCGTTTTTCCTTGGAGCGAAGTGTACATCGACGGAAAATTTTTCGGTCACACACCATTGAATCGTCCGCTCAAACTATTTCCCGGCGAACATACGTTATCGTTTCGCAATCCGAAGTTTCCGCCGGTGCAACAAAAAATTGTTGTTCTGCAGAATGATACATTGAAAATTCGGCATAAATTTGAAAGATGAAATATATTTGGCACAAGTATTGCAAGTAACGTCGTTGTAGTATGACATCGTTTATTCGAAAAATAGTATTCACAATTATCCTCGCTCACGGCGTTCTTTCTTCGCAGGGAACAACGTGGGAAGTTGTTGGTCAAATGCCATTTCCTGTATCGGGAGCAGAAGCCATTGTTCTTGATACAACCATTTATCTTTTCGGCGGCTATTCTGATTCAACACAATCCATCGTGGATATAATACAGGCATATTATCCCAATTCAAAAACGTGGCAATTTATCGGACACATGCGAAAAAACCGTTATCGCTTTGTTGCGGAAAAATTCAATGATGAAGTGTACATCCACGGCGGAATATTTAACTTTTGGCGAGGAGATAGTACGATGGAAAAGTTCGTCAAAGAAGATTCTACGCACGTAACGCTTTACGATACTAACCGTATTTTCAATCGTTTGGATGCAACAGGACTTATCATCAATCAGAACTTATATATTTTCGGCGGATTGTATTTAGACCGAAGACCCTCTGCGCGGTTAGTGTATGTTGCCGAGTATAACATTCCGACGAAAACCGTTACATATAAAAACGATAGTTTATACGTCGGAAATGAGATGCCGGAAAATCAAATGTCGTCGTCGCGGGGAAATACTATTCTTGTTTTCGGAGGAGAATACAACGGCATACGAACTGACATTTTTCAATTCAATATCAATTCGCATATCTATAAAAAATTTCCCCGTCGTTTGCTTGTTCCTCGTGCAGGAGGAAGAGCAGTTCGGATAGAGAGTGAAAACAAAATATTTATTCTCGGTGGATATAATGAAGTCAGCGGCGCGCTCAATTCTATGGAAGTTCTTCGTTTCGGCACAGATACAACGGTTACGATGGGGCCGCAGATGCAATACGGACGCAGACGATTCAGCGCTGTTGTTTTTAATGACTACATCTATGTTTTCGGCGGGGCAAATGCGCACGGAGTTATTATTCCTCACATCGAAAGGTATCGAGCATTGACAGATTTTCAAGAACCGGACGTGCGCGCAAACGATTTTGAACTTTCTCCGAATTTTCCGAATCCGTTCAATCCGACAACGACGATACGGTTTCGTTTGGAACATACAGAGAATATTTCACTGGACGTTTTTTCGCTCGAAGGAAAACACGTCGCAAATCTTGCACGCGGGAATTTTTCAGCGGGAACACACAACGTTATTTGGCGCGCCGACGGTGGGAACAGCGTTGCAAGCGGCATTTATATTTACACACTGAAATCAAACGATTATTCACATTCGCGGAAGATGCTGTTGATTCGATAAAATGTTGCTCGTTTTCGCCTTGATGAGTGCCGTTACAACTTTCAAAAAAATGATGTTCCCGCTTGCCTCTTTCGTATGCAACCACTTCCGAGGAGTGTCTGTTCTTTCGCAGAAAAACAAACATCTTCTCGCTGTTTTCTGTACATTTTTCTTTTTTTCCACAACAAGTTTTTCGCAAGATTCTCTTTTTCTTCAACAACTTCGGCAAGCGTACGAATCATTTGATTTTTCCCGTGTTACTCTGCTTTCCGAACAAATTCTTTCGAGCAGCATTCCGCTTTCGGCGAACGAAGCGATAGAATTATACACGATGAGCGGCGTTGCTCATTATTCGCTTGCGCAGGAAATTGATGCGAGAAAATGCTTCGTCGAAATTCTGAAACTCAATAAAGATTACGCATTGGATCCGGTTTCCATTTCTCCAAAAATCATCACGTTTTTTGAAAAAGTACGAAGAGATTTTTTCCAAATTGCTGACACGTTCCTCAGTAATGAAGAACCTAAAAAAGACACCTTGGCTAAACCTACGCTCGTATTTATTCGCAGAGGAACGGATTCTGTAACCTCTTCATTCCTTCGTTCGCTTCTTCTTCCCGGTTGGGGACATTTGTATATGAACGAACAAAGCAAAGGATATATTTTAACGTCTGCAACTGTTGTGAATGTCGCCGCAATAGTGTATTTTATTTTCGACACAAACGAAAAAGAACAGCAATACTTGAACGAAGGAAATCCGCAGCGGATTTCGAAGAGTTATGATAAATTCAATACTTCGTATAAAATACGAAACGCGTTCATCGGTTCGTATCTTGCGTTGTGGTTGTATTCGCAATTTGATTTGGTAAACATTTCGGAGCGCCATTTTCCGGAATATCCCCAACTTTCCGCATCTCAAGATTTCAGTACGGTCAAAATTACTGTTCGATTTTCTTTTTAGTTCCTAACAAGTTACGATTGTTCCCGCAAAAAAAAACGTTAGTGCGAAATTTATGCGTGATTTTTTCCCTGCTGAACATTCCATCATTTTGCAAACGGAATGCTTCGCAAATAGTGTTAGCGAATAAAAGTGAAACCGCAAATTTACTCAGAAAGAGTAGTTCGTAGTAGTTATGGCAATTGACCTTCCAATCTACTATTCGAACCAAGTAAAAAAAACTTTTTCATTTGAACATACTGCCGAGAACGTGTTTTTTTACAGGTTGAAGCAATGATATTCTATGTTTTGGAAAAAAAACATACGTTTAACATATCAGATGCAGCCTTGAAGGGACAACGCCGAACCTTTCAAGTATAAAAAAGCATATAATTCGCTCAAAACCTCCGTTTGTCAAATCTTCCAATTTGTTGTCGTGCGATTGATGAATGTAAATCATACTATCAACTCTTGAAAATGATACCAATCAAACGAAGTAATTTGACAATTTTTCCCTCTGCAGTATTTGGCACGATAATTGCTTTTTC
>Ga0194120_10008773_pt1 | contig 13159 bp, 12 predicted proteins | sample TA2MahCa65mmetaG_FD_148642 | JGI IMG/M metagenome (GOLD analysis project Ga0194120, IMG submission 148642) | Freshwater microbial communities from Lake Tanganyika, Tanzania - TA2015019 Mahale Deep Cast 65m | ecosystem: Environmental > Aquatic > Freshwater > Lake | place: Tanzania: Lake... | reverse complement strand
TACCGTTTCCGGCGCAGGACCCGAAGAGCCGACGACCCGCTCCGAATCAGGGTTTCAAAGGCTTGAACGCGCATGGCACCACTCTAATTCTGGTGCCAGATGCTTTACAATCACCTAAGACTTTCCTCGTCGAGGGCCTCTTTTAGACGTAGACGCTCTGCTTGGAACTGCCCGGTGAAGGAGGCCCTTGATCACCCTAACCCGCAACGCTTGGTTCTGGCTCCTCCTCGCCGTCCTTGCCTTGTCCCCCGCAGCGACCGGATTCGCCGCCGACCTGGCCAGTCCTGAAGGCGTGTTGCGGGTCCTGGTCCAGGCCAACATCGAGAAAGATTTCGACACGATTTCCAGGCTGATGGCCCATGACGACGACGCCGTCAGCTACACGATCGAAGGACGCAAATACGTCGGGTGGAACGAGTTCGCCCGTGACATGCAAGACGAGTTCAACTCCGTCACGCGTCTGGACATTCCCATCACTCAGTTGAAGGTCTGGACCAGGGGCGAGACCGCCTGGTTCGTCATGGAGCTGGACTACATCCGCTACCTCGGCAGCGGCAAAGAGGAAGTGAAGATGCTCCTGCCCCTGCGCGAGACCGGGGTCATGGAACGACGCAATGGGCAGTGGATCCTGGTGACGTTTCACGAATCCTTCCGGAGCGAGGCCGCGATCACGCCCTCGGGCAACCAGGCCTTCCCATCCTTGCAGTAGGAGCCCCGGTTTTTTGACGACACATTTTCCTGAGGACCCCACGAACCACCTCCCCACCATTCGGCAAAGAGTGCCGTTCGGACTGCGGCTGACGGCGGCTTGTGCCTTGCTGTTGCTGACCGCCTTCCCCGTTTTCTCGCAGCCCCCGGTCCCGCCCCCGGACTATCCCCAATCGCTGGAGCAGGACCTGAAGAAACTGCTGGACGCCCAGGCGCAGGATTCCTCCGATCCTCGCCAGCTCATTCAACTGGCCGGGCTCTACTTGGAGTTAGGCGAAGAACTCTACAGCGAGAAAGCCCAGAAGCTCGCCGCCTTCGATGCAGGCGCCAAGCTGGCCAAGCGCGCGATGGAGCTGGATGAGAACAACGCGGAGGCCCACTACCTCTACGCGGCCAACCTGGGCAGCGCAGCCGATACGAAGGGCGTGGCCGCCTCGCTCCTGGCCCTGGACGACATCAAGGCCCATGCCAGACGGACGCTGGAGCTGCAAAAAGACCACGTGGCGGCCCTGCACATGGCCGGCATGATGCTGGAGGAATTGCCGCAATTCATGGGAGGCAACAAGGCCGTGGCGCTGGACTACTTGAAGCGAGCCGCCGCCATCGATCCGAACGCATCCCACGTCCGACTGGACTTGGCCAAGATGTACCTGAAGCGCCGGGACCCCGAATCGGCCAAGCGCGAATTGCTGGCCATCGTGAGCATGGACAACCCGAGCGACGCCTACCCCTGGGCGCGCCGGTATCGTCCCGAAGCCGAACGCCTCCTCGTCTCCCTGAAACCAGACGAACCCTCGGGAGCCGGGACCAGATAAGCCCGGCGACCCCCGCACCAAAGGAGATCCTTCCCATGAAACAGCTCGCCTCAATCATCCTGGCCCTGGGCTTGCTCCCGGTTGGACCGGCCCTGGCCGACGGCGGCCACCACCATCAGCCGGCCGATCACCAAGCTTCCGCCCCCCAGTCCGCCGAAGTCAAGACCAACGTGTCCCTAAGCGGGAATACCCTGACCATCACCTACGGGCCTCTCGACCTGCCCACAGGCCATGACGGAGAACTGGCCGCCAGCATTCCCAAACACGTCTTTCAGGTCCCGCAGGACCGCTACCTGGTCGGGTACAAGTCCGCCATCTTTACCAAGGACGGCGCCCCGCTGCCCCGCCAGTACCTGCACCACATTTTGCTGATCAACCTGGACAAAGAAGGCGTGTCCTGTCCCGGCGAGCCACTGTTTTTCGCCGGGGCCGGCCTGGAAATGAACGAGACCAAATTTCCTCCCGGCTACGGAGTCAAGCTTGGGAAGGACCAAAAGCTCATGACGATTGTCGCCTTCTACCACGGCGCGCCGCCTACAAAGGACGTGATGGCCACCTTCACGATGGAACTGGCCCCCAAGGGCACGCCCGTGCAGGAACTGGACGTCTATCAGGTCGGGGTCAACGTGGTCTGCTACAGCAAATTCGACAACCGTCGGCAGGATGAAAGCGACGAAGGCATCGAGATCCAGCCCGGCGTGCAGGTGGACAAGGCGCCGCTGAAGTTCCGGATGGACGGCTGCGTGAAGTTCGCCTATCCCCACGCCCACGACCAGGCGCTCCTGATCGCCCTGGAGAACAAGACCAAGAAGCAGACGCTGCTGCGGACCGTCCCGGATGTCGATCCGGACGGCGTCTTCCGGTCGTTCCAGCCGCATCAGGTCTATCGGGACGGCCAGGGTTTTGAAGTCAATACCAAGGATGACTACGAACTGGTCATGGTCCATCACCGTCCGTTGCAGGCCCCGCTGCTGCACCACGGCATGGGCAACTATCTGCTCTACATGACGGCCGGCCTATGCCAAGACACCCGGACCGTCCTCGGCCACTGAGGGAGCCACCTTGCCTTGCGCCGCCCAGGCTTGTATCATGGCGGCGCAGTCGTCACGATCGACCTCACGGAGGGAATTTCCATGTCGCTGCATGACCGGCTCTCCGATGACCTGAAGCAGGCGATGAAAGCCAGGGACCAGCTCCGGATGGACGCCATCCGCATGATCAAAGCCGCCGTATTGAACAAAGAGATCGAGCTGAAGAAGGACCTGGACGACGCCGAGATGAGCCGCGTCATGACCGCCCTCGTCAAGCAGCGCCGGGAATCGGTCGAGCAGTATCAGAAAGCCAAGCGGGACGACTTGGCCGGAAAGGAACTGAAGGAGATCACCATCATCGAGGCCTACCTGCCCAGGGCCCTCTCGACCGAGGAAATCGCGCAAGTCGTCGCGGCCGTCATTCAGGAAACCGGCGCCGCCACGCTGAAGGACATGGGCAACGTGATGAAAGCGGTCATGGCCCGTCTGGCCGGACAAACGGTGGATGGAAAACAAATCAGTGATCTCGTGCGCGCCAAATTGTCGTAGCCTCTCCCCGCCCCTGCCTTGCTACCATTTCTGTCCGGCCTCCAGGGTGTCCCCATGAAACGAATCTGCGTGTTTTGCGGGTCCCGGGAAGGCACCAGGCCGGTCTATGCAGAGGCCGCCCGCGCCGTGGGCAGTATGCTGGCCAGCGAAGGGATCGGCTTGGTCTATGGAGGCGGCGGGATCGGACTCATGAAAATCCTGGCCGACGCGGTCTTAGATGAAGGCGGAACCGTGATCGGCGTCATTCCCCAGGCACTGACCGTCCAGGAGATCGCCCATCCTCGCGTCACCGACCTCCGGATCGTCGGCTCCATGCACGAACGCAAGGCCCTCATGGCCGACCTGTCCGATGCGTTTATCGCCCTGCCCGGCGGATACGGCACGCTGGAAGAGTTCTGCGAGATCGTCACCTGGGCCCAGTTGAGCTTCCATCGAAAACCCTGCGGGCTCCTGAACGTCGCCGGCTTCTACGATCCCCTGCTCGCCCAGCTCGACCGGCAGGTGGCCGAGGGTTTCCTGAGCCCTACCATGCGCACGTTGGTCGCCGAAGCCAACGAGCCTGGAGAACTCCTCGCCGCGCTGCAAGCCTACCGCTCGCCGGTGACGGAACGCGGAATGAGCAAGGAGCAGATCTGAGTGCTGGAATACGGTTTTTGGAAGAGACTACCGGAAGCTAAAAACCTATCCGCCGCGAGCTGATCGAAGACGGCGGATCACACGAAGTGCGGTACGGTGGTGCTGCCTGCCTGCGCCAAGGCTACGGCGGACAGCCTCCGCGTAAAATCCCGTTTGGCCTGCCAGCCGAAGCGTGAGCGGAGGCTGGTGGAGGGCAGGGGATTTGAACCCCCGACCCCTACGTTGCGAACGTAGTGCTCTCCCAACTGAGCTAGCCCCCCACTCAACTACCGGTCACCGACATTATACACAAGTCGGCCCCGTCTCTCCACGTGAACTTGCCTGAATTAAGCCGGACTGATCAGGGCTTCAGTCCCCTTCGTCCCTGTCCCCGCGACGACCACCCGCCGGCCATCCACCTTCAGCTTCCCTTCCGCATAGAGCTGGATCGCGCGGGGATAGATGAGGTGCTCCTGCTCCAGAATGCGGGCCGACAGCATCTCCGCCGTGTCCCCTTCCAAGACCGGCACCGCGGCCTGGATGATGATGGGGCCTTCATCCACGCCTTCGGTGACGAAATGCACGGTGCAGCCGGCGAGCTTCACGCCCCAATCCAAAGCTTTCTTCTGCACGTCCAGGCCGGGGAACGACGGCAGCAGCGAGGGATGGATGTTCATCATCCGGTTCTCGTAGGCCTTGATCAGGACCGCTGTGACGATCTTCATGTAGCCGGCCAGGACGACCAGCTCCACCTCGTGCTTCTTGAGCAAGTCCAAGATGGCCCGATCGTAGGCTTCGCGGCTGTCTGGTTGGCCGGTATAGGGCTTGGGGTCGAGAAAGACCTCGGTGAGGCCGTGGCGCCTGGCCCGCTCCAGCGCAAAGGCATCCTTCTTGTTGCTGAGAACCAGGGCAATCTGCGCCTGGAGCGATCCCGCCTCGATGGCATCGATGACCGCCTGCAGGTTGGACCCGCGTCCCGAGGCCAAGACCCCGATGCGCAACTTATCCGAACGTCCGGCCGTCGGCACCGCTACGCCCCTTCTGCCCCGACGTAGTCCACCCGCCCCTCGCCTTCGCCCGCGACGATCTCCCCGATCCGGTAGCCTCGATCTCCCAGCTCGGCCGCGCGGGCAATGACGGCCTCCGCCTGGGCCGCCGGAACCACCAGGACCAGGCCGATCCCCATGTTGAAGACGCGGTGCATTTCGTCGCTCTCGATCCGGCCCATCTTTTTGAGCAGGGTGAAGATCGCCGGAACCGGCCAGGCGCCGCGATGCAGCCGAGCCAGGCACCCGTCCGGCAGGATGCGCGGAATGTTCTCGGTCAAGCCGCCGCCGGTAATGTGCGCGATGCCCTTGATCGGATAGTCGGCCGCCAGGGCCATGATCTGTTTGGCGTAAATTCTGGTCGGCGTCAGCAGCACGTCGCCCAGAGACCGGTCCAGATCGGACACCCGGCTCTCCAGGGTCAACCCGCCGTCCTCCAGCAACACACGCCTCGCCAACGAATACCCGTTGCTGTGCAGCCCGGTCGAGGCGAGGCCGATGATCGCATCCCCTGGCTGGATGGTCTTCCCATCGATGATCTTCGGCCGGTCCACGACTCCCACGGCAAAGCCGGCCAAGTCATACTCGCCCTCGGCGTAAAACGACGGCATCTCGGCGGTCTCTCCGCCGATCAAGGCGCAGCCGGCCTGGCGGCAGCCTTCGGCCACGCCCTTGACGACCGCTTCCGCCTTGGGCACGGCCAGCTTGCCGGTCGCAAAATAATCCAGGAAGAACAACGGCTCGGCCCCGCTGACCGCCACGTCGTTCACGCACATGGCCACCAGGTCGATGCCGACCGTGTCGTGCCGGTCCATCAAAAAGGCGATTTTCAGTTTGGTCCCGACCCCGTCGGTCCCGGACACCAGCACCGGATCGGCATAGCGGGAGGCTTGAAAACGGAACAGCCCTCCGAAGCCGCCCAACTCGGTCAGCACTTCCGGTCTAAAAGTCGAGCGCACCAGGGGCGTGATCCGCTTGACCAGCTCGTCCCCGGCCTCGATATCGACCCCGGCTTGTCGGTAGGTAGTCATAGGCGCGGCATCTTACCGGAGCAGTCCGGGAAGGTCAACGAACCAACTCCACCAAGGTTTCCACGTGAGCCGTCTGCGGAAGCATGTCGAAGGGTTGGAGACGGGCGATGCGATAGCCGCCCTCGCACAACTGAGCCAGATCGCGCGCGAGGATCGCGGGATCGCGGGACAGGTAGCACAGACATCCTGCGCCGACCCGCAGCAGCCCCGCAAGACATTCCTTGCTCAGGCCGATATGCGGAGGGTCCACGATCATCAGATCGTACTCGCCGGGCTGGACCGACTCCAGCATGGCCTCCGCCCGCATCGGCCGGAACCGGCAGCGGCCGATGTGGTTGGTCTTGGCGGCATGGCGCGCATCGGCCAAGGCATAGGGATTCGCCTCGCCCAAAGTCACCAGGGCGCCGGCTCGCGCAAGCGAGAGCCCCAGGGTGCCGATGCCCGCATAGAGATCCAGCACGCGCAGCCCTTCGGCCGACCCGGCCCAGTCGATCACGGCCTTCGAGAGGACTGCGTTCATCCGCCAGTTCGCCGCCATGAACGACCGGTCGCTGATCTTGAAGAGCAGGTCCCCCAAGCGGTCGGCGACCCAATCCTGGCCATCGACCCAACGCTGGGCCCTCGTCCCGCTCCCGGCCGTCACCACCTGTCCGACGAGGTTTTTGACGTCTCGAAACATCTCGAACAATTGCTGGCCCTGACTTCGCATGGCCGGTCCCGCATGAAAGACCAACAGCAGGTGTCCGAAGTCCGCAGACCGCCTGATCTCGACCGACTCCAACGGGATCGGCAGCTTGCCCTGAGCGGCCAGCCGCCCGCTCATCACCGCCACGACATCGCGGATCGCCTGAGGCACCAGCAAGCAGCCTGCCGCAGGCACCGGCTCCTTCGTCCCCTCTTTATGGAAGCCCAGCGCAAATCCGTTCTTGGCCCGGAACACGACGAACCGGACCGTGCTCCGGTAGCCGTAGGATTCCGGCGAGGCCGCCACGGGAGCCATCGCATCCACCTGCACCTTGCCCACCCGCGCCAGCGTCTCCCGCAGGATCAGGCTTTTCTGGACGAGCTGGGCCTCATAGCGCATGTGCTGCAACTGACAGCCGCCGCAGACGTCATAGACCGGACAGGGGGGAACCACCCGGTCAGGCGACGCCGTCAAGACTGCGCCGATCGCAGCCTCCTGAACCCCCTTGTGCTTGCCCCCGACCACGACCGACACGGTCTCGTCAGGAATCGCCCCGCGCACGAACAACACCTGGGAGTCATGACGGGCAATCCCCCGCCCCCCCTGCACCAGCTTTTCAATGGTCACGGTCAACGGTTCAGTAGCCATCTGCAATACAGACTCCTCATCTTTTTATCCTACTCTCTCGTGCCTCGGCCGGAAGGGAAGGGCCCGGAGGTTTCATCATGGCGGAAACGGGATGGGATCGTCACGCGATCGCCCGGCGCTGTGCGCTGCATCCGATACGCGCAGAGCCAACTGTAGGGTGCCGGCAGCTGCCTGTCAACAACGCATTGCGGCAAGGCCGGAACCGCCCGGCCTTCATCGGCCGCAGCATTCCTCTCTTCTTAGCTTTCCGGACGCAAGGGAATATTGAGCAGCTTAATCTTCCTGTGCAGGTGGCTCCGTTCGAGCTTGAGGTCTTCGGCCGTCCTCGACACGTTCCAGTTGTGCTCCAGCAGCTTACGCGAGATGTAGTCCCGCTCGAAGGCATTGCGGGCGTCCTTGAGCGAGTCGTAAGCCTGCCAGGCCAAGCCGGATGAAGCCGGGGCGGCCCCTGAGGCGGCCGGCCGGCCTTGCAGGAACCCAAGGATGTCGGACGCCTCGATCACGGGGCCCGGCACCATGATCATCAACCGCTCGACCAGGTTGCGCAGCTCCCGGATGTTGCCCGGCCAGTCGTAGTGCTGGAGGGCCGCCAAGGCGGCCGGCGCCACCTCCTTCACCTTCAGCCCTTGCTCCTCCGCATGGCTGTGCAGGAAATGCGTGACCAGCAGCGGAATGTCCTCGCGCCGCTCGCGCAGCGGCGGCACCTCGATCGGCAACACGTTCAGGCGATAGAAGAGGTCTTCCCTGAAGTTCCCCTTTTCGATCTCCTTGAGCAAATTCTTGTTCGACGCTGCGATCACCCGCACATCCACCTTGATCAGCTTGTTGCCGCCGACGCGGGTGAACTGCTGCTCCTGCAACACCCGCAAGACCTTCGCCTGGGTGCTGAGGCTCATGTCCCCGATCTCGTCCAGAAACAAGGTGCCGCCGTCCGCTTGCTCGAACTGGCCCCGCTTCTGGCCCGTGGCCCCGGTGAAGGCGCCTCGCTCGTGGCCCAACAGCTCGCTCTCGATCAAGGTCTCCGGAATCGCCGCGCAGTTGACGGCCACGAACGGCCGGTCCCGGCGCGGGCTCTGCACGTGAATCGCGCGGGCCACCAGTTCCTTGCCGGTCCCGTTTTCACCCGCGATCAGCACGCGGCCGGTCGTCGGACCGGCCGTGGCGATGAGCTGGCGAAGTTTCTGCATGGCCGGCGACGTTCCAACCAACTCGAAGCGGCGCTCGACCTTGGTGCGGAGGGTGAGATTTTCTTCCTCCAGGCGGCGCTGATCCAATGCATGCCGGACCCGCAGCGTGACGTTGTCCAGCGAGAGCGGCTTCTCGATGTAGTCGTACGCGCCCAGCCGAATGGCCTTGACGGCGGTCTCGATGGAGCCGTGCCCCGACATCATCATGATTTGCAGCCGGGGGGCCTGGGCCTTCGCGCGCTTGAGCGTCTCCAGCCCGTCCAATTCGGGCATCCAGATATCCAGCAGGACCAGATCGGGGGGATCGGCGGCCATCAGCTTCAGCGCCTCAGCCCCGCTCTTGGCCAGCGTCACCTGATAGCCCTCGTCTTCGAGGATCTTGCTCACGGAACTCAGGATCGCCGGCTCGTCATCTACGATCAAAATCGATTCGGCCATTGAAACCTCGTGATGCGTAATGCGTGACGCGTGATACGTCGAACATCAAAGTCCCGCTGTTGTCAGTACGCCAGTCACTTGTCACCCGTCACCTGTCACGGTTTTCTCACACCGGCAACTCGAAGGTGAACACCGCCCCCTTGGGCACGTTGTTGGCGGCCCGGATCTGGCCGTCGTGGTCCGTGATGATGCGCTGCACGATGGCCAGTCCCAGGCCGGTTCCGGTTCGTTTCCGTGAAAAATACGGAACGAAGAGCTTGTCCTGGTCCTCCGGGTTGATCCCCATGCCGTCGTCGGCCACCGTGACGACCGCCCGGTGGCGCTTGGCATCGTACTGGGTCGTCACCGAGAGGCGGCCCTTTTGATTCATCGCCTGGACCGCATTGTCGAAGAGGTTCACGAAGACGCGGTTCATCTGCTCCCGGTCCAGGTTCAGCGGCGGCATCGTCTCATCCAGGTTCACCTGGAATTCGATCTCGCGGTGCGCCCCGCTGTAGAGCGCCACCACTTTGCGGATCACCTCGTCCAGGGACTCCCGGGCCATCTGCGGGGACGGCATCCGCGCAAACTTCGAAAACTCATCCACCATCCGCTTGAGGCTGGTGACCTCGTTCACGATCACCTGGGTCGATTCGTCGAAGATCCCGTCGAAGTCCGGCGACTTTTCGAAAAACTTCTTGCGCAGGCGCTGGGCCGAGAGCTGGATGGGCGTCAGCGGATTCTTGATTTCGTGCGCGATGCGCTGCGCCACCTCCTGCCAGGCCGCCGTTTTCTGCGCCTTGATCAACTCGGTCAAGTCCTCGAAGACCAGCACGAAGCCCAGATCCTTCCCCGCCTCATACTTCATGCGCGAGCCGTGCAGGACGATCGTCAGGAACTTGCCCTTGACCTCCACCGGTCCCTCCACCGACAGACCGTCCCGCCCATCGGTCATCATGCGGTCGTAGGCGCCTTGGAACAGGTCCAGCCCCAATTCCTTGAAGGCCTCGCTGACGGGCCGATTGCGCATCTGCTCGCCCGGCACGCCCAGCATACGCTCGGCCGAGGGGTTGAACGTGGTGATGAGGCCCGATCGGTCGATGGACAGCACGCCGGCCGCGATGGTGTCCACCACCGCCTCCGTATAGGCGCGGCGGCGATCCAGTTCCAGGTTGGACCGCCGCAGCGAAACGTTGGCCTGTTCCAGCTTCGACTTGCTCCCCTTCAAATCCTCGGTCATGCGGTTAAACGACGCCACCAAGGTCCCGATCTCGTCCGCCGCCTTGACCTCGATCCGGACGTTCAAGTCCCCCTGCGCGATCGCCTCGGTGGCTTCCGCCAGGCGCTGGATCGGCACCGTAATCCCGCGCGCCACGTAGAACCCGAACCAGGTGGCGCTGAACATGATCATGACCGTGATGACCGCCACGAACAAATAGGCGCCGGCCTTGATCGGATTCTTCAGCGCCTTGATCTGGCGATATTCGGTATATTGCCGCGCGATGCCTTCCATCTTGGCCAAGAGCGAATCGGGCATGTAGGCGTCCACCACGACCACGCCGTCCACTTCCCCGCGCCGCACGTTCGAGGCGATCGGGATCCCCGCGCGGATCAGGCGGCCGCTTTGCGCTTCCTGCACCGACGTCAACTCCTGCTTGCCCTTCAGCACCTGCAAGACGAGTTGCCCGATCGGCAGGTCCAACACCGCCGCCGGCACGTCCGGATCGACGGCCTTGGTCAAGGCCTCCATCTTGGACGAATAGACCGCCACCCCGGCCAGGTTGTGTTCCGCCCGTTTCCGATCGATGGTCGCAATGAGCAATTCCCGCTGCTCCGAAATCAGCATCTCTTCCCGGAAAATCTCCCGGCTGATCGCGCGGGCGCTGTTGACCGCCAGGGTCATGTGCCCCTCGTGGTGCATCCGCGCGACTTCCTGCGAGTCCTTCAGCACTTGCTCGATCTGATCGTTGAACCAGACATCTACCGCCTTGGTCACCAGCCCGCTGGCCACGATGGCCAGCAACACCGTGGGGATCAGGGCAAACCCGATGAAGGCCGCCACCAGCTTGGTCCTGAATCCTGACCCCAGCAGGCGATGGCGGCGTTCGAAATAGGCTTTGATCAAATTGCGGGACAGGAGCAGGGTCAACACGACCAGGCCGATCAGGTCCAAGTTGACCAGCAACAGCACGAAGGCGTAGCCGGGGGTGGGCAACATCGAATCCCCTTCGGGGCTGCCGGACACCGAGTACTCCGAGGCATACTGGGAATAGTAGACCGTGAGGGCCAGACAGGGCAGGAGCAACAGCAGGACGATCCAGACCGGCTGCAAATGCGGGCCGCGACGATCGCGCGCCCCCTCCGACCGCAAGGAGGCCGTCGCCCGCGAGGCCGGCAAGGACTCGAGGCGCCCGGACGTGACTGGCTCCACCGGCTCAGGCATCAGCCCTGCCCTCCCTGGGATGAGACGAGGCTGCGGTCGAACTCGCGGTACCGTTCATGGAAGACACGCTCAAACGCCTTCGGCATATCCGGACTATGGGCGAGGGCTTCCAGCAACTGCCGCACCTTGGCCATGCCATGTCGCCGGATCAGTGTCCGAACAGCCGCATCGCTTTCTCCATAGGCGGCCTTGGCCGCCCCTTGGGAACGGCCCAGAAAATTCCCGTGGAGCGAGCTGAGCGGCTCAAGATCGCCCGTGTGGGACACGGGGCTCTTGACCGCTCCCGTTACGGCCCCGCCCTCACAATACAGAGCCAACCCCTCGCTCAGCCAGGCCGGCGCTCGGCCCTTGCTGAGTCGGTACGCCACGGCATGGGCATATTCGTGTTTGAGCATCCGCTCCATTGCTTCGGCGCCGGTCCCCAGGCCCTCACCCGGCACGTGAATCCTGCCGTCGAACATGGCACGAGCCCAGGCCGGCGTCAGGGTCGCAGTTTGGAACTGCCCTGCGGGGTACAACCGCACCGTAAAAGCCTCGTCAGGGAAATAGCCAACGGCCCTGCCGATTTCGTCGTAGGCTGCCTCCAGCCGCTCGGCCACGTCATGGGCAACCATCCGCGCAGGGTCCCCCTGATACAGCACCACGAAGTGCGGGCTGAGCAATCGATCGAACCGGGCCTCGACCTCACGCTCCTGTTTGGCGGTCATGAGCCGCTCCTGAAGGGCCACGTCGTTGGGATCTTGCCGAAGCGCCTTGTCGTAATGGCCCACCGCCGTCGAGAACCGGCCCTGCCGCGCATAGACGTCGCCGAGCAAGGCATGGGCTTGGCCGATTGCGGGGTCCAGTCGAAGCGCCGCTTCCAACGCGGCCAAGGCCAGATCGTCCCTGAACTGTCGATGCCGGCTGAACCCAAGCCCGACCAAAATCGACGCCTCGTCCGGGGCCAGGTCCTTGGCGACCGTAAAGGCCCGCGCCGCGCGGTCGTACTCGCCGGCCTCAACCAGGCGCCACCCGCTCTCGGCCCACAGGGCCGCCACGTGACGCCGCCCGCCGGCGATGACCTTCGAGTGACCGGCGGAAGGCGCCCCCGCCAATACAGGCAGCGAACGATCCGGCCCGCGCGAGCCGCTTGTTCCACCAGCCCAGACGGGCCCAGACCAGCCGCACAAAACGGCGAAGGCAACCAGCCTAACAAGACATTGTCCGACCATGCATGCACCGATCATCGTGACAACCGTTCACCGTGCCGACGGCGTTCCATCGGACCACGGCCAAATCGGGAAGACCGCGATGCTGATCAAGAGGATGGATCGGAACGCGGAGGGCGGCTGCAACCGAAGAGACGAAGGGTCAAGACGCTGGGGACGCCGACTTGCCCGAGGCCAGGTCCACATACTTCATCCGCAGTGCGTAGAGCATGTCTTCCAGCACCGCCTGTTCTTCGGAAGTCAGGTTCCCTCGAGTTTTGCTTTCCAACACCGAGAGGATATCGACGATTTCTTTGGCCTGCGCCAGATTCACCGGAACCTTGGCCTGCCGGGGGTCGAGTTGCTCTCCCATCAGCATCAGCGCCGACGTGCCGAGCGAGAAGACAAAGGAGGAAAAGGTGACCGGATGGGCCTGGTCCTGTGCGCGAGGAGGCTCTGGGGCAGGGGGGACCTCGGCCTGCCGGGGGGGTGCGGCAACCCCCGCCCGATCCGGCGGGGCTCCTCCTTCATCGGCGCGAGCACGACGATCGCGAACGACAAATCCTTCCGCTTCATCCGTGCCCATACACAGCCCTCCTCCACAGTCACTAACGGCTGTGTAAATTATCATACTCACGCGTTTTGGCGCAACTTGAGGACGGATTGAAGCGGGCGGCAAAACAGGTATAATGGCCGACGAGGCTGCCTCGAACCGCAGACCACTTCGGCAAGCCGCACGAGACAAGGAAGTCATGTCCGAACGCCTCGATCGACTTGTTCAACTGATGGCCAGGCTC
>Ga0194120_10008769_pt1 | contig 13163 bp, 14 predicted proteins | sample TA2MahCa65mmetaG_FD_148642 | JGI IMG/M metagenome (GOLD analysis project Ga0194120, IMG submission 148642) | Freshwater microbial communities from Lake Tanganyika, Tanzania - TA2015019 Mahale Deep Cast 65m | ecosystem: Environmental > Aquatic > Freshwater > Lake | place: Tanzania: Lake... | reverse complement strand
GTGTAGCCGGCCGGAAATTCGGTCGCACGACGGGGCCGAGGCTCGCGATGATCCGCAGCCTCGCGGTCTCGCTGCTCAAGCACGAGCAGGTCAAGACGACGGTCGCCAAGGCCAAGGATCTGCGCCCCGTGGTCGAGCGCCTGATCACGCTCGGCAAGCGCGGCACGCTGCATGCGCGGCGTCAGGCGCTGGCCAAGATTTACGAAAAGCCGGTGGTCGAGAAGCTGTTTTCGACTTTGGCCGAGCGTTACAAAGGCCGCTCGGGCGGCTATACGCGCATCGTCAAAGCCGGCCATCGCTACGGCGATGCCGCCGACATGGCGATCATCGAGTTGATCGATCGCGACCCCGCGGCCCGCGGCAAGGCGGACCGCGAGCGTCATGCGGCCCAGGCCAAGACCGAAAGCGAGAACGCCGGCGCCGCGGCCTAAGTCGACGCCGATGAAAGGGTTGATGAAGGGCGGTCCGCGGGCCGCCCTTTGTCGTTGCGGCGGAGCGGCCGAGCGCGCATGATCCAAACCATGAAGCGTTATCTCGCCTTGATTGCCGCGCTCTTTGTCCTGGCCTGGGGCGAGGGCACGGCCTATGCCCAGGCCAGGGTCGCGCCGAACTCGAAAGGCGAGCTCCAGCTCTCCTTCGCGCCGATCGTCAAGCGTTCGGCCCCGGCGGTCGTCAACATCTACACCAAGCGCGTGGTCGAGCAGCAGGCCTTCCGGCCCTTCGTGCTCGACGATCCCTTCTTCCGGCGCTTCTTCGGCGAGGATTTCTTCGGCGGCGACGCGGCGCCCCGCCAACGGATCGAGAACTCGCTCGGCTCGGGCGTCATCCTCCGCGCCGGCGGCCTCGTCGTCACCAACAATCACGTCATCAAGGGCGCGGACGAGATCAATGTCGTGCTCCATGACCGGCGCGAATTCGCGGCCAAGCTCGTGCTCGCGGATGAGCGCACCGATCTCGCCGTGCTGCGCCTGATCGACGCGCCCAAGGACCTGCCGACGCTCGAGATCATGGATTCGGACGACCTCGATGTCGGCGACATCGTGCTCGCCATCGGCAATCCTTTCGGCGTCGGTCAGACGGTGACCTCGGGGATCGTCTCGGCGCTCGCCCGCACCCAAGTCGGCATCACCGATTTCCGATCCTTCATCCAGACGGACGCACCGATCAATCCCGGCAACTCCGGCGGCGCGCTGGTCGCGGTGGACGGCCGCTTGGCCGGCATCAACACCGCGATCTTTTCGAAATCCGGCGGCTCGGTCGGCATCGGCTTCGCCGTGCCGGCCAATATGGTTTCGGTCATCCTGCGCGCGGCCGAAAGCGGCAGCCCGATCCTGCGGCCCTGGTATGGCGCGACGGGTCAAGCGTTGACGCGGGAACTGGCCGCTTCGCTTGGGCTCGACCGGACCGCCGGCGTCCTGGTCAAGGCGATCTATACCGGCGGACCGGCGGACCGCGCCGGGCTCCGGCCGGGCGACGTCGTGCGGTCGGTCGATGGGCGCGAGGTCGACGATCCTGAGGCGCTGCGCTTTCGCGTGGCGACGCGCGAAGTCGGCAGCACCATTCGCCTGTCGGTCTTTCGTGGCGGGCGCAGCCTAGAGGTGCCGATCACGCTCACTCGCCCGCCCGAGGATCCGCCGCGCGAACTCACGCGGCTTACCGGGAACCATCCGCTGACAGGCGCGACGGTCGCCAATCTGTCGCCCGCGCTCGCCGAAGATCTTGGTTTCGATCCGCTCGCGACCGGTGTGATCATCCTCAAGATCGATGGCGGCTCGCCGGCGCAGCAGCTTCGCTTCAGGCCGGGCGACATCGTGCTGCGCATCCAGACGCAGGACATCGCCTCGGTCGCGCAATTGAGGAGCGCGGTTGGCACCGCCGCCAATCGCTGGCGCGTGGTCTTTCGCCGAAACGGCCAGAACCTCCAGATCGAGGTCGGTCGGTGAGTTCGCTGTTTGAAGCGGCGGGCCTCGCCGAAGGCGTCGCCAGGCCGCTGGCCGACCGCCTGCGCCCCAAGCGCCTGGAGGAAGTCGTTGGACAGGATGCGCTGCTCGCGCCCGAGGCGCCGCTCGGACGTATGCTTGCACAGGGACGGCTCGCCTCGCTGATCCTGTGGGGTCCTCCGGGGTCCGGGAAGACGACCATCGCCAGGCTCCTGGCCGAGCGCACCAAGCTTGCTTTCGCGCCGCTCTCGGCGGTCTTTTCGGGCGTCGCCGATGTCCGCAAGGTCGTCGACGAGGCCAAGAAGCGCCGCCTCGCGGGGCAGGGGACGCTCTTGTTCGTCGACGAAATCCATCGCTTCAATCGCGCCCAGCAGGACGGCTTTTTGCCTTTTGTCGAGGACGGCACGGTCGTGTTGGTCGGCGCGACGACGGAAAACCCGTCCTTCGAACTCAACGCGGCGCTCTTGTCGCGCTGCCAAGTGCTCGTGCTCGAAAGACTGGGTGCAGTGGCGCTTGAGACCCTCTTGCAACGTGCCGAGGCCGCGCTCGGCAAGACGCTGCCGCTTGACCCGGGCGCGCGGGCTCGCTTGATCGAGCTTGCCGATGGCGACGGGCGCTACCTGTTCAATCTGGCCGAAGACCTCGCCAATCTCTCGCCCAAGACGCCGCTCGACGCCGCTGCCCTCGCCAAGGCGGTACAGCGCCGCATGCCGCTTTACGACAAGGCGCAGGAGGGCCACTACAATCTGATTTCGGCGCTCCACAAATCGCTTCGCGGCTCGGATGTCGATGCTTCGCTCTATTGGTTGGCGCGTATGCTGGTTGCCGGCGAGCAGCCGCTCTATATCCTCCGCCGCCTGGTCCGCTTCGCGGTCGAGGACATCGGTCTTGCCGATCCCCAGGCGATCGTGCAGGCCATCGCGGCGAAGGATGCCTTTGACTTCCTGGGTTCGCCCGAGGGCGAGCTTGCCGTCGTGCAATGCGCCATCTATCTCGCGACCGCGCCCAAATCGAATGCCGCTTATATCGCCGAGAAAAGCGCCAAGGCGGCGGCCCGCGAGTCCGGCTCGCTCATGCCGCCCAAACACATCCTGAACGCGCCGACGCGGCTGATGGAAGAGCTCGGCTACGGCAAGGACTATGCCTATGACCACGATGCCGAAGACGGGTTCTCCGGGCAGAACTATTTTCCCGAGACGATGGCGCGCCGGCAATTCTATAAACCCGTCGAGCGCGGCTTTGAGCGCGAGATCCAAAAGCGCCTCGACTATTGGAACAAGCTGAGGGAAAGCCGATGAATTTGGTTATTGCCGTCGCCACCGGTGGCGCGCTCGGATCCGTCGCCCGGCATCTGGTGGCTGGGCGGGTCACGGAGATTTTCGGCACCGAATTTCCCTGGGGTATTCTGACGGTCAATGTCGTTGGATCGCTGATCATGGGCGTCCTCGCCGAAGCCTTGGCGCTGCGCTTCGATCTCTCGACCGAATGGCGGGCCTTTCTGACGGTCGGCATCTTGGGCGGCTTCACGACTTTCTCCAGTTTTTCGCTCGACATGGCGGTCCTGATCGAAAGAGGCGAAATCGGCGGTGCCGCGCTCTATGCCGTCCTTTCGGTCGCGGCCTCGGTTGGCGCATTGTTCGCCGGCCTCTGGGTCGTCCGCGCGGTCTGGGGTTAGGCGTGAGCAAGGTCCAGACCGTCACCGTGGCCGAAGCCGAGGCGGGCCAGCGCCTCGATCGCTGGTTCAAGCGACGCTATCCCGCGCTCAGCCATGGCCGGCTCGAAAAACTCCTGCGCACGGGTCAGGTGTGTCTCGACGGCGGCCGGGCCAAGGCGTCGGTGCGCATCGAAGCGGGCCAGACCATCCGCATTCCGCCGATGGACTTATCCGTGCCCGCGCCCTTGGCCGACCGCCCGCGCATCTCGGATGCCGATCGCAAGATGCTGGAGAGCGCCGTCCTGCACATGGATGAGGACGTCATCGCGCTCAACAAACCGCCGGGCCTGCCGGTTCAGGGCGGCAGCGGCCAGACGCGCCATCTCGACGGCATGCTGGACGTCCTGAAATTCGACGCGGCCGAGCGGCCGAAATTGGTGCATCGGCTCGACAAGGACACGAGCGGGGTGCTCCTGCTCGCGCGCTCGCGTCGCGCGGCCGCATTCCTCACTGGCGCTTTTCGTTCCAAGACGACGCGCAAGATCTATTGGGCCTTTGTTTCGGGCGTGCCCGAAATGCCCGCAGGCAAGATCAAGCTCGCGCTCGCCAAATTGCCGGGCGAGCAGGGCGACATGGTCATGGCCGACGAAGACGAGGGAAAGCAGGCGATCACCTACTACCGGACGATCGAGCATTTCGGCAAGCGCGCAGCCTGGCTCGCCATGATGCCGCTCACCGGGCGCATGCATCAGCTCCGTGTCCATGCCGCCGAAATGGGCACGCCCATCGTCGGCGACGGCAAATATGGCGGCGACCGGGGTCTGGTGACGGGGGCGATCAGCCGGAAGCTGCACCTTCACGCGCGCGCGATCGAAATCCCGCACCCGCGCGGCGGCCATCTCAGGGTCGTCGCGCCCTTGCCCGATCACATGCGCGCGACCTGGAAAATGTTCGAATTGGACCCCGACGATTCCCGCGATCCCTTCCAAGGCTTCGAAGAGACCTGAAACATACGTTTGCTCATGCTTCGAGACGCGATCTGCGATCGCTCCTCAGCATGAGCCCGTGCCGCTGCCTCGTCCTGAGGAGGCGCGAAGCGCCGTCTTGAAGGGCGAGGTGCGCAGGACGAAATCCAATGTTCAGCCCCGGCCGCGATAGGGCGCGACGCCTTGGTCGGGTAGCCAAAGCCCTTTGGGCGGCGCACCGGTCTGCCAAAAGACGTCGATTGGCATGCCGCCCCGTGGATACCAATAGCCGCCGATGCGTAGCCAGCGAGGGCGGAGCGCGGCCGTTAGGCGCTTGCCGATATCGACCGTGCAGCCTTCATGGAACGCCGCGTGATCGCGGTAGGAGCCGAAAAAAAGCTTGAGCGATTTGCTCTCGATCAGCTGCGCGCGCGGCGCGTAATCGACCACGATATGGGCGAAATCCGGCTGGCCCGTCACCGGGCAAAGCGACGTGAACTCGGGACAAACGAAACGGACGAGATAGACGGCATCGGGATGCGGATTGGGCACGCATTCCAGCTTGGCTTCGTTCGGGTTCTTGGGGGCCTTGGCTCGGCCGCCCAGGATGGTCAATCCGTATTTCATGGCCGGACCATAGGGCGCGCGTTCCGAGGACTCAAGCGATTGCCGGCGTAGCCGCGCCGTGCGACCCTTCGACCATGTCCCGCATCGGCAGGTTCGAATTGGTCGTCTTCGATTGCGACGGCACGCTGGTCGACAGTCAGCATGCCATCACCGCCGCCATGGCGCGGGCCTTTCGGGACCACGACCTAACACCGCCGGCGCAAGCCGCGGTTCGGCGCATCATCGGCCTCAACCTCGAAGAGGCAATGGCCGCGCTCGCGCCTGACGAGGACCCTGCGTCATTGGCCGAGTCCTACAAGGCCGAGTTTCGCCGTCAGCGCGAAGGCGGCGGTATTTTCGATCCGCTCTTTCCCGGGGCGATGGATGCGATCTTGGCGATCGCGGGGACCGGCGCGCGGCTCGGCGTCGCGACCGGAAAATCCCAGCGAGGCCTTCGCGCCGTGCTCGACCAGCATCGCTTGCGCGAGCGTTTCGTCACGCTCCAGACCGCGGACGACGCGCCGGGAAAACCTCACCCCGGCATGCTGCTCAACGCCATGGCCGAGGCGGGCGCGGCGCCCGAAGCAACGATCATGATCGGCGACACGACTTATGACATGGTTATGGCGCGCGCGGCGAAAGTCGCCGCCTTGGGCGTCGCCTGGGGCTATCATCCGGCCGAGGAGTTGAGCGATGCCGGCGCCGCGGCGATCGTCGCGGACTATGCCGGCCTCGTCCCGGCGCTCGCGACGCTTTAGGGAGGCGATCATGCGCATCCTGAAATGGCTGGCTCTCGGGCTCGTCGTCTTGGTCCTCTTGATCGGCGCGGGGGCCGGCATTTTCGTCGCCACCCTCGACATCGATCGGCACAAGGAGCGTATCGCCACCGAGGTCGAGAAGGCAACCGGGCGCAAGCTGGCTTTCGGTGGCCCCCTCAAGCTCCAGCTCTTTCCCCGCATCGAGCTTTCGGTTGCCGAAATGCGCTTCGCCAATATGGCGAGCGGTTCGCGTCCCGACATGCTCTTGGTCAAGCGGGCCGAACTCGCGGTCGATCTCAAGGCGCTCTTGAAAGGCGCGCTGGAGATCGAACGATTGGTGCTCGATGGCGCCGACCTTCTTTTGGAAAAAGATCGCGCAGGCAGGGCCAATTGGGACATCGGCCCCAAGGCCGAGGGCGCGGGCCAGGACAAAGCTTCGCCGGACGCGCTTGCCGATCTCAAGATCGACAAAGTCGAAATCCGAAGCTTTGCTCTCGCCTATCGCGATGACAAGGACGGCCAGGTCAGGCGTCTCGCCCTCGCAAGGCTCGATCTCGCGGCGCCGGATCCGGCCGGGCCCGTCGCGCTCTCGCTCGATGCGACCCTCGACAAGGTCCGGTACGCGCTCGAAGGCTCGGTCGGCCCACTCGCCTCGCTCTTCGCGGGTAAGGACCCTTGGCCGGTTGCGCTCAAGGCCAAGGCCGGCGATGTTCGCCTTGCGATCGAGGGGCGGATCGCCAAGCCGCTCGAAGGCAAGGGCCTCGATCTCAAAGTCACCGCGCTTGCCGACGATACCAAGGCCTTTGGAGCGCTAGCCGGAACCGAAATTCCCTCGCTCGGCGTCTTTCAGATGGCTGGCCGGTTGAGCGACGGCGATGGCGGATACAAGATGTCGGACCTCGCGTTGACGGTCGGGCCGAACGACCTCGGTGGCGAAGTCCACGTCAGGACTGCGCCGAGGCTTTATGTCAATGCCAGGCTGAAGTCGAAGTCGATCGACGCAGACGCCCTGGTGGACAAGACAGCGAAGCAGCCGGCGGCCGCGCCCGCCGATCCGGCAAAGCCCAGCGACGGCCGGGTCATTCCGGGGACGCCGGTGCCGCTCGACGCCATTCCAACCGACGTCGATCTTTTTCTCGCCTACGGCATCGAGGCCCTCAAGGCCGGCGGGATCGCCTGGAAGAACGTCGCGCTCGATGCGACGCTTGCCGGTGGCAAGCTCACCTTGCGCAAGGCCGATCTCGGCTATCGCGAGGGCAAGATCGCGCTTCGGGGCGAGGTCGACGGCCACGCCAAGCCGGCACCCGGCCTGCTCATTCGGGGCGACAGCGAAAGGCTCGATCTCGGCGGATTGCTCAAGGAATTGCGGATCACCGATCTGATGGAAGGCCTGCTGGAAAGCGAAATCGAACTCAAGGCGAACGGCAAGACGGTTCGCGATCTCGCGGCGTCGCTCGATGGGCGCGTTGGCGGGGTCATCGGCGACGGCAAGATCGCAAGTAAATATGTCGATCTGATCGCCGCCGATTCGATCGGCTCGTTGATCGGCGCGGCGCTTTCCAAGGAGGATGCGACCAAGCTCAATTGCGTGGTGCTGCGAAGTTCCTTCGAGAAGGGAGCGGGCAAGCTTGACGGGCTGCTGCTCGATACGCCGAAGATCGCGGTCGTCGGCACCGGCACGACCGATCTTCGAACCGAGGCGCTCAATCTCCGCTTCGTACCGCAAGCCAAGGACCCGGCCTTGATCAGCCTCGCCGTGCCGATCGAAATCAAAGGCACGATGGCGGCGCCGTCGATCGGCACCGACAAGGCGTCGGTCGCGAAGGCTGTGGGTGGCGTCGCCCTCTCCACCGTCTTCGGACCGCTCGCGCTTCTCATGCCGCTTGCCAAGGCCGGCGTCGAGGACAAGACGCCTTGCGCCAAGGCCATCCAGGAATCGGGCGTCGGTCAACGTCGCCAGGCGGCGCCGGCACCCGCCTCTCGCAATCAAAAAAGACGCTAGGACGATGAAGCGTTTCTACAAGGATGCCGGCATCGGCGAAGCCGGACGAGGCTGGGCGGTGCTGCTCGATGCCAAGGCGATCAAGACGCCGGCCAAGGCGGCGCTTGAGTTGCCGACCAAGAACCTCGCCCGAGCGATCGCGGAGGAATGGGCGGCCCAAGGCGAGAATGTCCGACCGCAGGAAATGCCGCTCATGCGCCTCGCCTGTACCGCGATCGATCGCGTCATGCCGCAAATTTCCGTTGTCGTCGATGAACTCGCTGGTTTTGGGCGTTCGGATCTCTTGTGCTACCGGGCCGATAACCCCGCCGACCTCGTCGAGCGCCAGGCGCGGCTGTGGCAGCCTTGGCTCGATTGGGCCGCCCAAACACTGGGCGCGACCATGGTCGTGACGCAAGGGGTCCGCCATGTCGAGCAAGGCACTCAGGCGCTCGCGGCCCTGCGCAAAGCCGTCGAAGCCTTCGACGCTTTCGGCCTTTCCGGGCTCCATGCGCTGGTCACGGGCTATGGTTCGTTGATCCTGGGTCTCGCCGCGGCCACCGGCGCGGCCCCAGCCGAGGTCGCCTGGGCGGCGGCCCGTTGCGACGAGGCCTACCAGGAAGAACGCTGGGGCATCGACCCCGAGGCCCTGAAAAGATCGAGGAATATCAAGTTTGATATCGACGCGGCGCTGCGTTTCGTCGCGCTTCTGAAGGCCTGAAAGTCATTGGCCGGTCAGGGCTTTTTTGCTATTCCGGGCCGGATTTGACGGCTCAATGACCAGTTCGACGGGGGCATGATGCAGGAGATCCTCAAGCAACTCGCCGACAAGCGCGCCGCCGCTTGGGCCGGCGGCGGCTCCAAGCGCGTCGAGGCGCAGCATGCCAAGGGCAAGCTCACCGCGCGTGAACGCATCGAACTCCTGCTCGATGAGGGCTCCTTCGAAGAATACGACATGTATGTCGAGCATCGCTCGACCGATTTCGGTATGGCCGAGCAAAAGGTCCCGGGCGACGGCGTGGTTACCGGCTGGGGCACGATCAACGGGCGCAAGGTCTGCGTCTTCAGCCAGGATTTCACCGTGCTCGGCGGTTCGCTGTCCGAATCCCATGCCCTGAAAATCTGCAAGATCATGGACCGCGCCATGAAGATCGGCGTGCCCGTGATCGGGCTCAACGATTCGGGCGGCGCGCGCATCCAAGAGGGCGTCGACTCGCTCGCGGGCTACGCCGAGGTCTTCCAGAGAAACGTCCTCGCCTCGGGCGTGATCCCGCAGATTTCCGTGATCATGGGGCCTTGCGCCGGTGGCGCGGTCTATTCGCCCGCCATGACCGATTTCATCGTCATGGTGAAGGACACGTCCTACATGTTCGTCACCGGTCCCGACGTCGTGAAGACGGTGACCCAGGAGACGGTGACGCAAGAACAGCTCGGCGGCGCGGTCACGCATACCGCGAAATCGGGCGTCGCCGATCTTGCCTTCGAAAATGACCTTGAGGCGATCGCCCAGGTCCGACGTCTATTCGACTTCCTGCCGCTTTCGAACCGCGCCGAGATCCAGGCGCGTGCGAGCGACGATCCGATCGAGCGCATCGACGAAAGCCTGGATACGCTCATTCCCGACAATCCGAACAAGCCCTACGACATGCTCGAACTGATCGAGAAAGTGGTCGACGAGGGCGATTTTTACGAAGTCCAGCCGGCCTACGCGAAGAACATCATCGTCGGTTTCGGCCGGATCGGCGGACGCACCGTCGGCGTCGTCGCCAACCAGCCGATGGTGCTGGCCGGCTGTCTCGACATCGACAGCTCGCGCAAGGGCGCGCGTTTCGTGCGCTTCTGCGACTGCTTCAACATCCCGATCGTCACCTTCGTCGACGTGCCGGGCTTTCTGCCAGGAACGGCGCAGGAATATGGCGGCATCATCAAGCATGGCGCGAAGCTGCTCTATGCCTATGCCGAAGCGACCGTGCCCAAGGTCACGGTGATCACGCGCAAGGCCTATGGCGGCGCCTACGACGTCATGGCCTCGAAGCATCTCAGAGGCGACGTCAACTACGCCTGGCCGACGGCCGAAATTGCCGTCATGGGCCCCAAGGGCGCGGTCGAGATCATCTTCCGGGCCGAAATCGGCGACAAAAAGAAGATCGAGGCGCGGACCGAGGAATATCGCACGAAATTCGCCAATCCCTTCATCGCTGCCCATCGCGGCTTCATCGACGACGTGATCATGCCGCATTCGACGCGCCGTCGCGTCGGCCGCGCGCTCGACATGCTGAAGGACAAGCAACTCGACAATCCCTGGAAAAAGCACGGAAACATCCCGCTGTGAGCTCGGGTCTTGCCATAGTTTCGTGCCTCGTCCTGAGGAGGCGCGAAGCGCCGTCTCGAAGGGCGAGGCACGCTGGATGAGCGCCTGGTGCTACATGCTGCGCTGTGCTGACGGAAGCTACTATGTTGGGTCGGCTCGCGACGATCTGGAGCGCCGGGTCGCCGAACATAATTTCGGCCACTACGGCGGATTTACGGTCTCGCGGCGGCCTGTTTGCTTGGTCTGGAGTCAGGAATCAGACGACGTTCGCGATGCCATCGCCCTTGAACGTAGGATCAAAGGATGGTCCCGAGCCAAGAAGGAAGCGCTCGTTGCCGGCGATCTCGACCGATTGAAGTTGTTGTCTCGTCGACGTCGCAAGACCTCATCCTTCGAGACGCGGCCTTTGGCCGCTCCTCAGGATGAGGCCAAGTAAAGGAGCCTGCTTGACAATGCCCGCCAAAGCCAAGACGCCCGCCACGACCAAGCCCGCGAAGCGCGCGAATGGTCTGTTTGACAAGATCCTAATCGCCAATCGGGGCGAGATCGCCTGCCGGGTCATCCGGACCTGCAAGCGCCTCGGCATCAAGACGGTCGCGGTCTATTCCGAGGCCGACGCCAATGCGCTCCATGTCCGCATGGCGGACGAAGCGGTCGCGATCGGCCCGTCGCAATCGGCCCAGAGCTATCTTCGGATCGACAAGATCCTGGCCGCGATCAAGAAGACCAAGGCCCAGGCCGTGCACCCCGGTTTCGGCTTTTTGTCGGAAAACGCCGAATTCGCCGCGGCGCTCAAGAAGGCCGGGATCGTTTTCATCGGCCCCGACAGCTATTCGGTCGGCGCCATGGGCGACAAGATCGAGAGCAAGAAGCTCGCGAAGAAAGCCGGCGTTTCGACCGTGCCGGGCCATCTCGGCACGATCAAAGACGGCGAAGAGGCGGTCAAGATCGCCCGCGAAGTCGGCTATCCGGTGATGATCAAGGCCTCCGCGGGGGGCGGCGGCAAGGGTATGCGTATCGCTTTCAACGACGCCGAAGCGCGCGAGGGCTTTGTCTCGGCGACCAACGAGGCGCGCGCATCCTTCGGCGACGAGCGCGTCTTCGTCGAGAAATTCGTCGAGGTGCCGCGCCACATCGAAATACAAGTGCTGGGCGACAAGCACGGCAACATCGTCTATCTGGGCGAGCGCGAGTGTTCGATCCAGCGTCGCCACCAGAAGGTGATCGAGGAGGCGCCGTCGCCTTTCCTTGATGCCGCGACGCGCAAGGCCATGGGCGAGCAGGCGGTCGCGCTCGCCCGCGCGGTCAAATACCACTCCGCCGGCACCGTCGAGTTCATCGTCGACAAGAACCGAAAATTCTACTTCCTCGAGATGAATACGCGCCTGCAAGTCGAACATCCGGTGACCGAACTGATCACCGGCATCGACATCGTCGAATGGATGATCCGCGTCGCCGCCGGCCAGAAGCTCGGCTTCGCCAGAAGGACATCAAGCTTGACGGCTGGGCGGTCGAAAGCCGCATCTATGCCGAAGACCCGACGCGTGGCTTCCTGCCTTCGATCGGGCGGATCGTCAACCTGCGCTGGCCGGAGGGCATGCCGGGCGTGCGCATCGACACCGGCGTCTATGAAGGCGCCGAAATCTCGATGTTCTACGACCCGATGATCGCCAAGCTCTGCACCCATGGCGCCAATCGCGACGAGGCGATCGACCGCATGCGCCGCGCGCTCGATGCGACCGCCGTCAAGGGCATTGCGCACAACGTCGCCTTTCTGACATCGGTCATGGACAACGCCAAGTTTAGATCGGGCAAGCTGTCGACCGCCTTCATCGCCGAGGAATACAAGGACGGCTTCAAGGCCGACAAGATCGGAGCCGACGGCGCGCGCCAATTGGTCGCGGTCGCGGCCCTTCTGGAATCCCGCAAGGTCGCGCGTCAAAGAAGCACGAACGCGGCTTCTGGCAGGCGCGTTGTCGGACTCTTAGGCAAGGCTTACGACATCCAGGTCTCGCCGACGGATCAGGGTTGCATCGTCGCGCTCGACGGTGCCCGTATCACCGTCGAAAGCCATTGGCGGCCCGGCGAGCCGGTGCTGCGTGCCGGCATCGATGGCGACGCCGTCGCGGTCCGGGTCGCGCCCGCGGTCGAAGGCTGGCGCCTGGGCTTCGGCGGCGTCGAGACGGTGGCGAGCGTCAGGACCGAACGTCAGGCGGCGCTCGCGGCGCTCATGCCGATCAAGCGCCCGCCCGACACCTCGAAACATCTCCTGTCGCCCATGCCGGGCCTAGTCGTATCGATCGCGGTCAAGGAAGGCGACGACGTTCAGGCCGGCCAGGTGCTTGCGACGATCGATGCCATGAAAATGGAAAACGTCCTGCGTTCGGCCCGCGACGGCAAGATCAAGGCGATCCACGCCAAGGCCGGCGACAGCTTGGCGGTCGATCAGGTCATTCTCGATTTCGCATGAAATCGGTGCGTGTCCGGGTCGAGGGCCGCGTCCAAGGCGTCGGCTACAGGGCCTGGACCGAAAGCGAAGCGCGCAGGCGAGGACTTGGCGGTTGGGTGCGCAACCGGAGCGACGGCGCGGTCGAAGCGCAGCTTTCGGGCGATGATGCCGCGGTCGAGGCGATGATCGCCGCCATGCGCCATGGGCCGCCTGCAGCGCGCGTCACGAAACTGGATCTTGGCCCGGCACCTGATTCCGGCCCGGGCTTCGACGTCCTGCCGACGATCTAGATGTTCAGTCCCGGGAATTGATGGGCTGGCTCGAGCTTGAATCGTGCCGGTTCCTTTGTCCAGCTTCTGCAGACGAACTCGTAGGGCGTGAGTCCGCGAAGGGCCTTCAGGCGCTTGGCGAAGTTGTAGGCGTGTATGAAGTCGCGGAGATGGGTTCGTAGCTGGTCGTGGGTCTCGTAGTAGTAGCGGCGTACGGTTGCGTCCTTGAG
>Ga0194120_10008761_pt1 | contig 13171 bp, 14 predicted proteins | sample TA2MahCa65mmetaG_FD_148642 | JGI IMG/M metagenome (GOLD analysis project Ga0194120, IMG submission 148642) | Freshwater microbial communities from Lake Tanganyika, Tanzania - TA2015019 Mahale Deep Cast 65m | ecosystem: Environmental > Aquatic > Freshwater > Lake | place: Tanzania: Lake... | reverse complement strand
TCCGTCTCCGCAGGTGCCGGTGCGCGTCTGCTCCAACCGGTGAACCAGCGGCCAGATGAGGCTTCGTCGATACGGACCGGAGGCGCAGTGCCAGTCTTCTTGACCCAATGACGGCGCGCATTCAGGAAAACGTAGGCGAATGCGTTTCTCACCTCGCGCGGCGTCCGCAGGACATGGAGATGATAGCGTCCATCGAGGACGGGTCCCGAACGTCCGAACACGCGGTTCACCGTGAGGGCCAGGCGCGCCGCGACGGACTTCATCCCGCGAGCGAGCTCGTTCTTTCCCTCCGCTTCGACGACGAGATGAGCGTGGTCGCGCTGCAACGAGTAGTGAAGAACCCGAAACGCGCCCCGCTCGCAGCTCACTCGCAGAGCGCGTTGAAACTCCCGCACGAAATTTCGTGACCGAAGACTCGGAACGTCGGGTCGTACCCGCAGCGTGACGTGAGCCGGGCAAGAACCGGGGAAGCGGACACGGGCGCGATGCGGCACGCGAGGTCGTGTACCCGGTGGGCGGCCCGCACCCGCGCGTCGGCCGCCCCAGCGTGGCGGCAGCTCCAGGTCGAAAGAGAGCTGCCGATCCGACCGCCTCCCATCAGGCACGCTGCAGTCTACCAGTACCTCTATCTGCATGTCAAGATCTAATTTACAGAAAACTTGAATTGGGCGATGCTCTCTCGTGGGAGTTGGCAAGACCTTGGCGATCATCGCAGCGGCGGTGGTGAAGAGGGCGCGGTAGCGATGCTCGATCGCCTTGAGACCGAGCCCGACGGCGAGGTGGGTCTTGCCACCTCAGGGACCCCGGGAGGGTCAGCGCGGTTGCTCGCCCGCGAAGTTTTACGGGCATCGAGAGGTACCGCGTGATCGATCCCCACGAGCGGAACGTCCCGAGGAGCCTCATCGAGCGCGGCAGCCAGACTGTCCGCATGGCGAACCGACGCTTCACGCGACTGACGAATGCGTTCTCCGAGAAGCTGGAGAGCCACATCCACATGATCGCACTCCGGGATGACTTCGCACGTCGTCGACACGCTGGGGTTCATGACCGACTTGGCGACCCTGGTAGACGAGTCTTTTGCGGCTCAGTCGCGCGAGCCGCCGGGTCGGAAGCCGACCGGCCCCCGCTCGTTGTCCCACCCGCGCGGATTGCGATAGCGTCCGCGGCTCATGCAGCCCGACACGGCCACGCGGCCCGAGGAAGCGCCGGGCGCGCCATCGCGCGGGTACGCGAGCTACCTCCTCGGCGTCCTCGTCCTGGTCTACGTCTTCAACTTCCTCGACCGGCAGATCGTCTCGATCCTCGCGGAGCGCATCAAGGCGGACATCGGCGCGACCGATGCCCAGATGGGGTTCCTCTACGGCACCGCGTTCGCCGTCTTCTTCGCGCTCTTCGGCATCCCGCTCGGGCGGCTCGCGGACATGTGGGACCGCCGGAAGCTGATCGCGATCGGGCTCTCGTTCTGGAGCCTGATGACGGCGGTGTCCGGCTTCGCGCGGACCTTCTCGCATCTCGCGCTCGCGCGGATCGGCGTCGGCGTGGGAGAAGCGAGTGCCACGCCGGCCGCGTTCTCGATGCTCTCCGACGCGTTCCCGCCGGCACGACGCGCGACGGCGCTCGCGATCTACTCGAGCGGGATCTACCTCGGTGCAGGGCTCGGCCTCGGTCTCGGCGGTCTGATCGTCGATCGCTGGGACGTCGCGTGGGCCGGCACGACGCCGCCGCTCGGGCTCCGCGGCTGGCAGGTCGCTTTCATGGCGGTCGGTCTGCCGGGCCTCCTCCTCGCGATCTGGGTCGCGACGCTGCGCGAGCCCGCGCGCGGCGTCTTCGACGGCATCCCGGCGCCGAAAGTCGCGCATCCGTTCCGCGAGTTCCTGCGCGAGGTCGCCTGCGTCGTGCCGCCGCTGACGATCGTGCACCTGATCCTCCAGCGCTATGGCGCGCAAGCCGTCGTCTCGAACCTCGTGGCGATGGCGCTCGTCGCGATGGGCGCAATCGCCCTGACGGCCCTTCTCGGAAGCCCCGAGCAATGGACCGCGCTCGCGATCGGCGTCTACGCCGCGATCTCGTGGGCGCAGGCCCTGCGGCGACGCGATCCGCCGGCGTTCGCGCTGATCTTCCGGACGCCGACGCTGCGCTGGTCGGTCCTCGGCTTCTCGCTGCTCGCGTTCACCGGCTACGGGACGGGCTTCTGGCTGCCGCCGTTCCTGATCCGCGTGCACGGCGCGAGCGAGGCGGAGGTCGGGCTGATCTTCGGATCGATCGCGGCCGTCGGCGGCTGGCTCGGCGTCACGTCCGGCGGCCTCCTCGCGGATCGCTGGCGCTCTCGAGATCCGAACGGCCGGCTCTGGGTCGGGCTCGTGACGGCCCTGGCGCCGCTGCCGCTCGCGCTCGGGATGTACACGACCGAGTCGCGCACGCTCGCGTACGTCCTCGGGCTGCCGCTCTCGCTCCTGACCGCCCTCTGGATCGGGCCCGCGGCTTCGACGGTGCAGGACCTCGTGCTGCCGCGCATGCGCGGCGCGGCCTCCGGCGCGTACCTGCTCGTCGTGACGTTCGTCGGGCTCGCCCTCGGGCCGTACACGATCGGGCGGCTCAGCCTCGCGGTCGGCCACCTCGGCCACGCACTCTCGATCGCCCTCGTCGTCAACCTGCTCGCGGCGTTGCTTTTCGTCGTCGCTCTGCGGCACCTTGGTCGAGACGAGGCGTCGCGCGTCGAGCGCGCTCGCGCCGCGGGCGAGCCGGTCTGAAGCCGTCGTCGAAGAGGGAAGGGACTCGTTCCATGCCGAGACTCGCGCCGAATCAGGTCGACGCGGCGAAGCCGGAGCCGCTCGCGATCGCCCGCCGCGGCTGAGCCGGCGCGCGCTCGCGCTTTGTCGCGCGGCGCACGCCCGGTATTCTGGCGCAATGTCCTGCGCCCGAGAGGCGCGCCGTGCGGCGCTCGTGCTGATCGCCGCGCTCGCGCTGGCCGCCGCGTGCGACCGACGCGAGCCCCCGGCCGAAGCTCGCCCCAGCGCGGAGACCGACGAGGCGAAGCCCGGAGAGAAGCGCCCGAACCTCCTCCTGATCAGCGTCGACACGCTCCGCGCCGATCACCTGGGCTCCTACGGCTACCGTCTCCCCACGAGCCCGAACCTCGACCGTCTCGCGAGCCAAGGCGTCCGCTTCGCGGACGCGACCGCGTCGTGGCCGAAGACGTGGCCCTCGATGGCGACGCTGCTGACGGGAAAGCATCCGCAGACGACGGGCGTCCGCTACAAGCCGCAGCGACCGCTTCCCGCCGTGCACGAGACGCTCGCCGAGGTGCTCGGACGGGCAGGCTACGTGACGGGCGCCGTCGTCGCGAACGCGAACCTCGCGCGCGTCTTCTCGTTCGACCAGGGCTTCGATCGCTTCGTCGAGTCCTGGCTCGCCGAGTTCGAGAAGCAGACGGGCTCGGGGAAGTTCGAGAACCGGGCCGGCCTCGTCAAGCGCTACACGAACGCGACGATCGTCACGGATCAGGGGATCGCGCTCCTCGACGAGCTCGCCCGAGACGAGCCGTTCTTCCTCTGGCTCCACTACATCGATCCGCACGGTCCGTACGTCCCGCCGCCGGAGTACGCGGACCTCTTCCGCGGCGAGTACCCGGCCGAGATCGTTCCGGAGGACGACCTCCCGCGCTACCAGCGACAGAAGCGCGGCGAGACGGGCGAGACGATCCGGAATCTCTCCTTCTACGTCGCCCAGTACGACCGCGAGATCCGTTACTTCGACGACCAGCTCGCGCGCCTGCTCGCGGACCTCGAGCGGCGCGGCCTCCGCGACGACACGCTGGTCGTCTTGACGGCCGACCACGGCGAAAGCCTCGTCGAGGACGGCTACTTCCTCGAGCACGGACGCGGCCCGTACCAGCCGACCGCGCACGTGCCGCTGATCTTCGTCCTTCCCGGCCGCGTCCCATCGGGCCGCGTCGTCGAGGAGCCGGTCGGATTGATCGACGTGACGCCGACGCTGCTCGACCTCCTCGGCGTGCCGCATCCCGAGGGCGTGCAGGGCCGGAGCCTCGCCGGCGCGATCGCGGGGGACGCGAAGGAGGGCGGGACGCCGGCGTACGTCTTCATGGAATCGGGCAACCGCGTGCCGTCCCAGCTCGTCGTGCGAAAGGGCCCGTGGAAGCTCACCCGGATGCGCTCGGACGCGGACCGGCGGTACTTCGATCGGGACACGGTCGAGCTCTACGACCTCCGCACCGACCCCGAAGAGGAGAAAAACGTCCGCGACGAGAACCCGAGCGTCGTCGCGGAGCTGCTCGCCGAGCTGCGCCGCTGGCAGAAGGAGACGCCGCAGTATCAGGGCACCGAGAGCCTCGACGCGGAAAAGCTCGACGCGCGGACGCGCGAGCAGCTCGAGGCGCTCGGCTACCTCGAAAACGAAGAGCGCTGAGACGAGGGACCGGAGAGGCGCCGCGTCATGCGCGCCCTGGCGGTCAATGCTAGGAGCCCTCCGGCCCACCACCGAGCCATCACTCACTCAGGAGCGTTCCCTCATGTCCGGAATTCGAGCGCACGGCGCGTACATCCCGCGCACGCGGCTGCCCCTCTCGTTGATCGCGGGAAGACCCGCCAAGGACGGCGGTCCCGAGAAGGCCGTCGCCTACGACGACGAGGACAGCTTGACGATGGCGGTCGACGCCGCCGTCGACTGCCTTCGCGGCTTCGATCGGGAAGAGGTCGACGGGCTCTATCTCGCGACGACGTCCTACGGGCTTCGCGAGAAGCAGGGTGCCGCGGTCGTCGCGAAGGCGCTCGACCTCCGGCGCGACGTCCACACGGTCGACGTCTCCGGCTCGCTTCGCGCCGGGACGAGCGCGATCGACGCGGCGCTGAACGCCGTCGGTGCGGGTGCCGCGAAGAACGTCCTCGTCGTCGCGAGCGACTGCCGCATGGGCGCGCCGCGCGGCGCTCTCGAATCGAAGCTCGGCGACGGCGCGGCCGCGTTCCTCGTCGGCAAGGACGCGCCGATCGCGAAGGTGCTCTCCTCGCACGCGGTCTCGGCCGAGCTGCAGGACTACTGGCGGCTCGACGGCGAGCGCTTCACGCACCAGTGGGAAGATCGCTTCGTCGTCGAGGAGGGCTACGTCCCGAGCATGATCGAGGCGCTTCGCGGCGCGATCGAGAAGTCCGGCAAGACCGCCGCGGACTTCTCGAAGGCCGCGCTCTTCACGCCGGAAGCGCGGAGCGTCGGCGGCGTGATGAAGAAGGTCGGCCTCCGGCCGGAGCAGCTCCAGGACTTCCTCTTCGGTCGACTCGGCAACGCGGGCGCCGCGTTCACGCCGATCCTCCTCGTCGCCGCTCTCGAGACCGCACGTGCGGGCGACCGTCTCCTCGCCGCGAGCTACGGCGACGGCGCGCACGCCTTCGCCTTCGAGGTGACGGACGCGATCGGGAAGCTGCCGCAGCGCCGCGGTGTGCGCGGCCATCTCGACCGGCGCCGGCCGCTCAAGAGCTACGACTCCTATCTCCGCAGCCGCGGGCTCGATCCGAAGGAATGGTCGGCGGGCGCGGACCTCGGCCTCTCCGCGACGGTCCGCTACCGCGAGCGCGACGCCGACATCGGCTTCGTCGGCGCGCGCTGCTTCGAGTGCGGGCAGGTGCACTTCCCCAAGACGCGCGTCTGCTACCGCTGCCACAGCAAGGACAAGTGGGAGCCGCACCGCCTCTCCGACAAGCAGGGCAGGGTGCTCTCCTACACCTTCGACTACTTCTTCCCGACGGCGGAGCCGCCGACGATCATGATCATGACGGAGGTCGACGGCGCGCGCGTCCAGGTGCAGCTCACCAACGCGGAGCCGGCGGACGCGAAGCTCGACATGCCGGTCGAGTACGTCTTCCGGAAGATCCACAACGCCGGCGGGAAGCCGAACTACTTCTGGAAGGCGAGCCCCGTGCTCGAGGGAGTCTGAGGAGCAAGCCATGCCTGGAGACATCAAGGACAAGGTTGCAGTCGTCGGCGTCGGTGCGTGCCAGTTCGGCGAGAACTGGGACCGCTCGCGCGAGGACATGATCGTCGATGCCGCGTACGAGGCGTACGCCGACGCGGGGATCGACGAGCCCCAGAAGCAGATCGAGGCCGTGTTCTGCGGCGCGGTCTATCCGCGCGAGGGCAGCGCCGAGATCGCGGAGGCGCTGAAGATCTTCGGCAAGCCGATCAGCATGGTGTCCGACTACTGCCAGACGGGCACGGACGCGTTCCGCTTCGGCGCTCTCGCGGTCGCCTCGGGGATGTACGACACGGTCCTCGTCGTCGGCTTCGACAAGCCGAAGGACCGCGGCGTCTCCGGACCGTCCGTGAACTTCGATCGCGTACGCGGCCTGCCGGCGACGCCGGCGGGCTGGTTCTCGCTCTGCGCGGCGCGCTACTTCGAGACCTTCGGCGCCGGTCGCGAGGACCTCGCGAAGATCGCCGTCAAGAACCACCACAACGGCACGCTCGCGCCGAAGTCGATGCTGAAGCGCGAGATCACGGTCGAGGACGCGCTGAACGCGCGCATCATCTCGTGGCCGTTCGGGCTCTACGACTGCGCGGCGCAGTCGGACGGCGCCGCCGCGGCGGTGCTGACGCGCGCCGATCTCGCGAAGAGCTTCCGCGACGACTACGTCCTCGTGAAGGCGGTGACGATCGCGGTCAGCGAGCATCCGCAGCGCGATCCGAACTTCGACTTCCTCGGCTGGAAGCCGACGCAGTACGCGGCGAAGGACGCCTACCGTCAGGCCGGCATCACCGATCCCTTCCAGGAGATCGACGTGATCCAGCTCCACGACTGCTTCACGATGACGGAGCTCCTCACGTACGAGGATCTGGGCCTGATCGAGCGGGGCTCCGCGAAGGAGCACATCGCGAGCGGCACGTTCGAGATCGGCGGCGAGCTGCCGGTCAACACGGACGGCGGCCTGAAGACGTTCGGCCATCCGACGGGAGCGACCGGCGTGCGCATGATCTACGAGAACACCCTGCAGCTTCAGGGCCGCGCCGGTCCGCGTCAGGTGAAGGACGCGAAGGTCGCCTTGAGCCACAACATCGGCGGTCCGCCGACGACGTGCGGCATCGCGATCCTCGGCCGCGACGCGTAGCGGCCTCCGGCGGAGGACGTCGGACCGAGGCTCCGGCGTCGCGATCAGATGCCGCGTATCGGCAGCGAGTCATCTGTGGAGGCAAGCTCGAGCAGCTTGCCATCCGCGGTGACCAGCTGAAGGCCCTCCACGATCGCCGTCGCGAGAAGCAGCCGATCGAAGGGATCCGAGTGATTCGCGGGAAGGCCACCGCTCTCGATCGCGTGCTCGTCTTCGATGGGAAGGATGGTCGCACCACCCTGCTTCATCTGATCCCGGAAGCTTGCGGGCGAGACCGGAAGGCGGCCAAGTCGATGCTTGATGGCCACCTCCCAGATGCTGGCGACGGACACGACGCACTCCGAGGAGGCGATGCGCTTGCGCGACGCCGAGCTCAGCCGCTTCGCGCCGATCAGCCACCAGAGAGCGACCTGCGTGTCGAGGAGGAGCCTCACCGCTTGCCGCGGAGAGAGCGTGCGACGAGATCCTCGACTTCGGGCGCGAAGGCGGCATCGATCTGCCCCTGACTCAGCTTCAGCGAGCGCCACGAGCCGAGCCGACGCCGCGGGGTCAGCGGCACGAGCTTCGCCATCGGCTTGCCGTTGCTCGCGATGACGATCTCGCGACCTGCAGCGGCCGCTTTCACGAGCCTCGACAGCTGGTTTTTCGCCTCGAGGATGTTGACCTGCATGATGCGACTCCATAGCAAGCTTGGCCAGTCTGGCCAAGCTGCCGGATGGTCCGCTCTCCGGGCATGCGTGAAGGGAAAGTACCCCGTGCAGCATGCGGGCGTGAGGCGAAGACGTAGGCTACCTGTACGGAGGTACGGATGGATTCGACTGGACCACCCGCTCGCGAGCTCACCCGCGAGGAGGTCGACCAGCTCGAGGGAGCGGTGGTCCTCGAGTTCGGCGCGGTGTGGTGCAATCACTGCCAGGCGCTCGCACCGCACCTCGCGCGGCTGCTGCACGAGCGCCCCGCCGTCCGCCACATGCGGGTCGAGGACGGGCCGGGACGTCCGCTCGGCCGATCCTTTCGCGTGAAGCTCTGGCCGACACTCGTCCTTCTGAGGGACGGGCAGATCACGGCGCAGCTCGTGCGGCCGACTCCAGAAGAGGCACGAGAGGCGCTCGACCGGCTGGCGTCGTGAGAAGGGCGTGGCGGCGGCAGTCGGCTTCCGCTTCAGCTTCGCAAGGCGACGCCGCGGTACATCTCGCCGACGAGGCGCGGCAGCCCGGGCGCGAGGAAGCGGTCGAGCCGCGTGAGGTTGAAGCCCGCTCGCCGGACGATCTCGTCGATCTGGCGATTGACGTTGCAGCCGCACCCGATGACGCGCTGGATCGGGTTCCAGCGGTCCTGCCAGCGCGCGATGCTCGGATCCTGGCTCCGGCCGTGCTCGATGAACAGGAGCGAGCCGCCGGGCTTCAGCACGCGCGCGGCTTCGACGAGTGCTGCGACCGGATCCGGGATCGTGCAAAGGGTCCACGTCACCGTGACGCAGTCGAACGCTGCCGGAGCGAAAGGCAGCCGGCCGTCCGCCGGAAGATGGTGGACGTCGACGGGGAAGGGCGCCGCGGCGATCCGCTTCTCGACGGTTTCGGGAAGGGCGTCCATCGGATCGGCGGTCGAGAGTCGCGTCACGCCTGCCGGATAGTGGCGCAGGTTCAAGCCGGTCCCGAAGCCGAGCTCGAGGACGTCGCCGTGTGCGGAAGCGAGCGTCGGCGTGCGGAGGTCGTTCAGCGCCCGCATCGTTCGATCGAGAACGCGCGGGAAGATGCGGCGCTCGTAGAAGTCGTAGATCCGGCCCACGCTCTTCAGGCCGCCGCGGTCGCGATCCAGGCGGCGGAGCCGAGCTCGACGCCGTTGCCTGCATCGAACGGCACGAGCGCTTCGCGCAGATCGCGTGCGACGCGCTCCTTCACCTCGCGGCTGGCCTCGCGCAGCAGGGCGCTCGCGGGTCCGAGCTCGAGGAGGAAGCCCACCGCCGTGTCGACGGGACCGAGCTCGAAGGCCCGCTCGTACGCGTCGATCGAGACATCGCGGAAGCCCGCGCCTTCGAGGATCGTACGCACGCGCTCCGGATCGGCGAACGCGAAAGGCCCCCGGGCGCGTCGGGAGCGGGAGGGGGCTGCAGCGCGACGTGGCGCGCGGCGACGCCGAGCGAGAGGCTGAGCCATGGATTCTTCTGCAACGCCTGCCAGCAGATGAACGCGAGGCGTCCGCTCGGGCGCAGCGCCTTCCGGAGGTTCGCGAACGCGGCACGCGGATCGGCGAAGAACATCACGCCGAAGCGCGAGAAGACGACGTCGAAGCTCGACGGTGCGAAGCCGAAGGTCTGCGCGTCGGCCTCGAGGAACGGGATCTCCGGCGCGCGACGCCGCGCGACCTCGAGCATCGGACGCGAGATGTCCGCGACGACCGCACTCCCGTTCGTACCGACGCGGCGTGCGATCTCGATCGTCGTCGCGCCGCAGCCGCAGCCGACGTCGAGGACGTGCTCGCCGGCCGCGATCCGCCCGCGGTCCATCGCCGCCGTGCCGAATGGTGCGAGGCGCTCGTCGAGCGCTTCCTGTCCCGCGGCCCAGCGCGGCCCCGCCGACTCGTTCCAGTACTGGACCTGCTCGGCGTTGCCTTCCGGCGGCGTCCCGCCGCCGGCGCGCTCAGGTGGGGTCTTCACGGCAGAGCAGGAAGTAGTTCGGCATGTCCTTCCCGCCTCGCGTCGCGCGGCCGATCAGGAGGTGGTCGGACACGCGTCGCAGGTAGTCGATCGTCCCGTTGTAGATGAAGCGCGACAGCCGGAAGCTGTTGTCGTGAATTTCCGGCCAGTCCACCGGCTTGCCCGGGGGGATTTGCGTGTAGTCGATCGCGACGCCGCCCGGCCCCTGCGGCGAATCGTACGCGACGAAGTAGCCGGGCCCCGTCAGCGGCGCGAGCCAGCGCGTCGGCTGGTAGTTGTAGCCCCAGAGCTCGTCGCGGCCCGTGTCCCTCGTCGGACGACAGAAGCGCTTCTGGAAGCGCGTGAACGCGGCAAGAGAGTTCTTGCCGTGGAAGATGACGGGCCGGAGCGGATCGAAGTCGCGCGGTACCATCTCGCCGATCTTGACGGCGCGGCCCTCGGTCGCCTCCCACAGGCGCGCCTGCGTCTTGCCGTCGATCGCCTCGGTGATCTCGACCCGCTCGCGCGGTGAAGCCTTCTCGAAACGCTGGGCGAGCTCTTCGTGATCGAAGGTCGGAGCGCGCAGGGCGTCGAGGGTCGCAGTGATCTGGCTCATCGTTCTTTCATAGCGCCATCCGCTCGCACGTGCCACGCGTGACTCGACTCAGGGCCCCTAAGAGCGGAGAGTGGGCGCATGACGGAACGACGGCATCTCGAGACCATCCTCGTCGCGACCGACTTCTCCGAGAGCGCCGAAGGCGCGATCGACTGGGCGGTCGAGGTCGCTCGGCCGCATCGCGCGAAGCTGCTTCTCGTGCACGCCCTCCAGCCTCCCGTACCGATCGTCGCGTCGCCCGAGGCGATCCCGCTTCCGGTCGAAGTGTACGAGGCGGATCGCAAGCGCTGCGAGGAAGAGCTCATCGAGCGAGCCGACCGACTGCGAAGCGCGGGCACGCCCGTCGAGACGAAGATGGTCGTCGGAGCGGCGGCGCGCTCGCTGATCGAGGTGGGCGAGGCCGTGCACGCGGATCTCATCGTCGCCGGAACGCGCGGTCAGACGGGCCTGAAGCGCGTCTTTCTCGGCAGCACGGCCGCGTATCTCGTGCGGCACTCGACCTGTCCGGTCTTGACGGTGCACCCGGAGCACATCCGGAAGCACCGGCCGATCCACCGGATCCTGGTTCCGACGGACTACTCGCACGACGCGGAGCGCGCGCTGCGCGAAGCGGCGGGGATCCTCGGTCCGGTGAGCGAGCACGCGAAGGTCATCCTCCTTCACGTGTACCGCGCGCATCCGGAGGTCGTGTACCCGTGGACGCCACCGCCGATCGTGCACCGCTCGAACGAGATGGCGCTCGACGCACGCCAGCGCCTCGAGGAGGTCGCGGCGCCGATCCGTCAGCTCGGCTTCGAAGTCGAGCTCGTCGCGCAGGAGGGCCACCCCGCCGACGTGATCGACGAGGAGGCGAAGCGCGTCGACGCCGACCTGATCGCGATGGGGACACACGGCCACTCCGGCCTTCGCCGTCTCCTCTTCGGAAGCGTCGCCGAGCGCGTCCTGCCGGCGGCGCCGTGCCCCGTGTTGACCGTGCACACCGAGGAGACCGCCTAGTGCACCGCCGTCGAGATACCGTCAACATCTTACCGCCCCTCGACGCCCCTCGCGGCGTCACACCTCCTCGAAATATGCCAGATATTCCTTCGTCGGCGTTCCTTGCGAGGGACGCCGATGAACGGCAATCTGCTTGACGCTATCTCGACGGCGGTGCACTAGCCGGCCGGCCTCGAGAGGCGGCGAACCCCGGTGACCCGAGGGAGCGGCTCGTGCGCGTGATGTCGCTCGCCCGTCCAGGCGATGCGCGGAGCGCTCCGCTCGAGCTGCGGGAGCGCTCGACTCGAGCACCGGAGACGAACGAGGTGCTCGTGCGGGTCGAGGCCTGCGGCGTCTGTCGCACCGACCTGCACGTCGTCGAGGGGGATCTGCCGGAGCGTCGCAGCGGGATCGTACCGGGCCACGAGATCGTCGGGCGCGTCGTGGCCGTCGGTCCCTGCGTGACCAGTCTCGCGACGGGCACGCGCGTCGGAGTCGCGTGGCTGCATCGCTCGTGCGGCATCTGTCGCTTCTGCCAGCGAGGCGCGGAGAACCTGTGTCTCACCCCGATCTTCACGGGGTGGGACGTCGACGGCGGCTATGCGGACGAGGTGATCGCATTCGCGGAGTTCGTCTACGCGCTTCCGGAGGAGATTCCGGCGACCGATCTCGCACCACTCCTCTGCGCCGGGATCATCGGCTACCGCGCCTACGCGCGCTCGGGCATCCGCGCGGGCGGTCGCCTCGGGCTCTATGGCTTCGGCGGCTCCGCACACATCGTGATCCAGCTCGCGCGTCACCAGGGCTGCGAGGTCTACGTGTTCAGCCGCGGCGGCGCGCATCGCGAGCACGCTCTCGAGCTCGGCGCCGCATGGGTCGGCGACAGCTTCGAGCGGCCACCGCGTCCGCTCGACGCGGCGATCCTCTTCGCGCCGGCGGGCGAGATCGTGCCGGCGGCGCTCGCGAGCCTCGATCGCGGCGCGACGCTCGCGGTCGCGGGCATCCATCTGACGGACGTCCCGCCGCTCGACTATCAGCGGCATCTCTTCCAGGAGCGCGCGCTCGCGAGCGTCACGGCGAACACGCGCGAGGACGGGCGCGCGCTGCTGCGGCTCGCGGCGGAGATCCCGATCCGCACGCGGACGCGCGTCCTCCCGCTCGCGTCCGCGAATGACGCGCTGCTCGACCTGAAGGAGGATCGGATCCGGGGCGCCGCCGTTCTCGTCCCCTGAGATGCGCGCGAGAACCCGCTCCGCGCTTGACCGAAGCGCTGGCCGGTGATTTGGGGCGTGGCGAAGGAGACTTCCATGAAGGTGTGCGCTCGAGTCGTCGTCGCTCTCGCTGTCGTCTTCGCGTTCGCCGCTCCGGCGCGCGCGGATGTCCCCTGTGCGGCGGACATCGCGAAGCTGTGCAAGGGCGTCCCTCCCGGTGGCGGCCGCATCCAGGATTGCCTGAAGCAGCACGAGGCGGAGGTCTCGGCCGAGTGCAAGGCGCGCGTCGACGAGCTCGCGAAGGAGCTCCAGCTCGCCGCCGCGGTCTGCCGCTGGGACATCGGCCGCCTTTGCTCGGGAGAGCATCCGGGTCACGGCAAGCTCGCCGCGTGCTTGAAGAGCCACGAGAACGACCTGTCGCCGGCCTGCAAGAAGCAGCTCGAGAGCTTGAAGGCGCCGCCCGCCTAGGGGGTCCGGTTCGTTACGGCGCATCTGCACCTAGCCTGCATTTCTCACCAGATCACGTCGCGAGGCGGTCGAGAGTGCCGAAGATTCGCGAGCCTCGGACCGGAGGGCGACGCAGGCGTACTTGAACAGTACGTCGAGGAGCCCGGAGGGAGAA
>Ga0194120_10008759_pt1 | contig 13173 bp, 9 predicted proteins | sample TA2MahCa65mmetaG_FD_148642 | JGI IMG/M metagenome (GOLD analysis project Ga0194120, IMG submission 148642) | Freshwater microbial communities from Lake Tanganyika, Tanzania - TA2015019 Mahale Deep Cast 65m | ecosystem: Environmental > Aquatic > Freshwater > Lake | place: Tanzania: Lake... | reverse complement strand
CGTCAGCTCGGTGACGACCAGTGCCCGGTCGGCGGCCCACCGCCCCAGGGCCTCGCGCAGGTCCGGGGCGCCGCGGTCGCCCGTGATGCTCCAGGCGCTGCGCCCCGGGGCGCCCGCCGCGGCGCCGAGGCCCCGCACGCCGGGGATCGCGCCCGGCGAGTCACCGGGCGCCGGCGCGCCGGCGACCTCCAGCCGATAGAGGGCGGGGTCGGCGTGTTCGGCGACCAGCGCGTCGGGCGGGCCGTCGGCGAGGATCCGCCCGCCCGCCATCACCATCACCCGCCCGCACACCCGCTCGACCTCGGGCAGGATGTGGGAACTGATGAGCATGGTGCGCGTCTCCGCCAGCTCGCGCACCAGCTCCCGCACCTGCATGATCTGCGTGGGGTCCAGACCGCTCGTCGGCTCGTCGAGGATGAGCACGGGCGGGTCGTGGAGCAGGGCGGCGGCCAGCCCCACGCGCTGGCGATACCCCTTGCTCAGCTCGCCCACGCGCCGCCGACGGGCGTCGCCCAGGCGGCACCGTTCGATCGAGCGCTCCACCGCCTCGGTCCGCCGCCGCCCGCGAAGCCCGAAGAGGTGCGCCCGGTGGCGCAGGTAGTCCACCGTGCGCATTTCGGGGTAGATCGGGGCCGAATCCGGGAGGTACCCGATGCCGGCCCGGGCGGCGAGCGAAGCGCGGATACTGTCATGCCCGTTGACCTCGACGCGTCCGCGGTCGGGGGGACAGTACCCCACCAGGATCCGGATGGTGGTGCTCTTGCCGGCGCCGTTGGGGCCCAGGAGGCCGACGACCTCTCCGGGGCGGAACTGGAAACTCACGCCGCGAACAGCACGAACAGACCCAAAGGACTTCTCGATTCCCTCTGCCAGGATCATGCGGGAGGAGAGTATCGGACCACGACGGACCGATGGGAGGTCGTCGGCGATCGTTGGTTGGCGATTAGGATTCTGATAGGATTCCATGACGAGCGGCGTGCATAGGAATGAGCCGGAGCGGGGTGGGGCGGGCGGCCGATGCTCCGGAGCGATGGGGGATGAGCTTCCCAAGGTGGCGGTGTCGGGGGTGGACGCGGAGGGCGTCGCGGAGTTGGCGCGCGAACTGGCGGGCCGCTTCGCCGTGGAGGCGTCGGCGGACCGCGGGTGGTCGCGGGTGGTGATGGCGGCGCAGGGGGACGCGGTGGCGGTGGTCGCCGCCGGCGACGCGCCCGGCGTCGAGGCTGGGGCGCCGGCGGGGGTGCTGTGGCGGAACGAGGCGTTCCTGGCCCTGGACGCGTGGGTGGCGGAGCGGGCGCTGGGGGTGGCACGGGCGGAGGCGGAGCTGGCGCTGAGGCGGGCGCGTGGGGGCGAGGCGTCGAGCGTGGCGGGGTCGTGCCCGGAGCTCTCGACCGCCGACGGCGCGCGCACGTATGAGGCGTTCGTGTCGGGCCTGGCTGCGGGCCCGCAGAAGCGCTGGGCGGCGGCGGCGGTGTGCCTGCGGGACGTCACGGCGGTCCGTCGGTCGCGGTCGCGGCGGGCGGCGGTGGAGTCGGCGGGGGCGGAGTTGCTGCGCATGGACGCCGACTCGCTGCGCCGGCTCAACGCCATGGAGCGCCTGGCGCAGGTCGAGAAGCGGATCGTGCGGGCCACGAGCGAGGTGCTGCACTTCGACCACTTCGCGATCCGGCTGCTGGACGACCGGACGGGGAAGCTGGAGCTGGTGGTCAAGCACAATCTCCCGCCCGAGTTCGACGCCTTCGAGATCTACGCCAGCCCCGAGGGGAACGGGATCTCGGGGTACGTGGCGGCGACGGGGATCGCCTACATCTGCCGGGACACGAGCAAGGACGAGCTGTTCCTGCCCGGGCTGACGGGGGCCCGTTCGAGCCTGACGGTGCCGCTGAAGGTGCACGATCGGGTGATCGGCATCATGGACATCGAGAGCCAGCGGGCGGAGGCGTTCACGGAGGAGGACCTGGAGCTGGCGGAGGCGTTCGCGCGGTACGTGGCCCTGGCCTTGCACGTGCTGAACCTGCTGGTGGTGGAGCGGTCGAGCACGAGCCAGACGCTGACGGGGCGGGTGGAGGGGGAGGTGGCGGGGCCCCTGCAGGACATCTGCAACGAGGTGGAGATCCTGGCGCGGAGCGGGGAGCTGGACGCGGAGACGCGCCGGCACCTGGAGCGGATCCGCCTGGACGTGGACTCGATCCGGCAGCGGGTGCGAGAGGTCGCGAGCGGGCCGCAGACGCTGCTGGGCGTCGAGCGGGCGATGGAGGAGGCGGCCCCCGACCCGATGCTGGAGGGTCGGCGCGTGCTGGTGGCGGACGACGCGGCGAAGATCCGTCGGATCATCGGGGACGTGCTCCGCAGCCGCGGGTGCGAGGTGACGCTGGTCGAGGGGGGCGTGCAGGCGATCGCGGAGCTGCAGGCGGCGGCGAAGCCCGGGGGCGTGGAGTTCGACCTGGTGATCAGCGACATCATGATGCCGGACGCCAACGGATACGAGGTGTTCGCGGCGGCGCGGGCGTCGGGGCGCAAGGCGCCGGTGATCCTGATGACGGGGTTCGGGTACGACCCGCACCACTCGATCGTGCGGGCGTCGCAGGAGGGGCTGCAGAGCGTGCTGTTCAAGCCCTTCCAGGTTGATCGCCTGCTCGAGGAGTGCCGCAAGGCGCTGGCGGGGGCCTGACCCCGATTCGCACGGCGGCGGCGGCCCGGGTATAACTGGCCCCGTGGCGACGCACGCGACTCCACATTCCGGCGCGGGGGTGAGGCTCCTACCGGCAACTCTGGCAGTGCTGCTGGTGCTGGCGCTGCTGCCGGTGCGCTGGACGGGGTGGGTGGGGCTGCTGGGCGACTTTGCCGAGCTGGTGGTGAGCCCGATCGCCAACCCGATGCGGGCCATGGCCGGGTGGATCCGACCGGCGCGGGTGTCCGGCGGCAGCGCCGAGGTTGAGCAGTATCGCGAGCAGGTGGAGCGGCTGACGGCCCAGGTCAACCGCGTGGAGGCGGAGAACGTCCGCCTGCGCGAGCTGATCAAGATGCTGCAGGGCGGCATGGCGATGGCGAGCGCGGCGCCCACGCGCGACCTGGCCGTGTCGGTGGTGAGCGCGTCGTCGGACCTGTCGAGCCGATTGCTGCGGGTGCGGGGCGGTCGGCGTCAGGGGGTCGAGGCGGGTTCGGTGGCGGTGGGGGTGGGGCTGCAACTGGTGGGCCGCGTGGCGGAGGTGGAGGCGCTGACGAGCCTGGTGAGGCCGATCACGGCCCGCGAGGCCGGGCCCATCCGGGCGCGGGTGATGCTCAGCGAGGCGGGGCTGTGGCTGGATTCGACGCTGACGCCCGACGGGGAGGGCGGACTGCGTGGTCCGGTGGAGTACCGGATGCAGGCGCAGGCGCCGGGGCGTGTGCTGGAGGCGGCGCCGGGGCAGGTGGTTCGGCTGGACGACCCGACGTGGCCCGAGGGGGCCCAGATGCTGCTGGTGGGCCAGGTGGAGCGCGTCGAGCCCAACCCGCGGGCGCCCGGGCGCCAGATCGTGGTGGTGCGCCCGACGCTCGAACTGCACCGGGTGTCGGAGCTGATCCTGCGCGTGCCCCTGGGCGGGGAGACGGGGGGCCCGCGATGAACTGGATCATGGTCGGGCTCGTGGCCTGGGTGATGCTGGGGCTGGAGAAGGGGCTGCGCGGGGCCCTGGAACTCGGGGCCTCGGGGATCGCGCCCAGCTTCGTCTTCGTGCTGGCGACGTTCGTCGCCCTGCTGGCGCCGGCGGGCACGGCCCTGTGGACGTGCCTGGCGCTGGGGCTCGTGATCGACCTGACGCACACGGTGAGCCTGTCGGCGGGGGGGTCGGCGGTGGTCGTGGGGCCCTACGCGCTGGGGTATGTGCTGGGGTGCCAGCTCGTCCTGACGATGCGCGGGGTGATGATGGGGCGGAACCCGCTGTCGCTGGGGTTCCTGGCGCTGGTCGCGTCGATCGTGTGCCACATCGTGGTGGTGGCGGTGTTCGCGGTGAGGGGGCTGATGGTCAACGACGTGGCGTGGGCGGCGTCGGGGCAACTGGTGCCGCGCCTGGGGTCGGCGCTCTACACCGGGGGGCTTGCGGTGGGGCTGGCCCTCGTGCTCTTCCCGATGGCGGGGGCGCTGGGCCTCTCGGGGCCGCAGGCGCGGCGGTTTGGGCGGCGGGTGTCGTAGGAGGTTGCCCGGGGAAGGGTGGGATCGGCCCGAGGCCGGTGCCACTGTTCACTGTTCACCGCTCACGGTGCATTGGTGGGATCGCCCCGCATACCACGCCGAGCCTGAGGAGGCCCGGCGACGAAGGCTCGGATCGGGGCGTGACCACCCGAGCCTTCGCTCGAAGACCCGCCCAGACTCGGCGTGCGGGCTGGGGGGTGCCACTACACTCGTGCCGATGCGGGCGATTCTCTTCGACGACGGGCGGGGCGAGCTGTCGCCGCTGACCGACCTGCGGGCCTCGTTCGAGGTGCGGTGCGGGGCGTTCTCGGCGCTGGAGCGGCTGGGGCGCGACGGCGACGTGGAGGTCGCGGGGCTGTGGGTGCCCGAGCGGCTGGCGGCCCTCACGCGCGAGCGGCACGCGCTGCCGGTGAACGCGGGCGCGGACGGGCCCGTGCTCCTGATCAACGGGCGCTGGGCGCTGGCCGACGGGTCGAGCGCCGCCAACCTCGACGAGGGCGAGGCGTGGGTAGACGCGTCGGGCGAGGTGATCGCGGCCCACGTCGCGGCGTCGGACGCGGCCCGGGTGGCGACGCACGACCTCTCGGGGCTGAGCGCGATCCGGCGCCCCGAGCCCGGGTTCGCGCTCCTGCGCAGGCCGTGGGACGCGCGCGCGGTCCGCGATCGCGCGTTGGCGATGGACCTGGCGAGGTTCGACCCGGCGGCGGGGGCCGCGGCGCCACGTGGGGTGGTCGTGATCGGCGGCAAGGTCCAGGGCAAGGGGCTGTTTATCCACCCCGGCGCCCGCGTGTATCCGGGCGCGGTGATCGACCACGAGGGCGGGGCGGTGGTGATCGACGAGGGGGCGGTGGTCAGGCCCGGGGCCATTCTGATCGGGCCCTGCTCCGTCGGGCCGCACTCGACGGTGCTGGAGCGGGCGACGATCCGCCCCTGGACCGCGATCGGCCCCTGGTGCAAGGTCAACGGCGAGGTGGGGGGCGCGGTCTTCCAGGGGTACGCCAACAAGGCCCACGACGGCTACCTCGGCGATTCGTGGGTGGGGGAATGGGTGAACCTGGGCGCGGGGACGACCAACTCGAACCTGCTGAACACCTACGGCGAGGTGGTCGCCAAGGCCCGCCCCGACGGGCCCAACGAGCGCACGGGGGAGCAGTTCCTCGGCGCCATCATCGGCGACCACGTCAAGACGGCGATCTGCACGCGGCTCTACACCGGGTGCGTGCTGGGGACGGGGAGCATGTTCGCGTGCACCGCGCCGGTGAGCGGGTGTGTGCCGGCGTTCAGCTGGGTCACGGACGCCGGGCGGCGGGTCTATCGCTTCGACAAGTTCATGGAGGTGGCGCGGGCGGCGATGGCGCGCCGGGGCGTGACGCCGGGGGCGGCGTACGAAGCGCGGCTCAGGACGCTCACCACGGAGTGACACAGAGGGGCACGGAGGCGAGGTGGATCCGAGAGCAGATCAACCCGAGTTGCTGCACGGAGAGGTCACAGACCGGATCATCGGTGCGGCGATCGAGGTCCATCGGGCCCTCGGGCCTGGCCTGTTGGAATCGGCGCATGAAGCCTGTCTGGCCCACGAGTTGGCGAACCGGGGCGCAACGGTGGTGCGCCAGAAGGCGCTGCCGGTGGAGTACAAGGGAGCCATCGTCGACGCTGGGTCTCGGATCGACTTGATCGTTGATGACGCGGTGATCGTCGAGATCAAAGCGGTCGACAAGCCGGCCCCGATCCACGAAGCCCAGCTCCTCACCTATCTCAGGCTCAGCGGCAACCGGGTGGGGCTGCTCATCAACTTCAACTCGCGCCGAGTTGTCGATGCTATCGTCCGCCGCGTGCTCTGAGCCCGGGTTCCTCTCTGTGTCTCTCCGTGCCTCCCCGTGGTGAAGCCGCTCCTGAACGCCATGCCGACTCTCTACCTCATCGACGGCTACGCCCAGTTCTTCCGGGCCTACCACGCCATCCGCACGCCCATGACCAGCCCGGTGACCAAGGAGCCGACGAACATGACGTTCGGATTCGTGGGGATGCTCCTCAAGCTCCTCCGCGGGCAGGGGAACCTCGGCGGCAAGCCCGACTACGTCGCGGTCGCGCTGGACGTCTCGGGCGACCGCGGCACGTTTCGCTCGCAGCTCTACCCGGAGTACAAGGCCACGCGCCCCGAGCCGCCCGACGACCTTCGAGTCCAGGTCGAACGATGCCTGTCGATGCTGGAGCGGATCGGCGTGCCCGTCGTGGGGTCGGAGGGGTTCGAGGCCGACGACGTGATGGCGACGCTGGTGGACCGCCTGCGCGAGTCGCACCCGGACCTGACGATCCGCCTGGTGAGCAAGGACAAGGACCTGAAGCAGTTGCTCAGGGAGGCGCAGAGCGAGACAGCGAGGGAGCGAGAGGGGGGGAAGCCGGAAGGGGGCGTGGTCGAGGTCTTCGACGTGCACACGGACTCGGCGTACACGGCCCGGACGCTCCGGGAGGAGACGGGGCTGTCGCCCGGGCAGGTCGTGGACATGCTGGCCCTCTCGGGCGACACGGTGGACAACGTGCCGGGCGTCGAGGGCGTGGGCGAGAAGACCGCGGCCCAGCTCGTCCGCGAGTTCGGGTCGCTCGACGCACTCCTGGCGCGGTCGGCGGAGGTCAAGGGCAAGCGCGGCGAGAACCTGCGCGAGGCGGCCCCCCTGCTGCCCCTGTCCAGGCAGCTGGTCACGCTGCGCACGGATGCGCCGGTCGAGTTCGACCTGGAGCGGGCCCGGGCCGACCGCATCCACCTGGAGCGGCTGACCCCGATCCTCAAGGAGCTGGGGTTCAACCGCTACCAGGAGGAGGTGAAGCAGTTGATGGGCGGGGCGTCGCCGGAGCCCGCGCCCCGCCCCGCGCCGGTGATGATCGGCGGGCTGTTCGACGCCTTCGCCCCGCCGGCCCAGGATCACGCCGGGCGGGTGGTGGAGGGGGACTACCGCTGCGTGCGCACGCGGGCGGAGCTGGACGCGCTGGCCGCGGCGCTCGCGGCGGCCCCGGCGGTCGCGTTCGACACCGAGACGACGGGCCTCTCCCCGATCGACGCCAAGCTGTGCGGGCTGTCGTTCTGCGTGGAGGCCGGGAGGGCGTGGTACGTGCCCGTGCGCTCGCCGGAACCCTCTTCACACCTGGACGAGGCAATGGTGCTGGCGGCGCTCAGGCCGATCCTGGAGGACCCGGGCAAGCCCAAGCACGGGCACAACCTGAAGTTCGACATGCTGGCCCTGCGCTCGGCGGGCGTGCGGCTGGCGGGGCTTCCGACGCCGGGCTCGTGCGACTCGATGGTCGCCAGCTACCTGATCGACTCGTCGCGGTCGAGCCACTCGCTCGATGCGCTGTCGATGGCGCTGCTGGGCGTGGGGAAGCGGTCGATCACGGAGTTGATCGGAAGCGGGCGCGAGCAGGTCACGTTCGAGCGCGTGCCGGTGGAGCGGGCGACCCCCTACGCCGCCGCGGACGCGGACCTTTCGTTCCGGCTGTGCGCCGCGATGCTGCCCCAGATCCGGGCCATGGGGCTGGTTGACCTGATGGTGAAGGTCGAGCTGCCGCTGGTGGGTGTGCTGGCGGAGCTGGAGTGGAACGGGATCACGGTGGACCCGGCGGAGCTGGACCGCCAGCGGGGGCGCCTGCTGGGGCGGATCGAGGAACTGCGGGCCCGCATCGACCGCGAATCGCGCGACAGGCTCGCCCGCACGTTCGACCCGGACTCGCCCCGCCAACTGGCGGCGGTCCTCTTCAACAAGCCCGACGACGACGTGCCCGGGCTGGGGCTGGCGGGCGGACGCAAGATCAAGACGGGGTACTCGACGGACGCGGAGGTGCTGGAGAAGCTCGCGGCGGACCCGGAGATCGGTACGCCCATCCCGGCCCTCATCATCGAATACCGCCAACTGACCAAGCTCGTCTCGACGTACCTGGTCGCGCTCAAGGAGGCGATCAACCCGCGGACGGGGCGCGTGCACGCGCGCTTCAACCAGACGGTGGCGGCGACCGGGCGCCTCAGCTCCAGCGACCCCAACCTCCAGAACATCCCGATCAGGACGGACGTGGGTCGCGAGATCCGCAAGGCGTTCGTGGCCCCGCCCGGGCGCGTGCTCGTGTCCGCGGACTACTCGCAGATCGAGCTGCGCCTGCTCGCCCACCTCTCGCGCGACCCCGCCCTCGTCGAGGCCTTCCACCGGGGCGACGACATCCACGCGGCGGTCGCGGCCCAGATCCACGGCGTGCCGCTCGACAAGGTCACCAAGGAGCAGCGCTCCGGCGCCAAGATGGTCAACTTCGGGATCGTCTACGGCGTGACGCCCTTCGGGCTAGCCCGGCGCCTGGGCGTTGGCAACGACAAGGCCGCCGAGATCATCGACGGGTACAAGAAGCGCTTCGCAGGGATCACCACGTTCCTCGAGGAGTGCATCGCCCAGGCCCGGCGGTTCGGGTACGTCGAGACCATGCTCAAGCGTCGGCGGCCCATCACGGACATCGACTCGAACAACCCCAGCCGGCGGGCCCTGGCCGAGCGCGTCGCGATCAACAGCGTGGTGCAGGGGTCGGCGGCGGACCTGATCAAGATCGCCATGGTGGACATCCAGGGACGGATCGACGCGGCCCGGGGGCAGAGCGACCCCCTCGCCGACGTGCTCATGCTCCTCCAGATCCACGACGAACTGGTCTTCGAGGCGCCGGAGTCGTCGGCGGAACGGGTCCGGGACGTGGTGGTCGAGCGCATGGAGGCCGCCATGACGCTCTCGGTCCCCCTCAAGGCCGACGCCCACGTCGCCCGCGACTGGTACGAGGGCAAGTAGGCATTCCCTAGACTGAAGCCCGTGAGCGAGGCCGGAACAACTCGGGGCGGCGTGTGGACCACGAGGCGGCTGCTCGCCTGGATGGGGGAGGCCTTCGGCAGGCGCGGGCTCGACAGCCCCCGCCTCCAGGCCGAGATGCTGCTCTCCCACGTGATCGGGTGCGACCGCCTGAGGCTGTACACCGACCCGGACCGCCCGGCCTCGCCCCTGGAACGCCAGTCGCTGCGCGACCTGGTGGCCCGGGCCCTGGAGCACGAGCCGATCCAGTACCTGGTCGGCGAGGCGTGGTTCTTCGGCCTCCCCTTCAAGGTCGATCGGCGCGTCCTCATCCCCCGCCCCAGCACCGAGACCATCGTCGAGCACGTCCTTCAGCACGCCCGCACCACCCCCGGCTTCGGCGGCAAGAGCGGCGAGGGCGTCCTGCTGGCCGACGTCTGCACGGGCTCGGGGTGCATCGCGGTCGCGATCCTCAAGCACCTGGCGGGGGCGCGGGCGGTCGCCACGGACCTGTCGGCGGAGGCCCTGGCGGTGGCGCACGACAACGCCGTGCGCCACGGCGTGATCGACCGCCTCGACCTGCTCGCGGGCGACCTGCTCTCGCCGCTGGAGGAGTTCCCGGCGACGCGGGGCGCCGGCTCGCTGCACTACCTGGTCAGCAACCCGCCCTACATCCCCGACCACGAGTGGGAGGACGTCGCCCCCAACGTCAAGGACCACGAGCCGACGTCGGCCCTGCGGGCGGGTTCCGACGGGCTGCGGTACATCGTGCCGCTGCTGGAGGGCGCCCCGCGCCTGCTCCGCCCTGGCGGGCTGTTGCTCATCGAGGCCGCGGCCAGCACCGCCGAGCGGGTGCGCCTGCTGGCGACCCAGCACCCGGACCTGGAGGAGCCCGCGGTGCTCAAGGACTTCGAGGACCTGCCGCGCGTGGTGGTGGCGAGGCGAAGGGAGCGATGAGGGGTGGGGAGTGGGCAGTGAACGGCCCGCGTCGGGTCTGGGCACCCAACCCCGACTGACCGCCGAGCCGGTCAGTCGGGGGCACGAACGGTCGGGGAGTGTGGCGGCGATTGACTCAGTTCAGCCGCCCGCGTGTGCAGCGTACCGGCTTGCGGCAGGATGCACCGATGTCTCAGAGCCGACATCGGTGGCACGGCGTAGGGCCGGCACACGCCGTGGCCGCCGGACTTCGGTGCCACCGGCCGGTCGACCTGTCCGATGGACCGACGCCCTGGAGCGCCGTCCAGCGGCCGGGCTCGCCGGACCGGCCTTGATGCCGCACGGGAGCGGACTGCCTTGGCCGGGCCGTGCTGAAACAGTGCAATCGAACTGTTAGATCCGGGCGGTGCGGCCGCAGTCTCATTGTGGGGCTTGCCCAGCGGCTAAGGCCGCATAACCCCGAAAAGGGGGGCAACGGCGCTCGGACGGTGTTCGGCCTCGGGGCGAAGGGAGCAAGGCCATGATGCACGGCACAAGAAGCAACGGCAACAACAGGGCGTTGTTGGGCGCGGCGGCGATGGTCACGTTCCTGGCGGGCGGCACGCTGGCGGCCCCTCCGACGATCCACAGCGTCGGGCTCCTGCCCGGCGGCACGTACAGCCGCGCCGCCGCAGTCACTCAGGACGGGCAGGTCGTGACCGGCATCGCGGACCTCTTCACCGACGAACTGTGGGGAGACCGCGCCTTCCGCTGGACGCTGGCGGGTGGTATCCAGTCGCTGGGTACGCCCATCGGGCTGCCGTGGACTGCGGGCAACTCGATCGGCGGGGTCGGGAACGCCGTCGCCGGCAACGCCACGAACCGCGCCTTCCGGTGGACCAGCGCCGGCGGCATGCAGAACCTGGGCACGCTCCCCGGCGGCACGCTCGCGCTGGCCTACGGCCTCAGCGCCGACGGCAACGTGGTCGTCGGCACCTCCAACAACGCCAACGGCTTCTGGGGCTTCCGCTGGACCCCATCCGGCGGCATGGTCAATCTCGGCGCTCTTCCGGGCGGGCAGGGGTCCTCCGCCAACGCCGTAACGCCCGACGGCTTGACCATCGTCGGCGCCAGCGGGTGGAGCGGCGCGGGCTCGCGCGCCTACCGCTGGACGAGTTCCGGCGGATTCCAGAATCTGGGCGCGCTCCCGGGCGGGGCCAGCTCCTTCGCCCACGCCGTCAATGCCGCGGGCACGATCATCGTGGGCGAGTCGGACTGGTCGGGCACCGGTCGGCGTGCGACGCGGTGGTCCGGCGCGGGGACGCCCGTGGCTCAGAACCTCGGCGCCCCGGCCGGCGCGTCGGATTCGATCGCCGTCGCGGTGAGCGCGGACGGGCAGGCCACCGTGGGGTACGCGATCTTCACCTTTGGGCGCCGCGCCATGTGGTTTCCCGGGATCGGCGCCGTCGACCTCAACACCCATTTGCCGACGATCGGCCTGCCGCTGACGGGGTGGGTGCTCGAGGAGGCCCGCGGCGTCTCGGGCGACGGCTCCGTCATCGTCGGGCACGGCACATTCAACGGGCAACAGCGCGGCTTCGTGATCAGGAACATGCCATGCAGCGTTCTGCCCGTGGTCACTTTGAACCCGACGGGAGGCCCGGTCTGCGTCGGCGGCGGCGCCACGCTGAGCGTCGGGGCCAGCGCCCCGGGCCTGCTCTCCTTTTCGTGGGAATGGCGCGAGGTCGGAGAGCCCTCCTATCGCCCCGCCGTGGCCGCGGCCAACTTCGGCCCGGGGCCCGTGGCCCGCTTCCACGTCAGCGGCTCCGCGACGACGGCGACGCTCCAGGTGACGCAGATCAGCAGCGGCGCCGACCTGGACATCCGGGCCGTTCCGACCAACCCGTGCGGACCTTCCTGGTCCTTGCCCGCCCTCCTGACCATCTGCCGCGCCGACGTCAACTGCGACGGCGTCGTGGACTTCAACGACTTCCTCGTGTTCCTCAACCTCTACAACGCGGGGAGTCCGCTTGCCGACCTCAATGGCGACTCCGTCGTCGACTTCAACGACTTCCTCGAGTACCTGAATCTCTACAACGCGGGGTGCTGAGAAGAGCGCCAGAGAGACAGGTAGTCAGAAGGCCAGATTGGGAAGGGGAGTTCCCCGTGCTCATGCCCGGCGATTGATGGGCCGGCGTCTTGGCCATTCGTGGCTTTCGGCCTCCGTAGAGGCTATCCGTAAACCGCGCAACCGTGCATGCTCCGCCGTCGTAAAGCCTTGCATGGCGATGCGACTCACGGACGAGCAACTCGACTGGCTGGCGGCACGCGTGCCCGATCCGCCGGTCAGTCCCAAGGGCGGGCGGCCGATGGCACCGAAGTCTGCCATGGCATCCCAGAACGGACCGTGCCACCGATGTCGGCTCGGAGACATCGGTGTCTTGGCATCGCTCATGCGTACCCCTTCCAGCCCGCCCACGCTTCCGGGCGTCCGGGCGGAGCATCGCACTCGACCTCGCCTTCCCTCAGGCCCAGCCACCATCGGGCGCTCGACCACGGCCACTGCTCCGGACGCTCCACGAGGCCGCGCTCCACGGGGTTGAGGTGGATGTACCGGACCTCGCGGCGGAACTCGTCGGCATCGCGCACGTTGCGGTCGAACCCGCCGCCGGACTGCCAGAACCGGGGCCGCCCGTGCCGATCGCCGATCTGGTTCAGGATCGGGGCTCGGAGTTCACGCCAGCGCGGGATGACCCTCTTGGAGACGGCCATCTTGAGGCTCACCAGCATGGGCCCGAGCGGGCGGCCGGGCGCGGGACGCAGGAGCATGTGGACGTGCTCGGGCATGACCACCCAGGCGAAGAGCTCGGCGGCGTGCTTGCGGCGTGCCGCGACCATGGCCCGGACGAACACGCTGACGATCCGCGGATTGGAGAACAACGGCAGGCGTCGCTGGCAGGAGAAGGTGACGAAACGCACCTGCCCGGCGACCTCCCGACGCTTCAGGCGCTTGCGGATTGGCGCTGGGGTGGGCACGTGCACAGCGTACCGGGTTGCGGCGGGGGGCACCGATGTCGCAGAGCCGACATCGGTGGCACGGCGTAGGGCGGGGGGCACCGATGTCGCAGGGCCGAGATCGGTGGCACGGCGTAGGGCGGGGGGGAGCACCGATGTCGCAAGGCCGACATCGGTGGCACGGCGTAGGGCGGCGGGGGGCACCGATGTCGCAGGGCCGAGATCGGTGGCACGGCGTAGGGCGGTGGGAGGCACCGATGTCGCAGG